>JGI26466J51736_1000875_pt1 | contig 12816 bp, 10 predicted proteins | sample PerSpoCPS_CMetaG_FD_51736 | JGI IMG/M metagenome (IMG submission 51736) | reverse complement strand
GGAAGACGAAGCAAGGTCCCTGTTATTTACTGCTTCTGGTACCTCGGCAAAGGACTTCCGGAGGACCGCGACGCACATCTCGAGGGTTTTAAGCGTAGAAACGGAATACTGGCGTCGTCCGGAGCATCGAGTTGGTGAAAACGCCCTCCTGCCTTCTGGATGCAATTCACGCCCTGACTTCCATGACCTTCGTGGCCCCTCCTTCCTTCTCGAACCTCAGGACCCTCGCCTCAGACCCCTCGAATATCTCCTCGTCGTGGGTTATCACGATGACCTGCGGCATCTTCTGTGAGAGCCTCATCAGGACATCCCTGAGCCTCTTCCTCTTCTCCGAGTCGAGGTGTACCGTGGGCTCGTCCAGTATGAAGAACCTCAGCCTCTGGGCCCCAAGGACGTCGCCGATCGCTAGCCTGAGCGCCAGGGCTAGGACCACCTTCTCGCCGCCGCTCAACCTCTCCCAGCTCACCTCTCTACCTCTGTAGTAGCACACGAAGGCCACCTCACTCCCTCTGCCCGTCCTCTTCTCCTCGATCCTGACGTCGTCCACGGCGGCATCGAACATGTCGAGGTAGCCCCTTGCCCTCTCGGAGACCCGCGAGTATATCCAGGTCCTGAGGCTCCTGAGGACCGGGCCGTCCCTGTGGTAGACCTCCTTCCTCACCTTCTCCATGAGGGCATAGAACTCGTTCGCCTTCCTCAGGACGCTTAGAGCCCTTTCGAGCTGTTCGATCTTTCCTTCGTCCTCTTCCACCGTCCTCCTCAGACTCCCCAGCTCCCCCTCTCTCTGTCCGATCGCCCTACTCAGCTCGTCCTTCCTGCTCCTCAGCTTCTCGAGCTCGCTTACGGTCTCGGCGCTGAACCCGGAACCCTTCAGCGTTGCGATCCCTTCCTTAAGCCGGGACGTCATCCGGGGCACTTCCTCGTCGCTGAGAAGCGCGTCGAGCCCGTCCAGAACCTCCAGTTCGAGTTCAAGGGGCGATTCGACTTCCGTGAGCTTCGCATGCTTTGCCTTCAGCCCCTCGAGCTTCTCGATGAGAGATTTCACTCCTTCCTCTCCCCCTACGCTCCTGACCTCCTGCTCCGCTGCCAGCACATGCGCGTGGAGCCTGTTGACGTCTTGGCCCTCGAGGGTACTGAGGTCCTTGATCTCCTTCTCGGCCTCCTTAATCTTCTGCCTGACGCTGTTCAGCTGACCTTGAAGGTCCTCCTTCCTCCTCGTCAGCTCGGAGGCCCTCGACGCCATCGCCGACGTGTAGGTCTCAGAGACGAGGTCGACCACCGACTCGACATCCCTCTCAACCCTCTCTGGAGCTCGTAGAGGTCGAGTTTAGTTTGTCCACTTGCGAGGGCCTTCCCCAACTCCATCGAGTCGTCCCTGAGCCTCTCAGCCCTCCTCCTGGCCTCACCCCTCAACTCGTCTAAGCTCTTCGCTCCCGAGGGTTCCGTCGGAAGGGCCTTCAGCTCCTCTTCGATCTCTTCAAGCTGCTTCAGGATGCCCTCCTCCTTCCCTTTCAGGGCCTGAAGGACGGCCTTCAGTTCCTCGAGCCTCCTGACCCTCGCCTCGACCTCCTCCTTCCTCGAGAGGAGCCTCAGGGCGCCCTCGAGCCTCGCAACCCTTTCCTCGAGCCTTTTGACCTCTCCCCTGATCCTCTCCTTCAACTTGTTGAGGACCCCTTCGAGCTCGAGGTTCAGCCGGATGAGCTCCTCCGCCCTCTCTACCCTCTCGGCGATTTCCCTGTACTCGGCCTTCAGCCCTTCCAGCTCCTTCACCAGCGACTTCTCCCTCTCCTTCGCGCTCTCAACCTCCTTCCTGAGGCCCTCCAATTCCTGCTCGACCGATTTGACGTCTTCAGGAAACCTCCCCGTCACCTTCCTGATCCTCTCCCTGAAGCCCTCCAAGGCCCCCTTCATCCTATCATAGGCCACGTCGAAGGTCCTGAGACCCATCAGGTCGTCGAAGAGCTCCTTCAGCGCCTTTGGGTCGCTCCTCAGTATGGCGTCTATCTCACCTTGTTGTATCACGACGCTCGAGACCATCCTGTCGTAGTCCAAACCCAAGATCCTCGAGACCACCTCTGAGACGCGGCCTTCGTCCCTCTTCTCTCCGGTGACCAAAAGCCTGCTGTCCTCCCTGATCGCCGCGGCCCTGAGCTCTCCCTTGCCGTCGAACTCCCTGACGATCTCGTACTTCCTGCCGGCCACGTGAAGCTCCAGCTCCACCCTTCCTCCACCNGATCCGTCCCTCACGTGGGTCCTCTTCCCCCTCGTATGCTGNCCGTAGAGGGCGTAGGTTATCGCGTCTATTACNGAGCTCTTTCCCGCNCCNTTCCTCCCTATGAAGACCGTAAGGCCCTCACCGAACTCGATCTCCGTGTTCACATGGGAGAGGAAGTTCACCAGCTTTACCCTCCCGATCACCTCCGCTCACCCGATTCAATCCCGTACCTTTTCCTCCAGAACTCCCAGAGCGATCGCTCGGCCTCCTCGGTCCCGTCCTCCGATAGGAGCCTCAACAGCTCTCCCAGAGCGTACTCCACGACCTCTTCGTCACCGACCGCCTCCAGGGCCAACCTCCTCAGCTCTGCGTCGACGTTCAACTCCTCTTCGCCTCCGAGCTGCGCTCCCGCTCTCCGCCTCTGGCGCAGGACTAGCCTCCTGATCACGTACTTCTGGGACAGTCTCTTCTCAACCTCGGAGAGATCAACCCCCTCCCCCTCGACCTCCATCCACAGGACCGGTTTCTTCGCGCTCTCTCGCTCCATCAGCTTCCTCAGTTCCCTCTCAAGCTCATGGGCCTCGACCCTGACCAGCACCTTCGGCCTTACGCTCTCGAGTCTTATCCACTGGGCCTGGGGCTCATCGCCCGAGAGGTCGACGATCAGGACGCCGCACTCGTCAGGGTCGTCCACGTCAACCCAGTGTCCGGCACCTGGATACGCGAGGAGGCCCCTCCCTAACCTCATCTCGAAGTGCCTGTGTATGTGTCCCATCGCGTAGTAGTCGAAGCCATTGGGCAAATCGCTGACGGAAAGCTCCGAACCAGGCCCGAAGGCCTCCTTCAATCCCTGGTGCAGGACGAGGACCTTCTTTCCGCTGAAGGACTTGACCCGCGAGCCTATTGAGTTCAGGTCCTCCACAAGGACCCTCGCCTCGAATTTCTTGTACTTGTGGAGTCCCACAACAGTCAGACCTTTGACCTCGTGGGGCACGCCGTCGCCGACGAACTCGGCAAGTCCAAGAAGTTGAGCCAGCGCCGGGTAAGGCGTCGAGGGTATGGGGGTGAGGTCGTGCTCCCCCAGCGTGAAGAGGAAAGGTATTCCCCTCTCCTTCAGCCTCCTAACGCCTTCCAGGAGGACCCTCAAGGCGTCTCCGTAGGGCCTGGGCTCGTCCAGAACGTCACCCGAGTGTATCACGACGTCGACGTGGTCCCTGATGAAGAGGTCGATCGCCTCTCGGAAGGCTCCGTGGACGTCCTCCGCCACCTCCCTCAGCTCCTCGCTCCTTCCGATGAAGGCGCCCAGGTGCGTGTCGGAGATGTGACCTATCATCATATCCTTATCAGCTCCCTCGTCGTGTACGGCGGGCTCTCGCTCACAGCCCTCTCCCACTCGGAGACCGCGTCTATGTCCCTCCCGACCAGCTTCTCCTCGACGAGGTCCACCTTGACCAGCGCCGGGGCCCTGACGAAGCTGCCGACTAGGATCATCTCGCCTGGGTTCAGGGACGGAAGGGAGGCTCCGAGCTCGTCGGTGATCTCATCGGTGACCGTCTTGACGAAGCTCTGATCTGCAGGATGGGTCAGTCCTGATATCGCGAAGCTCCCCACCTGGCTCACGACGTCAGCGTTCAACTTGCTCGGCCTCTGCGAGACGAGGATCAGGGAAAGGCCGAACTTCCTCCCCTCCCTCGCCACCTTCGATATGACCTCGGAGCAGTACGTGCTCTCGTTGGACGGCACGAAGACGTGGGCCTCTTCTATCGCGACCATCACGGGCGAACCGAACCTCGCTCCGTACCCCCTCACGGCGTTCTTCCTGTCCTCAGGAGGTCCTCGAGGAGGTTGGAGACGAGGGTTTGCGCCTGAGCCTCCGTGAAGCCCGAGACGTCCAGGACGTTGATGCTGTTGGGTCGGATTTGGTCGACGAGGTCCCTCGCCTGCTGGTCGAAGATCGGGCCCCACATCCTCTTAGCCCTCTCCATGATTTCCAGCAACCTGCTGGCGGTGTCCCTGTCCTTGGCCTTCTCGCTCTCCGCGATCGCCCTCAATCTGTTCTCCAGCTCGTTCCAGAAGTCCTGGGAGGTCCTGAGCTGCCTGTCAATGACCTTCCCCAGAATCGCCCTCTGCTTGTCAGCCGTCGCCCTAACGCCTATGACGTCGGCCAGCTCCTCGACTGAGAGACGCGTGGGGTTCAGCTTGGGCACGGTCACCCTCAACCTCGGTATCCTCAGGCCCACGTACTCCGAGTGGTAGTCGACTATGACCATCGTCCCGTTCCTCTCCGCAACCCTCTTCGCCAGCAATGCGAGGAAGTTCGACTTCCCCCTCCCGGTGATCGCGAGGATGGCGAGGTGCCTCGACGCTATCGCGTTCAGGTCCACGCTCACCCTCACGCCGCTCCTCCTCAGGAGGGTGCCTATCTCCGCCCATCTCTTCCCCTTCTGGTTGTAAACCTCCGATAGGATGCCGTCGTCTGCGAGGGTAACGGAGGCTCCAGGCTCAGGAGGGACGGTCGGGTAGATCCTCCTGCCCCTCTTCAGCTCCTCTATGAGGCCGATCGCCCTCGCCACGCCCGTCCTCATCCTGTCCCTCGGGTTGACCGCGCTGGCCCTCCTCGCCTCCTCGGCGGTGACGTAGTCCAGTTCTTGAGAGAGGAGGACGCTGACGTTCTCGAACTTGTCGACCATGTAGAGGACTGGGCCGTCCAGGGTCTCGGCGACCAAGTACTCTCCGACCCTCACCGTCTCCTTAGCCGTGAACTGGACCCTCTCGGGCCTCGCAGACCCTAAGATTATCCCGACCTCCCTCACAGCTCGAGCACCTCCCTCGCCTCACGGAAGGCTATGAGACCCGCTGTCCTGCAGAGCTGATCCATGAGCGCCTCGGAGACGCTGACGACTCTGTGGGCGAGGTAAAGGGCATACGGATAGCCCATCACCGACCTTGAGGAGAGGACGTCCATTATGTGTCTCACATCTTCTTCCCCGACGTCCCCCGACGGAACCTCGATCGCCAGCGGTTGCGCGTCGTTGGCCAGCCTGATGTAGGCCGTCGTTATCGGGATCCCGGAGCGCTCGTCGGTCTGCCCCAGGACGTAGCCCGGCGTCCTCGTCGACCTGGCTATGTAGTAGATGTCTCCCAATTCCCCTCGTATCAGGGACCTGCGGTGGGAGTACTTCGCGACGAAGACGACGTTCCTCCTCTCCCTAAGCGATCTGGCCAAAGAGAGGTACTCGTTGAGGAGGTGCAGTTCCCTCAGCAACCTATGAGCGCTCTGAAGGCGAGCGGTCAGCGACCCGTCCACAAGCACCAGGTCCGCCTCATCTGCGACCCTGTCCGCCACGTAGTGCTCCGCCATCTCTCCCTGGACCTTCACGTAGTTCTCCGGCGTCAGGCCCGTCTGCTCACCTCCTATCATGTCGAACTCCGCGACCGGTTCGTGGACCTCCTGGCGCTCGTCCACCGCAGCCGCCCTCAAAGCGTAGACGTAGAACCCTTCGTAGAGCCTTACGTTCCATCCGCTGTCGACGCCCATGACGACGCGGTCCCTCGGGTCGTGCCTGGGACCGTATTCAGTCCAAAGCTCTCTGGCCCTTTCCAATAGCTCCCTGAAGCGCGCTACGTCCTGTGATGCTATCCGCTCTCCCAGCTGGACGGCCTTCTTGAAGAGCTCCTCGAGCATACTGTTACAATTTCCTGCCGACTGATATTGGCTCCGGGTCTCCAACAGGTCCTGAGGATTCGGGTCGTTAGCCACCTTCATATTTACAGGGATTAAGATTGCATCACTCTTAGAGCTGGACGAACATAGAGCGTCAGGCGCATCAAGGAAATTCATCGGTTGAACGGCCCCCTCCTCGCATCACACAAGCTTGTGGCCGGGTTCACACTCAAGGCGTTGACCCCTAAGGACGACAGACGCCGATCCTATCCTTATTCGGCTACGCTAAACCCTCCCTGGCGATGAGGTTGGTCCAAAGGTTCTTAGGAACTGGGGTAGAGTAGACCTAAAACTCGGATATCTCGGATATCTCGGACTGGATAGTCGGCATTAGTGATGTCCTTGGAGGATAGAGGATAAGTTGAGGGAAATATTTGAGAGGGGCGGGGACTGGCAGAGGATCCCTGTGAAGGGTCCGTCGGGCGTCACCTCTTCTGAGGGCCGTGCCCTGACCTTGAGTTTGTGCGGAACGCTAAGTGGTTCTGAGGACGGTAGTATATTAGACTGACTTTAAGATCGCACATGAAACCATATATACGGAACACAAACCTTAAAAAGGTAATTATAAGTCTACTTGCGCCATATAATTGGTCGGGCTTAAGAATAAAAAAGCAAAAATGCTTATGTAGAGCTACAAAATGGTAAGGTAAATGTTAATACGATCAAATAAACTAACTATACGCGGAATGTCTAACACCGTTATTTCTGTAAGGAATCTAGATGCATGGTACAAAACTAAAACTGGAAGGTTGCATGTACTTGATAATGTCTCTTTGGAAGTGGAAGAAGGCGAAATTGTCTCAATAGTAGGGCCGAGTGGTTGCGGAAAGACTACCTTTCTTAATATAATATTGGGACTAATTACGGATGACATGGACGTAAAGGGAGAGTTGATCATAGCTGGTTATAATATTTTAAGTACGACGCACAAGGACATGCTAAATTTTTACAGAAAAATTGGTATAGGGTATGTTAGTCAAAAAGATACATTGCTTCCATGGAAAACTGTTTTAGATAATATTTTACTAGGTTGTAAATTTAGAAGCAACAAAACGGTAGATTATGTTAATGCAGCACGCCAATATATAAAATTAACCGGTTTAAATGGTTTTGAAAGGAGCTATCCAAGCCAATTATCTGGTGGTATGAGGCAAAGGTGTATGATCGCACGAAGTTTAGTTTACAATCCCGCAATACTTGTTATGGATGAACCTCTTGGAGCTTTAGATGCGTATACAAGAATGGTTCTACAAAAAGAGTTAACATACATATTTAGTGTAACTAAAAAGACAACACTATTCGTGACACATGATATAGATGAAGCCATTATTGTTGGAACAAAAATTGTAGTCATGAGTAAAAGGCCTGGTAAAATTAAGAGAATATTTAAATGTGACATTCCATATCCCAGGGACCCCTTTAAGGTTAAAGATACGGATGAATTTAAAAGATTAAGGGATTTAGTATGGCAAGCTCTTAAAACGGAGGCTGAGTAAGATGCCTTCGACTTTATATATTAATTCTTTGAGACTTGTTGTTCTAGCACTTTTAATTGCTTTTTGGGAATTAGCTTCAGGCGGCTTATACCCGGGTTTTGAATTGCTACCACCACTTATAATAGGAAGACCATCGCTTATAATCGGCGAATTAATTAATTACGTTACCTCAGAATTATTTATAATAGATCTCTCATCAACGCTCCAAGCAACCGCATGGGGACTCTTAATTGGAATGTTAAGCGGAATTGCTCTCGGCGTAGCTTTTGGTTATGTTAAATTTCTTGAAGATTTATTTAAACCCTTTTTTGTTGCAATAAATAGTCTCCCAAGACCAGCGCTAGCCCCAATTTTAACAATTTGGTTTGGATTCGGAATTTTATCAAAAATAATGGTTGCATGGTCCATAGTTTTCTTCATAGCATTTTTTAACACCCTCCAAGGTATAAAAAGTATCGACCCTGACTTAATTAAGGCTGTAAGGGTAATGGGAGCAGACAGACTTGGAATCACGCTACATGTAACGATTCCGGCGGTGGCAACATGGGTATTTGCAGCTTTGAGAGTGAGTGTAAGCTTTGCTCTCATAGGAACCGTTATAGGAGAGTTCGTGGGAGCACATAGTGGTCTAGGTTATAGACTTCTTGTTGCAAGTGGTTTATTCAAGACAAACTTGGTCTACGCAATTCTGATAATACTCATGTTACTCGGTGTTATTATTGTTAGGGTCAGCGAATATGTAGAGAGTAAAATTCTAAAATGGAGGCCTCCATCTATAGTGTTTTAAGAAACTTCTTATAATAAATAAGTATTCAACCTGTTTTGAGGGTCAACTTTTAATGCCTGCGAATGTCGGCTCAATAGCTTGTTCAAAGGAAATGGGCTTAAACTCAGCAGGCAGCGCCTTCACTAACTCATTATAGGCACCGAACTCCCAGCCTGATTTACTAAGTGATCCGTCTTTGGAGAATCCTTCCCTCATCAACTTAAGCATTCCTACTAAATCTTCCCTAGGTAAACCTGCAAGTTCCGCGGTTTTCCGATTTCTCAGTATAACATCTACCACTTCCTCGGGTGTATGCGTATTCATGTATATGAGTGCTTTCTTAATTGCACTAACAACTCTCATGACTAAGTCAGGTTTTTCCTTTATGGTTTTACCCATAGCTGTTATAACCGCCTCCATAGTGCTTGTGGAACCTATATACTTTTCATGTTGTTGGGGATCTAATATGTTAAGCAATGGGTACGCTATATCCTCTTTCATCATTGTGTATGTAACTATGGTCCATCCCGTGAATACATCGATTTTTCCCGTTTTTAGCGCCGCAGCTATAGCTGCTATGTCAGAACCCACTTCAACAATAGTCACGTCCTTCTTCGGATCCAGTCCGGCCATCGCGACATACTTAATTGCCATTGCCCATGTGAGTGAACCAAATCTTGTGACACCAATAATCTTTCCCTTTAAGTCAGGAAGTGTTTTGACTTTATCTTTCAGCTCTTTTCTCACCAAAAGATCTATTGTTGAAAACTCAAAAGTAGTTAACACCGCTTTAAGGTCGACTCCAGCGTTTTGAGCTATTCCGACATGAACCGAGCCCTGAGCTCCAAAGTCCACTTCTCCAGCTACTACCGCCTTTCTAACCTCAGCTCCTCCAGGAAATAGAATTACGTCTACAGCTAGTCTCTCTTCCTCGAAATAGCCTAAGGACAAAGCTACTAATACTGGAACTAGTGCCTCAAAATAAGCAGCGATCGACCCAATCTTAACCTTGTAGAGCGGAGTTGGTAGAACTTCTTTGGTCACGGTGACGGTGGGGCCTGGTATAGTTACTGCTTGGGTAACAGTAGTAGCTACGACTTGTGTTACAGTTTGTGTTATAGTCCTTGCTGGCACTGCGGGTGCTGGAGCCACGACAGGCCCTAAGACTAATCCGCCGATCAAAAGTCCGATGACAAGAGCTGCAACAACTGCTCCACCTGCAACCGAGGAAGATATTGCCTTACTTCTNCTCATTGTCATCGTAAAGCTTGATATTGTAACTTTTTATTAAACCTTCTTTAAACCTTCCTTTATTTGGGGGAAGCACAGGCTGGTCCGTGACATCATCTTCTAGGTTCTTCTAGGTTCTGCTCCACAAGACCAAGTTATCTCTTTTCTTAACGACGCCGGGACCCGGCAATCTTCCTGGATGCCATCGGCACCTTACTGGTGGATAAAATCGGAGGACTCGCCGTGACCTCGTTCTAAGTCCCTTCCTTGGTCCCAGTCCGTGAGGGAAAAGAACAGGACGGAAGTCGACGCTTATTTAATCAGGATCTGGTGAAACCCTCTGCAAAGGTAGTGAAGGTATTTCTCCGGCAACCTTAAGGAGGTGGATGGGAACATTGAGAGGACGTTGACGGCATGGATCTTCACAGTTCGTCCCTTGTGGTGGGTATACGACGGAAACCCGGTCAAGTCTTCTATGGATGTACTTCAGGCTAAGTTACAGCATTATAAATTTCAATCAATTCATCAACACTAAGGGGTCGCCTCTCATTTAGTATTTTCTCTCTAATCAGATTGTATATTTTCTCTACACGTTCAGGAGTAACGTCTAACAACTCATGCTTTAATAACATCATTATTGCTCGCTTACCTGTTAGATGTGTTATAAGGAATCTTCGTTTTAACCCAAGGGCACCCGGATCAAATGGTTCGAAGCTATCCGGTTCGCTTAGCGTTGAATATATATGGATATCAGTTGTATGGGTGAAAGCATTTTCCCCGATTAGTGGTTTATTCAAGCAAGGTTTAATTGAAAGTTCTTCCAATATCTCCTGAACTTTAGGTCCTACTAAGTTAAGCTTCAAGTTTGATGTCCAGAGTTTTGATACTAATTGAACAGCTGCTAGCTCCTCTAGTGCCGTATTTCCACAACGTTCTCCAATTCCCCCTACAGTGACCTGAATTTCATCAGCACCTTCCAATATGCCTACGTATGCATTAGCTAAGGCCAGTCCTAAATCATTATGTAAATGTAAACCAACTGAACAAGGTATATGGTTTTTAACAAGTGACACGAGTTTTCCTATTGTTATAGGATGGGCTACGCCGACTGTATCTGCTAATATAATTCTGTCTGCCTTAGATTCGACAGCTTTCCTAATTAAATACAGCAACTCTTCAGGTATAGCCCTAGGAGCATCTGTTAATGCTATCTCCACAAATGCCCCTCTTGATTTTGCGTAATCTATTGCCGAGCTTATTGTTGATGCTATATCCTCTATGGTTTTTCCACTCATGTAAGCCTTTATATGATATCTCGAGCTAGGTGCAAAGAGGAGAATTGATTGACATCCTGCATCTATAACGGCATCAATATCATCTTTAACAGCTCTTGCAAAACCTATTAGCTTCGCACGCCACTCTTGTCTAGATAATTCTCTCAAAACTTCTCTATCCATCGGATTTGCTTTAGGAAATCCAACTTCAATTTCATCAACACCCATCTCTTCAAGAATTGTTGCTATTTTTAACTTTGTTTCCTTCCTCATCACAATGTTTGGGGTTTGATCCCCCTCTCTAAGAGTTGTATCGTGAATAATCACAGTTTTCAACTCGCAACCCCCTCATCCACCTTGCTGCAATACACTTCTGACTAAGTAATATTTTAACCCTAAAGTGGCGCCGTCTTGATTCTGAAGTTTTAAGGAAGTTTTAAGGATTTAATGCGGTAGTTTTGATTTGTTTTGTCCGACTTCCATTGCTAGATGATTCCCTGATTTTTCATTTCATTTATTTCTTCCCTAGAGTAACCTAATTTGCTTAGAACCTCTTCGTTGTGTTCTCCTAGTTTTGGTGGAGGGCTTTTTGTCCCTATAGTTTGACCAAATATAGTTATGGGCGACATGGTAACTTTTGCTATTCCATAATCTGTGGGCATCTGAATTATTATCTCCCTTTCCCTTAAATCAGGATCATCGGCTACTTCGTCCATCGTTCTTACTGGCGCGTGAGGTATTTTTGCCTCTCTTAATTTGTTGACGACCTCATCCCTATTCATACTTTTAATAACGTCTGCAACGATTTTTTCGACAATTTGTCTATGCTGTACTCTGTCTGCATTAGTTTTAAATCTGGGGTCTCTTGAAACTTCCTCTAAGCCAAATACCTTACAGAACGACTCCCAGTGCGCATCACTCGTAATTCCTATAAAAACCCATTTACCATCTTTGCATAAGAAACATTTATAGGGGCACCACATTGGGTGGCCCGATCCAAGTGGTTTCGCGACTTCCCCTGTGAGAGAGTAAAGGGTTATCCAATAACCGTTCCAGTAAACAGCTGTGTCGTAAAGAGAGACTTCTATCTTCAGGCCTTTACCAGTCTTATTTCTGTAAATCAATGCTGAAACTATAGCCAGAGCACCATAAGCACCAGCACCTAGATCCGTAGCGGAGTTACCGATCCTAGCCGGTTCTCCACCAGGATGACCAGTTACAGACATCGTCCCACCTAAAGCTTGAGCCACCGCGTCTAGTCCAGGCAGGTCCCTGTAAAGGCTGTTACTCGGGAATGCCTTTACCGAACAGTAAATTAGCTTTTCATTGATCTTTGATAAATGTTCATAAGATACCCCTAAGCGTTCAGCCACTCCAGGTCCGAAATTCTCCACCACGACATCGGCGTTCTCGACGAGCTTATAAAAAATCTCTTTGCCCTTTGGATGCTTAAGGTTTAAAGTAACACTCTTTTTACCTCTGTTGTAATTAAGCCATATGGATGGGCCTAGATGTGGCACGTTTCGCGCGTAATCCCCCGTTTCAGGTTGTTCGATTTTAATAACTTCGGCACCTAAATCTCTTAAGAGGGCCGTCACCGAGGGCCCAGCTAACAGATGTCCTAACTCTATGACCACAACCCCATCGAGCAATATCATGTGACATCTACCTGGTAGGTATTTCCGTCAACGTTTACTTAAGCTTTTCTTTTTAATTTTCTATAGAAAATATTCTAGTCTGTTTTAGATTGCTCCCTTATCTATACACTCTCTCGTCGTAATTATTCAATTGATTACGGTTACGGTATAAGTCTATAAGAGATACCAAGAAATACTAAAAATTGTTGGTTATTGCTTCTCATGTCTACCTGCCCTGTGCACCTCGCCGATTATTATTGCTCAAAAGGACTTCTGAAGGTCGAATCCCTTCTCCGTCTTGAAGGACGCAGCAATCCCCCATGACGTCCGGCACGTTATGGACGAGGATCCTGCAATGCGGCGCCAATAACCTTGGCGAAGAACCCGCGAAGAGGTTGAACAAACCGGAGAACACGGTAAGTCACACGAAGAACGGAACCCGACGGTAACCCTCATTCCTCAGGCTCCAACCTA
>JGI26466J51736_1000859_pt1 | contig 13007 bp, 10 predicted proteins | sample PerSpoCPS_CMetaG_FD_51736 | JGI IMG/M metagenome (IMG submission 51736) | reverse complement strand
CGGGGAAAGGACAAATTTTTCGTCGGCTTGACCGACATACACGCTGGTGGGGATTTGCTCGCTGCTTTGAGAGGGCGGGAAAATTTTTGCACCGACCTCATNGATTANCCNGAAAAGGTCCGGGANGCGATGAGGCAGATAACTCCCCTGTTCTTCCAAGTTTACGAGAGCCTTCACTCCATAATTCGCACGCACTACGAGGGAACAAGCACATGGCTCAATGTTTGGTCACCGGGCAGGTGGTATCCCGTCAGCATGGACGAACTCGCCCTAATTTCGCCGCGAATGTTCAGGGAGTTTTTCCTCGACGACATCTTGGCTCAAATTAACTGGCTTGACCACTCGCTGTTTCACCTTGATGGTCCAGATTGCATCCGTCACCTTGACATTTTGCTTGAAATCCCGAACCTGCACGGAATCCAATGGGTTCCCGGTGCGAGATACAAGTCAATGCTGGTTTGGGTTCCGTTGCTGAAAAGAATTCAGCAGGCAGGCAAGTTGATTCACATAACCGTCCCAGCCAACGAAGTTGAACCGCTGCTTCAAGAACTTTCACCCAAAGGGTTGATGCTTGACACCTATTGCTCAACCGAAGATGAAGCGAAGGATTTGCTTCGCAAAGCCTGCCGATGGACGCGTGAAAGAGTTCAAGTCAAGGTTCGGCGGGGTGATGGCTGTGGTGAAAGTTGATGCAGCGACGATTCGTGAAGTTGATAAGTTGCTCGCAAAGATTTACGGAGACCGAAAGTGGCGACGCCGCGCTGAACCGATAGACGAACTAATAGCGACCGTGCTTTCCCAACACACTAATGACATCAACCGAGACAGAGCCTTTGAGCAACTCAAAAAGCGGTTTCCCTCGTGGGAACAAGTTTTGCGAGCGCCTGTTCGCTCAATAGCGTCTGCAATTAAACCAGCAGGACTGTCAAACCAAAAGGCGCCGAGAATTAAAGCGATATTGCAACAAATCGCCGAAGCCAACGACGGCAACTTGACCCTTGATTTCCTTGAAAGAATGCCTCCCGATGAAGCGCTCGCGTGGCTCAAAAGGTTGCCCGGTGTCGGACCGAAAACGGCAGCGTGCGTTTTGCTTTTCAGTTTCGGCAAGCCTGTCTTCCCTGTTGACACCCACATCTTTCGGATAAGTAAACGGCTTGGTTGGTTGGACGAAAAAGTGACGGAAGCGAAAGCCAACGAATTGCTTGACCAGATTGTGCCTAACGAGATCAAATATCGGCTTCACTTGAACATGATTGCCCACGGTCGCTATATCTGTCGCCCACAAAATCCGCGATGTCAAGAATGTGTCCTCAAGCATTTGTGCAAGTATTTCCAGCGTAATTGGGCAACGGGTAAAAAGGCAAAGAAGCCTGTTGAATCAGGCTAAAAACTGGAAGGCGCATCTCCTGATGCGCTGAGAGAATTCTTCAAACGGTCGGGCAGGAGCCCGACCCTCCAAAACATTTGCTACTCGCCACTCGCCATTCACTATCCGTTGCCTTCCCGACCTGCCGACTTGCCGACCTCACGATTTGCCGATAAGTTTTGGCTTGGCAGTAGCATCGCCCTCCCATTTTTCTCGCCCCTCGCCCCACGCCCCCCGTCCCGTTCCAAGTGGGAAGGCGAACAAGCAAAAGTTTACGATTGGGCATCAAAAACTTCCTGTTGGTCTTGGATGATCAGACGGCATTGAGAACCGCTGCTTCCCTTAGTGACCTCAATAAGTGCTGGGAAGTAATCACGCAACTCGTCAAGGTGGGTGACGATGAGAACTCGGTCAAATTCCTTTGAAACTGTTTGGATAGCATCAACAATTGCCTCCAAGCCCTCCTTGTCTTGTGAGCCGAAGCCTTCGTCAATGATAAGGGTTCTCAGAGGCGCACCTGCTCGGCGAGCCAGAAGCCTTGCCAAAGCCACCCTTACCGCAAAGTCAATTCGGAACTTTTCACCTCCGCTGTAAAGTTCGTAAGGTCGGTCTCCCAGTTCATCAGAGACGAAAATCTTCAAGTCCTCCTTTTGAGTGCCTTGTTGAGTTTGTGTTTCAAGGGCGAACCTAAGCCTCATCCTACCTTGAGTCAAGCGAGCGAGGAGACGAGACGCTTCGTCTTCAAGCCAAGGAACCGCATGGCGCAAAATCATCTTGGGAATTCCGTTGCGCCCAAAGGCTTCGGCAAGTAACTCGTAGTCCATTTTCTCCTCGCGCATTTGAGCGAGCCTCTGCTCCAGTTGACTCTTTTCCTGCTCCTTTCGGCTCAACTCCTCCAACTTGTATCTGAGCGCCCCAACTTCTTCGTTGAGCCGTTGCAACTCGTTTTCCCTCGCCTTTCTGCGACCTAAAAGTTCACTGAGCCGTTCCTCAATTTCGGGCAATTGAGCCAACTGAGCCTGCTTTTCCCTCTCTTGTGCCTCAATTTCGCTCAACCGCTTTTCGTTCTCACCGATTTGCTGTTTCTTTTGCTCAATCCGCGCTTGAATCTTTGGGGCTTCCTCTCTTGCTATCTGCAACTGTTGCCACCGTTGAGGTATGTGCTGATTCTTTTGCAGCCACGCTCTCAATTGTTGGTGTTGCTTCTCGTCATAACCCAGATTGCTGATACTTTCGTTCACCTGCTCAAGTTGCGAGCGTTCGTCGTGAGCGAAATCGTTCGTTGAAAGTTTTAGGCTCAACTCGGCAATCTCCGTCTTCAGTCTTTCCAATCGTTCTTGGTGCAGCGCTAACTCCTCTTCCGCCCTTTGAATTTGCTCCAACTCCGCTTCAAACCTTGTAAGGGCTTCAACTTTTCGTTGGCATTGTTGGTGAGCGGCAGTGTCGTAACCTATGGCTCTTTCGCGTTCTTTCAAAGCGCTCCGCTTCCTTTGCCATCGTTCCTCTGCTTCTGCCTTCTGTTGCCTAAGCAAGTCCCATTCGCCTCTCAACATCTCCAACTTCCTTTCAGCCTCAGCGATTTCTGAAAGCCGACGATTGAACTCCCCGAACTGCTGTTCTATCTCGGGCAATTTCTGTAGAGCCTTTTCGGCTTGGGATATGAAGTTATCAACCTGCCCAAGTGCGTCTTTCAGGTTTTTCATTTCCTGCTCCGTTTCGGAAATTTCTGCCTCTCTTTGCTTCAATTCGTTGGTCAACTTTCGTTTCAAGGAAGCAACTTTTTGTGGTGTCAAAACGGTTTCGCACAAAGGGCATCTGGGTTCGCCTGAATGCCCCTCAAGCAAGTGCAACTTCTCTTCAGTCTCTTCCCTTGCTTTTCGCAACTGCTCCCATCGGGTGTTGAGCATATTCAGTTCGCCACTGATTTGCTCTCGCTTTTTTCTGGCAGAGTCAAGTTGGCGCTGCCATTCGCTTAANTTTTCTCGCGCTTCTTCAAGTTGTCTCAACCTCTGTTCAATCTGTGGCTTCAAAGCGGTTTTGGCTTCAAGTTGCTTTTGCTCTTGCAACAATTGCCCCTCCCTTTGAGCCCATTCAGCCCTTTCGGAAGCAATTTCCTGCTCCAGAACCATTCGNTCCTGCTGCAAGTTTTGCCACTGCCTTTGCTTCCACTCCCAATCCCTCAACATCTCGCGGGCTTTGCGCAATTCTTCAAGTTGCCGCTCAACTTCGCTGCGGCGAGCGATGAGTCTTTTCAGTTCCGCCAAACGCTGTTCAATGTTGGCGGCGTCTCGCTCATTGGCTCTCAATTTGTTCTCCAGTTCCGCTTTCGCCCTCAAAATTATCTGCTCAAGTTGGTGACGCTTTTGCTCCAATTCCCTNAACCGCTTCAATTTTTCGCTCAGGATTTCTTCTGNCTGCTGCACTTGTAGGAACTTCCTCCACTCTTCAACAATTTGCGCCTCCTGAGAAAGCACTTTCTGCCACTGTTGGCGTTGCCTCTCAAAATCGCTCAAATCCTTTCGGTCGGTTTCAATCTGCCTCTGAATCGTTTGCTTCTGGCTTTTTAATTGTTCAAGTTGGGCTTTGACGGCAAGCAGGTTTTCGCGTTTTTTCTGGACATGAGCGATTTCCTCATCAATTTGTGCGAGCATTTGCGCCATGTGCTCCCGCTCTTGTTGCTTCCTTTCAAACTCCAAGACAATCTGTGGTCTTTGGCTCAATTCAATTTCAATGTCCCTGAGTTGCTTCTCACCTTCACTGATTTGTCCGCTCAAAGTCTTGAATTGTTCCCTTGCTTTTTCGGCGAGTTCCTCNTAGGCTTCAAGCCCAAGCAATTGAGCGAGTAAGTCCCGCCTTTCTGATGGGTCAAGACTCATGAATTCACCTGACCGTCCCTGAGGCATGAAGACGGTGTTGACGAAGGTGTCGTAATCCATTNTGAGTAGCCTTTGGATTTCTTCGCCAACTAATCTCACTTTGCTCTCGGTCACGATAGAGCGCCACTTTTTGCCATCCACCTGTTGCTCCAAAGTTGCAGTGTGGGATTTGTTTCTCCTTGAGAAGCGCCTTCGGACACGGTAAATTTGACCTTCAACCTCAAACTCAAAAGTGACCGACATTTCATTTGCCCCTTGCCTAAGCAGTTGCTCATTGCGGTTAGACCTCGCTTCACCGAAAAGAGCCCAAGTTATCGCATCCAAGAGGGCAGATTTGCCGGCTCCATTGTTTCCCACAAGGGCTGCCATGTGAACACCTTGCAAGTCAATCTCTTGCGGTGGATTGTCTCCGTAACTGAGGAAGTTGCGNAACTGNAATCTAATTGGCACCATAAGCGTCACCACCCTTTCATTTCCATCAACTTCTGAGCCAGTTCTATCAAGCGTCTTTTACGCTGTCCAATTTGCTTTTCCTCCTTCGCCAGTTCGTCCACCCAATTTGCCAACCACTCAACTGGACTTTGATGCAAAATCCGTTCAAACTCTTCCAAAGAACGGGATACTGGTTCATCAACTTGAGGCATGCCTTCGGAGCGAATTTCAAGGGNAGAAATGTGGTCAACNCGCTTGTCCAAGAGTTCCCTTAACCTGCCCAAATTGACCTGCTCTCTTTGCGCCTCCTTGACCAAGATTTGGACGCGAACGACAGCGCCATCTATTTGGCGGTTTTGGTTCAAAGCATCTATGGCGGCTTGAGTGGGGTTAATTGAGTCTCGGACATCCAATCTAACCGTGACGAAAGGACGGGTCGGGGCTTGAACAAATTCCCAACTTGCTTCCCAATTGCCCTTTTGCGTCCTTTCCAACTCAACCACGACAAAGCCTTTAGGTTGCTTCTCCTCGCCGAAGTCCAACCTACCCAAACTCCCCGCGTAGACGATGTGGGGTTTAGACTCATCAAAAGCTTGATGCCGATGAATATGACCGAGAGCGACATAGGCGAACCTTTGATGCCTGAGGACGCTTGGTGGTATGATAGGCTCGAAAGCGGACGAGAGCACCCGTTCGGAGCCAGAAAATTCCGCTCCCTGAACCCAAATGTGTCCAGCCAAAATCAAGGGAGCATCGTTAGGGACACTTTTGCGGAGCAAGTTCTCAAGCCATTCTTGCACTCGCCTTCCCATTAAGCGTTGAATCCCCTCGTCATCCAGTCCTCTTTCCTCCTCAACGGAAACGAGGGCACGGCGTGGNAGATATGGCAAGCAAATCACTTGCAATTCTCCCNTGCGGGTCACCANCGAAACTACATCTGGTCGGCGAACAAAGGTAACGCCGGGAATGCTTATCACGCTGAAAATGTCAAGGGCTGATGCCTCACCGTAACTGGGAGGCAGGTCGTGATTTCCCGCCAAAAGGAGGATGGCTATATTGCGGTCGGATAAAGTCTTAATGCGTTTAATGAACTCCCTTTGCGGAAGTGGGTCTGGGCGACGAAAATGGTAAGCATCTCCCGTGAACAGAACGGCATCAACATCCCTTTCAAGCGCNGTCTCAACCATAAAATCCAAGCACCGCAAAAAGTCCTTAAGTTGAGTGTGCATACCAGTTTCCGGGTCTCTTTTCCCGTGGATTTCCGCACCGAGGTGAAGGTCAGAAAAGTGCAACAACCTCATCTCCGTCACCTGCCCATTTTTTCTTTCACCTCAAACCCGTCGTCAGTAAAGAGCCTATCGCCATTATAGCGCATTGAAACGGTCTTCAAGCAGGCACGGTTTTCAAACGATTTGGGTTGTGCTAAACTTTAAAGCGCAAAAAGATGAGCCGGCGTAGCTCAGCGGCAGAGCGGGGCATTCGTAATGCTCAGGTCCGGGGTTCAAATCCCCGCGCCGGCTCCATCAATTTTTAGCCCGCTACAAAAGCGAAATTAATCTCACTTCCATCGTTTCAGTGTTCAAAATCGCTACAGTGGGTTTTCCAGTGAGCCAACCGCAAACTTCGCCCGGGTTGACAATTAGGCAGCCATTGCTTGCCTTCCTTATGTCTGCGTTGTGGGTGTGTCCGTAAACGACGACATCAAATTTCCCACTTTCCGCCAACGCATCAACCAATTCGTGTTCGTGGACGATCACGAACCGCTTACCATCAAGTTCAATGAAGGCAGGTTGGACTTTAACTTCTGCGCCGAAGCCTTTCAGTCGGTTCTGCAAACCTATCCGCTCACCGTCATTGTTGCCGAAGACTCCTAAAAGTGAGCATTTCAGTTTTTGCAGTTCGTTGGCGACGAAGGGTGCAACAAAATCGCCAGCGTGCAAAACGAAACCGACACCGGCTTCATTGAAGATTTCCACCGCTTTGCGAATGTTGACGAGGTGGTCGTGGCTATCGGACATAATCCCGACCTTCATGCCTTTCGCCCTCCTTTCCGCCTTCTATTGGCGGTTTTCAACAGCAAAAGGATAAGCACCAAAACGCCGAGGAAGCGAATGCCCCAAAGTCTCGCTTTAGCCTTCAATGACCAATCCAAATTGTGTGCTGCCGCCAATTTGACTTTGTGGATTGAAGCGCCGGGGATGTCCCAAATTAGTTCTCCGACAATTTCACCTGCATGGATTGGAAATCTCAAATTCCCTTGCACCAAACGGCTTTTAATTCGTCCAACTTTAGCCTTCGGCACAATGACTTTCACGGAGTCCGTTGCCGTTGCCCAGAGCCATTCGGGGTTGCCATCGGGGATATGAAGCAAAGCAACTTTTTCGCCTTTCTCTGCGAGGATGAGCCTAACGAAGTTGTTGAAGCCGTGATCAAACAAGGTAGCACAGTCAGCAAAGTGGTCCTGACTTCCCAAGACAATTGCGATAAGTTGCCAACCATTGCGAGTAGCGCTTGCCACAAGACACTTCCCAGCAGGGATAGTGTAGCCAGTCTTGACACCATCGCAACCTGGATAGAGTTCCAAAAGTTTGTTGCGGTTTCGGTAACGCCTAAGAGCGGATTTGTTAGTCGGCGCGATGATTATTTCGCGCTGAGAGACGATGCTCCGGAAAGTGGGGTTTTGAAGGGCATATCGGGTCAGGGTCAACAAATCCCTTGCAGTCGTGAAATGTTGGGGGTGATGTAGTCCATGAGGGTTCACGAAGTGGGTATTGGTCATGCCCAACTCTTTCGCTTTCTCGTTCATCCACTCCACGAACTTCTCCACAGAACCTGCGAGGTGAATTGCAGCAGCCACGCAAGCGTCGTTCGCTGAACGAACCAAAATCGCGTTGAGCAAATCTTTAAGTTGAACCCTTTCGCCTTCCTTAAGTGCCATGGAAGACTCACCGGTAAAGGCAGCCTCTTTCGGGACGGTAACCCAATCATCAAGGTTACCCCGTTCTAAAACCAAAACCGCTGTCATGATTTTCGTCAGGCTTGCCGGATAACAACGCAAATCGGGATTGCGCTGCCACAAAATTTCGCCCGTTTCAGCATCGGTAAGCAAAGCTGATTTTGCCGTGACGGGCAAATCTTGAGACAAGGTTCCACGAACGAAGATGAAGAGCAACACTAAGATTGCGAAGCGACGAGCCATTAATCTCCTCACCTCCGAACTCGCCTAAACTCAAACCATGCAAATGCTGCAGGAAAAAATCCGTCATTCAGCGCGCTGGCATTTAAAGAGTTTGATGCAAGTCTTCCGATATTTGCAATGGAGAGGGTGCAGTTGCACCCTTTCACATATGCGTTCGCTTTGTGAGAAGGTGAGCGACATGCCGAAAGTCTTGGTTGTAGACGATGCCCTGTTTACTCGCAAAGTCCTCAGAGAGATTTTAGAGGCTGAGGGATGTGAAGTCGTTGAGGCATCCAATGGCAAGGATGCGGTTGATAAATTCCGTTTGGAGCACCCAGATTTAGTTTTGCTGGATGTTTCTATGCCCGACATGGATGGTCTAACAGCGCTCCGAGCCATTAAAGAGGTGGACAGGAACGCGAAAGTTGTGATGGTGAGTGCGATGGGACAGACAAGCACGGTTCAAGAGGCAATGAAATTTGGGGCTTGTGATTTTGTCGTGAAACCGTTCCACTCCAACCAAATCCGAGAACTCATTACCCGTTGGCTTTTAAAACCCTCACACCGATAGAGGCAATGGGCGGGGCAATCTTTCACGCAGCGAAAAGCCTCATCTAAAGGTTTCACTCAGTAGCCTCAATTAACTTGAGATACTGTCTCTCCTTCCGCCTCATCAACCTTCGCTGTTGCTGTGTGGTGTCATCATATCCGAGCAAGTGCAAAGTGCCGTGTATAGCAAGCCTGATCAATTCGCTTTCCAAAGTTTGTCGGTATCGCTTTGCATTTCGTTCAGCAGTTTCAACGCTGATGATAATTTCGCCAACTAATCTTTGCTTGCCTTTAGATGTTTCATCAATTCCGCTAAGCAGGAAACTCAAAACATCTGTCGGGTAATCGTGATTTAGGAAACGGCGGTTGAGTTCTTTAATAGTGGGGTCATCACACAAGACGAGGCTAATCGTAAAAGGCTCTTTGAACCCCTCCCGCTCTATAACTACCTCAACTATCCGCCTCAATTTTCTTCTCAAATTTTGCGGCAGTGTTTGCTTGGCGATTTTTAGCACCGTGATTGAATTGTTGTGTCCCATTGCTCCCGTGCTCCTTCTTCGGGTATTCAACTCTTTGATGGTAGATGCTTTTGAATGTGTCCAGAAAAGCACGCTTGATTTCTGTCAAGTCACGGAAATTGATGGGAGCCTCTTCCAATTGTCCGTCATCCACTTTCTCTTTGACCACTTCATCAATAACCTGGGCAATTTCATCCAAAGTCGGATTGGGACGCGCTCGGACAGCCGCTTCCACACTGTCAGCCAGCATGATGATGGCGCTTTCCTTGCTTTGCGGTTTCGGTCCCCTGTATCGGTATTCGTCTTCCACCAACACCATGTCTTTGCGCTCTCGCGCTTTAGCGTGGAAGTAAGCCATCACAGAAGTGCCATGGTGTTCACGGATGACATTAACGATTGGTTCTGGGAGGCGATACTTTTGGGCAATTTCCACACCTTCATCAACATGAAGGCGAAGGACATTCGCTGACATTTTGGGGCTGAGGCTATCGTGAGGGTTTTGAGTTCCCAGCGGCTGGTTTTCCACGAAGTAATGGGGGCGCTTCAGTTTCCCGATGTCGTGATAAAGTCCGCCCACCCAAACAAGTAGTTCGTTCGCTCCTATGCGCTTCGCTGCCTCTTGTGCCAAGCGGGCAACCATTAGCGAACTCTGAAAAGTTCCCGGTGCTTTCTCAGCCAACTCCCGCAACAATGGGAAGTTGGGGTTCGCTAACTCTGTGAGAGTAAAAACGGTCGTGATCTTGAAAAGACGCTCTAAAGCACTTACACCAACCAAAGTCAAAGCAGGAGGAATCGAACCTGTCAACAGAGCCCAAAGAAGCAGTCGTTGAAATTCATCCAACGAGATTAAAAGTGTCTCACCCGTCACTAATCCCAAAATCAGCGGGAAGACGAAAGCCAAAATGCCCAACAAGGCTCCAGTTTGAACCAGATGCATGCGAGTTCTCACATCCGCTGATAAGAAAGATGCAGCCACCCCAAGGGCTGCTGATGACAGAAAGAGACGCAACGCTCCCGTCGGTAATGCTTGCCAGTCCATCGTCATTCCTAAAGTCGTGGCAAGGGCAAAAACTGCCGTTGCGAAGATGCTTATCAAGGGGCTGAAAAGAACTGTCGTCATCATCGCTGCAGTTGCAATCGTGACGAAAGAGATTTCAGGGCTAAGAGAGCGATGTANGAACCTGACAAAAAGCAGACCAAAAGCCCATATGAGAGCCAAAAGGGTAAGGCGAGGGCTATCAGAAAGGATTGACGGCATCACTGACCGAGTAAACAAAACGGCGGTAACTGTGAGCAAAAGAGCCAAAATGGTCACGCCCAATAGGGCAGAGAAGTTGTAGCCTAAAGCCCTCAGTTTCTCCAAATGCTCTTCCGTAACCAATTCCCCTTTTCGGGCAATCAACTCACCAACTGTTATCGTCCTCCAAACAGGTTCCACGCTTGCTTGTGCTTGCTCCCTCGCTTTCTGAGTGGCATCGGGATCAAAGACCATATTAGGGTGGAGTGCCAATTCAGCCAAATTTTTCAACGCCATTCTCAAATCACTGCTAAGGGGCAATTTGTCAAGATTTTCTTTCACCCTTTGTAACGCCGCCGCTCGTTCTTCAGGGATCGGTTTAATCCCTCGCTGCCATTCTTCGTCAAGGGCTCTCAGCAGCATTTCGTGACCAAAACGGAGAGTAGCGGGAGATGTTTCAAGCAAGGTTTCCAGAACTTGGTTGGGAATGTTCAAACCAATTCGCTTTCTTATTTCCGCTGCTTTTATGCGAGGGGAATGGCTTTCCCCTTGCATAGCCATTACGCTATCAATGAGGTCGTTGAGAACGGCTCGCCATTGAGAGGCAACGGATGGGTCTAACCGATATTGGCGCGGTATGGCTTGGGCAACTGCTTGTCGGCGTCTTTCCGTTGCTATCTCGGACATGTATCTAACTGTCCTGTGAGCGCGAATGTCGTAAGGGAAAGTTTGACCAACCACGAAGGGAACGGGAACAAGCAAAGACGGAGGTGTCATTGCGAGGAAAAGGGAAATCAGAACAACGCAAAACAGAACCAATCTTGGAACGGAGACCTTCAAGGAAGTGCCCCGCTCCTCCATCCATCCCTTTATAGCAGCAACTAAGTTGTTGAGGAAGCCTCCGTTCTTGTGTCTCTTGCTCATTCGCCAACGGAATTTTTCACTGCTCGGTTCACTCGCCATACCCTTCACCTCGCCCCGATTCTGGAGCGTGGCGTTTCTTCTCCCATGCATCGTAAGCAGCGACAATCTTTTGCACTAATGGATGACGAACGACATCGTGTTCGGTCAAATAAACGAAAGCCACTCCTTCAACGCCTTTCAAAATCCCCTGCACTTCCACCAAGCCTGACTTGACACCTTTTGGCAAGTCAATTTGAGTGATGTCGCCTGTGACCACCATTTTTGCGTTAAAACCCAACCTCGTCAGCACCATCTTCATTTGAAGGCTGGTGGTGTTTTGTGCTTCATCCAACACAATGAAAGCGTCGTTAAAAGTCCGACCACGCATGTAAGCCAAAGGTATGACTTCAACGACACGCCTTTCAATTAGACGCTGAACCTTGTCGTAATCAAGCAAGTCGTAAAGTGCATCATAAAGTGGACGCATGTATGGGTCAACCTTCTCGTAAATGTCGCCGGGAAGGAAACCGAGTTTCTCACCAGCCTCAACAGCAGGGCGGGCAAGGATTATTCGGGAGACTTGACGCTGCTTCAAAGCAGCCAAAGCCATTGCAACTGCCAAAAAGGTCTTGCCCGTCCCAGCCACTCCTATAGCGAAAACCAAATCGTGCTTTTTCACCGCCTCAACATATCTCAACTGCCCTATCGTCTTTGGGACAATTCGCTTGCCTCTATCAGTTATGAACACTGCTTCCGTGAATAGGTCTTCGGCTTCACGAATTTCGCCCTTGCGGGCGAGGTTGAGGAGGTAGCGGACATCAGCAGCGGAGAGAGTGCCACCTCTTTCCACAACCGAGACCATTTGCTGCAAAACCTCCGCTGTCCACCTAACTTGAGGTTCAGGACCAAAGACCACAAGGCTTCCCTCTTTAGCAACAATGCGGGTGCCAAGTTCGCGCTGTAGCAAACGCAGGTTCTCATCCTTTACGCCCAATATGTGGCGAAGGTGAGTTGCATTCGCTACTGGCACTGCTATAGAAATGTCTGATTGTTCAGTTGCACTCACAGGGCTTTTTGTCACCTCCGTCGCTTCTTTGGCGACTTCGTTTCTTCTTCCATGCCCATCAACGCCCTCAGGCTTATCTCCACCTCAGGAAACAACTTCGGGCGAAAAGTCTCATCAGGCAAAACCACCTGCGTCAACAAGTATCCTTCAGGCGTCCAACGATATTCTTCAATGACCTGCCTCTCCATGTCAACAACCCAATACCACTGCACACCATAAGCGTGATAAATTCGCTTTTTCTTGCCCACATCCCTCTGCATCGTTGTCGGAGAAAGGACTTCAACGACCAAATCGGGCGGACCGTAAACTTTGCCTTCCCTGATTCGGTCTAAGTTCTCGGTTGCCACGAAAACAATGTCGGGCGCATAAGCCAAATCTTTGGCTTCATCAAGGATGACCAAAACATCGCCGCTAACCCGACCCAAACCGCGAGAACGAACATACTGCTGCAGCAGAGCGCCAAGTGCGAAAGTCAATTCATTGTGCTCCCAAGTTGGTCTGTCACTTCCACCAACTCCCCAAATTCCAGTTCATACTTGACGGACGAAGCATCGTCCTCAGGGAGAGAAAGAAACTCAGTGAGAGACATTTTTCGTTTCGTCAAAGTTTCGGTAGTAGCCATTGCGGTCACTCCTTCGTTTCGCCGCCTTCCAAAATTTGCCTGACCAAGTTGCTGACCTCTCGTCCATCCGCTCTCCCCCTCACCTTAGGCATCAGAGCACTCATTACTTTGCCCATGTCACGGACAGAGAGAGCCCCCACCTCCCTAACCGTCTCACGCACCAAAGCCTCCAATTCCTCGCGGGTAAGCGCTTTGGGAAGGTAACTTTCCAAAATAGCCAACTCCGCCTGCTCCCTCTCAACCAAATCCTGACGACCACC
>JGI26466J51736_1000816_pt1 | contig 13453 bp, 13 predicted proteins | sample PerSpoCPS_CMetaG_FD_51736 | JGI IMG/M metagenome (IMG submission 51736) | reverse complement strand
TTCAAAGGCGAGATTGATAACTTGAGGAAGGAGGTTAAAACCGAAATTGATAAAATTAGAGATGAATTCGCCACAAAGGAGCTTTTGACGGAAAAGATAAATTACTTGCGCGCAGAGATAAAAAGTGAGTTCGTTAAACTTGACAGAAAATTCACGCTGATGTTTATCGTCATACTTTTTGCGATAATCTTCCTAAATCAACAAGCGATTGAGTTCCTGGCAAAAATTTTCGGAATTTTAAAATAAATGGCTTCCCTTCAACTTGAAATCAGCAGAGACCTAAATGAATGGTCAAACTTTATCTCTAACTCCCCGCAATCAAACCCTTTTCTCTCGGCGAACTGGCTGAAAACTTATTTTGAAATTTTCAACTTAAACTTTGAAGTTTTGTTCGTAAAAAAAGGTCATGAAATTGTCGCTGGGGTAATTTTACCCGTTAAAAAGAAACTCCTATTCTTTGTATCAACTCCCCTACCCTTCACATACTACAGTGGTATAATTTTCAAAAATTTTCAAACCGAAAAAAGGCAGAAGGAAATCATTGAAAAAAACGAGTCAATTTTAAAACTTCACACGCACATAGTCAAAAAAATTGATTTCTTTACATTCAAGCTCCACCACACGATTTATGACATAAGACAATTCAAATGGCTCGGCTACAAGATTAAGCCAAGATATACATTTGTGCTGAATCTCAATTCAATTGAACTCGTTTGGGAAGGGATGAGCAACTCGTTGAAAAGGAAAATAAAAGAAGCTCAAGGGGCTGGTTTTAGCGTTTTAAAATCAAATTCAGCAGATGTGCTCGCTAAACAGCAAATTTTAAGCTATGAGAGAACTGGTGGAAAATTTTTCCTCGGATTTGAAAGTTTAAAAAAACTTCTGAATGAACTTGTCAAATCCGGCATCCTTGAGATTTATTATCTCGTTGACGGTCAAGGGGACATCCTTGCTTCAAGGGGAATTTCAACTTGGGAAGGGGAAAGGGTACGATATAGTAGCGGGGATGAGCGGGAAAAACTCCGATGTTGCATCACATTTCTTGGTGTGGAAAATACTTGAGGACTTATCAGCGAGGGGAATAAAAGAGTTTGACTTTTGCGGGGCGGATATTGAAAAAGTTGCTTTTTTCAAAATGCAGTTCGGGGGCGAGTTAAAACTTTCTTTTGAGGTGAGCTTCGCAAAAGGAGTTTTAAAACTTTTTCAAAAGTAAGCGTGCTTGATTCAATCGTCAAAAAAGCCAGCTTGATNAGTTTATCAAGAATCATNAACCTTACTGNTCTACTCATAGTAACGATCATACTCGCACGCCATTTCTCAAAAAGCGAATTCGCNCTTTACGATCANATATGGCTCATACTTAACACTATAACTCCGATCATCTCATTTGCATTTTCAAGCGCCGTTTACTTCTTCGGCGTGAAGGAAAAATCAAACAATTATATAACAACCATATTTTCCTTCCTAACACTTCTTGGCTTTGCCTTAACCATCTTGCTCTATCTGTTAAGATTTGAAATCGGGAAAATCTTAAACAATGCGCTCTTCCCGGAAAACTTTTTTTATTTCGCCTTGTTCTTTCTGTTCTCAATTCCAACTTTAATCCTTGACTCCATTTTCATTTTAAGAAATGAATTCAAAAAGCTCTTCCTCGTGACGCTTATAACTGTAATGCTTTACATCATCGCTGTGCTTTTTTCCACTTTTTTCAGCAAGGGGATTCTATTTATCTTTGCATGCTTGTCAGCCATAGCAATTTTAAGATTCATTTATATGATTGGCTTCCTGAGGAAAAATTTCAATCTCAACTTAACAAATTCCCGACTTAAAGAGGTTTTGACATATACTTCCCCTCTCATCTTTGGTCACATAAGCGCGATTTTATCAAGGCAAATTGACAAGTTTATAATTGCGAGTAATTTCGCGCCGGAGATTTATGCGATCTATGGCGTTGGAGCTAAAGAACTTCCAGTTGTCCCGTTAATAACAAGTTCTTTTGCCTCTGTAAGNTTNCCNGANATAAGCAAACTATACGATGCAGGTAAAAAAACGGATGTTGCAAAACTCATAAGCGATGTCATTAAATCAACCGCGGTATTTGTCCTTCCCGTTTTTTCATNTTACTTTTTTTCTCAAACGAGTTCGTAGTGGTTTTATTCTCTCCAAAATACGCTGAAAGCGCCGAAATTTTCAGGATTTATATATTTTTCCTCCCCGTGAGGATTTTGCTTTATAGTCCAATTCTTTCTGCTTTGGGTAAGCAAAAAATTTACATGTTTATCTCATTGATTGACCTTGCCTTAAACTTTATACTCGGTCTATCGCTTCTGAAAGTTATCGGTTTAAAAGGTCCTGCGGTAGCGGTTGTGCTCTCAACATACATTGAGACATCTTTGATGTTATATTTCATTTTAAGGACGCTATCCGGGATAAAACTGCTGGGACATTTTCCCCGTGAAATTTCTAATTTTAGTTTTAGCCATTTCGCTCTCAATCGCCTCATTTTGCTATTTGATCGGAAAATTCATCTACGATGTTAACTTGAGATTTTTAGCAACCGGGTTGCTTTTTTCAGTTGTTTACTTTGCGCTCATAAAGAGGAGGGTAATTCCGTTGGGTTGAATTTTTCAATTTTATTTCCAAAATTTTAAGCGAATAAGCACCAAAACAAATAAAAAGGAGAAAAAGCCATGTCCGATTACAGGGTTGAAAAAGACGCACTTGGGGAGGTAAAAGTTCCAACCTGGGCGCTTTGGGGAGCGCAGACACAAAGGGCAGTTGAAAATTTCCCAATAAGCGGGATCAGATTCCCAAGGACATTTATCAAAGCAATCGGGCTTGTTAAGTATTGTGCAGCAAAGGTTAACAAAGAACTCGGTTTACTTGATGAAAAGAAGGCGGAAGCGATAATGCAGGCGTCAAAGGAAGTAATTGAAGGGAAACTTGACGAACATTTCCCGCTTGATATTTTCCAGACGGGTTCTGGCACATCAACGAATATGAACGCAAATGAAGTTATCGCAAATCGTGCCTGTGAAATTTTAGGAGCTCAACGAGGGGACAAAACAGTCGTCCATCCGAACGACCATGTAAATCTTGGGCAATCTTCAAACGATGTCATCCCGGCGTGCATACATATTTCGTCAGCGCTTGCCTTGAAGGAAAAACTTTTACCGGCACTTGAAAAACTCCACAAGGCACTTCTTGAAAAAGCAAAAGAATTTGACGACATAGTCAAAACTGGTAGAACCCACCTTATGGATGCTATGCCAGTGCGACTCGGGCAAGAATTTTCGGGTTACGCTTCCCAAATTGAACTTGCGATTGAAAGAATTAATTCGGTTCTGCCGAGATTGTATGAACTTGCTCTTGGGGGAACGGCGGTTGGAACTGGGATAAACACACATCCGGAATTTGGCAGAAGAATTGCTGAGGCACTCTCACAAGAGACGGGGATACCTTTCAAAGAGACGAGAAATCACTTTTCGGCTCAAGCAACTATGGACACAGCGGTTGAATTAAGCGGTGCTTTAAAAACGCTTGCGGTTGCGCTTTACAAAATTGCAAACGACCTAAGATGGATGAATTCAGGTCCACAAGCTGGACTTGCTGAAATTCGTTTNCCTGCACTTCAACCCGGTTCATCAATTATGCCAGGCAAGATAAACCCGGTCATCCCCGAAGCTGTTATAATGGTATCAATGCAAGTGATCGGGAACGATTCGGTTGTCACACTTGCAGGGGCTTCTGGAAATTTTGAGCTTAATGTCGCTCTCCCAGTTATAGCACGGAACTTACTTGAATCAATAACGATACTTGCAAACGCAAGCGAAGTATTCGTTGATAAATGCATTAACGGGATCGTCGCAAACAAAGAACACATGCAACGCATCGCCGAACAAAACGCAATCCTTGCAACNGCTCTCACACCTTACATCGGCTACGATAAAGCAGCTCAAATTGTCAAAAAAGCNATGGCTGAGAATAAAACGATCCGTGAGGTTGNNCTTGAACTNGGTCTGATGAAAGAGGATGAACTTGACAAAGTCCTTGATATAAGAAAAATGACCGAAGGCGGATTTGTAGCCGGGGTTTCTGGTGGCGGTTGATCGCTCAAAAAGGGGGACATCATCGTCCCCCTTCCCAACAAATTAAAAACTCATCACAAGGAAAATGACAATGAAAGTTGAAAAAATACAGGAGAAACTCGTTGAACTCGGAATTGATGGTTGGCTATTTTATGACTTTCACAACAGGGATAAAATCGGTTTGAAAATCCTCGGTTTGTCAATTCAAGGTCTCGCAACAAGAAGATGGTTTTATTTCATCCCCGCAAATGGNGAACCGATAAAACTTGTACACAGAGTTGAACCCGACAAACTTGACACTCTTCCCGGAAAAAAATTTTTTTACTCCGGATGGCGCGAACTTCACGAGCGACTTAAAGAAATACTCGGCTCACCGAAAAAAATCGCCATGCAATATTCTCCAATGAATGCAATCCCTTACATATCAATCGTTGATGCCGGGACAATTGAACTTCTACGAGGTCTCGGACACGAAATTATTTCGTCTGCTGACTTAGTTCAAATTTTTGAAGCATTGATTGATGAAAATTTGATCAAAACTCATTTTGAAGCTGGAAAACTTGTTGATGAAACGCTTGATGAGGCATTTGAAGAAATAAGGAAAGGAGTAAGAAGCGGGAAATACAAAACAGAATATGAGATTCAACAATTCATTTTGAAAAGATTTTATGACAAAGGGTTAACATCCGACGAAGACCCGCCGATAGTTGGAGTCAATGACCATCCATCTAATCCTCATTTTTATCCGACGCCTGAAAATTCAAGGGAGATAAAGCCCGAGGATAAACTTTTAATTGACCTATGGGCGAAGAAAAACGAACCAGGGGCGATTTTCTACGATATAACCTGGTGTGCTTTCATAGGTGATGAACCGCCTGAGGAATATGTAAATCTGTTCCATATCGTAAGGGACGCAAGAAGGGAAGCTTTAGCATTTCTACAAAATCGCCTCAACCAAAATCTTGAAGTCGCTGGCTGGGAAGTTGATGAGGTCGCAAGAAGATATATCCAAGAAAAAGGTTACGGGGACTACTTCACACACAGAACTGGGCACTCTATAGGGGAAAATGTCCACGGAAACGGCGCAAACATTGATAACTTTGAAACCCAAGACCTAAGGAAACTTCTCCCCGGCTCACTCTTTTCACTTGAACCTGGAATTTACATCCCCGGCAAACTTGGCGTCAGATCCGAGGTGAATGTCTACATAAACTCCGAAAAGAAAGCAATTATCACGGGTCGCGAACAAGAGGAACTCGTCTTGATCTATTAAAAATAAACACGGAGTGAAAATGTTTTTAACGGCGATAATCGTTTACCTTGCTCTTTTACTCACCATTGGGATTCTAAAAACGAGGTCGGTTAAAACACAAGATGATTTTATGGTCGCTGGAAGGTCAACCCCGGTTTATAAACTTGTTGGGACACTACTTGCAACATGGATTGGTTCCGGAAGCATAATTGCTGGCGCTGGACTTGCATATAGAGTTGGTTTTTCAGAACTATGGCTTTCGGCTGGAGCTTGGGTTGCGATCGTGATTGTGTACTTCCTCGCAGGGAGAGTAAGAAAGATCGCCCAATATACTATGCCTGATATACTTGAACAAAGATACAACAAATGGGCAAGGATACTGGGGACAATCACAATTGTAATAGCATATGTTACAATAGCGAGCTATCAATTTAAAGGTGGCGCATTTGTCCTCAACCTTGTAGCCGGCGTTCCAGTTGAACAAGGAATTATAATAACCGCAGTGTTTGTTGTTTTGTTCACTGCCCTTGCGGGATTGATCTCTGTGATAACCATGGACATAATAAATGGGACATTGATGTTGCTTGGAATAGCGCTTGCGGTCCCGATTGTATTAAACGATGTTGGCGGATGGACAACCGTAAGGGAAACGCTACCGCCGGATAGATTTGCGATCTTCGGTCAAAAGGATTTCATTTGGGCTATGGGCGTTTTCTTCCCCACATTTTTCCTTTTGCTTGGTGAGTCAAGCATGTATCAAAAATTTTTCAGCGCAAAAGACGCAAAGTCGGCAAGNCAAGCTGTTGTCTTTTGGGTGATAGGAACAATCATAATTGAAACATCAATAACTGCACTCGCTGTTTTTGCAAGCGTTAAATTTAAACTTGAGGAATCGGAAAAAGTCATAATACACCTTGCGACACACGGTCATGAAATAGGTTTGCCACAAGTCGTCGGAATTATGCTGATAGTTGCTGCAATGGCTATTATAATTTCAACGGCGAACAGTTTCCTTTTAACGCCGAGCACAAATCTCGCAAGAGACATATACCAGAGATTCATAAACCCAAACGCATCGCACAAGCAGATAATAGCTTTACAAAGGGTTTTAATTTTCGTCCTTGGATTTCTGGGTTATCTTTTGTTAACGCGATTTCAAACGGTTTTACAAATGGCATTAACGGCATATACGATGATAGGTGCTGGATTGACGCCAGCTCTGCTCGCAGCTTTTTTGTGGAAAAGGGTTACAACACCAGCTGGAGTGGCAAGCATAGCAACGGGAATGGGAATCACTTTAATCATAACCCTTATCAATATGTTCAGGCATGAACCAATACTTGAAGCTGATTATATCGTCCTTCCAGCTGCTGCTGGCTCAATAATTGTCCTGATAGTTGTAAGCTTACTTACCCCACCTGACCCACCGGAGAAATGGAAACCTTTTGTTGAAAATAAAAATTAAAACCGAAAATGAAAAGATTTCTTTTTCTAATTCCGCTGATTCTCTCTTTGGCAATTGCGCAACCGGAAAATCTTGAAATACTTCACAGGAAAACATTTGAGAAAATCAAATTCATAGCCGATACATCTGATGGTGTCATTGGTGTCGCGGTTAAAAATCTCGTGACGGGCGAGACATTTCTTATAAACGAAAATTTAACTTTCCCACAAGGTAGCGCGATAAAAATTCCAATACTGATTGAAGTCATGAAACAGGCAAGCGAGGGCAAGTTTAAACTTACAGACAAAGTAAAAATTGAAAAAAAGCAACAAGTCGGCGGTAGCGGTGTCCTAAAGGAATTTGGCGATGGGCTATCGGAATTAAGCATTTATGACCTCGCAGTTTTAATGATCACAGTAAGCGACAACACAGCGACAAATATATTGATTGACCTCGTCGGGATGGATAATGTGAATAAAACGCTTGAGAAACTCGGCTTAAAAAACACGAAATTACAGCGCAAGATGATTCGTCCAGATGCATCAGCAAGAGGTGATGAAAATATCTCAACCCCAATGGAAGCGATGAAACTTATGGAAATGCTTTACAAAAACGAAATCGTGAGCAAAGATGTATCTCAAAATGTCCTCGCGATTTTAACTAAAGAGAAGGAGGGAAATCTCACTAAATATCTTCCCACTGATGTCAAAGTCGCAAACAAGCCCGGTGGAATTGAAGGGGTGACCTGCGAATGGGGCATCGTTTTTCTTCCAAGGCATCCTTATGTTATAGTCGTGATGAGCAACTACAATTTAAAAACAGCACAAGAATCAATAGCGCAAATTTCAAAAATCGTATATGAACACTTCTGGCGAATTTCACTTTCAACGAAATACGGGACGAGGGTTCCGATTGAGCTTTTAAAGTGATGCATCGCTTAAAATCTTTGCCCTTTCAAAAATTTGCTCAAACATCTCCTCTGTTAATTTGCGTGTGAATGTATTTCTCTGGCTTGGGTGATAAGAGGAAATCAAAATTAATTCCCTCGCCCCGTTTGATAATTTAACTTCATTCCCGTGATAAAATTTCAATTCCCCATCAATGGCTCTAAAGCCGAGCTCTTGCAATGTCTTTAAAGTTGTCTTAAAAGAAAGTTGCCCAAGCGTTATGATAACTTTAACCCGTTTTAAAAGTTTGATCTCATTTTCAAGATAGACATTGCAATTTCTAATCTCTTTTGGCGAAGGTTTATTCTCAGGCGGAGCGCAACGAACTATCGCAGTTATATAACAATTTTTAATTTTCAAACCGTCATCAATTGAAATTGAAGTCGGTTGATTTGCGAATCCAAACTTATATAGCGCTTTATAAAGCCACTCACCACTTCTATCGCCTGTGAACATCCTTCCTGTTCTATTTCCACCGTGTGCAGCTGGGGCAAGCCCAATGATAAGAATTTTCCCTCTTTTATCACCAAATCCAGGGACAGGTTTTCCCCAATACTCCCAATTTTTAAATCTTGCCGTTTTTTCAATTGCGATTTTCTCTCGCCACTTAACAAGGCGTGGGCACAATTTGCAACTTATCAACCTGGAGTTAATCTCATCAATTGAACCAAACATCAAATTACGCCGAATTTTTTCCCAACCTTTTTAAACGCTTCAAGCGCTCTATCAATATCATCCTTTGACAAAGCAGCGGATATTTGCGCTCTTAACCTCGCCTCACCTTTAGGGACAACCGGATACCACAAACCTTTGATGTAAACTCCCTCTTTTAAAAGCTCCTCGCTCATGTCCATTGCAAGCGACGCTTCACCTAGCATAATTGGAACGATCGGATGTATTCCTTCAATTATCTTGAAACCGAGATTTTTTATCTCGCGCCTGAAATAAAGCGTGTTTTCTCTGAGTTTGTCAATTAAAGATGTATCCTCTTCAAGCATTTTAATCGCTTCAAGCGTTGCCATAATCACTGCGGGCGGGAGCGAATTTGAAAATGTATAAGGTCTTGACTTTTGCCTCAGATATTCAATCATTTCTTTTTTACCGCTTATAAATCCACCCGCTGCACCACCAATTGCTTTGCCAAGCGTTCCAGATAAAACCTCAACTTGACCGAAGACGCCNAGTTCTTCAGCTGTCCCGCGCCCAGTTTTACCTATCACACCGAGACCGTGCGAATCATCCACAAAAAGAATAGCGTTATATCTTCTGGCAAGCTCAATAAGCTTAGGCAAAGGCGCCATATCACCTTCCATGCTGAAAACTCCATCTGTTGCTATTATCCTGAAGCGATAATCTTTGTCCTTATCTTCTTCAAGCATTTGTTCAAGTGTCTTCCAATCACCGTGCGGATAAACCTTCTTATCAACCACTTCAGCTCTGCACAATCTTATGCCATCAATTATACTTGCGTGATTTAGCCGATCGCTATAGATGACATCTTTATAATTTTCATAACCGAGCGATTCATTGACAAGCGAAGCAAAAAATCCCTCGTTAGCTGCAAAACAAGATGAAAAAAGTATCGTATCCTCTGCCCCGACAAATTCAGATATTTTCTCCTCAAGCTGCTTATGAATTGATTGAGTCCCACAGATAAACCTAACTGATGCAACTCCGTAACCATATTCTTTTATCCCGCGAATTGCTGCTTCCTTAATCCTTGGGTGAGATGCAAGCCCGAGATAATTATTTGATGCAAGCATTATAACTTCGCGACCGTCAACCCTTACAATTCCACCTTGCTCACTTAAAAGTGGAATTTCCTTTTTATAGGTTTTTGTCTCCTGTAACCTTTTAATCTCGCTTACTAAAACTTCTGTGTAGTTCATTGGTGCTTTTTAATTTTGTTTTTAACGGATTAAAAGATTTTTCAAAGCTTCAGCCACGACGGGATTCATCAAAGCTAAAGCAATTATCATCAAAATTATGAGAAAGTTAAGTTTCAAATTGACCCTATCAATTTTCGCGTCAAGCCCGATCCTTACATTTTCAATTTTCGCATCAAGCTCACTTACTTTAGCTCCTTGTTCACCTGCTATCTTTTCAATTTTTGCTTCAAGGCTACTTCCTAACATTTCAATTTTCGCACCAAGTTCATTTTTCACATTCTCGATCTTCGCGTCAAGTTCACTCCTAACTCTTTCAATCTTCGCGTCAAGTTCACTCCTAACGCTTTCAATTTTCGCATCAAGCTCAGTCGCAACCCTTTCAATCTTCGCGTCAAGTTCACTCCTAACTCTCTCAATCTTCGCATCAAGCTCAGTCGCAACCCTTTCAATTTTTGCATCAAGTTCACTTCTAACGCTTTCAATTTTAGCTTCAAGAACTTCAATATCCTTTTTCGTTGCGACTTCCTTGAGCAATTCCTCTTTCAATTCCGTCTTCGTCTGATACCACTTGTTGTCAATTTCAACGCTTATAACCGCCTCAAGCGACTTCACAATTTTCTTCGCCTTTTCCATCCCAAAGACCTCCTCAAAAACCTCGTATATCTCAATTGGAATAGTTACCGCCATTTTCCAATCCTTTTTTGATTAAGTTACCCAAGTTGAAGGAATTTTTCAACTCGGTTTAAGTATAACCTTTAATCCATCGCCGTTTCTTATCGCTTCAAAACCTTCTTCAAATCTTTCAAGGGGCAATTGATGTGTCACAAAACCAGCTTCAAGAATTTTATCCGCAAGCCCGGACTTCAAAAGCGAACGCATCACTTCCCATGTTTCAAATACCCTTCTTCCAATTATCCCGTGAATAGTTATACCTTTGAAAATCACATTTTTTGAGAAATCAATGTTGACATCGCCCTCTGGCAAACCGAGCAAAGAGATCGTCCCGCCCATCCTTATCACTTCAAATGCGTCCTGATATGCTTTATAATTCCCGGACATTTCAAACACGACATCAACACCTGTACCTTGTGTTTCAGCTTTAACCGTTTTTATAAATTTTTCCCTCTCCTCTGGAATCGCAACATCAAAGCAAAAATCCGCCCCGAATTTCTTAGCCATTGAAAATCTTTTCTCAACGATCTTCTCATGTGTGGCTCCGGTACCGGGTTTTGATGCATCCGTTACGAAAATTTTTGAAGCACCGCTCATCTTCGCAATAGCTGTAGCCATCAATCCTTGAACCCCACAACCGAGAATCGCAACTGTTTGTCCCATTAAATTCACCGATTGTGCTGTGTGAACAGCATTTCCAATTGCATCCATAAACGCAATTATCTCAACAGGAAGCTCGCCTTTTTTAAAAAGCACAACATTTTCAGCTGGAACTTTAACAAACCTCGTAAAAACGCCATCCTCGTGTATCCCCTTTATCTTGGTGTTTTGACAAACATGCCTTTGACCCAAGCGACATTGATGACAACGACCGCAAGTTATATGCATTTCCGCCGAGACGATAAAGTTCTCCTTCAAAACACTTATCAAATCAACATCCTTAGCAAGCTCGTCAACATTTCTTCTCCCAACGAAATCAACGAGCGTCTTATCATCCGAAACCCTTTCAAAGAGTAATCCAGCTAAATGCTTTCTTGCAACTTCTCCAGCATCAACTATTCTACCAGCAAATTCATGCCCTATTACAACATAAGGTGCTGAATTTGAAATCATCTCGTCCTTCAAAGATTGCTTGCTGTTATAAATTCCAACATCCGTCCCACAAATCGCTGTTGCTATAACTTCAATTTTAACTTCGGTTGGTTCAGTTATTTCCGGGATGGGAACTTCGGCAAGAGCCAACCCCTTTTTCCACTCCCTGTCAGGGCGGGGGGTCTCCTTGATGATCGCCTTCATGGTGTTGCTTTCCATTTGTGAAATGTCCTTTCTTTTTGAAAGAACCGATTTTTACGGTTCGCTTGTAAATATAACCAAAAGATTCGTTTTGTTCAATCATCAAAAAGTTAACACTTGCTTTTTACCCATCTTAATTTTATCTTGAATTGCAAAAATAAGCCAAAAATTAAAAATGTTCACCGGCATAATCCAAGAGGTTGGAAAAATAAACTCAATAATTCAAAAGGGCAACGCAAGGATTTTAACAATAGCATCGGTCAAACTGATAAACGAAATTAAACCCGGCGATAGCGTCTCTGTAAACGGAGTTTGTTTAACAGTCGTTGAGAAGTCAAATAATTCATTCAAAGTTGAAGCAGTTGAAGAGACAATAAAAAAGACAAACCTTGGGAAATTAAAAAATGAGGACCCAGTAAACCTTGAACTCGCTTTAAAACTTGGAGAACGCATCGGAGGTCATCTCGTCACAGGGCATATTGACACGACGGGAAAAATTAAAAAGATAAAAAAACTCCCCAAAAGCTGGCTCTTTGAGATCAACTTCCCAAAACAATTCAGAAAATACATCATCAACACCGGCTCAATCGCCGTTGATGGCATAAGCTTAACAGTAGCAGACATTGACGACGACACATTTACAGTTTCAATCATACCTTACACCTGGAAAAACACAAATTTTAAATTCAAAAAGGTGGGGGATGAAGTTAACCTTGAGTTTGATTTCTTCGGGAAGTACATTGAAAACTTTTTAAAAACTTTCAAGGCAGAAAACTATGGCAAGAAGGATAAAATACTGGATAGAGGATGACGGGAAAAACTTCATAACCGATGATGAATGGGAAGAGATAATGAGATTGCAGAGATGGTATAATTCCGAGTTCGTTTGGACAGCCGGGAAAATCAACTTCAAAAGGTTTGCTGTCTTTCCAAACTGGGAAAACATTGAACTGATGATGTGGGCTGGGGAAAGCGAGCCCGTGAAAAACATCATATCAAAAAAGTTTGAAGCACTTATCTCCTCCGGAATGAACGAAAGTGAAGCCCTGGAAAAACTTGAAAAGGAAGGGTTTGTGATATTAAAAAGGGGCGGTTACATTGATAACTCAATCGCAAGTGGCATAACAAGAATCGGCGGTAATGAATTCAACGCATATCTTCTATGCGAATTCCTACTTAAGGCATCGCTAATCGCAACCGGCGCTGAAATGACGATATACGACGAAGGAGAATTCATAAAAAGTGGTCTTGTGAAGATAAAAGCTGGCATTNTATATGTCCCAAAGACNGAAAGGGTCTCGGATGAGAAATGGGGCGANATGAGAAGACACAAAAAGGTCTTCTCAATAGTTGACCCCGCAAAATATACAAATTACCCCCGNCTCAAAAATGTGATACCAAACTACAACTCATTGAACAGAAAAGATAAATTAGCCATACTTCACGATTGGAATTGGCTCGGTTATGGCGACCCATATGATTTTGAAGGTGATGACCTCACGGGATATGACCTTAACAAAAAAGCAAAGGGAATTGTCTTTTTAAAAGAAAATCAACCTTGAAGAGATGAAGAAATTCCTCTGGATGATTTTAATCGCAAATCTCGCTTTCTCACACGATTACTGGCTTCAACCAAAAAAATTCCATCTATCAAAAGGAGAAACGCTTGTGGTTCATCTCTATGTTGGCGATAAACTTGAAAANGAAATTGAAAGGGAATTTCAAAAAAATATGACTTTGAAGTTTGAGCTGATCACCGATTCATCNTTGTTTAATCTTGTTGATGAAATCAAAGATAAATCCATCCCGGTCCTCGTAAAGAAAATCAACTTTGAGGGTCTCGCCCTGCTTTCAATGGAAAGAGATTA
>JGI26466J51736_1000782_pt1 | contig 13830 bp, 15 predicted proteins | sample PerSpoCPS_CMetaG_FD_51736 | JGI IMG/M metagenome (IMG submission 51736) | reverse complement strand
ATCCAAGTTTGATAATGGTTCATCAAATAGGAAAACCTTGGGTTTCTTTATAAGGGCCCTTCCCAAGGCTACCCTCTGCCTTTGACCCCCCGAAAGCTGTCTTGGTTTTTTATTCAAATGCTCGTAAAGCCTGAGTTTTTTCGCTATTTCTTCAACCTCAACCTTTATCCTCTTTGAATCAACCCCCGCCATCCTTAAGGGAAACGCCAAATTCTCAAATACCGTCATATGTGGATATAGGGCATAATTCTGGAAAACCATACCTATTTCCCTCTTTGAGGGTGGCAGATCCGTTACGTCCTTCCCCCCAAAATACACCCTTCCCGTGGTGGGTTTTTCAAGCCCAGCTATTATCCTAAGAAGGGTTGTTTTCCCGCATCCCGAGGGTCCAAGTATCACCACAAACTCCCCGCTTGATATAGTTAAATTTACGTTCTTTAACGCTATAAAACCCTGAAAAACCTTGCTTATATTTTCAAGCCGAATTTCCATAGGGAAAATATTATAAGGGATGTTTTCCACCTTAAAATCCCATACTCTATGAAGCGGATTTTTAGGGTTTTGGTACTTGTGTTTATTTTCGTTTTGGGAACGGCCTTTGGGTACGCCTTAAAGGGTTTTGCTCAGGAAAACGGAAAGGCATCATTCTCCCAGATGGCGGATCTAATGGTGCAAGTTATAAATTACATAACAAGGTATTATGTGGTTGAGGAGGATAGGGCAAAGTTGATAGAGAACGCAATAAAGGGTATGGTATCCTCGTTGGATCCCAATTCCGCCTTCCTAACCCCAGAGGAGAAGCAGAGGCTATACGAGCAAACTGAAGGCGCATACGAGGGAGTTGGGATGCAGATAGGGCAGAGGGAAGGTTACGTGGTGGTAATATCCCCCTTTGAGGGTACCCCCGCGTGGAAGGTGGGAATAAAACCCGGCGATAGGATCCTAAGGATAAACGATACCTCAACCTTAAATATGGATGTTGAGGAGGTTTCAAAGAGGTTAAGGGGTCCAAAGGGAACGAGGGTTAAAATAACCGTTTATAGGCCCGCGATAAACGACACCCTAGTCTTCGTGATAGTAAGGGATAGGATCACCCTTAAGGCGGTTCCCTTTTACGATATAGTTGATGGGGTGGGTTATATAAAGCTAAATTCCTTTCAGGAGGATGCGGGGGAAAGGGTGAAGGAGGCTTTGATTGATCTTAACAGGAGGGGTGCGAATAAGATAGTATTGGATCTCAGGGGAAATCCTGGGGGTTATTTGAGGGAAGCTTTTAAAATAGGTGGGTTCTTCCTGGGAGGGGGGAAGCTTGTGGTATATACCGACGGTAGGACGCCAGACTCAAAGGAGAAGTTCTTTAGTGAGGGACAGAGCATAGTACCCGAGGATGTGCCGGTGGTTGTATTAGTTGATGGGGGATCCGCAAGCGCATCCGAGATAGTATCAGGGGCAATACAGGACTGGGATAGGGGGTTGGTTATAGGGGATACTACCTTCGGCAAAGGTTCTGTACAAAGAGTTATACCCCTGCCTTACGGTTATGCTTTGAGGCTCACTATCGCCAGATATTTTACCCCATCCGGCAGGTCCATACACAAGGGGAAGCTCGGCTCCCTTGAGAGGGATACGGGGACATACTTCACGAAGGTTTTGAAGAGGCCCATAAAGGGCGGTGGGGGTATAGCACCGGACGTTTACGTTGATGTTAAACCTATGGACGAGCTTGTGCAAAAGGCCGAGGCAAAAGGGCTAATATCCCAGTGGGCGACAAAATACACGTCAAAGAGGGGCAAGCCATCCTCTCCGGAAAATATAAACCTAACGGAGGAGGACCTGAAAGATTTCGCTAAGGCTTTGAGGGATGGGGGTTTGGATTTTAACGACTGCCACTTTGAAGAGGCAAAAGAAGACTTCAGAAGGGTCCTAACCATGGAAATAGCCTATCAATACTTCGGAGAGATGGGGAGGTATAGGGTTTTCCTTAAGTTTGACCCGGTTTTTAAAGAGGCGGTGAAACGTCTCTCAAAGGCTCAAAAAACTGAGGACCTCTTCTCAAAGAGATGAGGTGGATCTTAACCGTAAGGTACGAGTTTGACGCTTCCCATTTTCTCCCAGATTTTGAAGGACCCTGCAGGAATTTGCATGGGCACAGATGGACGGTGGAGCTTGAGGTTGAGGTTAAGGAGCTTGATAAAAGCGGGGTTGGGATAGACTTTGGGATCTTAAAAAAAGAACTGGAATCCTTAGGGCTTGATCATACTCACCTCAACGATATCCTCCCTTATCCACCCAGCGCGGAGAACGTTGCAAGGTACATATACCAAAGGATCAAGGAGAAGGGGTATAAGGTGATCTCGGTTAGGGTTTGGGAAACACCTAAATATGCGGCAAAATACGTTGAGGATTGACCCAGAAATAATTTCAAAAATATACGAGGATTATATCTCAAGGAGAAAGGGGGAAAAGGGTAAGTTTTTAGAGGAAAAATCTAAGGAACTGGGAATTAGCAGGTACAAACTTTACAAGCTCTTAAAGTCCAGATTCGGGCTTCAGAGGAGGAACAAAAACCCGCACTTTTACGATATAGACGATATTCTTTACGCCATCCATCTTATGAAAAAAGAAAATAAGAACCTCCTGATGGTTTGCCACAAGCTCGTGGGGACAAAGAGGATCATTAACAAAAATTACCATCCTGTTAAAGATCCAGTAAGGGCTTTTTACTTGGCGGTGAGGAGGTTTTTGGCATCAAGGAACTCAAGGGAAAAGGGCAAAATAAGGCTTTCAAAGACCCTACTAAAAAGGGCCGTTATAATTTCAAACTTCTCCGAAAGGGAAAAGCTCGCCCTAATGATGGCAATAGAAGGTAAGTACAAATATTCGGAGCTAAATGGGGAGATGCTCCAAACCGTCAAAGATCTAATATCAAGGGGTTTTATTTTTAGGAAAAACAGCCACCTTTCAATAACCCCAGCCTTAAAATCTTATCTACTTCCTGATATTGAAAGGGTTCTAAACAACCTTATAATTCCCTCGCATTGAGGGTTTTACTTTCTGATATAAACGCCTTTTTGTTTGAGAAAATAAGCGAGGGGGATTTCGTTTTTGCTTTAGAAAAGATGGGATTTGAGGTGGAGGGGAAAAGGAAAATAGGTGAGGGTTTTGAAAAGATCCTACCCGCAAGGGTTCTTGAGGTTGAAAGGGGTAGGATAAATTGGGTTAAAGCGAAAGTTGATGGGGAGGTTTTGGATGTTGCAACAACGGATCATGTAAACGTGGGGGAGGTCCTCCTTTGGGCGGATGTCCCACCTAAGAGGTTCGGGGAAAGGGTTTCAAGGGGGATGTTCCTATCGGAGGAGGAGTTAGGATTAACGGAAAAAAGCGAAAGGTTGGCGCGGGTTTCAGATCCAGAAAACTATAAAATGGAGTTTCTAATAGGGGACGTTCTATTTGATGTTTATATCACGCCAAACAGGCCGGATCTACTCGGGGTTCTATGGATGGCGAAGGAGATCTCACTGTTTTTGGATTTAAAATTCAAGGGGCTTGAGATTGAAGAGAACCCTTCCCAAAAATTTGATTTTCCGATAGAAATATTAACGGAAGGTTGCGATATTTACACCCTAAGGTTGATAAGGTTGAAAAAGGGGGAAACCCCAATTGAAATAAAAAGGAAACTCTCCCTGGTGGGTTTTAATGCTATAAACCCCGCCGTTGATGCTACCAACTGGGCATCTTACATAGTCGGACAACCCCTGCATGCCTTTGATAGGAGGAAGGTTAAGGGTAGGATAAGGGTGGTTGAATCTAAGGGTGGGGAAACCTTTAAGGATCTGGTGGGTAGGGAATACTCATTACCCGAGGGTTTGGTTTTAATAACGGATCAAGAAAATATTTTGGCGTTGGGAGGTGTAATAGGCGGTTTGGAGAGCGGAACTTACGAGGATACGGAGGAGGTACTCCTTGAAAGCGCCCATTTCCTTCCCGAATACATAAGGAAGGCGGAGGTATCCTTAGGGATCTTTACCGAATCATCTTTAAGATTCGAGAAGGGGCAAAGCCCATATTTTGTTGATATAGGATCCCTTTTCGTCGCGGAAAGCTTGAGGAGATGGATAGGGGCGGAATATTCAAACTTGATAAAGGTGGGAAAGGAAAGCCCCCCAGAGGTGATAAATTTAAGCAGACGTAAGGTGTCAATTTACCTTAGTGGGGTAAATTTTGACCTTGAGGGAACCTTAAAAAAGCTTGATTACNAGATCNTAAGCTCCGATGAGGACTCTCTGAAGGTTTCCCCACCCCCATATAGGGCGGATATAAAGCTTCAGGAGGATGTGATAGAGGAATTGGGTAGGTTTCTCGGGTATGATAAAGTACCTTCGGAACCCTCACATAGCGCCCAATTACCCCCAAAGCCCAGGGATAGATTTTACGAGGAGATAATCTCTTTCCTATCATCCAGGGGGGCATACCAGACCCTATCCCTCGGATTGTTCTCAAAGGAGGAAGTTGGCGAAGATTACACATACGAGGTTATAAGCGATTTTAACGATTCTTTCAAGTATTTGTCATCCTCCCCCATCCCCCACATCCTAAAACCCATATCCTACAACCTTAGGCTTGGAAACCCCCCCGTTCCAATGTTTTGCCTTACAAGACTTTATCCCGAGGGAAACGAGGAGATATACATAACCCTTGGCTCTTACGAGCCNTTGGAATTTGAGGTGGTAAAAGGCTTCCTTGATGCGCTCCTTGAAAAGCTCGGTTTAGATGTGGATTTCACGGAGAGCTCATCGGACCCTTATCTCCACCCATCCTCAAGTTCGGATATCATCCTAAACGGTGAGAAGATAGGGGGTATTGGGGTGGTGAGGCCCAAAAAGGCGAGGGTATTTGGGGTAAAGAGGAAGGTTTATGTCTGGTACCTCAAGCCCCTGAATTTGAGGGAGTACAAGAGGAGGGAGCTTTCAAGTTTATCCCCTACCTTTAAGGATATCTCCGTCCTACTGCATAAGGAAGTGAGGTTCATAAAACTCAAGAAATTTGTAAAGAACGTAGTTTCAGGATTTCCAGAGGTGGAGGGATGGGAAGTGATCGATGTATATAGGGGACCAAACGTACCGGAAGGCCATACAAGCTACACCCTGAGATTCCACATAAGGCCCTTCAGAACGCTCACGGAGGAAGAGATAAACGCCATCTTCGAGAGAATAGTATCGGAATTGGCTAAGGAATTTAAGATAAGGGGTAGGTGATATGGAAAGCGAAAGGGACACCGTCGGAAGCCTGAAGGAAAGGGTATCCCGCCTCTTAAGGACGCTTGAGGATTGCAAAAAAGAGAAACAGAAAATCTTGGAAGAGCTGGAGGACTTAAAAAGAAAACATCTGGAGACATTAAGGGATCTGGAGGAGATGAAAGCCTTGATAGATTCCGTTTTGGGTGATGAAAATTAAGCTGAAAGTGAAGGGTCATGAGTACGAGGTGGATGTGGATCTTGAGGAGGGTGAAGAGGGAGATATGGAAAAGCTATTAAAGAACATAGAGAGGATTTCGTTGAAAATTGAGGGGACGCAGAGGGAGGTTTTGGAGGAGCTAATAGTTATGCTGGCTTATGAGATAGCTTACGTTAAAACCGCTTTGGGAGGTGTATATGAAAAGGATGAAAATAACGGTAAAAGTTGGGAATTTTCGCATAGAAAGGAGTCTGAATCTGGAGGGGAGGGAAGAGGTTGAGGGGTGGGATGAGAAAAGGTTAAAGCAACTAAAGGAAGAGATGGAGAAGATAATAGCGGAAAAAACCGATAAGGTTTTAAAAAACGGCAGGTACGGGCACTTTGCGGACGTTTTGGCGGGTGTATTGGCTCAATTGGCGGTGGATTACATAAGGCTTAACAGGGAAATAGGAGGTGAGATATGATGGGCGTAATAACTTTGGCGCTTTCTATAATTTTGAGCATAGCAATTGTTGGTTTTGGTTTTTGGTACTCAAGGAGGTTGATAAAGAAGGCGGAGGAGGAGGCGAGGGAGATTTTAAAGAGGGAAAAGGAGCATGCAAAAAAGAAAGCGGAGGAATATCTAAGTTCAGCCAGACAGAAGATGGAGGAAGAGAAACAGAAGATCCAGAGTGAGATATCGAGGAGGAAACATGAGCTTAAGACCCTTGAGAGGAACTTAAACGAACTTCAGGAAAACCTTAAGAGAAAGGAAGAGAGCCTCAGGAGGAAGGAGAGGGAACTTCTCAACCTTGAATCTCAGCTGAAAAGGAGGGAGGAGAGGGTGGCAAACGCGGAGGCGGAAATAACCCAAAAACTCGAGGAGATAGCTAAGATGTCCGTGGAAGAAGCCAAGCAAGAACTTATGAGAATTGTAGAGAGTAGAGCGAGGCTTGAGGCTGCCCAATTATCCATGAGGATCAAGGAGGAGGCGAAGCAGAAGGCGGAGGAGCAAGCAAAGGAGATAGTGGCCATGGCAATACAGAGGTGCGCGGCTTCAAGGACGGCGGAGATCACAACCACGGTGGTGGAGCTCCCATCCGAGGATATAAAGGGCAGGATAATAGGTAGGGAAGGAAGGAACATAAGGGCATTTGAGGCTATAACCGGCGTTGAGCTTATAGTGGATGATACTCCAGAAATAGTGGTCCTTTCATCCTTTGATCCTATAAGGAGGGAAAAGGCGAGAATCGTTTTGGAAAGGTTAATACAGGATGGAAGGATCCATCCCGCTAGGATAGAGGAGATAGCCCAAAAAGTTGAGGAGGAGTTTGAGAACCACATTAGGCAGATAGGGGAGGAAGTCCTCGTTGAGCTTGGAATACCTTATATGCATCCTGAGCTGGTGTATTTGGTGGGTAAGATGAAGTTCAGGACATCTTACGGGCAGAACCTTTTGGCGCACTCAATAGAAACCGCGAAACTTGCAGCCATAATAGCGGGGGAGCTGGGGGTTTCAACCGAGGACGCAAAAAGGGCTGGACTCTTGCACGATATAGGAAAGGTGGTTGAGGGTGAAGAAGGTTCCCACGCCATAGTTGGAGCGAACATAGCTAAGAGGTACGGGGAGAAAGAGGCGGTGGTGAACGCCATAGCTGCCCATCATGGGGATGTTGAGCCACAATATATTTTGGCACCAATAGTTGCGGCCGCGGATGCCATATCTGGAGCTAGGCCCGGGGCAAGGAGGGAGAGCATAGAGCAATACATAAAGAGGATACAGGAACTTGAAAGGATCGCTTACCGCTTCCCCGGGGTTGAAAAAGCTTTTGCCCTTTACGCGGGAAGGGAAGTGAGGGTTATAGTGAACGCGGAAAAGGTGAGCGACCTTGAGGCTTACGCTTTGGCAGAAGACATAGCTAGGGCAATTGAAAGAGAAGTTCAGTATCCTGGACAGGTGAAGGTGATAGTGATAAGGGAAGTTAGGGCGGTGGGGGTGGCAAGATGATAGAGCTTCTGGGTATAGTTCTTGGTTTCGGGATCTTGGTGGTTTGGCACGAGCTTGGGCACCTTCTGGCTTCCCTATCCGTCGGCATAAAACCTTCAGTATTTTCCATAGGTTTCGGGAAGAGGATATGGGGTTTCAACTTTAATGGGGTGGATTTCAGGATATCCTTGATACCCTTGGGAGGGTATGTGAAGTTTGAAGAAGAGGGTCCCACCGGAATTCCCCAAAGTTTCTTTAAAATACCCTTATGGGCTCGCCTTTGGATAGTCTTTGCTGGTCCCTTATTCTCCTTCATCCTCGGTCCTATACTGGCCTTCTTTGTATCCCTATACAACGGGGAGGTTTCCGTTTTTACGACGAGAGTATATTCCTCAAAATCCCCCCTATTCCAAAGGGGTGACTCCATAATCTCAATAAACGGTAAGATCCCGAATTCCGGGGAAGAGGCAACAAGATCGCTAAAAGGGAAAAACAAAAAAACGGTTGAAATATTAAGGGAAGGGAAACTTCTAAGATTGAATTTATCGGGAGATTATTCCGATAGCCTTGAGTTCAGGATACCCCCAGTTGTCGGTTCAACGGTAAAGGGCTTTCCCGCCCACAACATCCTAAAAAACGGTGATATTATAGTTAGGGTTGATACGGTTAAGGTCTTCTCTTGGCAGGATCTGGTTTCTTACGTACAGTCAAAGGGAGAAGGGGATACGGTCAAACTTGAGGTTATCAGAAATGGGGAAATATTGTCCTTTACCCTACCGGTGAAGTACGAGGGGGGAAAGGGTAAGCTGGGGATTTTCGTAAAATACAATAAGATCTGGCCCCCGAGTCCGGAGAAGGTTATAGATGGGACAATTTTCCTGACAAAAAAGTTTTCCCTTTTCTTCTTTGAGGGGCTTAAGAAACTGGTAAGTGGGGAGACGAAGGTTGAGGAATCCGTTGGGGGACCTATAACCATAGGGGCGGTTATGGCTTCCGCCGCTTCCTCCGGCCTTGACGTTTGGCTATCCATCCTGATAGTAATAACAATAAACCTCGCCATAATAAACCTCCTTCCCATTCCGGGTTTGGATGGCGGTCATATTGTGTACCTCGTTGTTGATGAAATTTATTACAGATTTTCCGGAAATAGGATCCCCGAGAGGGCAAGCTCCACCGCCCTTATGATAGGGATCATAATAATAGTTAGCATAGCGATTTTCGCCATAGGGTTGGACATAAAGAGGCTGATTACGGGAAAACTTTGGGATATGTTAAGGTGAATTTCTCCCCTTCTTTCTTGTTCATCGGAACCACCACCATAAAGTAGATCGCGGTCCCAACTATGAGGAAGTTCAAAACTGCATTTATAAACCTGCCTATTGCGACTGGCCCTATTTTTAAAGCCGAAAAATCTGGGATCCCTCCCAAGGCTCCAAGAATGGGAGTTAGAACGTCCGCCACGAGGGAATTTACAACCTGATTAAATGCGGCACCCACTACAACCGCCACCGCGAGATCCACGACGTTTCCACGCATAAGGAAATCCCTAAGTCCCTTCAGCATAGGTTGGTATTATAACTTCAACCTTAAAATAGCAGTTATGAGGGAAGAGGGATATCCGATAAACGTCCTAGTGAAGAATTTTCCCGCAACGGACGTTCTAATGGATTACATTCGCAAGAGGTTGGGGGATTTGGATAAGTTCTCAAATATGGTGCAACACCTTGATGTTCACCTTGAGGAGGAAAGGGGGGTTTATAAAGGAATTGGGATACTGAAGATAAAGGGAAAAACCATAAGGGTTGAGGTGAAGGGAAAGGATCCGATGTCCGCAATAGATGAAATGAAGGATCTACTCTCGCGAGAGGTGAAGAAAGAAAAGGAGAAGATTTCAAAGGAAAGGAGAAGGGACAGGGAAGTTGATTAAAAAAATAGACTTTTATATCCTCAGGGAATATCTCAAGGTTTTTGTGGTTTTGGTGTTTGGGGTTATAATGATATACGTGGTGGTGAATTTTTTTGAGATGACGGACAAGATAGCGGACAACAAACCCCATCCAACATCCATTGTTAGATATTACCTCTGGCAGATCCCTTACCTCCTCAGCCTCCTTATGCCTATAGCCGCCCTCCTTGCCTGCTTCTTCTCGATTGGGGAGATGAACAGGAGGATGGAGATAATCGCCCTAAAGGCTTCGGGCTTGGACATATACAGGGCCTTTTTACCCGTAATTTTCTTGGGCGTAGTAAATTCTTTGATAGGAATATACCTTAATTGGGAGCTTGTACCGAAAGGGAGGCTAAAGGCGGCGGAAATAAGGGCATTCGAGATAGAAAAAAGGAAAGACTTACCCGCAAGTACGTTTGCCAACAACCTCCTATTTTTCGGCAAGGGGAACAGGCTTTACTTTTTTGGGTATATCAACTCAAAGGATAATTACGCCCAAGGCATAACAATATTTCAGTTTGGGGAAAAGGGTGAAATAAAGGGGAGGATAGAGGCGGTGAAGGCGACGTTTGATGGAAATTTCTGGAAGCTGGAGGGTGTAAAGGTGAGGGAGTTTAAGGGGTACGACGAGGTAATAACTAATCTCCCTTATATGGTGGATACATTAATAAAGGAAACGCCCTCGGAATTTTTAAAACCCCTAGGAGATTCCCTTATGACAACACCCGAACTCCTTAGAAGGATAAGATTTTTAAAGGAGGCAAAGCTTGTAAGCTGGGAAGAGGAAACGGAGCTTGCGGTAAGGTTCCTTTTCCCAATCATGAACCTTATAATCCTCTTTATCGGGCTTCCTCTATCGGTTTTTGCGGGGATCAGGGGGGGTGGAAGGGCTTTGGCTTTCGGATCCTCTATGTTNTTGGCTTTCTTTTATTGGGGAGCCCTTCAATCNGCAAGGGCNTTAGGGGAAACGGGTAAGATAGACCCTTGGCTCTCCGCCTCCATACCCAACTTACTCTTCCTCCTCCTATCAATACCCCTTCTGCTTAAGGTTCATAGGTGATTCTAATATTATAACGTTCTCGGGAACCTCAACAAAAATGGAATCCCCAAACCTAGAACCCCTAAGGGATACTATGGGAGATAATATCCTGCTCGGACCCTGAATTTTTACGTTTATGCTCGTATCCCCAAGAAAAACGGGAACCGTCCTCGTGATAAGGGAATCTATCATTATAAAAACCCTCACTTTTTTGGGATTTACCTTCAAATTCAACCCCTCCGTAAATACCTCCGCCAAAACCTCAAAATCCCTCGTCTTTCCCGTTATATCTATAGGGTAAGTTGGAAGGGAATCAAGGTTCTCAAGGATCCTCCTAGGTCCCTCCACCGTCACGTTCTCGCTTACCGACCATCCCAGATAAATATAACCCAGCTTTGGGTTTCCCCTTATAGTTGGTGAGATGGGCAAAATCTTCTTAGTTATCCTATCAAGGGAGTACGTAATTACCTTTGGTTGTATGGGATTTAAGGATACGTTTTGGCTGGGTTTTAAGTTTGAGGGGCTTATCTCAAGGGTTCCCTCCAACTTTGAGCCATCCAAGAAATAGAAAAGGGATGGGTTCTCAAACTTGAATTTCAAAAGGTTGAATCCCTTACCTGAAACTAAGGCGGTTACGCTATCCGTNCCCTCAAGTAAAGTTAAGTTTTTGTNGGAAATCTCGTATTCAACCCTTATCCTATGTACAAATTGGTAATCCTCGTTAAGCTTGGCATAAGCCCATATTATGAGGGAAATCAGGAGCGCCAGGATCAATCTATTGAATTCTTTCATACTTTAGTAGCCTTGTCAAGTAATCCCTCAACTTCCCGACGGTTATGTTGTAATAAGATTCCCCCTTCTGAAATAAGGTTATCGTACCCTTTTCCTCTGATATTACTATTGAGATCGCGTCGGATACTTCGGTTATTCCCGCCCCCGCCCTGTGCCTCGCCCCAATTTCCTTGTACCTTACGCTCATAGGTAGCATAACCGAACATGCCACTATCCTATCGTTCTTTATTATCACCGCCCCATCGTGTAATGGGGAACGTTTTTCAAATATTGATATCAAGAGAGNNGCGGAAAGCTTCGCATCCATAATCACCCCAGTTTCCTCCGAGTACTCGTTTAAGGGTACCCTCCTTTCTATCACTATCAATGCACCCAACCTTCTCCTTAATATCTCCTCAACCGCGGATATTATCTCCTCAACGGGTACCCTCTCGGGGGGAACGAAGAACCTTATCAGGGGAAAGGATGCCATCTCCATAAATAGCTTCCTAAGCTCGGGTTGAAATATCACTATGAGGAGAACTATTCCGAAGGTTTGAATAACCGACGCCAAAATAGAAACTGAGGGAAGATGTAGAACCTTACCCAGAATCCCCACAACGGAAATTATCCCAAAACCCACAATCACAGTCACCACCTTTATCCCACCTAAAACCCTCAAAACCAAATACACAAAAACCGAAACTAAAAGAATATCCAAAACATCCCTAAAGCTTACTGGTATAAAACCGAAGAGGTTCAACTTTCCTTATAGGGTTTGTACCTTTTTTCCTCCTCCTCCTTCAAAACCCTCCTTAAAGCCTTTCCTACCACGGTCCTCGGAAGCTCCGCCCTAAACTCAACCTCGGAGGGTACCTTGTAGGGTGCCAGGTGTTGTTTGCAATAATCAATTATTTCTTCCGCGCTCGCGCTCATCCCCTCTTTGAGGGCCACAAATGCCTTCACAATCTCCCCCTTTATCGGGTGTTCTATACCCACCACTATCGCATCTTTAACCTTCGGGTGTTTCATCAAAACTTCCTCGACCTCCCTCGGGTAAACGTTGAACCCACCCACTATTATCATCTCCTTTTTCCTATCAACTATGTAAAAGTACCCGTCGTTATCCATGTAAGCTATATCTCCGGTATATAGCCATCCGTTCCTAAGGGTTAGGGCGGTCTCGTCCGGCCTGTTCCAGTACCCCTTCATAACCTGGGGTCCCTTTATTATAAGTTCCCCAATTTCCCCTACGGGCATCTCCTTCTCACCTGTTTCCANATCNACTATTTTCGCGTCCGTATCCGGNANGGGAAGTCCTATGCTTCCGGGCTTGTTTAGGCCATAAATTGGATTGCAGTGCGTCACGGGTGATGCTTCGGAAAGGCCGTACCCCTCCACCAGCTTTCCCCCAGTTATCCTCTCAAAATCCTCCTTCACCTTTAGGGGTAGGGGAGCGGCGCCCGAGATGCAAACCTTTATGGATCTCAGATCGTATCTGGATACCTTGGGGTGGTTCGCAATTAAGGCGTATATTTGGGGAACGCCGGGAAAAAGGGTAACCCTATGCTTTTGGATGAGCCTCAAGGCGTCATCGGTGTGATATTTCGGCATAAGAACCATTTTTGCCCCCACCTTTACAGAAAAGTTTAGGGCTATGGTCATACCGTAACTGTGGAAAAACGGCAAAACGCACAAAGTCACTTCCTTCCCAGGTTCTAAACTCGTCATCCATGAAACGGATTGGTACGTGTTTGCCAAGAGGTTAAGGTGGGTTAGCATTGCTGCCTTGGGTATCCCCGTGGTTCCTCCAGTGTATTGTAAGACCGCCACATCGTTTTCAACATCTATCTCCGGAAAATCAAAGCTCTCGTAGAATTTATTAAAATCCGAGAATCTAAAGAACCTTTCACCATCAAAGGGAACCNCTTTTGGTTTTGGTTTGGCAACCAANGGGTATANNATTCCCTTTATGAAGGGCAGGAAATCCGGCACCTTTCCCANTATGAACTTCTTAACTGGTACCCTTCCCATAACCTGCTCTACTGTCCCCCAGAATATGTCCAAGGTTATGAGAAACTTTGCGCCAGAATCGTTTAAAATTTCCTCAAGTTCCCTCGGGGTATATAAGGGATTTATTTGCACCACTATTCCCCCGTTCATAAGGGTGCCGTAATATGCTATTGGGTAATGGGGGAGATTTGGAAGCATTAGGGCTACCCTATCCCCCTTTTCCACACCTAGGCTCCTTAAAAAGCTTGCAAATTTTACCGAAAAGATATAAAGTTCCTCATAGGTGCATGTCCAACCCTCAAACCATATTGCGGTGTTCTTTGGGAAGGTTTTTGCGGTATCTTCCAAGATCTTCCAGACGGGTTTTTTTGGATACTCTAAGGTTCTGGGGACGCCCTTTTCATAATGTGAATACCATATCCTTTCCATAAGCGCGTCCGGCGGGATTCGAACCCGCGACCTTCGGCTCCGGAGGCCGACGCTCTATCCAGCTGAGCTACGGACGCGTTTGGAATATTTTAAAGTTGTAAGTTTCACTTTAGAATTTCCACTTATGTTCGGAGATTTTAAGAAACTTTGGGAGCTCCAGCAGAAGGCAAAGAAATTTCAAAAGGAACTTTCAAAAGCCAGATTTGAAGA
>JGI26466J51736_1000768_pt1 | contig 13992 bp, 15 predicted proteins | sample PerSpoCPS_CMetaG_FD_51736 | JGI IMG/M metagenome (IMG submission 51736) | reverse complement strand
AGGATCGTCCCCACCGTGATCCGCATGCCCCGGATGCAAGGCCTCCCCCCCATGACCTGGGGGTCAAAGGTGATGCGCTCACGCCAGCCCACGGTTCCATTGTAGCCGAGGCGGCCTGGGGTGCGGTCTGATCAAAGCGCTCAGGGGTAGACTTCCCTCGTGCGCTTTTTCGTGCCCAGGGAAAAGTTGGTCGCCTATCTCCTCAACCCCAAGCATCCTGAGGGGGGGTAGCAAGGCCCGCTTCTTTATGGCCTTGGGCTTTGCCCCAGACGCCCCGGAGGCGCTGGAAGTGGCCCTGCTCCAACACGCCCAGGAGGCGGAGGAGGTGAGCCGACAGCCCGGCTACCTGGGCCAGGGGCTCGTCCTGGTCCTAAGGGNTCCNCTCCNAGGACCCAGGCGAGAGGTCTTCCTCCAGAGCGTCTGGTACCTTGAGGGAGAGGTGGCCCGTTTGGTGACGGCGTACCCATGGAGGGGGCGATGATCCGNGAGCACGACCTGGTAGTCCTCAGGCGGGACAAAAGGGAGTGGGGCCTCGAGGCGGGGGANGTGGGNACNGTGGTCCTGGTCTACCCCAAGGGGGGGTACATGGTGGAGTTCGTGGACCACGANGGGAACACCCTGGCCCTCCTGGACCTCGCCGAGGAGGAGGTGGAGCCTCTGAAGGGCCCTGCCCTCCTTCGGGCCAAGACCGCCTGAGGAGCCTCTTATTTAGGCCCGGGAAGCCCATTTGGACCTGGCTCCCGCAGCGACGTTCCCCGACCCGGGTTGACCCCAACCCCTGGGGTGTGAAAAAAGAGGGGGCGCTACGGCAAGAGCTCCTCCACCCCCATGGGCCCCCCGATCAGGGCCCGGGTGGCCAGGCCCACGAAGATCCCCGTTTCCACCACGCCGGGAATCTCCAGGAGGGCTTTGTGCAGGCCCAAGGGGTCCCCGATGGGGCCGAAGCGGCAGTCGGCGATCAGGTGGCCGTTGTCGGTGAAGTAAAACTCGTCCCCGTCCATGCGCAAGGCGGGCTCACCCCCCAGGTGGGCGATGGCCCTAAGGGTGGCCTGGTGGCCGAAGGGGACGATCTCCACCGGCACCACGCCCCGGCCCAGGACGGGAACCTTCTTGGTGTGGTCGGCCACCACGATGAACTCCCTGGCCGTAGCCTCCACGATCTTCTCCCGGAGGAGGGCCCCGCCCAGGCCCTTGATGAGGGAGAGGTCGGGGGCGATCTCGTCGGCCCCGTCAATGGCCAGGTCCACCCCTTCCGGCGGCAGGTCTACGAGGGGAATCCCCTCCTTCAGGGCCAGGTCCCGGGTGGCCTCGGAGGTGGGGACCCCCCGCACCGCCTTGAGCTCCCCCTCCCGGAGGCGGCGGGCCAGCTCCAGGACGGCGTAGCGGGCGGTGGAGCCGGTGCCCAGGCCCACCACCATGCCGTCTTGCACGTAGGCCACGGCGGCGTGGGCGGCCTCCTTCTTGTAGGCCTCGAGGGGCCTCTCCACCTTAAGCCCCCCTTTCCAAAAGGGCCTTGAGGGCTTCGGCCACCTCCTCGGCGTGGCCCTCCGGGGACACCTTGCGCCACACCTTGGCGATTCTGCCCTCAGGGTCTATGAGAAAGGTCTGCCGCAACACCCCCTCGTACGCCTTCCCGTAAAGGTTCTTCTTCCCCCAGGCCCCGTAGGCCAGGATGGCCTGGCGCTCGGGGTCGGCGAGGAGGGGAAAGTTGAGGCCGTACTTCTCGGCGAAGCGCTTGTGGCTCGCCACGTCGTCGGCGGAAACCCCAAGGACCACGGCCCCCAGAGCCTGCAGGTCCCCCATGCGGTCCCGGAAGCCGCAGGCCTCCTTGGTGCAACCGGGGGTGTCGTCCTTGGGGTAGAAGTAGAGGACCACCCACCGCCCCCGGTAGTCCGAAAGGCGGTGGACCCTGCCCTCCTGGTCGGGAAGGGCGAAGTCGGGAGCTAAGGTGCCTTCCATGCCGGGCATTATAGCTTGTAGCCGAAGCGGCGGAGGAGGTCCTTACGCCAGGCCACCTCGGCCTCGTCCTCCACGCCCAGGGGCTTGAAGCCGTCCATCACGCCCAGGATGGCCCTCTGCTCCCCCTCCTCGGCCACCACCACCTGAAGGGGGTTGGCGGTGGCGGCGAAGATCCGGACCACCTCGGGGCAGGCCTTCACCGCGTGGAGGACGTTGATGGGGTAAAACCCCTCGCCCAATACGATGAGGAAGGCGTGCCCCGCGGCGATGTTGAGGAGGTTCCTGACGGCGAGGTCCGTAAGGGCCTCGTCCGTCCCCGAGCGGCGGATGAGGCGCTTCCCGCTGGCCTCCGAGAAGGCGAGGCCGAACCTGATGCCGGGCACGGCGGTCACCAAGGCCTCGTGCAGGTCCTCCACCGTCTTGATAAAGTGGGCCTGGCCCAGGATCACGTTCAGGTTCTCCGGCTTTTCCACGGGGATCAGCTTGAGCTCCATGCCCCGATTTTACCGGAGGCCACCCTGGACCCGGCAAAGGGGGTGTAGCATGAAGGGCATGGACGTCCTGGAGAAGGCCGTGGCCGGGGAGAGGCTTTCAGAGGAGGAGGTGCTAAGCCTCTTTGACCTCCCCCTCCCCGAGCTCGCCGCCGCCGCCCACGAGGTGCGCCTCAGGAAGACCGACCCCGAGGTGGTCACCTTCCTCATAGACCGCAACATCAACTACACCAACGTCTGCACCGTGGCCTGCGCCTTCTGCGCCTTCTACCGCACCAAGAGGCAGAAGGACGCCTACACCCTGAGCTACGAGGCCATCGCGGAGAAGATTGAGGAGCTCTACCGGGTGGGGGGAAGGCGCATCCTCCTCCAGGGCGGGGTGAACCCCGAGCTTCCCCTGGAGTGGTACCTGGACCTCCTCCGCTACCTCAAGGGCCGCTTCCCCGACCTGCGCATAGACGCCTTCAGCCCCGAGGAGATCCTGGGCCTGGAGAGGCTCACCGGCCTCCGGGCCGAGGCCATCCTGGAGAGGATGAAGGAGGCGGGCCTGGACGGGATGCCGGGAGCGGGGGCGGAGATCCTGGTGGACGAGGTGCGGCTCAAGGCCGCCCCCGCCCGCATAAGGGTGGCGGACTGGTACCGCATCGTGGACGCTGCCCAGGCCCTGGGCCTCTACACCTTGGCCAGCATGGTCATCGGCTTCGGGGAGGGGAAGGAGGAGCGCGCCGCCCACCTCCTGGGCCTAAGGGCCCAGCAGGACCGGGCCCTGGAGCGCCACAAGAACGGCTTCGCCGCCTTCGCCCTCTGGACGCTCCAGGTGGAGCACACCCGCCTCAAGGGCAAGGCCCCGGGGGCCACGGCCCACGAGTACCTGAAGACCCTGGCCGTGGCCCGGCTCACCCTGGACAACTTCGCCCACTTCCAGGCCTCCTGGCCCACCCTGGGCTTCAAGGTGGCCCAGACCGCCCTGTACTACGGGGCCGACGACTTCGGGAGCACCATGCTGGAGGAGAACGTGGTCTCGGCGGCGGGAGGGCACGGGCGCACCCACGCCACGGTGCGGGAGATCGTGCGCCACATCGTGGACGCCGGGTTCCGGCCGGCAGAAAGGGACCCCCTTTACCGCATCCTCCGCTACCCGGACCCCGAGGCCATCCTGAAGGAGCCCGTGGAGCTCCCCATGGCCTAAATACCCCACCGCGGCTTTCGCCGCGGTGGGGGCCCCAAAAGGACACCGGAGCCTTAGGAGGGGACGGGCCGCCTGAGGCCTTCCCTGATCTCCTCCAGGAGGGGCCTTAAGGAGCGGCCCGCCTCGAGGGCCTGGATGAGGGCGCTCCCCACCACCACCCCGTCGGCCACCGCCGCCTGGGCCGCCGTCTTCCGTCCCGAAACCCCAAAGCCCAGGGCCACCGGCAGGTCGGTGGCCGCCTTGATGCGGGCCACCAGGTCCCTGACCTCCTCGGGAAGCCTCTCCCGGGCCCCCGTGACCCCGGTCACGGAGACGGCGTAGACGAAGCCGGTGGCGTACTGGGTCACGGTGCGGATCCTGGCCTCCGTGGAGGTGGGGGCCAGGAGGAAGACCGTCTCCAGGCCGATCTCCTGGGCCAGGCGCACCAGAGCCGGGTCCTCGTCGGGGGGGAGGTCGGGGAGGATCAGGCCCGTGGCCCCGGCCTGCCGGAAGAGGCTAAAGAAGCGCTCCGGCCCCCAGGCCAAAACGGGGTTCAGGTAGGTCATGAGGAAGATGGGCTTCTCCGTGAGGCCCCGCACCTCCTTGACCAGCTCCAAAACCCCCTGGACGCTCATCCCCTTCCTGAGGGCGGCCTCGCTGGCCCGCTGGATCACCGGCCCGTCCCCCAGGGGGTCCGAGTAGGGGAGGCCGATCTCCAGGAGGTCGGCGTAAGGCAGGACCTCCTTCACCGCCTCCAAAAAGCCCTCCCGGCTGGGGAAGCCGGCGGTGAGGTAGGGGATGAGGGCGGCCCGGCCTTCCGACTGGGCCCTGGCGAAGGCTTCCTTGGTGGTCACAGCTCCCCTCCCAGAAGGCGCATGACCTCGGTCACGTCCTTATCCCCCCGGCCCGAGAGGTTGATGACCACGATCTCGTCCCTCCCCATCTCCGGCACCACCTTGGCGGCGTGGGCGACGGCGTGGGCCGACTCCAGGGCGGGGATGATGCCCTCGAGGCGGGCCAGGAGCTTGAAGCCCTCCAGGGCCTCCTCGTCGGTGACGGCGGCGTACTCGGCCAGGCCGGAGTCGGCGTAGTAGCTGTGCTCCGGCCCCACCCCGGGGTAGTCCAGGCCGGCGGAGACCGAGTGGGCCGGGGTGATCTGGCCATCGTGGTCGTAGAGGAGGTACATGTAGCTCCCGTGCAAGACCCCCCGCTTCCCCGCCCCGATGCTGGCGGCGTGGCGGCCGGTGCTGAGCCCCTCCCCCGCCGCCTCCACCCCGATGAGCCTGGGCCTTTCTCCCTCGGGGAGGTAGGCGAAGGGGGCGAAGAGGCCGATGGCGTTGGAGCCCCCGCCCACGGCGGCGATGAGGGCGTCGGGGTAGCGGCCGAAGCGCTCCAGGCTCTGCCGCTTCACCTCCTCCCCGATCACGCTCTGGAAGTCCCGCACCATCATGGGGTAGGGGTGGGGGCCCACCACCGAGCCCAGGATGTAAAAGGTGGTGCGCACGTGGGTGATCCAGTCCCGGATGGCCTCGTTGGTGGCGTCTTTAAGGGTGCGGCTCCCCGAGGCCACCGGGCGCACCTCGGCCCCCAGAAGCTTCATGCGGAAGACGTTCAGGGCCTGCCGCCTGACGTCCTCCTCGCCCATGTAGACCACGCACTCCAGGCCAAAGAGGGCGGCCACGGTGGCCACGCTGACCCCGTGCTGGCCCGCCCCCGTCTCGGCCACGACCCGTCTCTTGCCCATGCGGCGGGCCAGGAGGGCCTGGCCCAGGGTGTTGTTGATCTTGTGGGCCCCGGTGTGGAGGAGGTCTTCCCGCTTCAGGTAGACCTGGGCCCCGCCCCAGTGCTCGCTGAGCCTCCGGGCGTGGAAGAGGGGGGTGGGACGGCCCGCGAACTCCCTCAGGTAGTACTCCAGCTCGGCCAAAAAGGCAGGGTCCTCCTTGGCCTCCCGGTAGGCGGCCTCCACCTCCTCGAGGGCCGGGATCAGCGTCTCCGGCACGTACCGCCCCCCGTAGGGTCCAAAGCGGCCCCTCGCGTCCGGTAAGGGAAAATCCGGCAAAGTCAGCATGCTTTTCTCCAAAAAAGGCGCCAAGCGCCCTCAGCCTTTCCATCCTAAGCCCCCGGCCGAAAAAGGCCAAGCCTAGGCTCGGTAGCGGCCGTGGCGCCTTTTAAAGGCGAAGGGCGTCCTCTTCCGCATGCCCTAAGGGTAGCGGGGGCGAGGGCGTTAGGCAAGTAGACTGTGAGGCATGGACTTCATTCCCGTACTGGACAAGGGCTTCGTGCGTCTGGTGGAGGTCATGGGAGGCGACCATTCCATCGTCCAGGCGGCCCGGGTCTCCTACGGCCCGGGCACCAAGACCGTGCGGGAGGACCGGGCCCTCATCGACTACCTCATGCGCCACCGCCACACCAGCCCCTTTGAGATGGTGGAGTTCAAGTTCCACGTGAAGGCCCCCCTCTTCGTGGTGCGCCAGTGGTTCCGCCACCGCACGGCCAGCGTCAACGAGATCTCCGGCCGCTACTCCGTCCTCAAGGAGGAGTTCTACGAGCCCGAGCTCTGGCGCCAGCAGGCCGGGAAGAACAAGCAGGGCTCGGAAGGGGCCTTCCCCGACGAGGAGGCGGATGGGCTCCTCCGCCAGGTGGAGGAGGTGGCCTACGCCGCCTACCAGGCCCTTTTGCAAAAGGGGGTGGCCCGGGAGATGGCCCGCATGGTCCTTCCCCTGAACCTCTACACCGAGTTCTACTGGAAGCAGGACCTCCACAACCTCTTCCACTTCCTCACCCTCCGCCTGGCCCCCGAGGCCCAGTGGGAGATCCGGCAGTACGCCAGGGCCATCGCCGAGATCGTGAAGGCCCACGTGCCCATGGCCTGGGAGAGCTACGAGGAGCACGTCCTAGGGGGCCAAAACCTCTCCCGCACCGAGCTCATGGCCTTAAGGGGCCTCCTCACCCCGGAGGTTTACGAGAAGGCCCTGAAGGAGCTTGGGCTTCCCGAGTCCCGGGTCCGGGAGGCCTTGGAGAAGCTCTTCGGCGGACCGCCTAGGCCGTGAGGGCCCTTGGGTCCTTGCCCGTCCTCTCCTCAATGAGGCGGTAGAGCTCCTCCTCGCTCAGGGTGGGGACCCCCAAGGCGCGGGCCTTTTCCAGCTTGCTCCCCGGGTTCTCCCCCACCACCAGGAAGCCCGTCTTGCGGCTCACCGAGTCCGTCACCTTGGCCCCAAGCCGCCTAAGGAGGGCCTTCACCTCCTCCCGGGGCCGGGAAAGCTCCCCGGTGATGACGAAGGTGAGCCCCTTCAAGGCCTCGCCCTCCCGCTCCTTGGCCTCCATCTCCACCCCGGCCTCCTTCAGGCGGCGCACCAGGTCCCGGAACTCCGGGTCCTTTAGGGTATTCAGGATGGCCTGGGCGGTGAGCTCGCCCACCCCCTCCACCTCCAGGAGGTCCTCGAGGCCCGCCTCCAGAAGGCGGTCCATGTGGCCGAAGCGGAGGGCCAGGTTCCGGGCCAGCACCTCCCCCACCCCGGGAAGGCCCAGGGCGTAGAGGAGGCGCTCCAGGCCGCGGCCCTTGCTCTCCTCTATCTGGCGGAGGAGGTTCTCTGCGCTCTTCTCCCCCATGCGCTCCAGGTTCCAAGAGGTCCTCCTTCTTCAGGCGGTAGAGGTCGGCCACGTCCCGGACCAGGCCCTTTTCCAGAAGCTTTTCTATGAGCTTCTCCCCCAGGCCCTGGATGTCCATGGCCTTGCGGGAGGCGTAGTGGCGGATGGCCTCAAAGCGCTTGGCGGGGCAGAGGGGGTTGGGGCAGCGGTGGACCTTCCCCTCCTTGATGAGGGCGTGGCCGCACTCGGGGCAGTTCTCGGGCCAGAGGATGGGCTTCTCCTCCCCGGTGCGGCGCTCTTTCAGGACCCTCAGCACCTCGGGAATCACCCCGCCCGCCTTGTGGACCAGCACCCAGTCGCCGATGCGCACGTCCAGCTCCTCAATGAAGCTCTCGTTGTGGAGGGTGACCCGGCTCACCTCGCTGCCCTCTATGAAGACGGGCTCCAGAACGCCCACGGGGGTGATGCGCCCGGTCCGCCCCACCTGGAAGACCACGGAGAGGAGGCGGGTCTCCTTCTCCTCGGCCGGGAACTTGTAGGCGATGGCGAAGCGGGGGGCGCGGGCGGTGTAGCCCAGCTCCCGCCAGAGGGCGAGGTCGTCCAGCTTGACCACCACCCCGTCGGCCTCAAAGGGAAGCTTCCGCCTCTCCTTGAGCCAGGCCTGGTAGACCTCCTCCACCCCCTCCGCCCCCAGGGCCCGGGTGAAGCCGTGCTCCACGGGAAAGCCCCGCTCCTTTAGCCATAGGAGAAGGTCGTGCTGGCTTTTTAACCCGGTTTCCTCCAGGCCCAGCCCCAGGGCGTAAAAGGTGGCCCTCAGGCCCCGCCTGGCCGTGACCCTGGGGTCTTTCTGCCGCAAGGACCCAGCGGCGGCGTTCCTGGGGTTTTTGAAGATGCGCTCCCCCGCCTCCTCCAGCTCCTGGTTGAGCCTGAGGAAGGCCTCTATGGGCATGTAGACCTCGCCCCGGACCTCGAGGCGGTCCGGAACGCCCGTGAGGCGGCGGGGAATGGTGCGGAGGGTGAGGAGGTTCTGGGTCACCTCCTCCCCGGTCTCCCCGTCGCCCCGGGTGGCCCCAAAGACGAGGATGCCCTCCTCGTAGTAGAGGTTCACGGAAAGACCGTCCACCTTGTGCTCCACGGTGTAGAGGAAGGGCCCCTTCCGCCCCAGGGCCCGCTCTATCCGCTCCTCAAAGGCCCTCACCTCGTCCAAGGAAAAGGCGTTGTCCAGGGAGTACATGCGGGTGGGGTGGCGCACCGGGCGGAAGGTGGACTCCANAGGCCTCGCCCCCACCTGTTCCGTGGGGGAGTCGGGGCTTTTGAGCTCGGGAAAGCGCTCCTCCAGCTCCTTAAGCTCCCTAAGGAGCCGGTCGTACTCGGCGTCGGAGATCTCGGGGGCGTCCAGGACGTAGTAGAGGTAGTTGTGGTAGCGGATCAGGTCCCTGAGTTCGTTGACGCGCCTGCGGGCCTCCTCCAGGGTCATGCCTTGAGTTTACCCGGCCGGGTATAATAGCCCCCGGCGAAGAGCCATGGGAGGTGGAGATGAAACGGGTTTTGACGCTTATCGCGGTGCTGGCCATGGGCCTGAGCCTGGCCCAGGTTCGGGTAGGGATCGCCTTTGACGCCGGCGGCAAGTTTGACCGCTCCTTCAACCAGTCCGCCTGGGAAGGGGCGCAGAAGGCGGCCAAGGACTTCGGGGTCAAGCTCTTTGACTTTGAGCCCGCCGACCCCTCCCAGGTGGGGCAGGGGATCCGCACCTTCGCCGAGGAGGGGTTTGACCTGGTGATCGGCGTGGGCTTCGCCAACGAGCCCGCCATCACCGCCACCGCCAAGGAGTTCCCCAAGGTGAACTTCGCCGTCATTGACGCCGTGCCCGGGGAAGGGAAGCTACCCAACGCCGTGGGCCTGGTCTTCCGCGAGCACGAGGGGAGCTTCCTGGTGGGCTACATCGCCGGCAAGATGAGCCGCACCGGGGTGGTGGGCTTCATCGGCGGCATGGACATCCCCCTCATCCACAAGTTTGAGGCGGGCTTCCGGGCCGGGGCCGAGTACGCCTTCAAGGAGGACAAGATCCAGGGCAAGGTCCTGGTGGGCTACGTGGGCAACACCCCCGCCGCCTGGAACGACCCCGCCAAGGCCAAGGAGATCGCCGCCAGCCAGGTGCGCCAGGGAGCCGACATCATCTACGCCGCTGCCGGCGGCTCGGGCCTGGGCCTCATTGACTACGTGAAGCAGGCCAAGTGCCTCAAGGAGGGGGGCAACGTCAAGTTCGTCCGCAAGGCCGACCCCTACGCCAAGGTGCCCAAGTACGCCGACTACGAGAAGACCTGCGGCAAGGACGGCACCAAGGCCACGCCCCTCTTCTTCATCGGCGTGGACGCCAACCAGAACTACCTGGGGGACACCGACAACAACCCCGCCACCCTGAACCACGGCCTCACCTCCATGCTGAAGCGGGTGGACGTGGCCACCTACGAGGTCATCAAGAGCGTGGTGCAGAAGGCCTTCAAGGGCGGGGTCAGGGAGTTCGGCCTCGCCAACAACGGGGTGGGCTACGCCCTGGACCAGTACAACAAGGCCCTGATCCCCGCGGGCGTGGTCAGCAAGCTGGAGCTCCTGAAGCAGCAGATCATCAAGGGCCAGATCAAGGTGCCCGAAAGCCGCTAAAGGAACCCCTGGCCGGGGGCCNNNGGCCCCCGGTTTTTGCCTTATACTTCGTCCGTGGCTAAGGCGCTTCTCCTCAAGGACATCACCAAGCGCTTCCCCCTGGTCCTGGCCAACGACCACATCAGCCTGGACCTGGAGTGGGGGGAGGTGCTGGCTTTGGTGGGGGAAAACGGGGCGGGCAAGTCCACCCTGATGAAGATCGTCTACGGCCTCCAGCCGGCGGACGAGGGGGAGATGTGGGTGGACGGGAAGCCCTACAAACCCAGAAGCCCCCAGGATGCCATCCGGGCGGGGATCGGCATGGTGCACCAGCACTTCATGCTGGTGGAGCCCTTCACGGTGCTGGAGAACCTGGTCCTGGGCCTGGAGCCCGGAAGCCCCCTCTTCCTGAACCTGGAGATGGCCCGGGAAAAGGCCCAGAGGCTCATGGAGGAGCTGGGCTTCCAGGTGCCCCTGGACGAGAAGGTAGAGAACCTCCCCGTGGGCCTGCAGCAGCGGGTGGAGATCCTCAAGGCCCTCTACCGGGAGGCCCGGATCCTGATCCTGGACGAGCCCACCGCCGTCCTCACCCCCCAGGAGGCCGAGGAGCTTTTCCGCTTCCTCAGGACCTACGCGGCCAAGGGGAACGCCGTCATCTTCATCAGCCACAAGCTCAAGGAGGTCCTGGAGGTCTCGGACCGCATCACCGTGATCCGGGACGGCAGGGTAGTGGGCACGGTGAGGACGGAGGAGACCACTTTGGAGGCCCTGGCCCGGATGATGGTGGGCCGGGAGGTGGTCCTCAGGGTGGAAAAGGGCCCCGCCAGGCCGAAAGAGGTGGTCCTGGAGGTGGAGGGCCTCGAGGCCCCGCCCCGCCTCAAGGGGGTGAGCTTCAGCGTGCGGGCCGGGGAGATCGTGGGCATCGCCGGCGTGGAGGGCAACGGCCAGACGGAGCTGGTGGAAGCCCTCACCGGGCTCCGCCGCTACCGGGGGGTGGCCCGCTACCTGGGCAAGCCCCTTCCCCCCTCGGCCCGGGAGGTGCGGGCGCTTCTGGTGAGCCACATCCCCGAAGACCGCCTGGCCCGGGGCCTGGTCCTGGACTTCTCCGTCAGGGAGAACGCCATCCTGGGGGACCAGCACCGCCCTCCCTTCCGGGGCTTCCTGGGCTTCCTGGACGAAGGCGCCATGGAGGCCCACGCCAGGGCCCTGGTGGAGGAGTTTGACGTCCGCCCCCGCTCCACCGAGCTCTCCGCCAGGCGCTTCTCCGGGGGCAACCAGCAGAAGATCGTGGTGGGGCGCGAGCTCCTCAGAGGCCCCAGGCTCCTCATCGCCGCCCAGCCCACCCGGGGCGTAGACGTGGGGGCCATTGAGTTCATCCACAAGGAGCTGGTGGCGGCCCGGGACCGGGGCCTGGCGGTGCTTCTGGTCTCCGCCGACCTCTCCGAGATCCTGGCCCTCTCCGACTGCATCCTGGTCATGTACGGGGGCCGGATCATGGGGGAGCTCACCCCCCAGGAGGCCACGGAGGAGCGCCTGGGCCTCTTGATGGCAGGAATCTCCGCCTAAGTGCCCGCGCTTTGGTTNCNCANCATGGGGTGCCCAAGTCGGGGCTGGGGAAGGGTTTTTTGGGGCCCCCACCGCGGCGAAAGCCGCGGTGGGGTACTTNAGTCGCGGAACTCCCCCTGGACCCCGAAGAGGACCACCACCTCCCCCGTCCTCAGGCTGTAGCGGACCCTTTCCCCNCGCACGAACCCCTTCTCGTCCCGNCTCTCCACCCCGCCAAAGAGGTAGGCGTACCCCTCCTTCTCGCGAAGGAGGGCCCTTTGGGCCTTGGTGGTGCGCCCGCCCTGGGTGAGCTCCACGCCCCCCAAAAGCCAAAGCCGGTCCTCGTCCAGGAGGTAGCGGAGGCTTCCCGCCTTGCCCACGAGGGGTTTTTCCCCCGCCCGCGCCACCTCCAGGGGGCCTTCCAGAAGGGCCTCCCCGGTCTCATTCCGGTAGAGGAGGCGGCTTCCCTTGACCCGCACCGCCCCCTGGGCCACCAGGACCTCCCCGGGCCTGGGGTCCACCTGAAGCCGCCCCTCCTCCTCCAGGTACCGGGCCTCCCCGCCGGAGAGGAAGAGGTTCTCCTCCCCGCCCCGCTCCACCACGCCCAGGCTCCCCCGGGCCTCCACCTCCTCGCCCAGGCGCACCTCCACGCCCTTGGGTCGTAGAGGACGAGGCGCAGGTAGCGCTCCCCCTCCTTCCCCGCCCGCCTTAAGCGCATGAGGTAGGGCAGGCCCTCCCGCTCCCAGTCCGGGTTGTAGGCGGCCTCCACCTCCTCCCCCACCTGCAACCCTTCCTCCACGGCGCTTCCCCCATCTCGGAAGAAGGCCCTCTCCCCCACCCGCACCCGGTCTTCCGAAAGGGCAAGGAGGGTTCCCCGGTAGAGGTCCCCGTAGTCGGCGTAGAAGAGGCTTCCCTCCTCCCCGCTCACCCAGGCCACCACCTTCTTTTCCTTGCGGGTTAGCTCCACCTGGGGCCGGAAGACCTCCTGGGCCAAGGCCAGAGCTACGACCAGGGCGAGAAGGAGGATTCGGCCCACTACTTCTCCCCGAGCTTTTTAAAGTCCTCGAGGGGCAGGCGGAAGGGCTTGCCGTAGACCCTAACCTGGTGCCGGTTCACGTTGTGGAGGAGGGTGGAGCCGGAAAGCCTGAAGCCTTCCTTCTTGTTCTCGCTCACCGCCGGCCTGCCCAGGACGATGGCCTCCCCGGTGGTGTCGTCGTAGTAAAGGCTATCCCCGGTGGTCAATAGGTCCCCGTCCTGGAGCCGCACCCCCCCGGTGGCGATGAGCCTCTTGGGCCCGGTGAGGCTTCGCACCTCCTTGGCCCGGATCACCAGGTCCCCTTCCTTGCGCTTGCGGGTGAGGACCACCTCCTTGGCATCGGTGAAGACGGCCAGGCCCTTCTCCTCCTCGTAGTAGACGAAGCCCGCCCGGCCCTCCTGGTTGCCGCTTTTTAAAAGGGCGTTTTCGCTGGTGGAGGTGTCGGTGTCCACCTGGAAGGTCATGCGGTCCGCCGCCACCTCCACCGGGTCTTCCCCGGGCTTGGGTTCCTGGCGCATCCTGGCGGGGCCTAGAAGCTCCCCCTTCCCCGGTCGCCTCCCGGTAGACCAGGGTGGGCCCCCGGGCCTCCACCCGGCCCCTTCGCACCACCACGCCCCCCTCAAAGCGGGCCTCCCTCTCCCCTTCCGCCTCCTGCATGGTCTTGCCCTTGGGCGCGAGGAGGGTGGCCCTGGGGGCCTGGATCTCCAGGTCCTTGACCCGCCCCCTTACCCCCCCCTCAAAGGTCCAGGGGCCAAAGCGCAGGTCCCCGGAAAGCCTTCCCCCCTCCACCTGGATGACCCGGACGCTGGAGGCCGCCAAACTGGCGCCGAAAAGCAACAGCCAGAAAGGCCTTTCTCATGAGCTTCCTCCTTCCACGGCGCAAGGACCAAACGCGCCCCCTGCGGGGAACTCAAACCGGGGGCTCCCCGCCTCTATCCTCTGCAGGGCGAAGTCGGAGCGGAAGTCCAGGGCCTCCCCCCGCAGGTTGGGGGCCTCTATCCGCACCCAGGGGGCGGCGAACCCCTCCTTCTGCCGGATGAGGACCTCCCCCCTCCCGGGGGCGGAGAGCTCCAGGCGGTAGCACCCCTTGAGGATCTCCACCCGGGCGTAGGGGGCGCGGAGGTTGTCGCCCGCCTCCACCACCACCTCGGGGGCGAAGAGGCGGAGGTCCAGCCGCCCCTCCACGTACCGGGCCCCGGAAAGCCCTCCCCGGATGCGGAAAAGCCCCTTTTCCTCCACCATCTCCTGGGCCGTGAAGCGCCACTCCACCCCCTTTTCCTCGGGGAAAAGGGTGAACTCCACGCCCAAAAGGCGCACCTCCGGGCGCGCCTCGGGCGCCTGGGGAGGGCGGGCCAAAAGCGCCAGGACCAGGGCGAGGAGAAGGGCCAGGGGGAGAAGATAGCGCCCCACGCCCCTCACCTTAGTCCAAACTCCTTGAGAAATATGACGCCTAGCCCAACACGTCCCGGGGATTCCCCCGCACCCGCAGGTTGACCCAGGTCTTGCGCAGGCGAAGGAGGGCCTTCAAGGGACGGTAGAGGGGGGAGAGGGGCAGGGCGTAGGCG
>JGI26466J51736_1000766_pt1 | contig 14019 bp, 18 predicted proteins | sample PerSpoCPS_CMetaG_FD_51736 | JGI IMG/M metagenome (IMG submission 51736) | reverse complement strand
TCCCCCTTTCCGGCCTCGCGGGACCGGATTAAAGGCCAGGCTCACCTTACACCCTAGGGTTCCACGATGCAACGGCCCCCGCCCAAACTTGGGCGGGGGAGCCGTGGCGAGGAGGTCAGGCGGCCTTGGGCGTCTCCCGAGCCTCGCTAAGGGCCAGGACCCCCACCAGGATACCCACGATCACCGCATTCCACATGGCGCTCGTCATCCCGCTGAACCCCAGGATCCAAGGGGAGAGGATGGGCCAGATGCCCAGGACCACGTTGGCCCACTCCTCCCAAAGGGGGCCGCCCCGGAGGTGGAGGAAGGACATGAGCCCCACCACCACCCCGATGATGACCGCGTTCCACATGGCGGCAGGAGCGCTGCTATACCCCAGGAGCCAGGGCGAAAGGATCAGCCAAAGACCCAGAACCAGGTTGGCCCAGTCCTGCCAGTGGCCCATAGGCGTTTACCACTTTTCCACGCCCAGGTGGAATCCGCCTGCGTGAGCAATAAATCACCTTTTGGGGCGAAGGTAGCGCCAGGCGGTCCAGAGGAGGACGGCGGCGAAGACCAGCCTCAGGCCTCCTTCGGGCAGGAAGTGGGCCAGCTCCCCGCCTAGGAAGGTGCCCAGGAGGACCCCAGGCACCAGGCCCGGCACCAGGTCCCTTTCCACGTTCCCCAGGCGGAAGTGGGTGTAGGCCCCCACGAAGCTGGCGGGCACCATGGCCAGGAGGCTCGTCCCCTGGGCGGTGTGCTGGGCCATGCCCAGGAGGAGGACCATAGCGGGCACCATGATGGTCCCCCCGCCCACCCCCATCATCCCCGAGAGGAAGCCGGTGAAGGCCCCCGCCAGGAGGAGGGTGAGGCCCTGGGCCCCCTCACCCCGCACCAGACCCACGGGGGCCAGGTAGGGCTTGAGGAGGAGGAGGAAGGACACGAAGAAGAGGAACCAGCCGAAGGCCCGCCTGAGCCTGGCCTCGGGGAGGCCGTGGGCGTACCGGGCCCCGTAGCGGGCGGTGAGGATGGCGGTGATGGCCAGAAGAAGGCCCGCCCTCAGGTCCAAAGAGCCCTGGAGGCCGTAGGTGAAAGCCCCCATGAGGCCGGTGAAAAAGACGGCCACCAGACTGGTGCCGTGGGCCTTGTGCTGGGAAAGCCTGAGAAGCCCCACCATGAGGGGGATCATCACCGTGCCCCCACCCAGGCCCACCAGCCCGCCGAAAAGCCCGCCCAGGAACCCCACGAGAAGGCTCATGGGGCCTATGCTACCGGGTTCGGGGGCTCCAGGCCCTTCAGGACCGCGAGGAGGTTTTCCACCGCCATCTTGGCCATGCGCTCCCGGGTGCGCCTTCCGGCGGAGCCCAGGTGGGGGGTGATGACGGCGTTTTTGCGGGCGTAGAGGGGGTGCTCTGGGGGCAGGGGCTCGGGGTCGGTCACGTCCAGCCCAGCCCCGAAGAGGTGGCCGTCTAAAGCCTCCACCAGGGCCTCGGTGTCCACCAGGCCTCCCCGGGCGGTGTTGAGGAGGATGGCCCCCGGCTTCATGGCGAANAGCCTTTCCCGGTTCAAGAGGCGGTGGGTTTCGGGGGTTAGGGGGGCGTGGAGGGAGACGATGTCGGCCNNNGCNAGGAGCTCTTCCAGGGGAAGGAAGGGGTAGGGGAGGGGCTTGGGTGTGCGGCTCGTGTAGACCACCCGCATCCCAAAGGCCTGGGCCCTCTTGGCCACCGCCTGGCCAATGCGGCCCATGCCCACGATCCCCAGGGTGAGGCCCTCGAGGTCCAGGCCCAGGAGGAGCTCGGGGTGCCAGGCCTGCCACTGCCCTCCCCGGGCGTAGTCCACCCCTTCCACCACCCTTCGGGCCACGGCCAGGAGGAGGGCCAGGGTGAGGTCGGCGGTGGCCTCGGTGAGGACCCCAGGGGTGTGGGTGACCCGGATGCCCCGCCTCCTGGCCGCTTCCAGGTCCACGTGGTCCACGCCCACGCTGTAGCAGGCGATGACCTTGAGGCCTGGCCCGGCCCGCTCCATGACCTCCTCGTCTATCCGGTCCTCCACCGTGGGGATAAGGCCCACCACTCCCTCCACCTTTTTGAGGAGTTCCTCCCGGGGGAGGAGGAGGCCCTGGTGGACTTCCACCTCGAGGCCCTCCTCCCTAAGCCGCTCCAAAGCGGGGCCTGGCAGGGTGCGGGTGACGAAGACTCTCACGGAAGCACCTCCAGCTCAGGGAAGGCGGTGTGATAGGGCAAGGGGTCAAAGGTGGCCAAGCGGAAGCCGTGGTAGAAAGCGTGGGCCCCAATGAGAAAGTCAGCCAAGATGCGCCGGGGTAGGCCTCCTTCCCGCCTTTTGCGGGCGTAAAGGCCAAACCGTTCCCCAGCCAGGCGCCAGACCTCCAGAGGCATTTCCAGGTGGAGCCGCACGCCTAGGCTCTGCAAAAAGGCCTCTACCAGAGGAAGGCCTTCCCCCGCTCTGAGCTCAGCGTAGACGGGCGGGCAGATGTAGAAAAAGGGGTCTTCTACTGATTCCAAGAAAGCTATTGCCCTTTCATGCAGGGCGTCCAGGGGATCCAGAGCGGCCAGTATTAGGTTAGTGTCTAGGCTGATCATCCTTCCCGGAGGCGGCGCACATGGCCCAAGGCGTCGTGCCCTGTGGCCTCTCCCAGGGCTCGGGCTTCCTCGGGATAGGCCTCCAGGAGGTTCTTCACCAGCTCCCGCACCGCCGGGTGCACGGGCTTGAGGCGGATTTCTCCTTCCACCACCTCCACGCGAAGCCGCTCTCCGGGACGCAGGCCCAGGGCCTGGCGCACCTCGGCGGGCAGGGTGATCTGGAAATCGGGGCCTAGGGTAACTTCAGGCATGCCCTTAGCTTAGCAAAGCCCCCTCATGCCCCCGCGAAGGAAAGCTCGGCCACGGCCACCGTGGGGCTCCCGTAGGCGGCGTCCATCAGGACCCAGTCCAGGTCGCTCCCCACGCCCTCCACCGCCTGCAAAAGCTCCAGGAGGTTGCCGGCCACGGCGAAGTTCTCCACGGCGTGCCGGACCTCCCCCTCCTCCACCCAAAGCCCCAGGGCCTGGAGGGAGAAGTCCAGGCTCACGGGGTTGGCTCCGGCGTGGAGGCCCATGAACTCGGTGATGACGACCCCGTCCGTCAGCTTCAGGTCCCCCCCGGGGGCCAGGTAGAGGTTGCTGGGGCCCACGCCTAGGGGCCCCCGGTAGCTCCTTCGGGCGTGGCCGGTGTTCTCCTGGCCCAGGGCCCTGGCGGTCTCGGAGTTGTGGAGGAAGGTCTTGAAGACCCCCTTTTCCACCACCACCGTGGGCCTGGCCGGGGTGCCCTCGGCGTCAAAGGGGCGGGAGAGGAGGCCCTTCTCCAGGGTGGGGTCGTCTATGAGGGTGACGAGCTCGCTGGCGATCCTCTCCCCAAGCCTGCCCAGGAGGCGGCTTTTGCCCTCCATGGCCATCTTGCCGGAGAAGGCCTGGGCCAGGATCATGAGGAGGCTCGCCATGGCCTTGGGCTCCAGGTAGGCCCGGTAGCGGCCCGTCTTCAGGGGCCTCGCCCCGAGGAGCCTCGCGGTCTTCTCCCGGAGCTCCAGGGCGGTGCGGCCCGGGTCCAGGGCGTGGAACTCCTTGCCAAACTGGGCGTCCCAGCCCTGCTTGAGGCTTTCCCCCTCTCCCATGACGAAGCTCCCCATGAGCCCGGCGAGTCCGGTGCGGTAAGCCCCCTGGGCCCCCTGGGTGCTCTCCAGGGCGAGGCGCACCTCCTGTTCCATGTACCCGCCCATGAGGACCGCCCTGACCCTGGGGTCTTCCCGGAGGGCCTTTTCCAGGCTCAGGGCCGCCTGCCTTTTGGCCTCCAGGGGGGCGGAAAGCCCCTCGCCCAGGAGGTCGTGGCTCCCCAGGGGCCTCCCCGGGGGGATGCGCCCTTCCTTGGCGGAGAGGAGGGCGTTTTCCCGGGCCTCCTCCAGGGCCCAGTCCAGGGCCTCCTGGGAGAGCTCCTCGGTGTAGGCGTAGCCCACCCGGCCCCCGGCCACCACCCTTAGGCCCACCCCGCCCTGGCGGGCCTCCTTCAGCTCCTCCAGCCTTCCCCCCTGGGCCCTTATGGAAAGCTCCCGGTTTTCCACGAAGAGGAGCTCGGCCTCGAGGCCCATCTCCCTTGCCCGCCGCAGCACGTAGCCCTTGGCCTCTTCCAGCGTCATGCCCGACCTCCCACCACGATCTCGGAGACCAGCACATGGGGCTGGCCCACCTCCACGGGCACCGCCCCGGAGAGGCTCCCGCACATGCCCGGGGCGTTTTCCCAGTCGTCGGCCACGGCCACCACCCTCATGAGGGTCTCGGGGCCCTTGCCCACCAGCATGGCCCCCCGCACGGGCTCCTCTACACGCCCCTTGCGGATGATGTAGCCCTCCTGGACGGCGAAGTTGTACTCCCCCGAGCCCGGCTTCACCTGCCCGCCCCCCATCTCCTTGGCGTAGAGGCCGAACTCTATCCCCTCAAAGAGCTCCTCGGGCTTCTTGTCCCCGGGGGCGATGAAGGTGTTGCGCATCCTGGAGGTGGGGGCGAAGGTGTAGTCCTGCCGCCGGCCCGAGCCCGTCATGGGGTAGCCGGTCTGGAGGTGGCCCAGGCGGTCCACCATGTAGGCCTTCAGGACACCTCCTTCTATGAGGACCGTGCGCTCCGTGGGGCGCCCCTCGTCGTCCATCTCCGTGGAGCCCCAGGCGTGGGGGAGGGTGCCGTCGTCTATGTAGGTGACGGCGGGGCCGGCGATCCTCTCGCCCAGCTTGTCGGAGAGGACGCTGGCCTTCTTGGCCACGCTGGTGGTCTCCAAGAGGTGGCCCACGGCCTCGTGGAAGAGAACCCCGCCGAAGCCGGGCCCCACCACCACGGGGAAGGTGCCGGCGGGGGCGGGCTTGGCGCGGAGGTTGGTCAGGGCCTGGCGGGCGGCTTTCTCCCCCACGGCCTTGGGGGGGTAGAGGTCAAAGAGCTCCAGGCCCACGCTCTTGCCGGGCCCGGCGTAGCCCGTCTGCACCTCGGCGCCGTCCTGGGCCACCGCCAGGACGAAGAGCCTGGTCCTGACCCGCCTCTCCTCGGCCAGGACCCCTTCGGTGTTGGCGATCAGGACCTCCTGTTCCCACTCCAGGAGGCTCGTTTCCACCTGGCGGATCTCGGGGGCGATCCTGGCGCCGCTTTCCGCCTCCAGAAGCCTCTCCAGGCGGTAGCGCTTGTCCTTTTCCCCGTAGGGCACCTTGGGGGCGTGGAGGCCTTTGGGGGCCCGTTTGCGGAAGTCCAGGCCCCCCATGCCCCGCTCGTCCACCTTGCCCAGGGTGCCCTTGGCCTTTAGCAGGGTTTCCAGGGCCTCGAGGAGCCCCTCCTTGGTGAGGTCATTGGTGTAGGCGTAGACCACCTCGGTGCCGAAGAAGAGCCGGATGCCGGCCCCGTAGTCCAGGCCGCTTAGGGCATCCTCCAGCCGGCCGGANCGCACCACCATCTGCCTTTTCCGGGAGCGCTCGGCGTAGACCTCGGCGAAGTCGGCCCCGCCCGCAAGGGCCCGCTTCAGCACCGCTTCCAATANCTCNNCTTGCAGCATGNCCCGAGTCTACCCGGGGCTGACCCGCTGGTCAACCGCCAGGCTTAGGACCGCCATCTCCAGGGCCAGCCAGGGGTCCTTGCCCTCCTTGGCCCGGCGCTCGGCCTCTATGAGGGTGGTGAGGGCTTGGCGGAGGGCCTCCTCGCTTAACCTCCTCGCCTCCTCCAGGGCCTTCTTGGCGGCGTAGGGGTGGGCGCCCAGCCGGGCCAGGTCCGCCTCCTTGGGCCTTGGGTTCTCCTGGAGGAGAAAATAGGCCCTGGAGAGGAGGCCGAACTGCCAGGCGAAGGCCCCGAGGAGCTTTAGGGGCTCCTCGCCCTCCTCCTTGAGGCGCTTCAGGCGGGCCAGGGCTTCCTTGGGGTTCTTCTCTAGGACCGCCCGCACCAGGTCAAACCCCGTGATGGGGGGCTTCAGGGCCACCACCATCTCCACCTTCTCCAGGGTGAGGGGGGGCGGGAGGAGGGCGAGCTTCTCCAGTTCCCGCTCTAGGGCCTCCAGGTCGGCCTCGAGGGCCGCCAGGTACTGGGCCACGCCGGAGGGGAGCCTAAGCCCCAGGCGCCTGGCCCGGTTCTCCAGGTGCCTCACGAGGTCCTTCCCCTTGGGGGTGGGGAAGTCCCGCCTTTCCCTTCCCCGGTAGAAGGCGGCCCGGGAGGGGCTTGGCCTGGGGTCTAGGAGGAGGACGGGGACGCCTTCGGGAACGCCCTCCAGGATAGGCTTCAGGGCCTTCCACTCCCCCTCGGAAACCTCCCTCAGGTCCAGCATGGCCCCCCCGCCCCCAAAAAGCCCCGGGGCCAGGGCCTCGGCCAGGGCCTCGGGGGTGGGGTCGGTGAAGCGGGAAAGGCCTAGGAGCCTGGCCTCTTCCAGAAGGGCCTCCCGGGCCAGGAAGGGGTCTCCGGTGAAGGCGATCACCATAGGGGTTTGGGGTCCCCGCCACGGCGGGGCCTTTAGAAGGCGCTCAGCCCCGTGATCTCCCGGCCCAGGACCAGGGTGTGGATGTCGTGGGTGCCCTCGTAGGTGTAGACGGTCTCCAGGTTCAGCATGTGGCGGATGGTGTGGTACTCCAGGGTGATGCCGCTTCCTCCCAGGATGTCCCGGGCCAGGCGGGCGGCCTCCAGGGCCTTCTTCACGTTCTGCCTTTTGGCCAGGGAAACCTGGGCGGGCTTTAGCTTCCCCTCGTCCTTGAGCCGGGCGAGGCGCCAGGCGAGGAGGAGGCCCTCCGTGTGCCAGGCCAGCATCTCCGCCAGCTTGGCCTGGACCAGCTGCTTCTTGGCGATGGGCTCGCCGAAGGTATAGCGGCTCCCCGCGAAGGCCACCGCCTCGGTGTAGACGGCCTCCAGAGCCCCCATAGCCCCCCAGGCGATGCCGAAGCGGGCCTGGGTGAGGCAGGAGAGGGGGGCCTTGAGGCCCTCCGCCTTGGGCAGGCGCAGGGACTCCGGCACCCGCACCTCGTCCAGGATGAGCTCGCTGGTCACCGAGGCCCGGAGGCTCATCTTGCGCTTCACCTCCCGGGCCTGGAAGCCCTTGCTGTCGGTGGGGACGATGAAGCCCAGGACCCTACCCGCCTCGTCCTTGGCCCAGACGATGGCGATGTGGGCCAGGTTGCCGTTGGTGATCCACATCTTGGTGCCCGTGAGGACCCAGGTGTCCCCCTCGAGGCGGGCCTTGGTCTTCATGTTGCCGTAGGGGTCCGAGCCGCCGTCGGGCTCGGTGAGGCCGAAGCACCCCACCATCTCCCCCCGGGCGAGCCTGGGGAGGAACTCCCGCTTTTGCGCCTCGCTCCCGAAGGCGTAGATGGGGTACATGACCAAGGAGCTCTGGACGCTGGCGAAGCTCCTAAGCCCCGAGTCCACCCGCTCCAGCTCGTAGGCCATGAGGCCGTAGGCGGCGCTAGAGACCCCCGCCCCCCCGTACTCCGGGGGCAGGGTGGGGCCCAGGAAGCCCATCTCCCCGAATCTGGGGATCAGGTGGGTGGGGAAGACCCCTTCCTCCCACCAGTCCCGGATGTGGGGCAGGGCCTCCTTTTCCAGGAAGCGGCGGGCGGCCTTTTGGATCTCCTTCTCCTCGGGGGTGAGGAGGTCCTCCAAAGCGTAGAAGTCCAGCATAGGGCCAGTCTACCCCAACTCCTTCACCCAGACCTCGTGGATCACGGGGCGGCCCAGGTAGGGGGCCCAGAAGGGGCTGGCCCGCTTGGCGTAGAGGCGGAAGCCCAGGCTTCGGTAAAGCCGCCTGGCCGCCTGGTTGGCCCGGGTGGTGGAGAGCTGGACCCCTTTAACCCCCCGGGCCTTCAGGCAGTCCAGTAAGGCGGCGAGGAGGGCCTTGCCCACGCCCTGGCCCTGGGCTTTGGGGTCCACGGCGATGTGGAGGTGGGCGGGGTAGCGCCCCTTTGGGGCCTTGGGCCCGGGGAAGAGGAGGAGGCGGAGGAGGTAGCGGAGGTGGGGGAGGATGGGCCCGTAGTGGCCCATAAAGAGGCGGATNAGGATCAAGGGAAGCCTTAGGGCCAGGTCCAAGGCCAGGGGAAGCGTCCCGCAGGCCCCCAGGATGTAGCCCANCACCTCCCCCTCCGCCTCGGCCACCAGGGCGCAGCATCCCCGGCGCAGGTAGGGGGCCACGAAGAGCTCCCCCCAGAGGGCCTGGCTGGGGAAGGCGAAGCTTCCTTCCCGGCCCAGGAGAAGGGTCTGGTGGGCAATGCGGGCGATGGCCCCAAGGTCCCCCTCCCCCGCCGGGCGCACCCGCACCATGGGAACAGTCTAAGCCCCTTCCGGTAGAATGCGCCCCGTGCGCCTGGCCCCCTGGCAGTGGCTGGTCTTGCTCCTCCTCCTCTACCTGGTGGGGGCGGAGGCCTTGCGCCTTTGGCTGGACCTCCTCTGGGCCGAGCGCCTGGCCTTCCTCCTGGCCGCTTTGGGGCTNTGGGCCTTCATCAACGGCCGCTTCGTCTTCGCCTACTACCACGCCCTCCTGGCCTCGGCCCGGGTGCGGCGCCTGCCCCTTTTTTCCCCTAAGCCCAAGGAGCACCTCCTGGTCCTGGCCCCCCACCCCGACGACGAGGTCCTGGCGGCGGCCGGCCTCATGCGCCGGGTCTTTGGCGAGGGCGGGCGGGTCAGCGTGGTCTACCTGACCTCGGGGGACGCCTTTGACCTGGCGGCGGGAAGCCCCATGCCCTCCAAGGAGGCCATGCGCCGCCTGGCCTTAAGGCGCATGGTGGAGGCCTGGCGGGGCCTCGAGGCCCTGGGCCTTCCCCGGGAGAGCGCCATCTTTCTGGGCTTCCCCGACCGGGGGCTTTTTCAGCTCTTCACCGCCCACTACTACCTGCCCTACGAGAGCCCCTACACGGGCCTGAGGGCGGCCATCTACCCCGGGGTTTACCGCCCGGGCCTCCCCTACACGGGAAAGGCTCTGGAGGCTACCCTGGTGGAGCTTCTTAAGGAGCTAAAGCCCACCCGGGTCCTCCTCCCAAGCCCCCTGGACGCCCACCGGGACCACCAGGCCACGGCCTACCTGGGCATGCAGGCGGCGGCCTCTTTGGGCCTGGAGGGGCGGCTTTGGTACTACATCGTCCACGGGGGGTACCAGTACCCCCTGCCCAAGGGCCTCCACAAGGGGCTTCCCCTTTACCCTCCGCCCCGGGGCCGGGGGCTTCCCTGGGAGCGCTTCCCCCTCACCCAGGAGGAGGTGGACCTAAAGGACAAGGCCATCCGGGCCCACAAAAGCCAGATGCGCCTTTTGGGTCGCTTCCTCCTCGCCTTCGTGCGGCAGAACGAGCTCTTTAGCCCCCTGCCCGTCCCCGCCAAAGAGGCCCTAGCCCCGGAGGAGGAGGGGTGGGCCCTCCTCGAGGGGCGGGAGGTCCTCTAGGCTCTCCAGGCCGAAGACCTCTAGGAAGCGCTCCGTGGTGCCGTAGAGCTTGGGCCTGCCCGGGGCCTCCTTTTCCCCCACCACCCGCACCAGGCCCCGCTCCATGAGGCCCTCCAGGACCCCCTCCACGCTCTTGCCCCGCATGGCCTCCAGCTCGGCGCGGGCGATGGGCTGGTGGTAGGCGATGAGGGCCAGGACCTCGAGGGCGGCCTTGGAAAGGCGGGGGGGCGTGGGCTTCAGAACCCTTTCCACCGCCTCCAGGGCCTTTTGGTGCACCACGAGCCGCCACCCGCCCGCCACCCGCTCCAGGGCGATGCCCATCTCCCCTCCGGAAAGCTCCTTCTCCAGGGCCAAAAGGGCCCGAAGCAGGGCCTCCTCCGGGTGGCCCAGGGGCGAGAGCTCCTTCAGGGCCACGGGTCTCCCGGCGGCGAAGAGGACGGCCAGGAGCTCGGCCTTCAGGCTAGCCATGGAGGTAAGGGAGAAGGGCCTCCTTGGGGATGGCCCCTTCCCGGAGGATCTCCCCCGTGCGCAGGTCCACCACGCTGGAGGCCAGCCCCGTGGCCTCGCCGGGGAAGACGAAGTCCACGGGGAAGGCCCGGGCTTCGGCCTCGGTCCTCACCGGGGGCTCGCCGCTCCTATTGAGGCTGGTGGCCGCCAGGTGTCCTCCCGCCCGCCGGAGGAGTTCCCGTAAGGTTTCGTGGGCCGGCATCCTCAGGCCCACGGAGCCGTCCCGGCTGATCCAGGGGGGGATGCCCCTGCCCGGGACCACGATGGTGAGGGCCCCCGGCCAGAAGGCCTCGGCCAGGCGCAGGAACCGCTCCTCCAAGGGGCCCAGGTCCGAAAGCCTTAGGGCGTCCTCCAGGCCTGCCACCAGGACCTGGAGGGGCTTCTTCTCCTCCCTGCCCTTCAGGGCGTAGATCCTGCGGCAGGCGGCCTCGTCCTCCATCCGGGCCAGGACGCCCCAGACCGTGTCCGTGGGAAAGGCCACCAGGCCGCCCTTTTTCAGAACCTCCGCCGCCTGGGCCAGCTCCTTCTGGTATACTTCCGTCATGCCGGTCTACCAGTATAAGGCCCGCGACCGCCAGGGCCGCCTGGTGGAGGCCACCATTGAGGCCGAGGACCTGCGCACCGCAGCCCGGCTTTTAAGGGACCGGGGCCTCTTCGTGGCCGAGATCAAGGAGCCGGGGCGGGGCCTTCAGGCCGAGGTGCGCCTGCCCGCTCTGGAGCGGGGGCCGGGGCTTAAGGACCTGGCCATCTTCTCCCGCCAGCTGGCCACCATGATCGGGGCCGGCCTCACCCTCCTCCAGTCCCTGGCCATCCTGGAAAAGCAGACCGAGAACAAGAAGTTCCGGGAGATCATCAAGGAGGTGCGCACCGACATAGAGGGCGGTATGGCCTTCTCCGACGCCCTGGCCAAGCACAAGCTCTTCTCCCGGCTTTACGTGAACCTGGTGCGGGCGGGGGAGACCTCGGGCGGTCTGGACGTGATCCTGGACCGTCTGGCCACCTTCCTGGAGAAGGAGCTGGAGCTGAGGGGCAAGATCCGTAGCGCCATGACCTACCCCACCATCGTCTTCGTCTTCGCCGTGGGCGTGGCCTACTTTCTCCTCACGGGGATCGTGCCCCAGTTCGCCCAGATCCTCACCGACCTGGGCTCGGAGCTCCCCCTCCTCACCCGTTTCCTCATCGCCGTTTCCGAGTTCCTCCGGGCCGCCACCCTGCCCCTTCTCCTCCTCTTCGTGGCCCTCTTCTTCGCCTACCGCTGGTACTACGGCACCCCCCAGGGGCGGAAGGTGATAGATCGCATCAAGCTGAGGGTCCCCGTCTTCGGCAACCTGAACCGCAAGACCGCCATCGCCCGCTTCTCCCGCACCCTGGCCCTGCTCCTCTCAAGCGGCGTCAACATCCTCGAGGCCCTGGACATCACCAAGGGCACCGCCGGCAACAGCGTGGTGGAGGAAATCATCAACACCGCCAAAAACAAGGTGCAGCAGGGCGAGCCTCTGAACCTCACCCTGGCCCAGCACCCCTTCGTCTTCCCCCCCATGGTGAGTTCCATGGTGGCCATCGGCGAGGAGACCGGGGCCCTGGACACCCTGCTCACCAAGATCGCCGACTTCTACGAGCGGGAGGTGGACGAGGCCGTGGCCAGCCTCACCGCCGCCATTGAGCCCCTGATGATCATCTTCCTGGGCGTCATCGTGGGCATGATCGTGGCCGGGATGTTCCTGCCCCTCTTCAAGATCATCGGGACCCTTTCCGCCCAATAAGCCTTTCGGCCACCTCCGGGGGAACCGGCATCACGGAAAGCCGGTTCCCCCGCTTTACCAGGGGGTGGTCCGGGGGGAAGAGGGCTTTGAGCTCCTTTAGGGGGATGAGGGGCCAGGCCTCGAGGAAGGCCACCTCCACCGTGTACCAGCGGGGCCGTTCCGGGGTGGCCCTGGGGTCAAAGTAGGGGCTTTGGGGGTCAAACTGGGTGGGGTCGGGGATGCGGGTGCGCACCACCCGGGCCAGGCCGGCGATCCCGGGGGGGTTGGTGCTGGAGTGGTAGATGAAGCAGAGGTCCCCCTCTTCCATCCGCAACAGGTAGTTCCGGGCCTGGTAGTTCCGGACCCCGTCCCAGATGGCCCGGCCCTCCCGCCTGAGGTCCTCTATGCTGTAGGTCTCGGGTTCGGTCTTGAGGAGCCAGTAGGCCATGGGCCCAAGTCTAAAGGCCCCTTTAGCCCCCTCCAAGCCCTTCTAGGGGAGCCTGGGACAGGGTGGAAGCATGCGCGCCCTTCTCCTTTTGCCCCTCCTCTCCGCCTGCTCCCTGACCCTGGAGGTGGCCTACCCCGGGCACCGCATCCAGGCCCTCCGCACCCAGGGGACCTACTGCGCTGACCGGAACACCCGCTTGGACTACCGCTTTGACCTGGAGGGGCGCCTGGACGCTTTAGAGTTTTTCTGGGTGCCGGAGGGGGTAGGCCCCTGGCGGGCGCGTCCCGAGGAGGTATTCCGCCTTTCCGGCCCCATCCTTGGCCCCGAGGTGCGGGGATACTTGGAGGTGGCCCCAAGCGGGGAGGTCCGGGCGGTGTACGTGGCCCCTCAAGGGATTGGGATTGAGCCCCTCCCCGACCGCCGGCTCTGGGTTAGGGGGATGACCGCCGGGGTCTATGGCCCCTACGTCCCGGCGCAAACCCCGGTGCGCCCCGACAGCACCGCCCTTTGCGACCCAGGCTGGTAGCCTGGGGGTATGGGGCTTGAGGTTCAGGAGGACTGAAGGCGGCCTTTGGACCCCGGGCCCTCCTCTCCCGCCCGGAGAAGGAGGTCTACCGTTACGACGCCATCCTGGTAGGGGAGGCCCCCTTGGCCGTGGTCCTGCCGGAGTCCAGGGCGGAGGTCCAGGCCCTGGTGCGCCTAGCCCGGCGCCACGGGGTGCCGCTGGTGCCCCGGGGGGCGGGAAGCGGCCTTTCCGGGGGGGCGGTGCCCCTGGGGGAGGCCATCGTGGTGGCCTTCACCCGCATGGCCCGCCTCGAGGTGGACCCCAAGGACCCGNACCGCCTGGGCCGAGCCCGGGGTGACCACGGCCCGGGTCACGGAGGCCGCCAGGCCCTTCGGCCTCTTTTACCCGCCGGACCCCGCCTCCTGGCGCACCAGCACCCTGGGGGGGAACCTGGGGGAAAACGCCGGGGGGCCCCTTTGCTTTAAGTACGGGGTCACGGGGGACTATGTGCTGGAGCTGGAGTGGGTGGACGGGGAGGGGGAGGTGTGGCGCCTGGGCCGGGAGGCCTACGACCTCCCTGGGCTCCTCATCGGCTCGGAGGGGACTTTGGGCCTCGTCACCGGGGCCAGGCTCCGCCTCCTTCCCCTGCCCCGGCACCGGGCCACCCTCATGGCCGTCTTCCCCGAGGTGGAGGCCCTGGCGGAGGCGGTCTCCCGGGCCATCGCCCTGGGGGCGGTGCCCGCCAAGCTGGAGTTCATGGACCAAAGCGCCGTGAACGCCGTGGAGGACTACCTGGGCATGGGCCTGCCCCGGAATAGGGCCCTTCTCCTGGCGGAGACCGACGGGGACGACCGGGAGCTGGTGGAAGAGGAGCTTTCCCTGGTGGAGAGAACGGCCCTGGAGCTTGGGGCCGAGGTCCGGCGGGCCAGGGACGAGAAGGAGGCCGAGGCCCTCTGGCGGGCCCGGAGGAGCGTGAGCCCCGCCTTAGGCCGCCTCCGCCCCAAGCGGGTCAACGAGGACATCGCCGTTCCCCGCTCNGCTTTACCCCAGGTGGTGGGAGAGATCGCCGCCTTGGGCCAGGCCNACGGCCTTGTGGTGGTCCAGTTCGGCCACATCGGGGACGGGAACCTCCACCCCAACATCCTCTACGACCCCCGGTTTGAGCCCGAGGAGCGGGTCTGGGAGCTGGCCCACGAGATCGCCCGGGTGGCCCTGCGGCACGGGGGGGTCCTTTCCGGGGAGCACGGCATCGGGGTCATGAAGCGCGCCTTCATGGCCGAGGCCCTGGACCCCGCCACCCTGGACTTCCTGAGGCGGACCAAGGCGGCCTTGGATCCCGGGGGGGTTCTGAACCCGGGCAAGGTCCTACCTTGAGAGGGGATTTTTCACAGGGTTTTCACGGCTTCCGGAAAACTA
>JGI26466J51736_1000759_pt1 | contig 14076 bp, 9 predicted proteins | sample PerSpoCPS_CMetaG_FD_51736 | JGI IMG/M metagenome (IMG submission 51736) | reverse complement strand
CCCTCACCCTACCCCTCTCCCCCCTTACTAAGGGGGGAGAGGGCAAAGGGAGTGGGGGGATTCAATACCACCGCCCCTTGATGCTGGTACTGGTGAACTCCGTCAACACTGAAGACGCCGATTTGGAGCTGTTTTTCCGTGAGCTGGAGCAGATAGCCCGCCAAGGGGTTGATCCCCAATTATGGCAAACTGCAAAGGGCGAGCTTTGGCAGGAGCTGGGGCAAAAGCCTAACTTCCTTTTTGAAGAAGAGAGGGTGAAGGTAGACCCCAGTATCTGGAACAGCCTGTCGCCTGACGACCTCTGCCGCTATGTCTTCAACGCCAGCGGCTGGGGGGAAATCGAAGTCCTCGTGCGCCCCTCCAATCGGCAAGAAATGGCGTTCAAGCTGAAGACGGCAGACCGCCCCTTCGCCCTCGTCAAGATTGGCGACATCTCTGCGTGGCTCAAAGAGAAACTTTCGGGCTACGAGATTGCCGAGCGATTCGACGACGAGAGCCTCTTTGCCCACCTGAACGCCGACGACTCGGACATCAACATCCTGATGGGGTCGCGCTCGTTCTACGAAGGCTGGGACTCCAACCGCCCGAATGTGATTTGTTACATCAACATCGGTACGGGCACGGATGCACAGAAGTTCATCCTGCAATCGGTCGGGCGCGGCGTGCGCATCGAGCCTATCAAAAACAAACGCAAGCGACTGCTCCCCCTCTACAACGCAGGGGAAGTAGAGCAGAATCTGTTCCAAAGGCTCAAGGACGCTGTGCAGCCGCTGGAGACGCTGTTTATCTTTGGCACGAACCGCTCTGCGCTGCAAACTGTTCTGGAAAACCTGCAGAAAGAGCGCACTGCAGAGAAGTGGCAGACGCTGGATGTCTTCGATGTGAACCCAGAAGCGAAAAAGGTGTGCCTGCTCATTCCCGTCTACAAGCCCGCCAGCGCGCCGCGGGCACAGCAGAACCTTATCGCCAAGTTCGAGATCGCGCGGGATGAGCTCAACGCGCTCCAAGCGTTTGTGCAGGGCGCGGATGACCGTGTGCTGCTGGCACTCACGGACGCCGAGCCGAAACAGGTGAAGGTCTTGCGCGGCGCACTGCAGCAAAACAGCCTATTCACCAACAACGGGCGACAGTATGGCGACCTACGGCGGTTACTGCGCCGTGTGGTGGACTATCTCGGCGTCACTCCTGAAGAGGTAGACGAACTCAAGCCGCTGGAAGACGAAATCCGCCACTTCAGGCACATCACCGTGAGCTTGGAAGACATTAGCGAACTGGAAGAGAAGGTGAAGCGGGTAAAGGACTACCCTACCCAAGTAAAGGAGGTTCGGGAACTGTACGGGAAAGTCTCCCCAGAGGAGTATGAGCAGCGGTCCAGAGCGATAAGATGCGAGAAAGAGTTTTCCCACAAGGGCAAGCGCATCACGATCAAGCACATCGCCCGACACTACTACCTCCCCATCGTGTTGAGTGAAGATGGCAAATCGGACTACATCCGACACATCATCAAGACCGAAAGCGAGGTGAAGTTTATCAAGGATTTAGAGGCGTACCTCAGCCAACCCAACAATAAGTTCCAGCAGTTTGGCTGGTGGTTTTTCAGCAAGTTGGACGAGAGTCTGGACGAAGTGTACATTCCCTACTATGACCCGAAGACGAACCGCATGGCGCGTTTCAAGCCCGACTTCATCTTCTGGCTGTGTAAAGACAGTCGCTACTGGATTGTGTTCGTTGACCCGAAAGGCACAGAGCATGCAGACTATCAGCGCAAGATAGATGGCTATCGGGAGGTCTTTTGTGAGAACGGCAAGCCGCGCGTGTTTCACCACTGCGGGAAAGATGTGACCGTGCATTTATTCATTGCGGTGCAGGATGTCTCCCGTGTGCCAGAGAAGTATCGCGCATTTGCATTCGATAAGGTGGAGACTCTAATTGGTAAGCTTTTGAAAGAGAGTTTATACCAATCGCCGAGCCAAAGTTTGTAAATGCGTCGGCTTCGTATCCCCCTCACCCAGACCCTCTCCCCCCTTATCAAGGGGGGAGAGGGTAGGGAGTGGGGGGGATTCTGCACGCGCAGGAATTTGTGAACTTTGACAGCGCGATTGGTATTAGAGAGGGTGAGCCTATGAGCTGCTTTGCGAATCGTGAGATGGGTAGCGTGCGCTGAAGGGCGAGGCAGGGTGAGACGGGCGCGTATAGACTCAGCAGGAACACGCCAGATGCGTCATAATACATGCGCTATGAGCCAGTCTATCACACGCCGAGAGTTTTTGAAGGCGGGCGTGGCGCTGAGCGCGCTGCCGCTTGCGTCGATGGTGCATGCGCAGGGTTCCGACCGTATCAAGGTCGGACTGGTGGGCTGCGGCGGGCGCGGCACAGGCGCCGCCATCGACTGCCTGCGCGCGGACGAAGGCACGGTCATCTGGGCGATGGGCGACATCTTCGAAGACCGCCTGAACGCCAGCTACGAGGGTCTCAAAGAGCAGTTTGCCGACCGCGTGCAAGTCGCCTCCGAGCGACGGTTTGTGGGCTTCGACGCCTACAAGAAGGTACTGGAGAGCGGGATTGACTTGGTGTTGTTGTGTACGCCGCCTGCGTTCCGTCCGATACACTTTCTGGCGGCGGTGGAGGCGGGCAAGCATGTGTTTATGGAGAAGCCCGTTGCTGTGTGTCCCGAAGGGGTGCGAATGATGCTGCGTGGGGACGAGATTGCCCGCCAGAAGCGGCTGGGCGTGATGCCCGGCACGCAGTACCGCTGGCATCCGGGTTATCAGGGCGTGATTGAGCGTATCCGTGCGGGGCACATTGGCGAGATTCGCGCCGCTTACGCCTACTACAACGCCGCCAGCCCTGCCCCGCGCCCCCGCGAAGCAGGCTGGAGCGATATAGTCTACCAACTGCGCAACTGGCTGTTCTACACTTGGCTGTCGGGCGACCAGCCTGTGGAGCAGTTTGTGCATAACATCGATGTGATGAACTGGGTGATGGGCAGCGTGCCCGTTCGGGCGATGGCGATGGGCGGCAGGCAGGCACGCACCGCGCCCGAATACGGCGATGTGTACGACCACTTCGCGATCGAGTACGAGTACCCCAACGGCGTGCGCGTGCTGGCGATGTGCCGCCAGATGGACAACACCGCCTATCGCGTCTCCAACTTGGTGGTCGGCGCGGAAGGGCAAGCCCTGATGGAGCAGTTCACCAACTTCTATGTGCGTGGCAAGGAGACTTGGGAGCCCGGCAAGCAGTGGCTGAACCCCTATGTGGAAGAGCATCGCGTGCTGATTCAGAGCATTCGCAAGGGCGACCCCATCAACGAGACGCGCACGGTTGCCGAAAGCACGCTGACAGCGATTATGGGGCGCATGTCGGCATACACGGGCAAAATCGTGACTTGGGAGGCGGCGCTGAACTCCAAGCTGAACTATGTGGAGCGCGTGATAAACATCGATTACGACAGCCCCGCGCCGCACGACCCTGTACCGATACCAGGCAAGACGCCGCTGATATAGGCGGTACACTATCGGCGTGCTGGGCGTTGGGCTTGGGCTGATTGCGACGGTTGCGCTGACGCTGCTGGGTGGCGTGCGGGCGCGCCGCTGGACGCCGAACCGCTTGGAGCAGTGGGCGTATGGTGGCGCGCTCGCGTTGGCGGTTTGGTCGTACCTGATTGCGGGCTGCGCCGCGCTGGGGTGGATGGGCGCAGTGCCGTGGACGCCGCTGATCGTGGTGGGTGTGTTGGGAGTGGTGGGGTGGTGGGGGTTCAAGGGCAAGATTTCCCCCCTCCTAACCTCCCCCGTACACGGGGGAGGAACTCCCTCCCCGTTGACGGGGAGGGCTGGGGAAGGGGCTATCCTAAGCAAATTGCCCCAAGCCGTGCTGCTTAGTCTCTGTGTTCTACTCGCCCTATTAAGCCTCCTGCTATGCGCCCTGCCGCCTGACGGCAACGAGTGGGACGCGCTCGCCTATCACCTCGCCTTCCCCAAGCTCTACCTGCAGGCGGGCAGGATGGTGGAGATTCCGTTTATGCACCAGAGCTACTTTCCGCCGTTGCAGGATATGCTGTATCTGTGGGGGCTAAGCGTGGCGGGCGAGTCGGCGGCGAAAGTAACGCACTGGGCAGTGGGGCTGCTTACCGCGCTGGGTGCAGCGGGTTTTCTGCAGCGTCGGGGCGTGTCGGGCGCGTGGGGGGCAGTGCTGATACTGGGCGCGCCTGCGTTCCTGTGGCAGATGTTCAGCGCATACGCCGACCTTGCGACTGCGCTCTATGCGTCGCTGGGCATGTTCGCACTGGCATACGCCGTGCAGGAGGGTAGTCGGCGTTGGCTGTGGCTGTCGGGTGCGCTGATGGGCTTCGCGTTGGCGACGAAATACACCGCGCTGTTCACGGCGGGGCTGTGGGGGCTGGTTGGGCTGGTGTGGCTCGTGCGAGCGGGTCAGGCGCGGCTGGTTCCGACGCTGCTGGGCGCGGGGCTGCTGGCGGCGGCGATTGGCGCGCCGTGGTATATCCGCAACGCACTCTGGACGGGCAACCCTGTCTACCCGTTCGCCTACGAGATTTTCGGGGGCAAAAACTGGAGCCAAGCACAGGCGGACGCCTACCGCAACGACCAGCTCAAGTTCGGGCTGGGGCGCGAGCCTGCGCAGCTGCTACTCGCGCCGTGGAACCTCGCGGCGAACCCGGCGCCATTCGCTGACCCCATCGGTTCACGGGTGGGCGAGCGGGTGTTCCTGTTGCCGTCGCTGGGGGTGGGCGTGCTGGCGATGCCCAGCCTGTGGCTGTCGGGCGGTCTAACGCACGGCGCGGGCTACCTGCTCGCGTTTGTTGGACTGCATACGGTTGGCTGGTTCTACCTGATGCAGCAGGTGCGCTACTGGCTGCTGCTGTTGCCGATACTGGCGGGGGGTGGGTTGGCGGCATTGGGACGCGCGGCGCGCTGGGCTCAGCTGGGCTATGCAAGCCTGCTCGCGTTGCAGGCGGGCTTCACGCTGTGGCTGATGGCGAGCGTCTACCTGCCCCTGCTGCCGCTTGCGCTGCATGACCGCGACGCCTACTTAGACAGACGCCTGCAAATCTACCCCGCCGTGCGCTTCCTCAACACGCAGACGCCTCCCGACGCGGGCGTCATCCTGCTGGACGAGACGCGCGGCTACTACCTACAACGACGCTACCTCTGGGGCAACGCGGGGCATCATCGCCTCATCCCCTACGACCAGATGCGCACGGGCGACGACCTCGCGCAGTGGATGGCAGCCAACGGCTACACCTACCTGCTCATCAACCGCCAGTTCACGCCGCAGGGGACGCCCGAAGCGTGGCGAGCCCTCTATTATGACGCCATCGCGCAAGGACGCCTCCAACTCGTGTTCGCGCAGCGGATGGTGGAAGTATACAAAATAAGCGATTCGGTTCGAGTCGCCCAATTCGGCGTTCGGCTACACCTATCGCGTGCGCATGCTGTTGCAACCGAGCGACACGATTGCCCCGCTGGAGCGACCGAATCGTTCGGTGCGGGTGGGGCGGTTGTTTGTGGTGTAGGTTCTACTCGCCTACCAGCGCGTACAGTCCCTGCAGCGTCTCTTCAAAGGTGGGCTGTTCATCGCGGGATTGACGCAGGAACTGGCGGATGGCGTCCATACGGGCGACGGCACGGTCTACCAGCGGGTTCGTGCCCTGCTGGTATGCGCCGATCGCAATCAGGTCTTCGGCGTCGCGGTAGGCGGCGAGCAGTTGGCGCAGGCGATTGGCAGCGTTGAGGTGTTCGGGCGCGACGATGTTGGGCATCACGCGCGAGAGGCTCGCCAGCACATCGATCGGCGGGTAGTGCCCCTGTTGTGTAAGCGCCCGCGACAGCACGATGTGTCCATCTAATATCGCGCGGGCAGTGTCGGCGATGGGGTCGTTCAGGTCGTCGCCGTCGACCAGCACGGTGTAGAGCGCGGTGATGCTACCGTGTGCGCTGTTGCCTGCGCGTTCCAGCAGGCGCGGCATGAGGGCGAACACGGAGGGGGTGTAGCCGCGCGCGGCGGGCGGCTCGCCAGCCGACAGTCCGATCTCGCGCTGCGCCATCGCCAAGCGCGTCAGCGAGTCCATCATTAGCAGCACCTGCTTGCCCTGATCGCGGAAATACTCGGCAATCGCGGTGGCGGTGAAGGCGGCTTTCTGGCGCACAATCGCGGGCTGGTCAGAGGTGGCGACCACCAATACGGAGCGTTGCAGCCCCTGCTCGCCGAGGCTGTCTTCGATGAACTCGCGCACTTCGCGTCCGCGCTCGCCGATGAGCGCAATCACATTCACTTCGGCGGCGGTGTTGCGGGCGATCATGCCCATCAGGGTGCTTTTGCCGACGCCGCTGCCCGCGAAGATGCCGACGCGCTGTCCGTAGGCGCAGGTAAGCAGGGCGTCGATGGCACGCACACCAAGTGGCAGGGGCGTGCGCAGCGGGGGGCGTTCCAGCGCGGGGGGCGCTTCGGCAAGCAGGGGGTAGCGACGGTCAATCGGCGGGGCGGGCTTGCCGTCGATGGGGTCGCCCAGCCCGTCCAGCACGCGCCCCAGCAGCGCGTCCGACACGCCCACCGCGGCGGTCTGGCGCGTCGGGATGACCTCGCTGCCCGGCGCGACGCCCGTCAGTTCGCCCAGCGGGGTCAGCAGCGTGCGCCCGTTGCGGAAGCCGACCACTTCTACCTGCAGCGGCGGCTCGTGCCTGCCGCGCTCTATCAGGCAGATTTCGCCCAGCTTCGCGGGCGGTCCCTGCGACTCGATGAGCAGCCCGACCGCACCGACCACGCGCCCATGAATGCGCACGGGATCTACCGCGCGCACCGCGTCCTTCGCCGCCTGCCAATCCACGATGGTTATTGTCGGCAGGCGGGCGCGCGTGGTTTACCTACCCGCCTGTCGGTATGGGGTAGGGGAAGCTGCGGTACTCGTGTTCGAACGAGCCGTCGTCGTAGAGGTCAACCAAGCCCCAGCCTGGGGGCGTCTGGTGATAGTTGCCGCCCCACCACCTACCACTGACCGCCCCGTCGCAGATGTAGGTCACGCCGTTGTAGACCACGCGGTCAAATAGGTGGATGTGCCCGCTCAGGCACAGCTTCACATTTTTGTGTTGGTAGAACAGCTCCACGATGCGCCGCGCGTCGATATGCACCCACGCGCCTGGAATCACCCAGTCGCCCGACTTCTCGTTCTCGCCATCGAACAGCGCGCAGGCGGAAACAATGGGCATATGCGACAGCACCAGGATGGGGGTCGTGGCGGGCGTGCGCTGCAGTTCGGCTTTGAGCCACTCGAACTGCTCGTCGTCCAAGCGCGCTTTATAGCCGTTGCCGTTGGGGTAGGTGCTGTCCAGCACGATAAACTTCCAGCCTGCCTGTTCGAAGCTGTAGTAGGGTTTCTCCAAGCCGTAGAGTTCCATCACCCACTTTTTGCCGAACTTGGGTTCGTTGCCCGTGCAGCCGCTGCGCGATTTGTCCCAGCCCCACACATCGTGGTTGCCGATGCAGTGGCGGATGGGGATTTCGCACTGCTCGTTGACGATGCGCATCCACAGGTCGAACAGCGCTTTGGCGCGCGCCTCGTTCTGGGCGAACACATCCATCACGCAGTCGCCGCCGTTGAGGAGTAGCTGGGGTCGGTCGGGCATTTCGTGGATGGTCTTGAGGCAGTTCAGCAGCCCGCGCACCGAGACGCCTTCGGGTTGCACATGGATATCGGTTAGGTGCGCGAGGCGCAGCACACGCTTGCGTTGCGGGGTGGGTGAGGCGTCGCCTGCGCTGCGCAGCGTCAGCCATGCCGCCGCGCCAAAAGTCGCCGCGCCGATTCCTTTCAGCACCTCGCGTCGAGTGAGTTTCTCCATCGGCTCCTCCATAATCTCTCACAATACCTGTGTGGATGTGAAGAGTGGGTTAAGAGTGCCCAGAAGCTTAGGTTTCGTTGGAAGGCGTCTCCACAATCAGCGTCACGGGTCCGTCGTTTTGCAGGCGTACTTGCATGGATGCGCCGTAGACGCCCGTCTGCACGGGCACGCCCTCTGCGTGTAGGTACTCGCAGAACTGGCGGTAAAGCGTTTCGCCTTGCTCGTAGGGGGCGGATTCAGCGAAGCTGGGGCGTCGCCCTTTGCGGCAGTCGCCGTACAGGGTGAAGTTGGAGACGACCAGCATCGCACCGCCAACCTCCTGCACGCTAAGGTTCAGCTTGCCTTGCTCGTCTTCGAAGAAGCGCAGGTGCGCGAGTTTCTGGGCGAGCCAGCGGGCATCTGCCTCCGTGTCGGCGCGGTGGACGCCGAGCAGCACAAGCGCACCCCGCTCAATGCGCCCGACGATGTGCCCGTCGACTTCCACCTCCGCCCATTTAACTCTTTGCACGACGGCTCGCATCCTTGCCTTTGTCCTCCATGACGCGTGAGACTGCCAATACATCTTCCAGCGAGGCGAGTTTCTGGGTGAGTGCGCGCAGCTCTTGTGCGCTATGCACTTGCACTTCTATATCGATTTGCGCGGTCAGGTTTGGCGTGCGTTTGACTCGCACATCGGCGATGTTGACGCCTGCTGTGCCCAGAATCGTGGTGATATCGCCCAGCACGCCGGGTCGGTCGAGTGTTTCGAAGCGTAGCACGACGGGGTAGGTGTGGTCTTTGTGCGGCGTCCACTCGATATGCATGATGCGTTCGGGTTCCTTCTCTTCGAGGGCGCGCAGGTTTGGGCACGCGGCGCGGTGCACGATAATGCCGCGCCCGCGCGAGATGTATCCGCGCAGCTCATCGCCAGGTAGCGGGTAGCAGCAGGTGGCGCGTCGGGTCATGTAGCCATCGGCGTCTTCGATCTGCATTGCGCGGATTTCGCGCCCAGTGGTGGCGGGCGGCGGCTCTTGAGTTGGGGCGGGCGTGGGAGGCGCGAGATTGCGCACCCGCTGTACAACGGCTTGCACACTGGTCAGCCCTTCGCCGATGCTGGCGTGTAGGTCATCTTCCGTGCGGAAGTTCAACGCTTTCAAGATTTCGGGCAGCGTCTCGCGATAGGTTGCCAGTGGAATGCGCAGCCGTTCCAGCTCGCGCTCCAGCACGCTGCGCCCGTGTGCAATAAACTCCGCGCGGCGCACCTCGCGGAAGTAGGCGCGGATTTTGCTCCGCGCACTGGAGGTGCGCACAATGCGCAACCAATCGTAGCTTGGCTGTGGTGTCTGGCGCGTAAGAATCTCGACCACATCGCCCGTGCGTAGCTTGTAGTCCAGTGGCACGAGGCGCCCATTCACCCGCGCACCCGCGTAGCGATGCCCAATCTCCGTATGGATGCGGTAGGCGAAGTCGAGGGGCGTCGAGCCTTCAGGCAGGTCAATCAGGTCGCCTTTCGGAGTAAACACCAGCACCTCATCAGTCGCCATGTCGCGAAAGACGCTGGTAAGGAACTCCAAGTTGCTCTTGAAGTCGGTCAAATCGCGTAGTTGCTGCTGCAGGGAGGGCAGTTGGAGGGGCTTGGAGTCCTCACCCTCTTTGTAGCGCCAGTGCGCGGCGACACCGTACTCAGCGACTTGGTGCATCTGCCAAGTGCGTATCTGCACCTCGAGGGTTCGCTCATTCGGACCGATGACTTTGGTATGCAACGATTGATAACCGTTCGGTTTTGGCGCGGCGATGTAGTCATGAAATAGTGACGGGATTGGCTTCCACAGCTCGTGAACGATGCCCAGCGCCAGATAGCACTCTTCTACGGTGTCGGTTAGCACGCGCAGCGCGATGAGGTCGTAGATTTGGCTGAAGTCCAGGTGTTGCTGTTGCATTTTGCGGAAGATGCTCCAGAGGTGTTTGGGGCGTCCCATCACATCGGCGCGTATACCGCGCTCCCACAACCGCTCTTTGAGAATGTGCACCAACTGTAGTACCTCTTGTTGGCGTTCGGCGCGGGTTTGGGCGACCTTTTGGCTCAGTTCGCGGTACTCCTGTGGGTAGAGGTACTTGAAGGCGAGGTCGTCCAGTTGCGACTTGATTTGGTAGATGCCCAGTCGGTGGGCGAGGGGTGCATAGACTTGCATTGTTTCAGCGGCGATTTGAATCTGCTTTTCGCGCGGCAACGAGTCGAGCGTTTGCATGTTGTGTAGTCGATCGGCGAGCTTGATAACCATCACACGCAAGTCTTCAGCGACCGCCACCAGCAGTTTGCGCAAGTTGTCGGCGGATTTGGCGATACTCAGGCGCCGTCGGCTCGCCTCGTTGAAGATCTCCATTTGGCGTTCGGAGTGGTGCAGCTTAGTGACGCCTTCCACCAGTTGGCGCACGGTTGTCCCAAAGCGTTGCTCCAGCTCTTCGGGCGTGGTAGAGGTGTCTTCCAGCACATCGTGCAGCAGCCCTGCGATGACAGTGTTGATGCCCATCTGCAGGTCCGCCAAGATGTGCGCGACTGCCAGCGGGTGCGTGATGTAGGGTTCCCCGCTTTTGCGTTTCTGCCCGTGGTGTCGCTCTTCGGCGAACAGGTACGCCTCCACAAGGCGCGAGGTATCGGCGTCGGGCGCGTAGTCCCGAACCTTCTCGATGAGCGACTCGACCTGTTCAGGGAGTTCGTAATCCAGCGCCTGCATACTACATCACGCGCATCACATCGATGTCACGCTCATCGTCGCTGATGGGCGGCAAGGTCTGCAGCAAGTGCAGCTGCGCCCGTATATCTTCCTCTGAGCGAGCGAAGATAGGGTCGCCGTTCTCAGTCGCCATTTGCCAAAGTGCCGCGTCGCGCGGAGTGATTAGCATCAAATCCAGATAGTAGTCAGGGTAGACGATGGGTTGCAGTCGCGCGGCAAGTTGGCGCAGGGTCTCCAGCTTGTCTTCGTAGGAGAGCGCCTCGTCGAGCCACACGCCGAAGGTTGCGTCGCTTTGCATCACGCCTTCCGCACGCACAGTGAACGCTAACGCCACCTTCACCGCCTCCATCTGCTCCAAGATACTGACCAGCATCGGCACGCGCTCAGCAGGAATGGGCTCACGCCCCTCAGGACGCGAATCATCCAAGATACTGTGTTCGTCAGTCATAGTGAAAGTCTCCTGCAATAGTATACCTGAACGCAAGCGATTGACAGCGGCGCATTTGCAATTCTCATCCACTGAACAGGTTTTGCAATCGGGCGTACCTGTTAGCAGGCGGAGAACAGTAGGATTTCACGCTTGCAAGTTCGTAGCTTATCAAGATTGCTCGGTGGGACTCCAGAAGCGTGAAGCTGAATAGGCGCGTAGTGTGTGTGGAATACGCCACAGTGTTGTTAGTTTCTGCCACTCCTGATTGCGCAGCGCGTTCCCCCTTAAGATTTTCAGATTCCAGCCGACAATCTTGATGGCGACAAGGTACAGGTTGACCTTTGAACCTCCTGAACTTGGTCGCACCTCCCCTACCCCTGGAGAGGCGGGCTCCTCCCCACCCGCCTCTCGCTACGCTTTGAAAAAAAGCCCCCTGCGGAAACGCTGCGCCGCAGGGGGGTGTGGCGGTGGCGCTGGACGGTGCTGATGAGAGTCGTATAATTCAACCGCCGCCTAAGCAGCGCCTCCCGCTTGGGGTTTCCCCCGCGCCTAAGGGGATTATGCCCGCTTCGCCCGCACCTCATTTCCGCGTGAATACGGGCATGCGCCCAAAACTCGCACGGCTACGGGTATAATCGGCGCGATATGGCGGAGCTGGTCATCTACAACACGCTGACGCGCCGTGAGGAGCCGTTCACCCCGCGCGAGCCGGGCAAGGTCGCGATGTACGCCTGCGGGCTGACCCCGCAAGCCCCTGCACATGTGGGGCACATGCGCGGCGTTGTCGTGATGGACATCGTGCAACGGTGGCTGGAGCAACTCGGCTACCAAGTGAACTTCGTGCAGAACTTCACCGATATCGACGACAAAATCATCCGCCGCGCCCACGAGGAGGGCATCCCGACTACTGAAGTCGCCCGCAAATACAGTCAGATGTATATCGAAGACGCCGAGGTGCTGGGCGTGCGCCTGCCCCGCTTCGTGACGGTCACCGAGAACATGGACGCCATCATCGAGATGGTGCAACGCTTGGTGGACGACGGCTACGCCTATGTGGTGGACGGCGATGTCTACTTCGAAGTGAACAAGTTCCCCGGATACGGCAAGTTGTCGGGGCGCAGCGTGGAGGAGATGCGGGCGGGCGCGCGCGTTGAAGTCGACGAGCGCAAGCGCAACCCCGAAGACTTCGCGCTGTGGAAAGCCGCCAAGCCCGGCGAACCCGCTTGGGACAGCCCGTGGGGCAAGGGACGCCCAGGCTGGCACATCGAATGCTCCGCGCTGAGCCTAAAATATCTCGGTCCGGGGTTCGACATCCACGCGGGCGGGATGGACTTGATTTTCCCGCACCACGAGAACGAAATCGCGCAGTCGGAGGCGTACCTGCACTGCGAGCAGCCGTTCGCCCGCTACTGGCTGCACTGGGGACCCGTGCGCCTGCGCCAAGAGAAGATGTCCAAGTCCACAGGGCTGGTCGTGCCCATCCGCGAGTTGCGCCAGCAGTACGAGCCTGCCGTGATTCGGTACTTCCTGCTGACGGTGCATTATCGCACGCCGTTGGAGTTCTCGTATGAGCGGTTGGACGAGGCGAAATCGGCGTTGGAGCGGGTGCGCACAGCGTACCAGCGGGCGGAAGCGTTCCTGCGCGAGCGCGGCGGCGCACAGCCTGACCCCGCCGTCGCCGAGCCGTACCGCCAGCAGTTCCGCGACGCGATGAACCACGACTTCAACACGGCGCAGGCGATTGCCGCCGCGTTCGAGGTGGTGCGCGAAATCAACACGCGCCTGAACGCACCTGAACAAGCGGCGCAACCCGAAACGCTTGCCGAACTCGCGGGGCTGCTGGACGCCCTGCAGTGGATGATGGAAACGGTGCTGGGTATCGCGCTGCACGCGCCCGACACCGCGCAGAGCGAGACGCTGGAACAGCTGATGCGCTGCGTGATTGCGTGGCGACAGGAGCTGCGCAGCCGCAAGCTGTACGACCTCGCCGACCGTATCCGCGACGACCTGAAAGCCATCGGCATCATCTTGGAAGACACGCCACAAGGCACACTCTGGCGAATGGGGTGATTCCGTGTGCGCACGAAACTGATGTGGCTTACCGTAGCGGTTGCGTGGGTCAGCATGTTCTACGCAATCGCTAAATCGCGAGAGTTTGTCGTGATTGTGGGGGCGTCGCTGGCGCAGTCGCTGCCGCCCGAAGGCGAGTACCGCATCACGCGCATAGAAAATCTTCGGGAACTGCCGACGGTACGCACAGCTGGGCATTTCCACAGGATTGGAAATCGCCAACGAATCGAGTGGCAGCACGCAGGGCAGGTAGTCGTCGTGGAGTGGAAAGTGATACGCGGGGAAGAGCTACCTATTCGTCCTTCAGGAGAGCCGATTTTCGTGCGGGCGATAGAGTCGAAGCGCGTGCCCCAGCAGGGGATGACCTTCCATATGCGCCAAATGCTGTACCCTCTGGGCTACTGCCTTATCCTGCGCGATTCAGGGGGTGAGACTCTTGGCGTCTGGGAACTTCTCTGGAACACATAGGATAAGCGCGTGGTGGTATGTTGCGTGGCTGGCGTGGTTTCTAAGTGTGGCGCTGGTGATGCACTTTACGCTGACGCGCGCGTTGAGCGGCGAATTCGCCTACTGGTGTACAGTGTTGCTGGTTGTTAGTGCAGGTATGATGTCTGCGCCTACGCTTTTTAGCCCCCCGCTCGTGGTGCACCTCCTAATATTGGTTCCCGTGTGGTTGTTCGGTGCGTGGTTCAGCCTGTTGTCACCATGGTTCCCGAGTTTCGGCATTTTTGGCTTCTTCCCCTGGGTTGGTGCTTTTCTACTGTATCTGTGTAGCTTGATCGTTGCAGGCATCGTTTGGGACTGGGCGCGGCGTCGTAGGGGGGCATAGTAATACCAATCGCGCGTCCGAAGTTCATCAATTGCCCCCCTGGTATATTACTACCAGCGCAAGCACTTGGCGGGGTTCCCCGCCAAGTGCAACGGGCGTCGGAGCGTCAGCCCCCCTGGGACACCAAGCCCGTCAGGAGCCAACGCCCGACGCCCACACGAACCATAGCCCGAACCCTTG
>JGI26466J51736_1000753_pt1 | contig 14141 bp, 12 predicted proteins | sample PerSpoCPS_CMetaG_FD_51736 | JGI IMG/M metagenome (IMG submission 51736) | reverse complement strand
CCTCCTCCCCTCACCTCCACCACTCATCCCTGCCAGGAAAGGAGGCCAACACCAGGTCCCTTCTCCCCCTCTCTCTCTCGCCGGGGCCCTCTTCACCCCCATAACAGGAATCCCCCCAATAAGGAGCAAAAGCCCCACGCCCACCGTGATCCCTTTCTTTACGACCGCCCGCATAGGTTTCCCTCCTCTTGGAACGAGATTTCGTAAGGCTTCCTTACAATACTTCCTCAGCCCGTTCCCGGAACCGCTCCGAGGCCGCGGCCCTCAAACTCTCCCGCACATACTCGGACGCCGTATACATCTCCCCCCCCTCCTTCTCGGGATCGTGCCGGCACCCTTCAAGACAAAGCGCCACAACATCGTCCCTACACTCATCGATTGCCACCTCCTTCCCTATGAGTGCCAAACACTGGTTCATGCGCAAAATACCCCCAAACTAGCATGTTGGCGATGATGCACGGTTTCGGCGCGACCACCAGTAGATGGGCACGCCGGCAGTAATGATCAAAAGCCCTGCCAATGACGGCCCAGGACTCTCAAGGATCGAATTGACGACGATAGCCAGACTTACGAGGCAGAACAGGGCGGGTGCCAGTGGGTATCCCCAAGCTCTGAAAGGTCGGTGCTCAGTTGGTCGGACACGGCGAAGGATAAATAACGCCAGCGTAGCTACACCCGCGAAAAGGACGACGGCGAACCCTGTATAAGTGAGGAGTTGCTCGAATGTGCTCGAGAGTATCAGGGCGCTACTCCAGACTCCCTGGGCAATAATGGCTGTGGCAGGCGTGCGATATCGAGCATGGATGCGCGCCGCTGCCCGAAGAAACACCCCATCGCGGGCCATCGCATAATAGACGCGCGGCCCGGCCAGAATCATCGCGCTCACGCTACTGGCCAAGCCCAATGCTAATAAGGCCGCCACCGCCCCCGCAGCTCCAGGTCCGAAGAGCACCTGCGCAGCAAGTACACCTGTGTTGATGGCCCCGCCCAGTTTTTCCACCGGGAGAGCATAGAGATAAAGCAGATTGAGCAGGAGGTAGAGAATCACCACAACTATTGTGCCCAGTGCCAGTCCCCGAGGCAGCGTGTGATGCGGATCCCGCAGTTCTTCCGCCATATAGGCAGCAGCGTTCCACCCGCTGTAGGTAAAGAGAATGGGAATGAGGGCAACCAATACGCTCCCGAGACGAAACGGTACTCTCCCAACTTCAAGGTGATCAAAAGACCCGGACCCAAAGGTAAAACCGATCGCCACCAGAGCGAATAACGCGAGTATCTTCAAGACGACAAGGGCATTTTGGACAATGCGGCCAGGGCCGAGACCCAGAACGTGAACAAGGGAAAACCCCCAAATCGCCGCCAGCGCCACAAGCGAGCGGGGTGACAGCTCGAGACGAAGGATCCCCAAAGTAATTTGTACGAACGGATTCGCGTCGGCGGCCAAAGGGATGAAGTGACCAAGATAAGCCGCCAGTCCCACCGCGCCGGCCGCAATGGCTCCGGAGAAACCGGCGACAAATGACGTCCACCCCGTCAGAAATGCCGCCAGTGGTCCAAACGCCTCACGCAGGTAGACATATTCTCCGCCCGCATAGGGGCGGAGTGTCGCCAGCTCGGCATAGACAAAACACCCCACCAACGCCATAGCCCCACCGATGAGCCATAAAGCAAGGATCAATGTCGGATGAGGGACCATCTCAGCGACAACCCCCGGCGTCGTGAAGATGCCGACCCCAACGACATTAGCAATAACGAGGGCAGCGGCATCGAAAGTCCCCAACCGCCGCTCTAGTGAAACAGGAACACTCACGGCTGTCACCTGTTCCCTATCCGACATGAGCACGACTCTCCATCTCGCTGTCCCCACTGCTGTGTCGCGTGAGATCATCACCCAAGAATGAGCGGGAAGGGATGACTATGCAGCCAAATTCCCTCATCGCCCAAAAGGGGCCACCGCCGTACTCGTCTCCTCTTTCCCCATCCGAACAAAAAGGATCTCCACACCACCCCCTCAATGACTTTATCCCCTCATGGCCTCCCCTCCTTTTGAAAGACCAAGAAGTACTGTCGGGGAAGGAGAAAAGTGAATTCGTGAACAAGGGTGTAGCCCGCCTCTTGCGCCTCCTGGAGGATCTGCTCCCTCGGGACTAACTCTTCTGGGCGATGGGGACAGAATCCCTGCCGGCTCGCCTCCGGAGGATAATCAATGATCGCGACCTTCCCCCCTGACTTCAGCGCGCGGCGCAGCCTCCGCAAATATTCCACACGATTCGCCATATGGTGCGTCGTGTCACAAAGGAAAGCCACATCTACCGATTCCGGAGGGAGATGAGGATCTCCCTCCTCCCCCACCACAATCTCCACATTCTTTATCCCCAGCCGTCGAATGTTCCACTCCAGAAAACCCAACATCTCCCGATCAATGTCCACAGCGTAGACCTTCCCCCCCTCTCCGACCACCTGAGCAAACCGCCGCGTGAAATATCCGCTCCCCGCTCCAATATCCGCCACCACCATCCCTTCCCTTACGGCGAGCACTCGGATGACCTCGTCCGGCTTCTGCCACTCATCTCGGTCCCACCGCTCATAGGCCGCGATCCGCTGCTCCAGGGAGAGGCGGGTGGAAGGAACCGCTTTTTGCTGAACCGCTCCTACCCCTCCCGCAATGGCCCAACCGGCTATCCCAATCCCAATGATGAAGCACCAGACTCTTTTCATAGCTCCCTCCGAACGTTCAGCGTTCCTCTAAGGCTTGCTTTATCCCACTACAGGGAAGGTGTAACGCTGCCAGCCGTCTCCCCACCTCCGTCAATCCCATCTCTCCCGGTCGGATCTGATGACAGAACGTACACCCGAACTCTTCAAAGCGCGCCACCTTGGCCCGTTGCTCGGACGTTCTTTGCTCTTCCGGGATCTGCGCGATCACATTCATGGCAGCCAAAAGCGCGGGACATCCCTCCGACTCCCTCTTCCGCTGCAGCCCCCACGAGGTAAACCCAAATTTCCCCTCCCGCAGCGTATGACAGCGCTGACATCCATAGGTCTCAAACACGTACTGCGCTTGCTCCTTGTGGCTCTTTCCCGCCAGGGCCCTTTCTAAGGCTTGCACATCCTGAGGAGGGGAGGAGCGAGACGAACAGGCCCATACCCCTCCCACTACCACTATGAGCCCCATCACTCCGATTTTCGCCCGTCTCATCCTTACCCCTCCTGCCTCCTCCCGCGAAAGTCCATGGGACTTCCACAGAAGCCCAGAAGTCGACCTAAAAGACGACTTTCACCGCCACCTGGATCTGACGATTGTCGGTCGCTGTGCTCGTGATCCGCCCCGCACTCGGCAGGGGGCTTTCCTCCGCCCCCGTCCCCGCGAAAATAATCCGATCCGGAGGGGCAAAGTTCGCGCGATTCAGCGCATTGTAGAACTCCATCCGAAACTGGAGCATCCCCCGCTCCCACAGCCGAATGTTCTTCATGAGCGCCACGTCCAGGCTCACCAGATCCGGACCAATCAAAATATTCCGCCCCGCATTCCCCAAATACCCCACCGGTTGCAATTGGAAGATGGAGGGATCGTAAAAACGTCCGGTCCGCTTGAACCCCTCGTTCCCCAAAATCGCTCCCTCGACAGAAGCCCCCGCCTTGATATCAGGACGGACCGTTGCCGGCCGCCGCAGTAAGGCCCGAGCTCGATCCGCGGACACCGCTGGGGTGAACGGAAGACCTGAACGAGCCGTGAAGATCCCACTCACTTGCCACCCCCCAAGCACCTTCCCCACGACCCCCACCTGGTCCCGCCAGAAGGGAAGCTCCACGAGGCCATTCACGGCCACATTATGCTTCACATGAAAGGCCGAAAGCCCTCGCTCATTCCGCCGATCATCGGGATCCTGAGGATCGGGAGTACTCGTGAGAACATCTTGAGATATCTGAGCCGATCCCTCGTCTATAGTCCGGGAGAAGGTGTACGCGACCTGCAGGCTATACCCCTTCGAGAATCGCTTCTCCGCACTGACCTGGAGCGCATTGTACCAGGAATTCCCATCCCCCCGCTTCAGGTCAATCCCTCCCCAATTGGGATTCCGTCGCGCCAGTCCCGCCGGGAAGAACTTCCTCCCCTCTCTCACTTGAGGAATCGGCGTATTCACCTCCCCTCCCCGCATCAGGTTGATCCCNCGAGAGCCCGCATACCCAACCGTCACCACTATCTCTTTCACCACCTCCCGCTGCAGGTTCAGGTTCCACTGCAGAGAATGGGGATTCTCGGCCCGAAAGGCCCCAATTTGTATATTCTGTGTCTGATTGGGGAAACGATCCGGAATCGGATGCCGCGGAAAGAGGGGGGCTCGAATCGCTCCAATTTGCTGAAATGGAGGGGCTAGTATGAACCCTGGATAGAAGTGGAAATAGAGGACAGGATCAAAGAACAGGCCAAATCCTCCCCGAAGGGCCATCTTCCCATCCCCCAACAGATCATACGCAAATCCCAAGCGGGGAGCGACGTTCCTTAAGCTGGGATTCTCCATGATAGGATCTCCCAGGGTCACCTCCGCATCGCGGAGCACATCTCGGAGATTGGACACTCGCCCATGCGCTTCCTTCAGCACCGTCGTCACTTCATACCGAATCCCCAGGTTCACCGTCAGCCGCGGTCTCACCCGCCAATCATCCTGCACGTAGCTTCCGATGACCCATTGCCGCCACGCCCGATCCCCCACGCTTCCAGCAGCCATCACGATAAGCCGTTCGGCCCTCCCCTGCAGGAACTCCCGAACACTCGGGAAGTCATAATTCCCATTTGGCCACCCAAACACCCCTACATTGTCTTGAAACCGATGGAGGCTCACCCCGACTTTCACCGAGTGCGCTCCGCGAGTGAGAGCCAAATCATCCGTCAGCATATAGGCGTTCCGAAGCGAGATCGCGGGTGTCCGAGGATCCCATCCATATGCCCCAATACCGCCGATAACCAAAGTTCCTAAGACCCTCCCCGGAACGAAAGCGAGCGCCGAATGGTCTATGGGCCGGAGGAAACGGGTCGTGACCGAGAGATTCGTCCGCGTGAATCCCCCTCGGAGGGTATTCAACAGTGACGCCGACACCACACCGTCCCATTGCAGGACGACATACTGATTCCGGCTCAACTGATCGAGCATGCTCAGAGGATTGGGAGTAGCCGTTGCCCGGACGGCCGTAGCATCATCAAAGGTATATCGCCCGAAGAGAGTATGCCCTCGGCTCACCACATGGTCCATCCGAATCTGGAAGAAGGTCTCATTGATCGCCTCATCCTGAGGGAAACGATACTCCGCCAGTCCCCCACCGAGATCTGGCCCATTCGGGAGAGGGAAGAGCTCCACATACGGCCGCACGCTCTCCGCCACCGGCACAATCTCCCCCCTCCGCGCCGCCAGACTGGGTACCCGTATAACCCGCGTGAACCCCTTCAGCTCCCGAAACCATTCCCCTATCCCAAAGAAGAACGTGCGATCCCGCCGCACGGGTCCTTCCGCCGTGAACCCAAACTGATGCCGCCGAAATTCCGGCTTCCGCCGATCGAAGAAATTCCGTGCATCGAGATTATCGTTCCGATGGAACCAAAAGGCCGACCCATGGAACTCATTCGTCCCAGAGCGCGTCACCGCCGTCACCACTCCCCCCGAGGCCATCCCAAACTCCGCGCTGTAGCTGTTGGTCAGAACACGAAACTCCCGCACCGCATCCACCCCAAGCGCCACCCCCGCCGCACTCCCAATCGTGCGCCCCCCCGCATCGTTCACGTACACCCCATCGAGTAAGTAGGCATTGGAGCTCGGGCGCAGCCCACTCACAACCATCTGCGGCCCTCGCGTGGCTACAGTTGCAGTGTCAACGTGAGTGAACGCCATCACTCCTGTGTGAAGGAAAGAGAGATGCACATAGCTCCGCGCATTCAGAGGGAGCTCCCGAATCTGTTTGTCGTCGATCAATCCCGACAACGTGGCGCGTTCTAACTCCACGCGCGCCGCCTCTCCCGAAATGGTCACCCGCTCCACGACTTCCCCGACCTCCAGACGTACATCTAACGTCACGTGGTCCCCCACGGCCAGCTTCATCCGCTGCAGTGCTGTCTTGAACCCCGGTGCTTCCACGCTCACCTCGTACGTCCCAGGCACCAACCCCGACACCGTATATCGCCCTGCCGACGTTGTCTCGGCCACCTTCTCCACCCCTGTCTCCACATTCTTCACCCGAACGTGCGCGCCCACCACCACGGCCCCCGCCGCATCCACCACTACTCCCGAAATAGTCGCCGTCGTCGCTTGCCCCCACACCACGACGGCCAGGGAGAGAAGGCTCACAACAGAAGCGAATCGGGCATATCTCATCATCAGCACACCTCCTTTTTATCTACCGACCGCTGCCGCGATCGGACCAGCCCCGGGAATCACCCCTCAAAAACGAGGCGATAGAATCCATCATGCATCTTCCAAAAGAGGTCCCGCGCCTGGCGAACATGTTTTCGGACGCGCTCTTGCTCCGACTCCGTCCGCGCGTATTCCCGAACCGCTCGATATGCGATCTCTCCATGCTCTACATCCGCCACCGCATGGACGGAGAAGAACCCCACCGCCTCCTCCGACAAGCCATAAATGTGTCGCAACACCTTCGCCAACCGCCCCGCCACACGCGAGAACGGCTCTTCCATCCCCACTCCTCCAGCGGCTAAAGCCACAGCCGGATGCTCCCGTCGAGCCACCCTATAGATCCAGTTCTGCACCCGAACGATCTCCGGAATCGGAGGAGTCCCCTGAATCTCCTCCTCTGTGGCGCCCAAAGCCCGCGCCAGAAGAGGGGGAAGCTCCCGATGGGGCGGACCGTACGTACTGTGGGTCTCCTCCTCCAAAATCCCCTGCACGATCATGCGTCGCAAAGCCTCCTGCGGATCCTGCCACGCCCCCTCGACAACCTTCGCATAAAGATATCCTCGAAACCCCGTCGATCTCACAGCCCACCGACACCACTGAACGGCAAGGCGCTTCAGCCCTTCCCGACTCGCCTCCCCGTGTTCAATCCTCGCGACCAGGGGGTGTTCTTCGAGATCTCGCTCTCTCACGATATTCCTGAGCTCATCCAAAAATCCTTCATTCATGATCTCCCTCCTCAAGAAGCGGGTTCTGTCTCACTCCACGCGGAGCGGACCGTTATTGAAAATGCGGCAAGACATACTTCACAAAACGTTGGAGAGAAGCCATCGTCTCCTCATGCGGGAGCGTTCCGAAGGTCGGAATGAGACCGATCTGCGTCGCCCCCAAAGCGTGAATCTCTCGGATTCGTTCGAGGATCTGCTCGGGAGTCCCCATGAGCACGCGCTGCGGATACACAACATCGAAATGAGCGCTTTCCTGAAAGCGCTGCCGCGCATCGGCATAGTGCCGATAACTCTCATCGGGTGGAAGGAATCCCTCCGCCGCCACCTGGAAATACTCGCGCAAGGGGCGTTCGACGATCTCCTTCAATCGGGAGACCGAGGTCCCGGGTTCTGCCACATAGGTATGGTAACATACCAGGACCTCCTTCTGTTTCGGATCCTGACCGCTTCGCTCCAGCGCCCTCACATACCACCCGATGCGCTCTCGAGCAACCTCCGGATCCACATGATAGGCCACATAAAGGAGGTTATATCCGTGTTCGGCTGTCCACTCGAAAGACTCTCGAGTCAGAAAGCAAGCGACCCAAATAGGGGGATGAGGTTTCTGCACCGGCTTTGGATAAACCCGAATAGGACCAAATCGCCGGAAGCGTCCCTGGTATTCCACCTCTTCCTGCGTCCAGCACTTTTTCACAATCTCGACCCCCTCTTCCAAACGGGCCCGGGCTTCATCCATAGGAACTCCAAAAGCGTCGAACTCCAGCTTCTGAAACCCCCTCCCGACTCCCAATTCCAATCGCCCATTGCTCAGACAATCCACCATCGCTCCTTGCTCAGCAACGCGCACGGGATCGTTGAAAGGAAGAATGACAGCTCCCGTCCCCAATCGAATCTTGTGGGTCTGTACGGCAAGGGCAGCTAAGAGCACGAAATTCGAAGGGATGACTCCCCCATGTCGGAGAAAATGGTGCTCCACCAACCACACGGAGTGAAACCCGTGCGTATCAGCGAACGTCACCTGCTCGAGGATCTCCCGATAGATCTGAGGCTCCCGCTTGACCTCGGGATAGAATGAGGGAAGATAGAACAATCCGAACTTCATAGCCTCTCCTCAGTAAGGATCTTCCTCACTCTCGACGATCAAGGGGAAAGGGACCGCCTCTTCTCTCAAGAGCTCATCGGCACTCCCTCCCGGTCTCGGACAGCGGCAACGATTCCATCCCAGAAGATCTGAAAGGCGAGCATGGACTCCTCAGCCGCACGAGTAATGTCGTCCCACTGCTCAGGCGCTGACACATACCGAACGAGAAAGTCATAAGCTCCTCCGGCGTGTACCTGATCAAGGACGTGGTGTCGCGTCCAAAACGTCAGAGCATCCTCTGGAAGACCGAGATGTCGCTTCCAAGACTCCGCCATCCGCGCCGAGATAGCTCCACAGTGAGGAGCATTAACACGTTCCAGAACGGCCTTAGCTGCTAATCCGATCCACCACGGACGATTTTTCGTCAGATTCTCCCACACGTGCAGACTGACTCGTGTCGTCACCAAAGGCGTCGCATTAATGACCTCCGCATCGCTCATCCCCAAGGCGCGCCCCATCTTGAGGATCCACTGGAAATGGGACTGCTCGGGAATCGCCTCTTCTTCGTACAGATTCTCCTTCTCGATAAACCACCGCACCTCTCCGATAGGACAATTCCCGACGACAAACGCCCAATGCTGACGGCTCGCCCGGGTGAAGATCCCATGCTGCTGGACGTACACCCGCGCCCCTTCGATCGTCAGGGCTTCTTCGGCGTACTTCGGCCATTGTGAGGCTTCCACATATCGCCCCACAATCTCATCCAACTTGCGGAGATAGGCCTCTTCTCCCATGGTCGCCTCCTACGCTGCTGTAGCCCGTCGTGCGTATCGGTGTTGAAGCTGGGCCCATCGTCGCCCTGATTCCCGAGCGCTTTCCAGGTACGCCTCCGGAGCCCATGTATAAGGAGGACGTGTCGGACCAGGCCGGATGAATCCCGCTCCCTCAAATTGCGCATTATCGAGCTGAATGCTGTACTTTAAAAACTCTTGGAAGCTCCCTCCCGGAAAGAGAGGCTCCAGCGCCCACTCGATCTCCTCCGTCAGGCGGCGCGCTCGTTCCCAATCTCCAGCAAAGATCGCTTCCTTCAGCGCAACCACAGGAGCCGGCCCGCACGCCACATTCCCCGACCAACAGGCCACCACCTCCTCAGGGAACAACCGCGCCCAATAGTACCAATCGCTCTCCAAAGGTAAGAGTCGAATCCTCCCCTCGACAGCACGCAGATCGGCCAAGAAAGCATCCCCCCCTAAGAGCCCAATGTGCTTAGAGGCAACGATCTGAGGGATCCGACTCAACTCTCGATAGACCGCTGCCGAGATCTTGCCCTTGAAAGCACCCGGATTGTCGTAAATAACCACCGCCATATCAGGCAACGCCTCCGCGAGATCCCGATAAAACTGCACGATCCCCCGATCATCCAAAGCGATCCACATGGGCCGCCCGACGAAGAGTCCATCCGCTCCCAGATCCCGCAAGGCACGCCCCCGCGCAATAGTGTCTCGCGTATTCAGTGTCGTCGCCCCAGCAAAGACAGGCACGCGCTTGCGCACGACCTGGACGATCGTATCCACGAACGCTTGCACCTCATCCCAGGTCAGAGATGCCCCCTCTCCGAACGTCCCATTGGTCATGATCACGTCAATACCCGCTTCCACCAAAGCCTCCACCATCCGCGCCGTCTCCTCCAGATTAACTGTTTGGACGGCATCCCACCGATTCGCTCCCTCCTTGGCGGGAGTGGGAACAATACCGACAACTCCACGAATATCAGCCGCACTCAATCGAGTCATATGTTAGCCTCCGTTATTGGATTCACTGTGATTTCTTCCAAGGGAGCTCCCCCAGAAGGGGGGAGCCCCTCGGAAAAGGAAAGGTCCGCAGAACTTCCCCACCGCCTCCATCCCGAAGTTAACTCTCCCCCTTCATGACATGCCGATACACGCCCTCCAGAAAGAGGGCAAAAAGGTCCACCGATGTGAGCGCCGCATACTCCAGCGAGAACCCCGGCCGAAAATCGGCTCGTCCCTCCTGCAAGATGCGCTGCAACACCGCGCGATTGAACTCCCCATGCCCCATGACCCCTTCATGCTCCTCCAGGTCCGCTTCTTCGTGGGTCACAAAATAGGGAACCTGGTCTTCCTTCAGACCATACTTCGAGAGCAACGCCTCTCGGAACTCCCTCGCCCAATGTCCGACGTATTCCTCCCATGCAATACTCGCCCAGAACTCCGCCATCGTTCCCTCGTGCAGAAGCCCACGATGCCACTCCACCAGCGCTCGGCACTCCGGAAGCATCTCGTACTCGATCATCTCCTCCGCCCTCAGTCCGAAGATCTCCCCCTGCTTGATCACAATCTCAACATGTCCCGGAGGTTTCGGATGGATGAGCTCATCGGCCACCTTCGCGGAAAATGGCCCCAACAGGTCCCAATTCCTCTTGAAAAACGGCAGATGAAACTGGTAAGCGCATCCGATGAAGTTATTGATCTCCGCGACAAACCCGTACCAGTTCTGCCAGAAGACCTTAATCCCCTCAAAGGGCAAGGTCCCCGCCTTCAACGCCCTCATGTATCGCCCCTCCCCCACAACGGCACGCGCCCGCTCATGCATCCGCTCATAGAGGGCATCGACAATCTCTTTCGCTTGCTCAGGCGTCAGCTTCTGTCCGAGTTCCAGCTTCTTTGTTACGGCCACCATAGCCTCCCCTCCTTTCGAGATTTCCCCCCGTGGACGGGGGGACAGAAAGATGCTGAGGACCTGAAAGCCCTCACGACAATTCACAATCCGATGCGGGATCCCTGCCGGAATACGGACCACCATCCCCTCGTGCAGCTCCCGCTCCTCTCCCCCAATGCTGAGCGTCGCCCGCCCCGAGAGGACGTAAGCAATATCTTCCTCCCTTTCATGAACGTGCTCCGCGACCTCTGCCCCCTCCTCCGCCCGGACGAGAGAACAGGAGAATTCCACCCCGTCTACCTCCAGACTCAACAACGGCTTGCGCTTCAACCCCGGAGAACGAGGATGCTCCTCCCATTCCCGAGAAGTCCCTGGGATGATCGTCGCACGCTCCCGCATGGGATCCCCCTTCTATGCCCCCTCCCCCTCGACGACATGCCGATACACGCCATCGAAGAAAAGGGCCAAATAGTCCACCGACGTCATCGCACAGTACTCCAAGTCAAAGCCCGGCCGAAACAGAACCATTCCTTCTTGTAAAAGCCGCTGCAAGCACTGCCGATTGAACTCCCCATGTCCCATGATCCCTTCATGCTCCTCAAGATCTGCTTCCTCATGCACTTGGAAATATCTCGTCTGTGGCTCCTGGAATCCATAGTGACGGACTAAGGCCTCTCTCCACTGTCGTGCCCAATGCCCAATCGGCTCTTCGCAGGACAGGAATGCCCACCACTCCGTGATCGTTCCCTCATAGAGGAGTCCTCGCGCCCATTCCAAAAGAGCCCGACACTCAGGGAGCATCCGACATTCGATCATCTCCTCTTCACTCAGGCCAAAAGCCTTCCCCTGCTCAATGACCACGAGGATATGTCCCGGGGGACGCGGATTCATCAACTCATCCGCCACCTTCGCGCTGAAGGCCGCAAGAAGATCTGGATGTCTTTTGAAAAACCAAATGTGCCGCTGATAGGAGCACCCGATGAGGTTATTGATCTCTGAAACAAAAGCATACCAGTTCTTCCAAAACACCCGAATGGCTTCCATCGGAAGTCGACCTTGCTGCAGATCTGTCATGAACCGCCCTCGCGTGATCTTCCGATCCCATCGCTCATAGACCATCTCATAGAGACGGTCCACCTGCGCTCGCGCCTGCTCGGGACTCATCTTCTCCCCAAAGGTGACACTTATCGTCCTCATAATCCCTTCCTCCTTCAGAAAGAGATCTTCACCGCAAACTGCACATACCGAGGATTAAACACCTCCCTCGGAGATCCGAAGGCCAGAATCGCGGGGGAGGAATGTTCAAATCGTCCGATCCCCACACCGTATTGAAGCTCTTGATATTGACCGTGTTCAGAAGATTGAAGAACTCCATCAACACTTCCGCCGACCCCCGCTCTCCGAAAGGAGCCACCCGACGGGAGATCCTCACCCCCACATCCACAAAGCGATCCCCTCGGAAGGTATTCTTCCCCAACCGCCCCGGCCGGTCATTATTCGGATTCCCATCCCCATTGGCGTCCACCCCAGCATAAACCGTCGAATATCGGGGACCTTCCGCCGTAAGAATCACCCCCAGCCGGAAATCCCGCAGCACACCCCGCAGCCGCTCCCTCGGCCCCTCCCCCAAAAAGGTCGCTACCAATCTCTGTCCCACGTGTTGATTCGAAAGCGAGCGCTCGAGACGCTCATTCTCCGGATTAATCGCTGCCTGAGCGATATCCAATCCCCATCCCGTCGGGTCATACAGCGAGATCGTCTTAGAGACCGTGTAATTGACCTGGAAACTGAAATGGGAACGGAACCGCCTCTTGATCGAAAACGTCCCCCCGTGGTAAAGCTGCCGATCATCGTTGCGAGGGGGCAGAACGTTCAAGAATCGAGGATCCCGTCGTCCACGAAAGAGCGGCCGTCCATCCGGAGTCGCCCCTGTCCGAAAGGCATTCAGATTCGAATGTATCGTCGGAATCTTCAATCCATGGACGAAGAGATACGACGCCGAGACCGACAGACCCGGCGACAGCTCATACTCCAGCTCCAAGCTCGCCTGCTCACTGTAAGGGGTTCGAAGATCCCGCTGCGGAGGATGCGTCCAGATCACCCCTTGATCTTCCCCCGGCAGCTCCCCTCTTTGTAAAAAGGCGACCATGGCGGGCGCCGCTGCAGCCGGACCCACCAGCGACCGAAAGGCCACAAACCCTGTCCGACGATTGAACGGACCCAGCTCCCACAAGGGCGTCGGCACTCCCCATCCCAAGACCTGATCAGCCATTATCCAGTGAGTTGGCATGCGCTTGACATCATGGAAGATCCCGAAGCCCGCTCGGAGGACCCCTCGCCCTCCCTGAAACCCGTAGGAGAGTCCTACCCGAGGCTGCACATTGTCATAATCCCGATCCACAAACTCCTTGGGCAGGGTATCGAAGTCATACCGAATCCCATAGGAGAACGTCAGATTCGACGTCACTCGCCACCGATCCTGCCAGAAAACCCCCCAGTGCTCCCACTGAAACTCATTCCGGATCAACTCCTCCCATGCCGTGGGAACAGCCCGCTCTCGCCACGGAATCCCCGGATGCCGCCCCACCCCCACTGCCATCGGCCACTGAAACAGCACCGGCGTCGGCCGCTCAAAAGGAGGAAGCCCCAAAAACGCCCCCAACCCCGGGAAGAGAATCCGCGCCGGGAAAAAGAGCTCCCACCGAACCGCATCTCGATAATGATTCACATTCATCCCAAACTTCAGCTCATGCTCCCCCCGCGTCAGCGTGACCTGCTCTACCCCCTGCACCAGCGTCTCCCGATAGAAATCCACATCCGACGTGCTCTTCCCCATGATGATCAGATTCGGAATCTCCAATGCCGGCTCATGCAGAACCGAGGGAAACTCAAACCTCCGCCTCCCCCACTGAAACCGCCCCTCGTTCACCGTCGTCGCCGACACAACAGACGTCACCCCCACCACAAACGCCTGATCCCGCACAAAGGCATTCCGCCGCGTCGAAGACGCAGGACTCGCCCTTCCCCCTCCCCCCAAGAAGTTCCACGTCTCCGAATCCAAAAAATTGTACCGGAAACTCCCCCGATGCTTCTCCGTGAAACTCGGCTCCACCTTCACCAAAAATTGATCATAGTTGTTCACCTTCAACAAGGACGTCGTCTCCGGCGTCAGCCCCAGGCTTCTTCTCACCCGATTGAGCGCCTCCACATTCTCCAAAATCACTCGGCTGAAGAGATTGGCCTCCGCCCGCC
>JGI26466J51736_1000752_pt1 | contig 14146 bp, 10 predicted proteins | sample PerSpoCPS_CMetaG_FD_51736 | JGI IMG/M metagenome (IMG submission 51736) | reverse complement strand
AAGTAGTACCAGAGAGTGTGATAGGTGCATTAGCAGTAGTACTGCCATCAATAGGAGCATTTGCAGGATACAAGGTATTAAGGAGTAAGAGCAAGTAAATAAATAAGTAATAGAGTAGCAGTAATTTCAAATCCTTATTTTATTTATTTATTAATTTGTTATAGCCAATACTTTTATCCTCCATGCTCTTAACCAATATATGCATGGTCTTCTAATAGGTAGATTCCAGCCATTCCACCTTGGGCATCTTAGTGCTGTAGAGTATGCATTAAAGAGTGTAGATAAACTATGGATAGTTGTAGGCTCAGCAGACAAGAGCCATGAGTATAGGAACCCATTCACAGCAGGCGAGAGGATTGATATGATAAAGTCTACACTAGATGCATATGGCATAGATGCTAAGCGTTGGCATGCAATACCTGTTTATGATGCAAGTATACACTACCTATGGGTTATGCAGGTTAACATGCAGGTACCCCATTACGATATAGTATTTACAAATGAGCCATTCACACAGTTACTATTCAAGGAGCATGGGAAGAGTGTTATGGAGGTACCATTGCTTAATAGAAGCATTCTATCTGGTACTGAGGTTAGGGCAAGGATAGCAGAGGATAGGGATTGGGGCTCATTGGTACCAGAGCATGTTGCAAGAGTTATAGACAGGGTTAAGGGTGTTGAGAGGATAAGAGTGCTGTATAGGCTACACACAGATAAGCATGCTATGCACTAGCAATATTATGATACAAAGGTTTATGTAAGAGTGTATAGAAAGAGTGCATAATGATATATCCACCAGAGTACTTAGTTATGATCCCAGGACCAACGAATGTACCATACAGGGTTATGCAGGCTATGCTAACCCCAATAATAAATCATAGAAGTGATGACTTTAGGATGCTTTACAGAAGCCTGCAGGAGAAGTTAAAGTACGCATTCCAGACAGAGAATGATATAGTAGTCTTAACATCTAGCGGTACTGGTGCAGTTGAGGCTTCAGTAGTTAACCTTATACGTAAAGGTGATAGGGTAATAGTACCTGTTAATGGTGAGTTCAGTGAGAGGCTAGCAAAGATGATTGAACTTGCTGGAGGAGAGGCTATAAAGGTTAAGGCACCATACGGGCAGATACCATCATTTGAGCAGGTAAAGGAAGCCTTTGATAACAACAAGAACATAAAGGCACTATACGTTGTATACAATGAGACATCAACAGGTACAAGGATAACATGGCTTGATAAGGTTAAGGATCTTATTGCTAGGGATGACTCTTACTTTGTAGTTGATGCTGTATCAAACTTTGCTGGTGATGATATGCCAGTAGATAAGTGGGGTGTAGATGTATGTGTAACAGCAAGCCAGAAGTGCATAGCTGCCCCTCCTGGAGTTGCTATGTTATCTTTAAGTGATAGAGCAAAGAGGTTCATGCAGGATAACCCTCCTAATACGCTTTACCTTAACATCCCTAGGTATCTTAAGTACTATGCTGAGAGTGCTGAGACACCGTTTACCCCAGCATTGCCATTGTTCTTTGCTCTGCATGAGGCATTAACTATAATAGAGGAGGAGGGTTTAGAGAATAGGATAAGGAGGCATAAAGAGTGTGCAAATATATTCTATGATGAGTTTGCTAAGATGGGCTTTGAGCACTTTGCTGATAGTAAGTGTAGATCACATACAGTTATAGCATTAAAGTACCCAGCTGGTTTAGATGATAAGAGGTTTAGGAGCACATTAGCAAATGAGTTCAAGGTACTAGTTGCTGGAGGGTTTGGGGATATGAAAGGAAAACTATGGAGAGTAGGCTGTATGGGAGAGGTTAACTCATACCATGTTAAGAGAACCCTTGCATCTGTAGCATCAACTCTAGATATGCTAGGGGTAAAGTTAACCACTGCAACGTTACAGAAGCACTCATAGCAGTAACTATCAGATAAAATTTATTATATCAGATACCCTAATGTATAAGATTAATAAGGGGAATATTGAAATCCATTGGTATGCCATTTGAGAAAGGTTCACTCATACTGGTAGATTATACTGCAACAGTTAAGGATACTGGAGAGGTAATAGATACTACAAGGGAAGAGGATGCAAAGAAGCATAATATATATGAGCATGATAGGCTTTATGAGCCAAGGCTTGTAGCAGTTGGGGAGGGTTGGGTACTTAAGGGCTTCGATGAGGCATTGATAAATGCTAATGTAAATGAGGATGTAACTGTAGATGTACCTCCAGAGAAGGCATTTGGCTCAAGGGATCCTAACAAGGTTAGGCTAATACCTCTAAGGAAGTTAGGGGATAAGGCTGATGAGGCAAAGGTAGGAGATGTTATAGAGATGGATAATAGAGTAGGCATAATAAGATCAATAAGCTCTGGTAGGGTTCAGATAGACTTTAACCATAGACTTGCTGGCAAGACTATAACATACTCTTTCAAGGTAGTTAAGGTACTAGATGATGATAGGGAGAGGGTAGTTGCCTTGATAAGGAGGAGGCTGCCAGTTAAGCAGGATAAGCTGAATGTAGTTATAAATAATGATGGCATGCTTGAGGTCTTTATACCAGAGGAGTACTATATGCAAGAAGGCTTACAGATAGTTAAGAGAGGTATAGCAAATGATATATTCAAGTATGTAAAGAGCATAAAGAGCATAAGGTTCATAGAGGTGTATGAGAGGAAGGAAGAGGTTAAGGAGAGCAAGGTTGAAGAGAAGAGAGCAGAAGTAGTAGAAGAAGTTAAGCAGGAAGAGCAGGCACAGGCTAGCGCTAGTACTGGTAATGCATAACTTAGCAGTAGTAGTAACAAGCATAATAAATATTATTAATGCAGTCTATTATTATGGTTAATAATGAAAGATGATAAATAATAACAATAATAATAATGATCATAACATGATAACAAGAAGGTGTACATACTGTAATGCTCAATCAGTATACCATAGGCAGTACTCTGGAGAGTATCTATGCTCTAGATGTTTTACAAAATCTATACACCGTAAGGTAGCAAAGACCATATCAAAGTACTCTATGATAAGGCATGGTGAGACTATAGCAGTTGCTGTATCTGGAGGTAAGGATAGCCTATCATTACTGCATATACTTAGCAACTCTGCAAGTAAGCATGCTAATAGGCTAATTGCTATAACTATAGATGAGGGTATAAGAGGATACAGGGATGAATCCCTTGCTATAGCTAAAGAGTTCACATCAAGGCTAGGTATAGAGCATGTTATACTCTCATACAAGGAGTTATTTGGCAAGTCCTTAGATGATATGCTTACCTTTAGAAAGGGAAAGAATCTTAGTGCATGCTCAATATGTGGTACATTTAGAAGGAGGGCAATTGATATAGCTGCAAAGCATGTTAATGCAGATGTTATAGCAACTGCACATAACCTTGATGATATGCTTCAGACCTTCTTGATAAATGTAATGGCAGGGGATGTTGAGAGGATAGCATGGATGTACCCAGAGCCTATAGAGTATGCAGATGGCTTAAGGAAGGTTAAGCCATTGATGGAGGTATATGAGCATGAGGTAGCATTCTATGCTTTAATAAATAACATACCATTCCAGAGTGAGCAGTGCCCATACATGAACGAGGGTATAAGGAGTTACATGAGGGATTTCATTAATAGGCTTGAGGATGAGCATGCAGGTATAAAGAATAATATGCTAAGCACTATACTTAAGATCTCTAAAGTGCTTAGAGATAATCTAAGGTTCAACAGAGGTAGATGCATGATATGCAACAATGAGTGCAGTAACCCAAAGGGTATATGCTCAGTATGCATAATGAGGATGAGTATTGATGCATATGCAAATAATAGTGCAGGAGCATATAATTAATTATACAAAGGCTTTTATGTAATACTAACTTCTATTAGCATAGATGAGAGTAATATTCTACACTGGCAAGGGAGGTACAGGGAAGACTGTAACATCATGTGCAACTGCCCTACTATGCTCTAAACTTGGTTACAGAGTACTCTTAATGTCTACAGATCCAGCACATACACTAACCGATGCCTTAGGAATTAGTATAGGTAATGAGCCTACTATGGTAAAGGAGAACCTTTATGCCATACAGATAGACCCTGTTATAGAGATGAGTAAGCAGTATCAACAACTTTTAGAATATCTAGCCTCACTATTCTCCTCAAGGGGTATAGATGAGACAATAGCATATGAGATTGCCATGCTACCTGGGATGACTACCCTATTCTCCATGCTTAGGTTAGAGGAGTTATCAAACTATAGAAGTAATGATTATGATGTTGTTATACTTGATATGATGGCATCTGGTGAGGCACTAAGGTACCTTTACCTACCAAAGCTTGTTGGTAGCCTTAGTAGGAAGCTGTTCAGCTTTGCAGGTTTGTTCAGTGGTATAGCAAGGTTGATCGAACCTATAGCAAAGATGCCTGCCCCATCACAAGAAGTGCTTAAGGTAGAGTTTGAGCTTATAGAGAGGCTTGAGAGGCTTGCTGAGATATTGAGGGATAGAGAGCATACAAGTATAAGGCTTGTAGCAAACCCAGATATCTTCAGTATAGAGAATGCAAAGAGGGCATTGATGTCAGCCAACCTGTTTGGATTGAACGTTGATCTGGCTGTTATAAACAAGATAATACCATCTAATGTTAATGATCCATACTTTAGTGAGTGGATGAAGCATCAGTACTCTATGGTTAAGGATGCAGAGATTAACTTCTACCCTATACCTGTTAAGAAGGTTAAATTATTTGGTAGCGAGTTGAAGGGCATCAGCATGCTTGAAGATTATGCCCACGAGCTGTTTGCTAACGATGATCCAACAAAGGTATTCTTCAACGAGGATGTATTCTCATTTGATTACAGTAACAATGTGTTCAGTATAAGGATAAAGGTACCATTCACAAGCAAGGATGACTTTGAGCTTGAACGTATAGGGGATCAGTTAACCATTAGGGTTAGGGGAGCAGTAGGTAATATTGTTAATATAATCCCCTTACCATCTGCAACAGTAGGTATGAGGGTTGATAAGGCTAGGTTACAAGACTCTATGTTGATAGTTACATTTAAGCGTGATTAAGTATTAGTCTTTAGTTACCTGCTACTAGTCTTCTAAACCTATCCTCTCTCTAACCACTCTAGTAGTATTCATCTCATCCTCTAGCAACTCAACGTACTTATGTAACCATGAACCTACTATCCTATTAACTAATAGGGTTATCTTTGCATTAATTAGCATGAATGTTAATGTTAGATCAAGCGTACTACTTATTATAGATGTTAATGGATAGTAGTAGTAGCCCTTCCCAATATACTTATCATCTCTCATACCTATTAGTAATGGTTAGATATATTTAGATGTATGTATAGTTAATCTATTGCCTTACAAATGAACGAATACCTTTACCAAGTAGTATCTTTGCTGCTTAAGATTTAACTAAAGGTATATCAAAATTTATTCAACTAGATATAGTTATGGTACAAGACCCTTCTTATTAAGATGCTCTAATGCATAGAGTTCAGATGCAACCTCTACAATTGGTCTAACCAGTACACCTGTTATATTAACTATCTCTGCTGTCTTATCACTCCAAAGAGAGGCTAGAGATAGCATGCAATCAGAGTATGCTGATATGGCATCCCTATGCATAATTGGTGGTATTAATGATCTATCCTGCATGTAAGATGCTCTCCATCCATTATCTATGTACCAATTCCTTATGAACTGCTTGCTAACATCTACCAGATGCCTCTCTCTGCTCTTTAACTCTATCATCACATCTGCTACTTTAGATTGATCAAGCCCCCATCTTCTAGAGTAAAAGTCAAGGAACCTTGATATCATAGCAGAGTCCTTAACCTCTATCATTAACCTATCCTCCTCTGGGTTACCGAATGTATCTGCTATGCCAACATTACCATCTGAGTCAACGAATACCTCATACTTACCATCAAACCTTATCAATCCTTTACTCTTAGCATAATCGTTTATAACCTTTGTACACTCCCTTATAAGCTCATGTGCCTTCTCCCACTGCTCATATGTAAGCCTAGACCTTATCCTTGCCTCTTCCTTGCTTAATGGCATATCACCTCTCTTATCGTATTTTGTTGTATATGATAGTATTAGATTACCTTCAGCACTTGCTGGGATAAGCTCACCACCTTTAGGCATATCCTTGAACCCATACTCCCTGTAATCCTTCTTACCATCCCTTATCTCCTTCAAGAGGGATGATCTAGGATGTAGATAGTAATTGAATATGAACTCAAGATCAACCATCCTGTTCCTTGTGCCTACCTCTATCTCTGATTGATCCAAGGGCAACTCTCTACCTGGTACTCTAACAAAGTAAACCTTGCACCCATCGCTTGTAGGTTCTATAAAGCATGTTCTTATTCTTGCATTTGATGCAAGTTCATAACTCTTATTTATTATGTATCTCATCGCTATTCCTTTATGAGGTATTGTGAATGGCCACTTGCCTCTAACCTTGTAATCGAATATTGAGAACTCATCCTTTGGTATAAAGTAAGCTATACCCATCTCATCCCCTTTAGGCTCCTTCTCAACTATTATATCCTTTGATGAACCCTCTATTCTTAGCATGGTAATAGGTTAGTAGGCGACCTTCGTTCTACGGTTGTAAGTTCATCATGATTCTCACTATAGTTACTGCTAGTATTCTTGCTCATAACCATACTTATAGCAAGTAAGAAGGAAGAAGTATTTAAGGTTTGTATCGCTAGCGATATTACGACTAGGTAGATAGGTTACATCGCCAATATACTACTATACGACAACATAGCTCTTTGCTAACCCTCTNACTGCTTGCTCACCTTGCATATAGAAGTAGAAGTAATGCAAAGGNAGCGTGTATATCTTGTTCAGTTTATAATCCGGGTATAGATGTACGAGCTTGAGTAATGCGTCTACAGCCCTTTGATAATGCAATATGGATGGGGTCTTGCGCCCTGTGAGTCTAGCTTTATAGCCTCTGCGGCATGCCTGCTTGCTATATTCTCTAACTCCTAGGGTGCGAGTGTCAACCAACTCTCACAATTCATGAGAAGAAAGGACTTACCTATAGCATTATGTTAAATATTCTAATAAATCAACTCAATTATTGTTAACAAATGGGAGTTCATATGCCACTCTATTGCACTCATGTTAGGAGCTTGGCAGTGTTGTAGTTATTCGCATATGATACTCTTAAGTTATGTGATTCCTATGATATGAACCCAGGTATATCTACATACCGTGTAAATGTGTTAATCTCTCATACTAAGTATAGGCAACCATTATAGATACTTATCTATTATAAACTGAGATGCGCTTGGTCTCTTCCAGCATTATTTCTAGGTTTGATAACAGATTCCATTTCTATCATCTTAGCTTATGGACTTTTTTAGCCATTAGCAATATGTCTCAATCCATGTATGCTTCAGTGATTAACCTATGCTTTGGGACATCCATTATTATATTCGATAATGTCTTGAACTCTCAAGCATAATAAGCCTTTCTTTAACATGCTTCAATCCATAAAGAAAGAGTGTTGGACCTAAAATAAATTAAACCCCAAGGCAATCTATACAACAAAATAGAAATAGTTGTTAAATACTACTGCTATTGATTATCGCTTAATCTTCTATATACCATCGCCGATATAAACCCTGCTACTATCATGCCTATAACTCCTATTATGCTTTCTGATACTACATTGAATCTCACACTCACGCTGTTCTCTATGGTTGAGTGCATTCCATCACTATGTATAAAGTCTGCTATTAAGATCCATATCCCTGCTTTGCTAGCTTGTATAGGGTGACTTACCCATATGAATGGTTCTTGATCTGGGTTCAATACCTCTATCACTTCCTCACTTGCATCATTCATGGAGTATATACGTATGTTATTTATAGTAGTAGTTGAGTCTAGACTTGAGTAGACTACCAATACAATTATACTATCATTTATATCCAGAGGTGGATCGTGTGGAAGTATTAAAGCAAGCATATATACACTCCCTTTCTTTGATTGTAGTATAATACTACCATGCTCGGGTATCCCTTCTATTCTAGAGAGTAACTCCTCAGCCTTATCAGAGCTCAGCCCATTAGATACAAGTTCTCTCCCAAGTATGGATCTGAACTCTTCCATAGTACTAAACCTATAGTATGCATGCTCTGATACTCTAACCTCAACTACAGTATAGTTCATATCCATGAAACCTCCTCCAGGCATGGGGTGAGCGAAGCATGCTACTAGCCATAGCTTATCGCTTGTAGTTGATGGTATATCGATTCTAACATTAGCAGTGCCTATACCATTACTCCAATTGTGTATTGTAGGAGATGCAGCATAGGGATGATAACCCTGCCATGCTCTTATAACCTCGTCTGTGGATGGGTCATACCACTCTATAAACCTCTTGTTGAGAGGATCATACCAGCCAAGTATGACATAACTGTACATCCACTCAAATATAGGCTGTGGTAAAGCACCACCAGAGCTATTATAATCAGCCTTTATCGTTAAGTCTATCCTACTCCCCTGAAGGGAGTGTGTTAAGGATAGGAATGTATCATTGTAACCCTTGTATGGGTCATCTTTGCCTCCACAGAGGAAGTCTGGTATTATGAGCTTTGATCTAGAGCTCTCTTGGGGTGGTTGTGTAGGATTTGTTGGTTGATTGGGTTGATTGGGTTGTTGTGGCTGAGATGGTTGCTGTGGTTGAGTACCAGTAGTGCTTACAGTTATATCCTTAACCACGTAGTTCATATCCATAAAGCCATCATTCCATGGATGGCTGAAACATGCTATCAATGCTAACCTATCGCCTGTGTTTGCAGATGGTATACTAGTAGTGTAACTTGTACTTCCTACTACCTTGCCATTAGACTCCTGCCAGTTGGTAATAAGTTCCATCCTACTTGTCCAATCACCAGCGAATGACTCATTGGTAAGGTTGTACCATCTGAACATTATATAGCTGTACATGAACTTTGCTACATCTATAGGCATGCGAGGATCATTAGGATCTAGGTAGACAGTTATATTCGCTGTAGCAGAACTCCCACTCTGCTCTAGTGTCATCCTTATGAAATTCTCATCAGTTACATATGAGCCACAGATATTACCGAAATTAAGTCCTGATCTGCTGATCTGTTGCTGTTGCTGATTTGGTTGCGTAGGCAGAGTCTTACTCTCCTCCTCATCTTCCTCCTTCTCAACCATCTTATCTGTAACATGGAATGTTGTTACTGCAGCAACCATATCCATGAACCCACCGTTAGGTGTAGGGTGTACGAAGCATACTAACAGCTTGATCTTATCATAGTTAACATTGGGTACCTCTAGTAGTACCTTTGCACTGCCAGTGTATATATCCTCCTCGCTCCATCTTATTATCTTAACAGGCTCCTTCCACCTACTGCTAAGTATATCTTCGCCACTGTAGTAACTCCACTCACTATCTATGAGCCTGTTAGCAGGGTCTAGCCATGCAAGGGCTACATACTCATACATCCACCTTGTAAGTTCATCATCTGGTAGTATCTTTATAGTTATATCCGCAGTAACCTTAGTTGATGGTAATCCGTATCTAGGCTCTAGAGCTATAGTGACACTCCTCTCAACCCATGGTACACAGTAGTTAGTTATGCTTATCATCTTGATCACATCAATGCTTACTCTTAGTGATTCATCCCTAATCATAACATTAACCGATAACTTACCTTCCTTCTCATCCTTTATAGTGTACTTGAGTACATATACTCCATTATCATCGTCTCTAACTATATACTCTATACCATTACTATTACTATTATCATTACTACTATTCTCATCTCCATTATTATCATCTACAAGCGTTGAGTCTGCATAGGTATAAGCAGCAGATCTTCTGACCTCTTCTCCATCAGTGTTATCATGTTCATCATCAAGTGATGCTCTTATCTCTGCTCCTTCCCCTATGACTATACAGTATATAGTATCATTTACTGTGAGATACTGAGAATGAGAGATACATGCTAAGATTCCTATATGATGAGTACTATTAACACCGTTTAGACCATTACCATTGTTATCATCGCCTTGTGCATTATTATCAACTCGAGCCTCCTTGATGCTGATCTGCTTTGCATCTATGAACATATAAGAGCCCTTCTTAACCTCTATCATGCTTATCTTATCTCCTATTATGCTCTCAAGGTATCCCTCCTCAATCTCTAATCCCCTATCGATTAATGCCTCATACATCCTCTTGTATAAATCATCTATGCTATCTACCATGTAGTAAGAGATGTCCTTAGGCTTCTCAGTAACCTTGAATGAGGCTAGAGCATAACCTAACTCCTTGAACTCCCTTGCCCCACTCCCAAAGCATGCGAGTATATACACATCGCCAGAGCCAGAGGTAAGCTCTGGGACCCTTGTATATATGATGGATCTACCCTCTAAGGTTGTATCGTCTATGTAATCCCATTCCATACTGCTAGTTACCCACTCACTCAGCATATAATCATCTTTGAACCATGCTATCTTCACGCTGCTGTACTTGAAGATATCGCTGTACTCCGTACTCCTGATCACTGCAGTGATCTGTATACCACTGCCTGGTAATCCCTCCTGCTTGCTAAGTAAGAGTTCTGCATTATTCAGTAATGATCCTTGGGATGATGGTATGCACTGTATCTGTACCTCCTTCTTATCCTCCATGGGCTTGACATCCTCTCTGGGCTTCTGCTCCTGCTTGATCTCCTCTTCTAACTTCTTAGGCTCCTCAGACTGCTCCTGTTTAATCTCCTGCTTAGTCTCTGATAGCTCTACCTCCTTTCTAGTCTCCTGCACCATTGATTCTTCATCCTTGTAGTTATCACCTACTGATTCCTTTGGTCCTTGATTAACCTCTCCTACACCTATCTCTATACTCTGCTTAGGCTGCTGGAGGTACTGTAACTGTACTGCTATAGAGAGTAATGAGATGAGAGCGAGTGATGCTACTATTGCTATTATAACAGGTTTATTCATATTAGTGATTATTTGATTCTGCGGATCATTTTAACATAATGGTACAACAATAGAATAAATTGGTTCTGTAATCCGATTCATAGAGATTCTTGTTATATATTACAAGTTATATAACATAAGTTATATAATGAAAGTTATATAACAAAAGCGGTTCTTATATATAACTATTTCTAAAAAATTCTATTATTGTACCAATAGATTAATATAATTCTATTATTGTACCATAAAATAGATTAAATCTACTAGGTAATACTACTGTGATGCAGTCCAAAGCACTCTTGATGGCAGCGGTACTCTTGCTAGGAGGGTTTGGTAGCGTATTTGCTGATGAATATCATGGAGATGGAGGGCATGGTAATCCTGCTGATGAGTTGGGCAACTTCTGTGGTGAATACAACGATACATTCATAAGCCTAGACCTACACCCTGGCGGGGGATTACCTGGTGATAGGACTAATGCTACAGTAACAGCAGATTACACCAAGACCAATGGGAATCTACCAAAGACCATGTTTGAATTTATGTACAGTTATGTTACATTTGCATGGTACAGACCATCAACTGGTAATTGGATAGCAGATCCTAGTGGTGGTATATGGTACGATCCTGCAAGTGGTAGTATGACCCCAGTTACTCCAAGACCAACACCAAATAATGCATTGATAACAACTTGGGATGATGATGGAGTAGGTACAGCAACAGTCAACCAGTTCCCAGTACCTAATATAACTGTAAGTAACCTTCTACCAGGTGAGGAGATATGGCTGGTAGCATGCTTTGCCCATCCTATGCCTAATGGCGGTAGAATGGATATGAACTATACAGTAGCAGAATATCAAGTATCTATATGCCACACTGAGAGGGATAGAGAAATGCAAATAGTAGCACCAGCTACTGGTATGCCAGGTGAGGATATACCAGTTACTGTAACAGTATATCTTAATGAAGGTGATAGACCAGGAGGATGGAGACTGATAAGACTTGCATGGATAGATGAGAGCGGTAATCCTGTAGTAGGTCCTCCATTTGTTGATGTAGTAGGAACACTCACCTCAGGTACTGTAGATCCTGATACTGGAAGATTAACCACTCCTGGTACACTTACAGCAACTGGTACTCTAACCGTACCAGACTTGCCTCCAGGCACACACCTAAGCATACTTGCATGCACTGGACATCCTATGGGGCAGATGTATCAACCTCAAACTGGAAATGGTTACCATAGCCTTGACTTCACAGTAGGAGGATTCATGGTAGTACCAGAGATGATCATAGGTAGTATAGGGCTAGTAGGTGCAGCACTAGGCTCCTTCATGCTGTATGCAAGAAGGAAGCAAGTATAAACAAACAAATAATAAAATAATATTTTTATTTATTTATTTTATTACTAAATACAGACTGCTATGTATTAAAAGGAATCTTATTCCATACATTATCCAGAGTTTCGCATTATAAGCTATTCACTATAAGCTATTTATCTTCTATAATATATGTGATTACTGCAGAGATATCAGATCATACCATTAGATGTATGGAGTACTGTAGATAGATATTAACTAATTCTACAATTGTACCATTAAAGATATTAATAGTTAAATCCGAAGTCATAGGTATGAAAAGAGTATCAGTAGCATTTGTATTAAGTATACTTGCAGTACAGATACTCACAGGTTATATGGATAACAATGCATATGGGCATGGACTCGGTAAAGAGACCGTAGGACCAAAGAATGTAGGTGATAGACTGATCTCGTTATCGCTTAAGTTAGAACCAGAATTAAGAAAGGCTGGAGAACTGACAGATGTTGTATTAACTTTACAGGCTATAGATGAAGAGAGTAAAGAGGTTATACCAGGCACAATAGTATACGATATTAAGATACAGAAGTATGGTAAAGAAGAAGTACTTCTTAAAGATAGGTTCCATATAATGCCAGACCAGGATACGCTTAAGATCATCTTCAAGCCTGCAGATTCAGGGTTGAAGATAGAAGGAGAGACCATGCCTAACATGGGCTATATGCGTACAGATGTCTCAGACATAACAGTGACAGGGCCTATATTCTTGGATGCTGGTCTCTATGTATTCACTATAGACTTGGTAGGTATAGGCGATAGCTTCCTTGATAAACCTGTAAGTTATACATCGTACCTTACCATATCTGAGATGGGTGTAAGGAGAGTAATGCACCATGGAGATGAAAGGCTTATAGGCTACATCTCATACTATGATACCATAAAGGANTTGAATTACACTGTAGATGCAGATGGTAATATAATAGTAGATGCTATATCTGACTTCAACTGGGATAAGGAGTTCGTTAAGGATATACCATTACTACATTTTGAGTACTACATACCTAAGGAGTTTAGAGAGCTCGCTAATAGGGAGATGAAGGGTTATGTTAACGGTGTAGATGCCAACATATTCGTAGATAGAGCTGCAGAGAAGTGTGAAGGGTTCGAGGGGCTGTTGCCAGATGGAGGATGTGTTGTAGTACATTATATGATAGTGAAGAGCAGACTGGTAAGGATGGCAGATGAGATAACAGATAAGGATAGAGTGGTATTCAGACTAGTAGCAGGCAAGATGATCGATGAGGATAGAAGAGAACCCATAGGGATATGGTCTGATGCAATGGTACTCAAGAGCGATAAGGGTAGATATACTATAGAGGTAAGATACTCACCGAAGGAGCNCAATATAGATGAGCCTACAAAGTTAAGTATTAAGTTCTATGACGCTGAGAGTAATGAGGAGATCAAGGATATCAGATACAAGTTAACGATATACAACAGCAATAAGATAGTGGTTGATGATATAGTAGAAGTGAACGATATATTAACATATGAGATAAAGGAGGCTGGTGCTTATACTGTAACGTTAAGTGAGATAAATGGGGATGATAGAGTCACCTTTGGTATAACTGTAGTGCCCGAGTTCCCTATCTATATAGCCTTACTGCTGCTGATGGGTATGAGTATACCTGTAATATTATATAGATGTAGGTCAATGAGGTTGATAAGGATATAGAGAAGCTATGCAGAGATCATCCTAATTACTTAAAGGATAAGGTTATAAAGGTAATATATGGTATGCAAGTCTTGCCAGATGCA
>JGI26466J51736_1000740_pt1 | contig 14309 bp, 10 predicted proteins | sample PerSpoCPS_CMetaG_FD_51736 | JGI IMG/M metagenome (IMG submission 51736) | reverse complement strand
GAGGAACAAGCGAGGCTAACTCAACCCGACCGAATTTATTGGTGCGACGGTTCGGAAGAGGAAGCCCATAGGCTCATTGAGATCGGGCTGAAGGAGGAAAAAAAAATTTGCGGTCGCCCAGTGTTCTACGAACTCAACCAGAAACTCTGGCCCAACGCATACTTGCACCGCAGTCATCCGACAGATGTGGCTCGGACTGAGCATCTGACTTTCGTTTGTCACCCAGACAGGGAGGCAGCAGGTCCGACGAACAACTGGATGGACCCAAAGGAAGCGAAAGAGATGCTGACAAGTTTGACGAAAGGTTGCATGCGTGGTCGGACGATGTATGTTCTGCCATACATGATGGGACATCCTGATTCCCCTTACGCTCGCGCGTGCGTTCAATTGACTGACTCGGTTTATGTCGCGGTCAGCATGCGAATCATGACGAGGATGGGCAAGCAAGCGTTGGAACGCATCGGCAATAGCGAGGATTTCGTGCGTGGGCTTCATTCCATCGGAGACCTTGACCCTAACCGTCGCTTCATCATGCACTTCCCCCACGAGAACTTTGTTTGGAGTATCGGCTCAGGCTATGGTGGGAATGCTTTGTTGGGCAAGAAATGTTTTTCCTTGCGAATCGCTTCTTGGCTCGGTTACCATCAAGGTTGGTTGGCTGAACACATGATCATCATCGGGATAGAAGACCCTGACGGTGACATCACATATGTTATCGCTGCTCTCCCATCTGCTTGCGGCAAAACGAATTTGGCGATGATGGAATCATCCATCCCCGGCTACAAGGTTTGGACGCTTGGAGATGACATTGCATGGCTCAACATCGGTCCAGATGGAAGACTTTACGCAATCAACCCAGAAACTGGTTTCTTCGGAGTAGCGCCTGGCACTTCTTGGAAAAGCAACCCCAACATGATGCGAACCCTGAAAGCGGGGACATTCTTCCCCACCCTATTCACTAACACAGCCCTCAACTTGGACACCAATGAACCTTGGTGGGAGGGAATGGACGAGTCAGTGCCAGAGCGACTACTGGATTGGCAAGGGCGACCTTGGAATCCGTCTTCGGGCGAGAAGGCTGCTCACCCAAATGCCCGTTTCACTGTCTCCATTTACCAGTGTCCAACCTTGTCGCCAGAATTTGACAGCCCTAAAGGAGTTCCCATTTCGGCAATCATTTTCGGTGGCAGGCGTTCAACGACAGTCCCACTCGTCTATGAGAGTTTCAGTTGGCAGCACGGTGTTTTTTGTGGGGCAAGCATGGCTTCCGAAACGACCCCTGCTGCGATCCACCAAGTCGGTGTCCTAAGGCGAGACCCAATGGCGATGTTGCCGTTCTGCGGCTATAACATGGCTGACTACTTCAGGCACTGGCTTGAAATGGGGCAAAAGATACCGAACCCACCGAAAATCTTCTTCGTCAACTGGTTCCGCAAGGACGAAAATGGGAACTTTCTGTGGCCAGGTTTCGGCGAGAACATGAGGGTGCTGAAGTGGATAGTTGACAGGGTGAAAGGGAAAGTCGACGCTCGCGAAACTCCCGTTGGGCTCATCCCAAAGTTTGAAGACCTTGAACTTAGCAGCTTGAACATTTCCAGTGAGCAGTTGGAGAAACTCTTTGCCATTGAGCGAGACGAATGGCAGGCTGAACTCGCGGACATCCGCAAATTCTTTGACCAATTCGGCGAAAGGCTTCCGGGCGAATTGTGGGATGAATTTCGGGCTTTGGCAAAAAGGCTCAAAGTGGATGTGTGAAGTCGGTTCAACGGTGAATTGGGCAACTTGCGTCCCTGTTGCTTAGCCAAAGGAATGCCCCGCACCGCTCAACTAAATGCAACCTGACGCCTTTCAACCTTTCTAAGTCCGACGAAAACCTAACATGCGTGAGAACATCGACGCGGCGGTTCTGGCGAAGTAACCGAATTAAGTGGCTTGGGGCATCAACCCTCAACACCCGTCGGTTGCTGTAAAACACCACGCTGGAAAGGTCGCGCCGATAAACAACCAGCAAGTCGTCTCGCTTGAGTTGAGATGACGCTGTCTCAGCAAAATGCTTCAACGGCTCTTGACGGTAATAGCCCACTTTGGGCACGAAAGCCCAAAGCGTGACTGCGTGAATAGCCAACATTGAAGCAACGCTGATGGGAAAGAAGTGACGAAGCGAAAACGCGCGAATTTTGAGGAGTGCCAATAAGCCTGCAATGCACATCACTAAGACAAACCCTGACATAGCCCACCTACTCCAGCCGAAGTCTACAAACCCGTCGCCTGCCAACCTCACACGCCAGTTTGGAACCGAGTTAATCAAAGGTTGAAAGGAGATAATGAGGGCTGCAGTTATAAGCGTTAGCGAGAACCATGTCAGCAAAGCAAATCGCCTCTTAAGAAGCCAAAGTTCGCGGCTTGCTTCACTGGGGATTGGTAATGTCAGCAACAACGCTCCCAGACTTGTCAGAGCGGGAACTGCAAGCAGCACATACTGGGGGTTCTTGGTTTGCGAAAAGGAAAAAACGAGGACTGGCAGAATTGCCCAGACTTTCAAGAGTGTCAGCCATTGTTTCTGCTCGTCTGTTAAACCCGAAAGTGGACTAAGCATCCAGATACTGAAAGCGGACCACGGAAATGCCAGAACAAAAGCGGTTACAGGAAAGTAAGCGAGGTGAACCCACAACGGCAGTTTTGAGCCTTGAGCGTAACGACTGACATTCTCAACGAGCAAAAACTGTCGCAGAAACTCACCGTTGGTTCGGATGCTTACCGCCACATACCAAGGCAAAACAGTTGCGAGGAAAAGGATAAGGCAACCAACGCCAATAGCAACCAAGTGTCGTAAAGGAACGGAAACCGCAGGTCGGTGAATTATAGCCGACACGGCAAAGACCATTAAAGGCAAGACTACCCCGACCGGTCCTTTCGTGAGCACTGTAAACCCCATTGAGACAGAGGCGAGAAGGAACCAAAATGTGCAGTTTGTCACTAAGCCAACCCAGAGAGCAATGATTGCACCGGTCATGAAAGCGACAAGAACCATGTCAGTTATAGCGGCATGGGCGAAAATCAGGGCTGCGATGGATGTGAGCCAGCAAAGGGATGCGGCAAGGGCTGACCCCTGCCCAAAAATTGTTCTGAGGGCAAAATAAAGGAGCAAAGCAATGACGATAGCAGCCACACCTGACCAAAAACGAGCGGCGAATTCATTGACGCCAAAAATCTTGTAAGCGGCAATGAGAAGCCAGTAGAACATGACAGGTTTGGCGTAACGGGGTTGACCATTAAAAGTCGGTAAAACCCAATCGCCCCGTTGCATCATTTCCTTAGCAGCCTGAGCGTAGCGGGGTTCATCGGTGTCAAAGAGGGGCGTTTTGTCGTTTCCCCAGAAGCAGAGAAAGATTGCCAGTGCAAGTAGTGCCCATAATGTTGTCGTGTAACGAGCCATTTCCTATCACCCGCAACAATTCTGTGAAAACTGTCAAGACCAAATGGGAGCGGTTGTGTCATAATGAGTTTAGCGTGAAGGACGGGGCGTAGCGCAGCTTGGTTAGCGCGCGTGAATTGGGATCACGAGGTCCCCGGTTCAAATCCGGGCGCCCCGACCAAAAAGGAGCGGGCGTAGCTCAGGGGCAGAGCATCGGCCTTCCGAGCCGAGGGTCGCGGGTTCAAATCCCGTCGCCCGCTCCATTAATTTTTTTGGTATTTCAGCGGGATTTTGGGTGATTTTGAGAACTTGACAATTAATGGGCTTCAGTGATGATCAGCCTCCTTTGAATTCCCTTGGCAATTTATAGTCTCTCGGAGGAGGTGATTTGTCGGATGGGTATTGACAGGAATGTGGCGTCGCAAGGCAGGTTCGGGTTATGCCCCTGCGATATTGTAGCGCCCATTATTTAGGGCGCCGGCAAAGAACCACAGCGCCAAGAGCCAAAAGGGAAAGCACCTACCTCTTCCTTTCTTTGTTATCCCTTCGCTACACTTCATGGCTCTTCACCCTGCATCTGTATTTACGGCAACAATTTGAAGCAACACAATTGGTGGCGGGAGGTGAACCGAGATGGGTCGGGTGGCGTCGTTTCTTCTGGCAGTGCTGGCAGTGACGACTTTAGGCGCTCCGCAAGGAGAGCCTTCCGCTGTGGTCGGGAAAGTTTTGTCCCCCGAAGGTAAACCCGTTAGCAGTGCGAAAGTTTGGCTTGTCGTCAACCGATGGGAGGTAGGAAAGCCAACCGTTGAATCGTCCGCCGTGACGGATAACCGAGGCAACTTCCGTCTGCCTTTCAGACCGCCGCTGCGAGTTTACAGCGCCTATGCAATCGCCTTTCAACCTAATTTTGCTGTCGGCTGGCAAAGTTTTGACCCGCGCGATTTGAAACCTTTGACTGTTCGGCTAAACCAACCTGCACCGTTGGCTGGCATCGTTATAACTCCCGAAGGCAAAGCACTCGCCAATGCGAAAATCCAAGTCTGGTCGGTTGAAAGCATTAGTCCACGATTGGCGTTTGAGGTTGGGAAAATCAAGTTTAGCATTAGCGACATCCCAGAAGAAGTTACGCCTTTTTGGACAGTTGCCGACGAAAACGGACGCTTCGTCTTGAACAACTTGCCCGCAGAGGCAGATGTTAGACTCATAGCCCATCATCCCGATTTTGCCCCAAGCAAGTTGCCGCACCCAGAACGCTCTTTTCTCCTTCGCACGGGCACGGTTGACATCGTTTTGGTGATGGAGCCAAAGGGAATTTTGTCTGGGCAAGTTCTTAGGGACGGGAAACCTGTTGCGGGAGCACAAGTCGTTTGCCAATCTCGTTTCTACGGTCAACCAGACGAACGCATCACGGCGAATGAGGATGGCAAATTTGAGGTCGTTTTGACTTCTGGGCAGTGGCGAGTTTGGGCAGTTGCTGAAGATGGGCAATGGCAAAGCGAAACGCAACTCATCAGGATTGTCCCCGGCGCGAAATTCTCTCTAACTCTGGAACTTCTCAAAGCCGTTGAAGTTCGTGGAGTCGTTCAGGATGGTGAGACGAAAAACCCTGTTCCTTTCGCTGAGGTCAACGCCTACCGTGAAATTCGCGACGAAGAAGGTTTCCAAGATTGGTTGCGACCAGACCCAATGAAGGCAAATGAGCGGGGCGAGTTTCAGTTGTTCCTTCTCCCGGGCAAATGGTTGTTGAATGCATGGGCGTCTTACGCACCTGACCACTTTGCCAGTGACAGCAAGGGAGTGGAACTCGTTAGTGACAAGCCGACGGGAATTGAGTTTCTGCTGAAGCCGCCACAGAAGTTGCTGGTGCAAGTCGTGGACGAGAAGGGAAAGCCTGTCCCAAACGCAATAGTGACCAACGAATGGAGAACGGTTCAAGCCGATAAGAACGGGCAAGCCCTTTTGGACCCCATTGTTCGCCCTGTTTGGGCAGCGACGCCTGACCTGAGAATGTTTGGGCAAACTGAAGTCAAGCCCGAAGATAAATCGGTTCGCATCGTCGTTCGTAAAGGTGTGCCCGTCAGCGGTGTCGTGGTGGACGAAAATGGCAAACCTATCCCTAATGCTCGTCTGCGGGTTACTGCGGTTAGGAGTGATCCAAATGCACCTCCCGGGATTGAAATCCCTTACGACTGGTTTGAGTTCAATGCTGATGAGAGAGGGCGCTTCCAACTGCATTTACCTTCCGGGCAAAAGTTTGTGCTCACGGCTTTTGTCCCTGACTTTTTCCCAATCCGAACCGAGCCATTCGTCCCTGACAAACCTGTCAACCTGACGGTGAAAATGAAGCGTCCCAACCTGACCATCACCGGCACTGTCGTTGACGCTGAAACGGGAAAGCCTATTTGGGGCGCAGCGGTTGTAACTTGGCTACCCATTGTAAGTATGCTTTCGCCCATTCCATCAATCGTCGCTTTCACTGACCAACAAGGTCGGTTTCGGCTCACTGGCTTACATCGGGAGCATCCCGCTCGTCTGGAAGTTCGGCATCCATTCTACGAACTTTTTGAACTTCCCACCAGCGAGGCTTTACCCCAGACAATTCGTTTGGAACGAATTCGCCCGAAACTGAGCGTGCAACTTGCTGTTGGCAAGCCTGCACCACCTTTGAGCGATGTCCAGTGGCTTGACGNTGATGCGCCATCGTTGACNGGCAAGGAAACTNACCTTTTGTTCGCTATGCCCTTTGACCCAAGTTGCGAAAGAGCCATTCAGNGGCTTAAGGAGTTACAGGCGAAGTCACCCGAAAAAATTCAGGTCATTGTCGTGTTTGACGCCACGCTTCCTGCTGAAGATTTGAAGGGGTATGTCCGTGAACTCGGTTTGCCTTTCCGCTTCGGGACTGTCCCTGAGGGGCGACGGAGCGGCTGGGACAGCGAAACCTTCCAACGCTACGGCGTCAAATCCGTGCCAATGCTGGTGGTCATAGACGAACAAGGCATCGTCAAGGCAATCAACCCCGAGTAAAGTCAGCATCATACTTAGGTATAGCATCGTGGCTATGGGAGAAGCAATTCGGTCGCAGCAACACAAAGGAGGGGAAATTCAATGCCGAAACCGAAACGCCCATCGGAAGAGTGGCGACCTTTGACGCCAGAGGAGCGAGCGGAAAGGGATCGCCGCATTGACCAACTTTTCGCCGAAGCCATTGAAAAGGCGCGGACTTTGCCCCGCGATGAGTTCGTCAAGTGGTGGAACGAAAATGTTGCGATAAAAGCAGGTGGCGCTTACGAAGCGTTGCTGGAAATTCGGGAGGCGATGAGAGGATGGAGCAACAGGCGGCGAAACCGACGCAGGAAAACCAGTTCGTCGTGAACGCTTCCGTCTCGCTGCTTTGGTTTTTGGTTGATGAACCTTTGGAGTTGCGGGAACGAGCACAATGGCTTTTAACGGACATCCTGAACGGCGTAGTCTTCATTCATGTGNCTGACCGCTGGTTAGACGAGGTGTGTGGTGGGTTAGTGAAAGGCGTTCACGCTAAGCGCATTACCTTGGCACAAGCCCACGATGCTTTGCGGGTCGTTCGTGACTTNANNAGATTGCCCAACTGGCAAATCCATTACAGCGATTTGCACTGGAGGCACGAAGAAGTGGCGGAGTGGGCGATGGCAACCAGCCTAAGTTTCTATGACGCCATCTACCTTTTCGTCGCTGAAAAAGTTGGCGCAGTGTTTTGGACCGCCGACCGAAAACTTTACGAGTTTTTGAGACAAAGCATCAATCCGAGAGCGCAATGGATTGGAAACTACCAGCCCTTTAGCCAGTGAGGCGATTTTAGCAATGTCGCCCTTTACAGGCGACAATTGTTCAAGCGTCTGCATCGTCAACGGTTAAAGCCTTGTAGCAAAGGCTACATGGGAGGTGATTGGCGATGCGTTGGGTGGTGCTGATGTTGTTGCTGGCAAGTTGTGCGGCGTGGGCGCAGGAACGGCAAGTTGTGCCACTGCGCTACGAACTTTGGTGGGACGAAAGAAGGTTTTCGTTGATCGGCATGAAGCAAACTGCTCCGGGAGATGTCAAATTACCGAAACTCGTTGAGCCACTTTTCTTCGTCAACCCCTTCTCCGATGACAAACGCCTGTTCGCCTTGGCAAAAGAAGGCGGCGAGTTTGTCCTTTATGCCGACACCAACGGCAACAATGACCTGACCGATGAACGACCGTTTCGGCTTCAGCAGCGTGGTAGCAGACTCGTCTTTGGTCCTATCCCGATGCGTTACCGCATTAATGGCAAGCCAGTGATTAGACATATTGGCGCTGAAGTGAGGACATTGGGAGACGGCAGGGTTTTCCTTCTTCTGCTTGTCGCCAGTCGCTGGCACGGGGCATTCATGTGGGATGGGAAGCCAGTTTCAATATCGGTCATTGATGAGACCTGCGATGGGAGAATCGGCGAAGGAGACTCGCTCATCTGGGACGAAGGGGGCGAGGAGAGACATTTGCCTGCGGAAGGTCAAGTTGGCATCAATGGTCGTTTCTTCCGCTATCAAGTTGCTCCCACTGGCGAGGAATTGGTCATTGAGCCCATCCAAGTCCGAACGGCGATAGTGAAGTTTCAGGGTGAACGGCTAACCTTGAATGTTGAGGACAAGAGCGGGCACTGGCGGTTGGAAGGGCAGAATGGCGAGTTAATTGCACCTGTCGGAAACTTCCTTTTGGTCAGGCTTGAAATTTCCCGCAAAGATAAGCAGGGACGAATTTGGCGGTTAATGGCAAATGCCTTTGGACCTGCTGCACCAAAATTCTCCATCCCAGAAACCGGCGCGGTTTTGAACTTTGAGCCTTTACAAGTCAGTCTCGTTTATGACCGCAAGGGCGACGAGTTTGAGTTCTCGCTGGACATTAAGACGGCGAATGGGATGAGGCTAAGTGGCTTGATGGTCGATTACAGATTGCCGCCAGAGCCAAGACTCAGGTTGACAGCTTTGGGCGGGAAGGTAGTAGCAGAACCGCAATTCCATTACGGCTGAGGGTTCACTTGCTCGCTCGTGTGGCGAGCGCCAAAGGATGCGCCGAAGGAATTGAAAGCAAAAGTCGTTTTTGACTTCGGTCCATTTGCTTGCGAGTTCAAGGAGGAAAAAGTGACGCTGCGGTGAAAATTTGCTGAAACTTGAAGCGGGTCGTGGACGGAATGAATTGGGAGGGCGAGGCTCCTGCCGAGCCAAAACGGCGGCGAGTAGCGAATGGCGAGTAGCGAATAGTTTTTTGGAGGGCAGTGCTATCGCACTGCCGAAAATTCGTTTAGAATAAGCGTTGCACTTCGCACTCAGCACCCCGCACTCAAATTTGGCTCACTGGGAGGTTCGCCATCCCCAACGCTTCATGCACCCTTGCACGCTTACACGCATGCACGCTTGCACGCAAGACAGACTTTAGTCCGTAGTTGATGACGAGAGGAACCGAGCGCCGACTTCGGTCGGCGAACTTTCTCGCCACCAAATCCCACGCCCCTTGTTTCATGTCCCTTGCCCCCTTAGTAGCACTGTTTTCCGTGCTACAGTTTTGCAGGGTGAGCGAAAAAATGAGGCGGACAAAGATCGTGGCTACGGTTGGTCCGGCGACGATGGAAGAAGAACGCTTGAGGGCAGTTTTGCAGGCAGGGGTTGATGTGGTCAGAGTTAACTGCTCTCACGGCACACCCGAACAGCACAGGCAAATTGCTCAAACCGTCCGCAAACTCGCTTCGGAACTCAACAAGCCAATTGCCTTGCTGTGGGATTTGCAAGGACCGAGAATCCGAATTGCCGAGTTGCCCCAGCCAATTAACTTGGCGGAAGGAAGCGAGGTCATTTTGACTGCTGAACCCAATGGGGTTGAAGGTCTTGTCGTGCCAGTTGAAGCACCCTATTTGGCAACAGCCGTTAAGCCGGGGCAGCGAATTTTGATTGATGACGGGCGGGTTGAGTTGGAAACAATTCACACCGACGGAGTTCGTGTCCGCTGCCGTGTCGTTCGGGGCGGTCTGGTTAAGTCACGCAAAGGACTCAACCTTCCGGGAGCGAAACTCGCTGTCCCAATTTTGAGCGAAGAAGACTTGAAAGATTTGCGGAACGGGATTCAGGCAGGGACAGATTTTGTGGCGCTCTCTTTCGTTCGCTCCGCCGAGGACATTGAAACTTTGCGGACCGCAATTCAAGCCCACGGGACAGAAATCCCCATCATCGCCAAGTTGGAACGACCGGAAGCGCTTGAACGGCTTGACGAAATCTTGCAGGCTGCTGATGGGGTAATGGTCGCAAGGGGCGATTTGGGAGTTGAGATGTCGCCTGAAGAAGTCCCCATCGCCCAGAAGCGGATAATTGCCGAAGCGAACAAACATTTCGTCCCAGTCATTACGGCAACGCAAATGCTGGAAAGCATGATGGATTCGCCGAGACCNACNAGNGCGGAAGCGTCAGATGTAGCCAACGCAATTTTTGACGGCACCGACGCGGTGATGCTTTCGGGCGAAACAGCCGTCGGCAAATATCCCGTTGAAGCAGTGACGATGATGGAACGAATCATTTGCGTTGCGGAAAAGGAACTGTTCAGGCGTATGCCCATTTACGAGGGCAGGGCAGAAGGCGAACCTTCTATCGCTCACGCCATAAGCGACGCTGCTTGCCTCGCAGCGAGCGATGTCAACGCTAAAGCCATCGTCGTTTTCACTCAATCGGGCTTTACTGCCTTGCTGGTCAGCAAGCGGCGCCCTAAAGCGCCCATCATCGCTTTCACGCCCGACGAGAAGGTTCAAAGGCGGCTGAGTTTGCTTTGGGGCGTTATCCCCAAGTTTTTGCCATTCACCGAAAGCACTGACAAACTTTTGGCGATGATGGATGAGCGGCTTTTGGAAGAAGGCTTAGTGGACAAGGGCGATTTGGTTGTTATCATTGCCGGAATTCCCACGCCGGCAAAGGGTCAAGCCAACTTCCTGAAAATCCACCAGGTCGGTTCGTGAATTTTGCTGCGAAGCGTGCTATATTTGCCTTGCCATCCAAGTTGAAATTCTCCAAACACGGAAGGAGGGCGACTGCCTTGATGAGGCGATGGCATACAACTGTTGCGTTGAGCGCAGTTTTGGTCTTGGCTTTGTGGGGGCAAGAGACGAAGGTCAGCGAGGGGCGTATCCTTTTCCAACGCCATTGTGCCGTTTGTCACGGGGCTAACGGTAAAGGTGACGGACCCATGTCAAAGTTTCTCTACCCGCCACCGACGGACTTGACGAAAGGTGTGTTCAAGTTTAGGTCAACTCCAACGGGGACTTTGCCCACTGATGAAGACCTGAAGCGTGTCGTCTCCGAAGGCATTCAGTCAACGCCGATGTTCGGAATGAAAGGAATTTTGACCGACAGCGAAATTGACGCTTTGGTGTCCTACATCAAGACACTCAGCCCTGCCTTTCAGTCTGGCGAAAGGGGAGAGCCGATCAAGGTCAACCCGTTACCTCCTTCTCCCGAACTGATTTCCGAAGGTCGCAAACTTTACTTTGAACTGGGATGCGACAGTTGTCACGGCAAGAGCGGTCAAGGCGATGGACCTGCAGCGAAGTCCTTGCGAGACGAACAAGGTCGTCCTATCCGAATTCTCAGTTTCTCCGATGCCCGCAATTTCAAAGCGGGCTTTTCTCCAACCGACATTTACCGGACCATCATGACAGGGCTTGACGGTAGCCCAATGCCTTCGTTCGCCGAAATGCTGAGCGAACGAGAAGGATGGGCTCTGGCTTACTTCGTTTACTCGTTGGTTCAAAACAAGGTCGCCCCCAAGCGATTTGGAGTTCAAATTCTCACCGCACGCTTTAACTCTGTGCCCCAGAAAACCAACGACAGGTTGTGGGATTCCGTCCCTTCTGTCAACTTGGCTTTGCAACCGACATGGGACAGGGTTAGGTCAACTGACTTTCTGCAGGTTCAAACAGTCACTGACGGTCAAACTTTGGTTTTGAGGCTGCAGTGGTCGGATGTTAAAAAGGATGCGGCAGCGAAAGGGAAAGGTTTGTCCGATGCCGCATCTGTGCAGTTGCCTTTTGACGCCAGCAAACCTGTCCCATCCCTGTTCTACGGAGATCCACAATCGCCAGTCAGAATCTTGCGATGGGATGCGTTCAAAGGCTTGACCGTCTACACTGCAAGGGGCTTTGGAACGCTATCGCAAACTTTGGACAGGAATGTTCAAGTGTCGGGAGAGTGGTTGAAGGGGCGTTGGGTCGTTGTCTTTTCGGTCAAAAACTTGGCGCTGTCATTGCCGTTGCCCGTTTCGTTCTCCATTTGGGACGGGAGTTTGGGCGATAGTGGCGAAAGGCGACTGATGACAGGTTGGCACTTTCTCGTCACGAAAAATCCCTGAGGTGCTTTCGTGCCATGCTCGTTGACAGTTTCATGCTGGCTGCAGTCGTCCACGAACTGAATAGCGAACTGAAGGGGAGTGCAGTTAGGTCAGCAAAGGCAATNGCACCGTTNGCTGTCNCTTTGNTCCTTCAACAGCGAGGCAAGGGCAAGTATTGGCTCATCACTTCGGCTCACACCCGTTACGCCCACATCGGTTGGCAGAAGAAGCCGGTTGAGGCGCAAAGTGAAGGTCACGAAGAAACTGAGCGGTTCGTTGATGTGCTGAGACGCCATCTTGAGCAAGCGAGATTTGTGGGTGCGGAGCAAATTGACTTTGACCGACTCGTCGTCCTTCGCTTCATCAACATAACGCCACTCGGCGAAAGGAAACGGTTCGCGCTTTGGTGCGAAATTATGGGCAAGCACAGCAACTTGGTCTTGGTTGACGAGGGAAGCGGGCTCATAGTTGATGCCTTGAAAAGGTTGCCGTCTTCGCTGAACCGATACAGGGAAGTTTTGCCCGGCAAACCTTACATCCGCCCACCTTCAGGCGAACGGAGAAACCCGTTGAGCGTGAGTTTTTTTGAGGAGTTGAGCGAATTGACCGTTCAGCACAGCATCNCCGAACCGANGGATTGGGCGAAAATCTTTTTCGGGATGAGCGAACCTTTGTTGGCGCTGATGGAGGAAAAAGTTGGCGAACCGCTGACGAAGCCCGAAAATTTCTGGCGTGCCATTGAGTGGCTTAGGGAGACGATTGAGCAGGGCAAATTTGAACCTGTAAGTTGGACTGACGCCGAAGGCAAAATCGTGTGGTGCTACCCGCTGCCCGTTTCCCACTTGCCCACGCTTCAAACTTGCACTCAGGTCTCAAGTCCCGTTTTCGGTTCACTTTTGACCGATTGGCTCAGTGAGTTGGCGAAGCGCGAAGTTGCCGAACAGCGCCGCCAAAGTTTGCTGGCGACTTTGAGGCGGAACTTGGAAGGAATTGAGGGTCAAATCGCCGAACTGCAAAAGCGATTCCAAGAGGCTCGAGAGGCGGAAAAATTCCGCAAGTGGGGCGAGTTGTTGCTGACTTTTGCCCACGAAATCCCGAACGACGCAAAGAGGCAATTGTGACCGATTACAGTTCTGACCCGCCGCAACAGTTGAGCATTCCGCTCCCTGAAGGCAAAACTGCCACCGAGGCAGCCCAACACTATTTCGCTCTCTACCGCAAACTCAAAAACGCTGCAGAAACATTGCCTTCGGTTTTGGAGAAGTTGCAGCGGGCGAGCGAACTTAGGAAGTTGCTTGAGCGAGTTGAATTGGCTGACGAGAGCCAATTGACGGAATTAGCAAGCCAGTTGCCGAAGGCGTTGCAAAGGTTGAGCGTTTCGCCCCAACGGACTCAACCTGAACGAGACGGCGACTTTTTGCGCTTCACCGTTTCTGGCGGCTACGAAGTTTGGGTTGGTCGGAACGCCGAAGCCAATACAAAACTTTTGCGGGTTGCGAGACCTGACGATTTGTGGTTTCATGTCAAGGGCGCTCCAGGTTCACATGCATTGCTGAGGGTTCAAAAGCGGGGCGAGGAAGTGCCGCAAAGAGCCATCAAAGAAGCGGCTCAACTCGCTGCTTTCTACAGCAGCCGCACTTCATCTTGGGTTGAGGTTGACTACACGAGGGCACGATATGTCAGACCGGCAAAGGGACAAAAAGGCTTGGCGTTCTACACCAACTTCAAAACCATCGCGTTGAACCTAAGTTGCCAACCGAAGGTGATTGAGAAATGCCTGAGCGTCACATCGTGATTGTCGGAGGCGGAATTTCTGGGCTCAGCGCAGCATACCACCTGATGAAACGAACTAAACAGGAAGGCATCCCCCTGCGGGTCACTTTGGTTGAGAGGGAAAACTGTTGGGGCGGAAAAATTCGGACGGTCAGGGAAGACGGCTTCGTCGTTGAGGGTGGTCCTGACACTTTCGTGACGGTTAAGCCTTGGGCTTTGGAACTATGCCGGGAACTTGGTTTGTGGGAGCGATTGTTGCCCACCAACCCACATGCCCGCCGTGTCTTCATCCTTTGGCGAGGCAAGTTGCATTTGTTGCCCCATGGCTTTTTGACTTTTTCGCCGGACTTGAAGGGCTTGTTTGAAACTGACCTGCTTTCATGGAAGGGCAAATTGAGAGTCGCCTTGGGAATTCTGCTGCCGAAACCGCAATGGGATGATGATGTGAGTGTCAGCGCATTTCTGGGCTATTACTTGGGCACAGAGATGGCAGAACGGGTCATCGCACCGCTTATGGCTGGAGTTTACGGCGGCGATATCAAGCAACTGAGCGCACGCATGACTTTGCCGACGCTGTGGCAAATCGCCCAACTTCACCGAAACCTTGCTTGGGCATCTCTCGTCCGAACTCTCCGCCGAAAACTCCAAAGGCAACCATCAAATTCGCAACCCCGCTCCTATTTCATGACGCTCAAAAGCGGTTTGGGCGAATTGGTGGAAACGATTTTGGCAAATTTGCGGGAAGTGGAGTTGGTTCAAGG
>JGI26466J51736_1000720_pt1 | contig 14602 bp, 14 predicted proteins | sample PerSpoCPS_CMetaG_FD_51736 | JGI IMG/M metagenome (IMG submission 51736) | reverse complement strand
CATAAGCGTCCGCGCTAAATTACAAGAGCTGTAAATGTAAGCACGTAAAAACAATTTATAATCCTCTTTGGGAGGAGCTTTCCAGTTGACTGAATATGGGTAAAAAAGACACCCTAAAAAGAGTTTATCTTGATACTTCGTACTTGATTCCGATTATTAAGAAAAGAGTTACCGGTGAAAGTGATGAAAAGTCTAGTATTGTTGAGAGATCAATGTATCGAGCTAGGGACAACTACAAAATAATTATTCCNACAAATAGTTGTCGGAGAATTATTCGCGAAGCTTCCAGAGTTGATGAAAAATCTAACGGACGAAGCTCATCAGCTCAAAGTAGCTAAAGTGGTGAGTAGTATGATTGGAGTTTTAGAAGATTACACCGGTGAAGAGTTTATTGGTTTGATGCCGATAAACCGTGAGGCAATCGATATTTCTCTGAAGATAGTAGAGTACGAGAATAGAATAGATCCTACTGATTCTTTACTAGTGGCACAGGCAGCAGCAGACCCACATTCGAAATATCTCCTTACTTTTGACGACAAAATTCTCTCAGAGGGTATTAGGGACTTCATAAAAAAACTAATGGATGACGGAGTACGTAGTAATAAACTAGAAATTACAGATGAGTTGTGAGGCTAAGGTAGTTTTATCAGATTTGCCTCAACTAATTCATCTAAGACTTTCTTGATGCAATCTTTAGCCCAAGGTTTTATCTCTGTTACTATTTCAGTAATCTCTTCCCTATTAATTCCTTTTTCCTTATTGTATTCGTATACTGATATAGCCGTTGCAGCGATTTCAAGCCATTTTGGGTCTTTTCCTGCAACCAGCTTGATGAAGTCTTGTGAGCGGAAATCGATAGGCAGAGAGGTTTCAACTTCTAGTGGTTTATAGTAGTCTTCCGCTAATTTGGGTGAATAGGGTCCACGGACATACATGCTAAATTCATAACCGGATTTTAAGCCGTAACGGTCTGCCAAGAAAACATATTTTTGAAGCCTTAACCTGTCATCAAAGTTACCATGGAGATCGAGCTCACAACCGANTTCTTTCTTTAGGAATGACACAAATGCCGCTAACCTACCCCTTCTCTCCACCTCTACTTCCGGAGGAACAGTTACAGACATAGCTTCGGCAAAATAACATTAAGAAACCTCCTTATATGCTTTATTAAGATGTTAATTTGGGGACAGTTTTATCGCATATTCGCCCCAAGATAGGTTTTCGTTTTCGATTCGAATGTATTTTTGAGAACTTATTGCTACTCGAACTTCACGCCGCGTATCAGCACCTTCTGTCTTCAACTTCTGAGCCTCCCTCTGTTACGACCGAAAGATTGAATGGTGTTTTCCCAATGTCTAGGTATACAGGTCGGTTAGTGTTGTGGTTTTAGGTTTGTTTAGCGAGTAGCCAGCATGCGGCCTTTCTTCCCCCGTCCGTGGCTATGTCTGGGGGTTTTTCGATGTCGCATTTTCCCCTGACTATGTATGGGCAGCGTGGGTGGAAGCGGCATCCCGTCGGCGGGTCCGAGAGGCTCGGAGGCGCCCCCGGTATGTAGTCCAGTGTCTTCGGCCCCCGGAGTCTGGGTATTGACCTGATCAGCAGCTGGGTGTAGGGGTGTGCGGGCTTTTTCACAACTTCGTCGGCTCCGCCGCTCTCAACTATCTCACCCGCATACATCACGGCTATTGCGTCGGCTATGTCGCAGACGAGCGCTAGGTCGTGTGTGATGAAGAGCATTGAAAGCCCCAGCTCGCGCTTCAGCCTCTTCAGGAGGTTCATTATCTGGGTCTGTATTGATATGTCGAGGGCTGAGGTCGGCTCGTCCAGTATGAGAAGCCGTGGGGATAGTGTCAGCGCCATGGCTATCATAGCTCTCTGCCTCATCCCTCCGCTGAGCTCGTGCGGGTAGCGGTCAGCCGCCTCCTCCGGCAGCCCAACATCCCTGAAGAGCTTCCGAACAACCCTAAGCGCCTCATCCCTGCTGTAGCCGGCCTTCACGACCAACGGCTCAGCGACCTGCAAACCCACCCTCAGGACAGGGTTGAAGCTGTTCATCGCACCCTGAAAAACCATCGAAATCTTCCTCCACCTCACCTCCGCGGCGAAGACCTTCTCATCCAGCGAGAGTATCTCGACGCCGTCAAGGTAGACGCGGCCCCCTAACTCAACCGTGTTGGGTGGCAGAAGCCTCATCAACGCGAGGCCTGTGCTGGTCTTCCCGCACCCCGACTCCCCCACAAGCCCAAGCGTCTCCCCATCCCCCACCCTGAAAGATACATCGTCAACAGCCCTCACAATCTTCCCCCCCTCGCCGTAGTAAAGCCTCAGGCCCACCGCCTCAAGCATTAAACCCTCACCCTCCTCAGCCGTGGGCTGACAACTGGCTCCAGACCCAAAGATATCAGGACGAAGGTGAAGGCTGTGAAGACAATTAACAGCCCCGGCGGGAGAATCCACCACCAGAGCCCGAGGTTGACGCCGCCGCTTCTGAAGGCGTATTCAAGCATCTGGCCCCAGCTCGGGAGCGAGGGGTCGCCCAGCCCAAGGAAGCTTAAAGATGCCTCGGCCAGTATCGCCGAGGGGGTGGAGAAGACCATCTGCGAAATGAGGAACGGCGCTATCTGAGGCATTATGTGACGCGTCAATATCCTGCCACGGCACCCCCAGAGACTCGGCTGCCTCGACGAACTGAGCGGTCCTGGCCTGCAGGACAATCGACCTCACGACGATGGCTAGGCCAGACCAGCCGAAGACGACGAGTATCAGCACTATTATCCATATGCTTGGTTTGAGGATGAATGTGAAGAATATCAGAAGCGGTAGTAGCGGTATGTTGTTGAGTATGTCGCAGACGCGTTGAACAGCCTCGTCTAGTTTTCCGCCAACATAGCCGCTGGCCATCCCCACAGCCGAGCCGATGCCCGTCGTCAAAACAGCCGTCACAACACCTATGAGCAGAGAGACGGGGAAGCCGAACAAAAGACCCGTGGCAAGGTCCCTCCCAAGCCTGTCGGTGCCCAAAAACCCGTATACGCGGCCCCCGACGATAAGGACAACCCGCCCAACCACGTCATCCTGGTCAGCCCTCTCAACCCGTAACACGAGCCTGTAAAGACCCTTAACCGGCTTCAGCACGCCCTCTACCGGCATACCGAACAAAGCCTTCTCAACGCCTTCGCGGGCCAAGGCGTCGGCGGGGACGTCGAACCCATACCTCGATTCGAGGAAGCTGCTTAGGAGCTGGGCGGCGTAGGGGTCGTTGCTGAGAAAGGCGGTTAGAGGTGTTTCATGATGCCGCCTGTATGGCCTTTCCTCCCCCGGCAGAGGCGGGGAAACCACGACCCTGTAGAAAACCACCGCCTCCCCGTCTGGCCTGACAAGCTCAAACGTGATCACGGGCGGCCTCTCCATGTATGTGACCGATGAGACCTTGACGGAGACGAAGCTGGGGAACTCTTCGGAAACATACTCGAAAACCCTCTCCTCTAAATCTCCGGGTCTCTCCACCGCTACCACCGTATGTGTTGGTGCGGGCCTTGACGTGAATAGGTTTGTCCAGGCTGGAGGCGCTTCACGGGGGTTGTCCGCCCAGTATGCGGGGTTGTTCCAGTAACGTGTCCCAAAGTCAAGCGGATAGGAAAACAGAACGTAGAGAGATAGCAGGACCTGTATGGCTAGGAGTATGACGCCGACCCTTGAGGTGTTTGAGGACCAGAAAACGGACCAAGCCTTCTGGGGTGAGCCCAACCCAAACACCGTCCTTCGGCTGGGATATTAACCCGCTACGTTCCATCCCTCTACATTCGAGCGGCGAGGTTCAGCACCGCAAGGGTGTAGGCCAGCGCCTCCTCGGTCCTGATGGTTTTAACCCCCTGCTCCGGGACGGTGTTAACCGTTATGTCGAAGAGGCTGTTGTAGTCGAGTCCAAGGTCTTCCACGATTCTGTGGAGGCCGCGGTCCGCTGAGCCGAAAACAACGCAGACATCCTTGGCTGACTTCAGGCTTTGGGAGAGTTTGTCAATCGCTTGGTTGATGGGTTCTCCCAGCCTCGAGGTTGCAACCCTGTAGTCAAACTGTTTAAGGGCCTCGTCAAGGCTGTTAACTATCCTTGTCCTGAAGCCGTTATAGACCTCCCTCGACCTCTTTGAGACAACTTTGTATTTCACATGTTTTCCGGCAACCTTTACCTTGAGTACTACTAGACTGTTCTTGGGGAGCCTGCCCCGTATTCTCAGGGGCCTGCCCAGCCCGGCCTCGAGCAGTGAGGTCTCGCCCGAGGAGAGGACGAGGGCCTGCCTATAATGTGTTCCCTCTGTTTTCGCCGCCTCGGCCTCGGGGTGGGTTGGTATGTTGAGCGGTGGGAGGAGTCCCGCATAGCGGAGGCTTGGCTTCAACGGGTAGAGCTGTTTACGCAGATAGGGGGCGGTCACAAGGTATTCGAGGACTTCTCTGATGAAGCCGGCGTTTCTTAGATGGGTTTTCTCCCTGCTGTCGGGGTAGAGGAGTAGTGTGTCGGCCCTGAAGGTTGCGAGAACCCTGCCGACAAAACCTATTCTGGACGTGGCTTCCCGGAGGCCGGGTACGTCGGATGCAAACGACTGCGGGAGCAGTACCGTGAGCCGCGGCATCCAGCCACCGCCCCTAGATGTCGAGGACGAAGCGGACAACGTTTTTTGCCGTGTCTATCTCCATGAACGCGTATGTGGGGGACTTCACCGCCGTCCCCGTCTCATGGATGGCTCTGTTATATTCAACTCCGCCGACCACTCCTTCAATCCTACACACCTCACCCACCGTAAGCCGCCGCACCTTCACAACCGTGCCCACCAAATTATCAAGCTCAAAAACGTGTAGGAGTTTCTCAAGCCATTCGTAGAGCAGGCCCTGCAGGTCTTGGGCCTCCGCAACCACCTCAACCCATCTCTCAACACCCTCGGCCACGGGGATTATCTTCCTGAACAAGGCGAGCCCCGCCTGCTCAAACGCCTCCTCAAGTGAACGTCCGTAGGCCTCGATGTAGATGTCGGATGTGTGGGGAAGCTGTCTCCAGCCCGCACTACTCACAGGATAAACACCGAAAGCTCATCTTATAAACGGCAGGAGGGGAGCTAGAACTCCTCCTCAACCACGTAAACCCTTCTTCTCCGCCTCGCCATCAAAATCGTTGCAATAACCGAGACAGCGGCTATCCCCGACACACTCCCGTATATGATTGTCCGCGCTGTTTCCGGGTCTAGAGTTGGCTGCGTCGTCGGCTGGGTCTGGTTTGTGGCGGTGACGGTGGTTGTCTTGTTTGTTGTCGCGGTCTGGGTGGGTCGCACCTCGAGGGAGACGGTGTAGGGGCCGCCCCCGCCGACTCCACCCGCGTTAGATATCTTGAGGTAGTAGGTCACCTCGCCTGTCTTCTCGTTTGTCAGCTTCAGTGTCGTGGAGCCTTTTTGGGCTGTCTGGTTGAAGCGTAGGCTGAAGCCAGTCTGGTCCAGTATGGCTATCTCGTAGTTGTTCTCCCCCGCGGTTGTTAGGGTGGCGATAAGCTCCTTCCCCGGACCCAGGCTGGTCGAGAACATGTAGTAGTCGGCGTAGTCTATTCCCAAATCCTTGGACGAAAGATAGCCTGAGACTATCACGGGTGTTCCGAGCGCTACGCTTCCAAGGGATGCCGCCTTCTCAACCTTGTCAGCTGCCTCAACGTTCCCCGTGTCAAGAAACCTGTCTATACCTATGCTGATGGTGTAGGAGACTTTGGCAGGCCTAGCTTCTGAGAAAAGCCCGACCTTGAAGCATATTTTGGTGGGCCTGTTGTCGCCGAGGTTTGCATGCATCCAAGCAAACCGCCCCTCCTCCTCCGGCAGAGGACCTGTTATGATGACCTGCCTGCTGGCCAGCTGCGTATACTGGTCTGTCCTGATCTCGTAAAGCATCAACATGCTTACTGAGGCCGTTGTGTTAGACTCCATTTGGACGAAGATGTTTAACGACTCCCCCGGCCTGAGGTTCTCGAACCTGTAAAACCTTTCCTGCAGCCTACCCTCCAAAACACCTTCAATAGGCTGCACAGCCTCCCGGAGATCATACTTCAAGTCTGTAGTTATGCATGGGTCCCTCATCTGCGCGTAAACCGCCGTCACGGAAGCCAGCAGTGTGAGGACGGCGACGGCCGCGGCGAGCTGTGAACGCATACCTGCCATAAACCTCAAACCCCCTTAAAATGTCTTACCCGGAGAAACATTCTTCGAAATATCTCGATATTACTGTGAGTTGTCTGGCAGGTGTTTTTAACGGTTTATCTTGCTATGGCCCTGTAGTTTGGAGAGCTTCTCCGCTACTTCGCTGGGTGTTGAGGCGACGTAGACGCCTGCGGCGGTTAGGGCTTTGACCTTGCTTTCGGCGTCCCCGGCCCCCATCGAGATTATTGCGCCCGCATGTCCCATCCTCTTCTCGGGAGGGGCTGTCCTCCCGGCTATGTATGCGACGACGGGTTTGGGGTAGTTGGTCTCCCTGATGTATGCGGCCGCCCTCTCCTCCATGTCTCCCCCAATCTCACCTATGAGGACGACGGCCTCCGTCCCGGGGTCTTTCCTAAACATCTCCAGCACCTCTATGAAGTCCATCCCGACAACCGGGTCTCCCCCGATTCCGACACATGTTGACTGCCCCAAACCCTTCAAGGTAACGGCGTACGCTATTTCATATGTCAGGGTCCCGCTTCTCGACACTATTCCAACACCTCCCTGTTTGAAGATGTGTCCCGGCATTATCCCGACCTTTGCAGCGCCTGGTGTTATGACGCCGGGGCAGTTAGGCCCTATGACGCGGGCCCCCTGTAGGCTTGCGTATCTGACGAATTTGAGCGTGTCATGTACTGGGACGTGCTCCGTTATGATTACCACGAGTTTTATGCCGTTGTCGAGGGCTTCGTAGACTGCGTCGGCGGCGTATGCGGCTGGAACCATTATGAGCGAGGTGTTTATGGATGGGTGGTTGGCCAAAGCCTCCTCAACGCTGTCATAGACGGGGACGCCCTCAACACTCTGCCCGCCCTTCCCCGGCGTCACACCTGCCTCAACCCTCGTCCCGTAGCGGAGCATTGCCCTGGTGTGGAAAGCCCCCTGCCTTCCCGTGATGCCCTGTACAAGGACATGTGTGTTTGCGTCAACCAGTATGGCCATATGCCTCACCGTGCAAGCCCTGCCGCAACCTCCGCCGCCTCCTCCATGCTGTCGTAGGGAAGCAGCCCGTTCTCCCTCAGTATCTTCTTCCCCTCCTCCTCGTTTGTACCCATAAGCCTGACGACAACTCTCTTCCCATGGCCGACTGCCTTGTATGCGGAGACGAGGCCTCTCGCAACCTCGTCGCACCGCGTTATGCCGCCGAGTATGTTGACGAACAACACCTTTACGCGTGGATGTGTGAGCAGAAGCCTGGCAGCCTTGTCGACAACCTCCTCGGCCGCGCCTCCCCCGACGTCTAGAAAGTTCGCAGGACTTCCTCCTTTGAGCTTGACCATGTCCATCGTCGCCATGGTCAGCCCCGCCCCGTTACCTATTATCCCAATATCGCCGTCAAGCTCCACGGCGGAGAACCCGAGACGCCGCGCCTCCTCCTCCAGACCAGACCCCGAGCTCGGCCGCGTAAACTCCCTGTGCCGGAAGAGTGCGTTGTCGTCGAGTATTATCTTGGAGTCGAGGGCCACGAGTCGCTGCTCGGGTGTGAGGGCTAGCGGGTTTATCTCCGCCAGCTCGCAGTCCATCTCCGTGAAGAGCCTGTAGAGNCTCTTAAGCGTCTTCACAGCTTCCTCCGCAGCCTTGTCACGCAGCCGCATAAACCCGACAGCCCTACGCACCTGGTAATCTTTCAAACCCGTCAAGGGGTCAACATCCAGCTTCAAAACATTCCCGGGAGACGTCTTCGCAAGGGCCTCGATGTCTACACCGCCCTCGCCCGAAGCTATCATAACAGGCCTCCTCCTAGCCCTGTCAACTATGAAGCCAAGGTAAAGCTCCCTAGCGATCTCTGTGAAGGGTGTGACGATAACCGACTGCACACGCTCGCCCTTGATCGATGAGCCCAGCATCTCCGCCGCCANCTCAGCGGCCTGAGCGGGGTTTTCCGCGACCCTGACACCCCCGGCCTTACCTCTGCCGGCGACGAGGACCTGGGCCTTCACAACAACCCTCCCCCCAAACTCCTCCGCAAGCCTCCTAACCTCCTCAACAGAGCCCGCAACACCGTACTCGGTTACAGGTATGCCGTAGCGGCGGAAAAGCTCACGCCCCTCAAACTCGTACAGCTTCACAGGCAAACCTCCGAAAAACCATAATTAATGGATGTTGGTCCAGTAGGACTGACTCATGGATGAGTCAAAAGCGACGTNTCCGCGACGTCTTTTTCGTCCGGCCGCCGGACAAATAAGATGTCGCCTTCTCCACTTTCACGCATCTCTCTACCTGACTCCGCCATGGTATAGTCCCCGGTGTTAGGAAGCTTTGAAGGCTACAGAGACTTGGCTTCACAGTCAAGGGAAGGTAGGAAGGTTTCGAAAACTCCTTTGGAAGACGTAAACAAAATCCTCATCCCTCTGTAACAGATTTGCGCCCAGGCCGGGATTTGAACCCGGGTCCGCCGGGCGACAGCCGGCGATGCTAACCTGGCTATACCACCTGGGCTGTTTCTAGTTATGTCCAACAGTTATTTAGGCTTTAACCTTGTAGGTTGGGTTTGAAGGTGTTTGTAAAGCTTTTTGTGTTCTGCTGGAGGTGCTAGAAATAAATATATTTTCTGGACATATACTTGCTTGTTGGATGAGTGCAGAGGACGAGGAGCTTGAGCGGTTGAGGCAGCAGAGGATGGCCGAGCTTCAGTCGCGGGCGGCGGAGGAGCAGGCCCGTCGGCAGAGGGAGATGGAGAGAGCCGCTGTCATGCGTATGGTTCTAACGCCTGAGGCGCGGCAGAGGCTTAACAACCTCAAGCTGATAAAGCCGGAGCTGGCTGAGAGGGTTGAGACCTACCTGATACAGGCCGTCCAGACGGGGAATATCAGGCTCCCGATAGGTGATGAGGAGTTGAAGGCTTTGCTAGACAGGCTCCTTCCCAAGAAAAGGGAGACAAAGATTGAGTGGAGGTCTAGGGGTGGGGAATGGTAGCTGTTGACGAGAAAACACATCTAGAAAGGTTCAGGCAGTTCATCATACTTAACACATGCGCCTCATATATGCCGAAACAATATCTCAACGACCCGTCCGTCTTCCCGGAACGCGACCCATCCCTCGGAACAATATACGTTGAGGCGGTCTCAAAAGTCCCTCTGCAGGAGATGAGGGATGTAAGGTTTGTTAAGGTAGCNGATGTGCTGGGCGTCATATACAGGTCGAAGAGCGGCAACACCGACCTGAAGTGGAGGCAGATCAAGGGTAGCTTCGGCAGGGTGACGGGGGAGGCNTCCCCAAACAGCTTGGTCAACCTCATCGAGGCAGGCGTGGTTAGGAAGGACGTGCTCCGGAAGAAGATTGAGGAAAGCCTGGCCCGCGAAGGCGCCGGATAGAGCTTATGCTTAAGAACAGGTTTAAGCAGGTTTATCNCCATGAAGGTAGCGCTGGCGTACAGCGGCGGACTTGATACAACCGTCATGATCAAGTGGATAGGTAAGCGGTATAACGCAGAGGTTGTCACGGTTACTGTTGACGTGGGGCAGGATGAGGATTTCAAGGAGATTGAGGAAAAGGCTTACCGGAGCGGCGCCGTCAAACACTACACCGTTGATGCGAAGCAAAGGTTTGCCGACGAGTTTGTGGCTATGGCGATCAAGGCTAACGCGCTCTACGANAGAAACTACCCCCTTTCATCAGCTCTCAGCAGGCCTTTGATAGCTGAGGAGGTTGTCAAGGTTGCTTTGAGGGAGGGCTGTGACGCAGTCGCCCACGGATGCACAGGGAAGGGCAACGACCAGCTCCGCTTCGACGCAACCTTCGCAGCCCTCGGGCCCCATCTCAAGATACTGGCGCCTGTGAGGGAGTGGAACATGAGCAGGGATGAGGAGATAGAGTTTGCGAGGGAGCACAACCTGCCGGTAAACCCCGTCAAAAGCAGGTTCAGCGTCGACGAAAACCTTTGGGGCAGGTCTATTGAGGCGGCGGAGCTTGAAGACCCGTGGACAGAGCCGCCCGAGGAGGCCTTCAAGCTCGTNAAACCCGTTCACGCAGCACCTGACAAGCCTGAAGAGGTTGTTATCGGTTTTGAGGACGGCGTGCCTGTCTCGGTTGACGGGCGGAGGATGGGGCTTGTGGAGCTGGTGAGGGAGCTTAACCACATTGCCGGCGGACACGGCTTCGGTATTGTGGACCATGTCGAGGACAGGGTTGTGGGCGTAAAGTCCAGGGAGGTCTACGAGCTCCCCGCCGCGTTGACGCTCATCTACTCCCACATAGACCTTGAGAAGATGTTTCTCGGCAGGCGTTTACAGGCATTCAAGCAGCTTGTTGACAACGCCTGGGCGGAGATGGTCTACGGCGGGCTCTGGGCCGACCCGTTGAAGAAATCGCTGGACGCCTTCATAAACACGTCTCAGAGGGGTGTGACCGGCGAGGTCCGTGTCCGTTTCTACAAAGGCTCCATGAGGATTGTGGGGAGGAGGGGGGAGCGCCCCCTATACAGCCGCGAGTACATCACGTATGCGAGGGAGAGTGTTTTCGACCAGAGGGCTGGTGAGGGTTTCTCAAAGCTCTGGAGCCTTGAGACCAGGCTGAGTGCTTTAAGGGAGAAGGAGTAGGATGGGGGCACCCCACCGGAAGGGCGTCCTCAGAAAGGAGATGGACCCCGAGGCGGCGGCATACACATCCTCATCCACATTCGACCGAGAAATATACGAGGCCACAGTATATGTAAACATAGCCCATCTCAGGGCCCTTGAGAAGCTGGGCGTGATCAGTAGGGATGCCGCGGACCGTGGTGTGGCCGTTCTCTCAAGAATGCTGCGGGAGAGAGTTGAGCTCCCCCCAGACGTCGAGGACATCCACATCTACGTTGAGACGCTTCTCTCCAAGGAGGTGCCTGAGGCCGGTGAAAACCTGGCGCTGGGCAAGAGCAGGAACGACGCGGTCGTCGCAGCCATAAAGATCAGGCTTAGGGAGCGAACATTACAGCTCTGCCGACAGCTCGCTGACTGCATACAGGCGCTTCTCGAAAAGTCGGTCGAAGAGTCTGCGACAATATTCCCCGTCTACACACATCTGCAGAGAGCCGCCCCCGCCACATACGGCTTCATACTACACGCCTACGCCGTCAGGCTATACAAAACTCTCCCGGCCTTCAGGAAGGTTTTGGAGGAGTGTGAGGAAAGCCCACTGGGCTCGGCTGCAGTAGCAGGAACCACCGTACCGCTGGACAGACAGTATCTCGCAGAGCTCCTAGGTTTTAGGAAGACGGGGGTAAACGCGCTCGAGTCAACGGCTTCACGTGAATTCATTATTATGGCTATGTCCGCCCTACTTACCGCGGCGGTTGTGTTATCTTCTATCGCGGAGGAGTTTGTGCTTTACTCGTCTGAGGAGTTTGGCTTGGTTGAGATGCCGGAGGAGCTTGCGGCCACAAGCAGCATCATGCCGCAGAAAAGAAACCCCGTCGTGGCGGAGGTGATGAGGACGAAGGCGGCGGAGGTAATGGGGCTTCTGACCTCTGTTGAGCAAATTGTCTGCAGGATGCCGAGCGGGTACAGCCTTGACCTCCAGCAGGCAACTCCAAAGCTATGGAGTGCTTTCCGAGAGCTTGAGTCAAGCCTCAGACTGCTTGCCAAACTTGTGAAGGGTGTCTCGGTGAGGAGGGAGAGGGCCCTTTACGCGTGTATGCCGCCTGTGGCCGCTGTAGAGCTTGCGAACCACCTAACCCTCAAACATGGTATACCCTTCAGGAAGGCCCACACTGTGGCGGGTCAGGTAAGTAGGCTGATGGCTGAGAGAAGGCTGAGCGACGAGGCTCTCAAACAGGTTTTAAAAGAGCACGGGATTGAGGTCGGCCTCGGCGTCTCAGAGGTCTTTGAGATAATGGACCCCGTAAAAACCGTTGAGCGCTACGCCGTGGAGGGCTCGGCTAACCCGCGGCATGTCGTAAAGTCTGCTCAGGAGCTGTTGGGGGAGCTTGTGAAAATCCGTGAATGGCTGGAGAATGAGAGTAGAGTTTTCCGGGAGACGCTGGGCCTACTTTTGCGCTGAATCCAGTTCGGCGAGGAATGCGGCATATATTTTGGCGGCTGCCAAAAGGTCGTTGATCTCCACTGCCTCCAGGTCCGTGTGTGCCAGTGTTGAGTCGCCTGGTCCGCAGGCCGCTATGTTGCCTGTTACCGCTACCAGTGTGTTCATGTCGCTTGTCCCTGTCTTCTTCACTATACGGGGTTTGTAACCGAGTTTGAGCATGGCTCTCTGAAGGCCGCGGACAGCTAGGTTGTTTAGGCTTGTGACAACAGGCTCGGTCAGGTCGACAACCTCCATCTCGCAGCCGCTCTCTCTCACATAGTTTTCCAGCCTCTCCAAAATATCCTTGGATGTGTAGGGGTGTGGGAACCTTATGTTGATGCTTCCCTCAGCTCTTTCAGGTATTCTGCTCATCCAGTCCCCTGCGTGTAGGGTGGTGAGGGCCGCTGTTATCTCCTCATATCTGTTGCCGCCGAATTCCTGCTTAACCCTGCTCCATAGGCTGAGTACTTTCTCGAGGGCGGAGTCGGCGATGTAGGGTGCCGACGCATGTCCGCCGCGGGCGTAAGCCCTCACCCTGACGCTTAAACTGCCCCTGTAAGAGACAGCGACACCGAAGGTTCCCGTCGGCTCGCCGATAACTATGGCTTCAGCAGCAACACCCTCCTCCACAAGTTTCTTGGCACCAAGCCCCATCCTCTCCTCGTCAACAAGCCCAGCAACAACTAGGCGGGTGTTCTTCAGCCTTTCAGCCACCAGGCTGCCTCCCACAAGCATGGCGGAGAGAGGCCCTTTTGCGTCGACAGCACCCCTCCCATACACCTTTCCGCCGTAGACCTTCACCCTCAGCTCGCCCGGCACCGTGTCGACGTGGCTGACCAACATAACTGTCCTGCCGCCGCTTCCCGCTGAAGCAAAGTAGTTCCCCACCTCATCCCTCCAAGCCCTCCTATACCCGAGGCTTGCGCAGACCCTCATCCAAGTCCTCTCAATCCGCCTCTCCTCACCCGGGGGAGTGTACACCTCAAGCAGCTGGACAAGCGTCGAGACAGCCGTATCCCTCAGCTCCTCAGCAATCTCCAACTCTCTCAAAACCCCGGCCAACAGTCTTGTAATAAACCTTGCAAGTTTTTTACTCGCTCGGTTGCTTTACAGTGCATGAAACGGGTAAGGACGGTGATAATGGGGGCGGCTGGACGCGACAGGGCCCGGTGAAGGCCCCGCGAATTCCACAACTTCAACACATACTTCAAGGACAAGCCCGAGTACGAGGTCGTCGCCTTCACGGCAGCCCAGATACCCGGCATCGCAGGCCGCACCTACCCGCCCAGCCTAGCTGGCCCCCTATACCCGAAAGGCATACCGATATATGACGAGAAAGCCCTGCCCCAACTCGTAGGCGAGCTAGGCGTGGAGCTTGTGGTACTGTCGTACAGCGACCTGTCCCATGAAGAGGTTATGGAGAAGGCTTCGAAAGCACTTGCGCTGGGCGCTGACTTCATGCTTCTCGGGCCCAGGTCGACGATGCTTAGAAGTAACAGGAAGGTGGTGGCTGTAACCGCCACGAAGACAGGCGCGGGAAAAAGCACCGTCTCACGCTACATCGTTAGACTCCTCCGGCAGCTGGGGCTTAAGCCAGTCGTCGTAAGGCATCCAATGCCCTACGGTGTTCTGGAGAGGCAGGCGGTCCAGAGGTTTGAGAAGACGGAGGACCTAGAGCTACAGGGCTGCACAGTCGAGGAGCGTGAGGAGTTCGAGCCACATCTCCGGATGGGCACAGTGGTATACGCCGGTGTAGACTACGGCGAGGTTGTTAAGCGGGCGGGTGAGGAGGCCGACGTAATAGTCTGGGATGGCGGTAACAACGACTTCCCATTCATTGTTCCCGACCTCCACATCACCGTGGTTGACGCAACACGTCCCCCAAGCCAGTTCAAAACCTACCCGGGTGAGGTCAACCTGTTTATGGCCGATGTCGTGGTAATAAACAAGGCAGACAGGGCTGAGAGAACGCAGCTCGACGAGCTTTCACAGGCCGTCCGAAGCCTCAACCCACGCGCAGAGCTGGTGTATACTGCCTCCCAGCTTATTGTGGAGAAAGTTGAATCGCTCAGAGGTAGGAGGGTGTGTGTTGTCGAGGATGGGCCGACGGTTACGCATGGCGGGCTTAGCGTCGGGGCGGCCTACACGGCGGCGGTCTCGGCTGGAGCAATCATAGTTGACCCAAAACCTTACGCGGTTGGAGCCATAAAACAGGCATACCTAGACTACCCGCATATCGGCCCCGTGGTCCCCGCAATAGGCTATACAGAGTCGCAGCTCAGAGACCTTGAGGAAACACTTGGAAGAATTGACTGCGACGCTGTTATAAGCTCAAGCCCAGCCGACCTAACACAGCTGATACGTGTGGGAAAACCAGT
>JGI26466J51736_1000710_pt1 | contig 14655 bp, 7 predicted proteins | sample PerSpoCPS_CMetaG_FD_51736 | JGI IMG/M metagenome (IMG submission 51736) | reverse complement strand
CTGCGCGGCTGGATTGCCGCAAGCGTGCCCGAGGGGACCTCCGGACGCAACACCGCACAGCAGCAAGCNGAACGGCTCAACACGACGGGCGCGTACGCACTGGTGCGCCACCCGCTCTACGCTGCCAACTTCCTCATCTGGAGCGGGATTCTGCTGCGCCCGGGCATCTGGTGGTTGTGGGCGCTGGGGGCGGCTGTTTTTGCGTTCATCTACGAGCGGATTGCGCTCGCCGAGGAGGAGTTCCTGGAGCAGCGCTTCGGAGAAGCCTTCCGGAGTTGGGCTCGCAGAACTCCGGCGTTCCTGCCGCGGTTGCACGGATATTGCCCTCCGGAGGAGCCGTTCCGCTGGGGGCAGTTGCTACGGCGCGAGTACTCGACCTGGCTTTCGACCGCGCTGGCGGCTGCTCTCGTCGAAGGGCTTGTACGGTGGCGAATGACGAGAACGGTGGCGCTACCGCCGACGTGGTGGGTGCTGCTCGGCGCGGTCCTCGTGGTGGCTGCGGTGCTGCGCCTGTACAAGGCGCTCCGACGGGGGCGTGCGGTAGCGCAATGAAGTATGAGTCCGTACGTCTGTGCAATCGCCCTGCTCTTGCACCGTGGTGGGGTACGCAATACGGTGGTCTCTCCTCCCAGTCTGCAGTAGCCGCAGTGCAATTGCCGTAGGCAGTGGCGGCACATCGGTGTCCAGGTAAGTTCAACGAAGGGCGGTCTCTCTGCAATGGAACAGCAGCCAATGAACGGTCCGGAGGTGGGCACGACGCTGCCCTTGCTGGACGTGGAAACGCTCCGGGGCAAGAAGATTGCCGAGCTCTACGAAATCGCCAAAGCGCTCGGCATCCCCAACTACGCCGACATGCGCAAGCACGAGCTCATCTTCCGCATCATGGAAGCCCAAGGGCAGCTCCTGCGTGCCCAGCAGCTCCAGCCCGAAAGTGGAGCAGCAGTGGTCGAAGGAGTGCTCGAGATCACCTCAGACGGGTACGGCTTCCTGCGCTCGGCGGACTCCAGCTACCTGCCCTCGCCGGATGACGTCTACGTCTCGCCCTCCCAGATCAAGCGCTTTGGGCTACGCACCGGGGATACCATCCGNGGGCACATCCGTCCGCCAAAGGAGGGGGAGCGCTACTTTGCACTGCTCAAGATCGACTCGGTCAACTACCTGCCGCCCGAGGAGGTCAAAGACCGCCCGCTCTTTGAGGAGCTGACCCCGGTCTACCCCACCGAGCGCTTCCGGCTGGAGACGGTTCCCAACGAGTACTCCACGCGCATTGTGGACCTGCTGTGCCCGATTGGCAAGGGGCAGCGCGGCTTGATCGTTGCTCCGCCGAAGTCGGGCAAGACCATTCTGCTGCAGCAGATTGCCAATGCCATCAGCCGGAACCATCCCGAGGTCAAGCTTATCGTGCTGCTCATTGACGAGCGCCCCGAGGAGGTGACCGATATGCAGCGGTCGGTGCGCGGGGCGGAGGTCATCGCCTCCACCTTCGACGAGCCGCCGGAGCGCCATGTTCAGGTTGCCGATATCGTGCTGGAGAAAGCCAAGCGCTTGGTTGAATGCCGCCATGACGTGGTCATTCTGCTGGACTCCATCACGCGCCTTGCCCGGGCAAACAACACGGTCATTCCGCATTCGGGCAGGATCCTCTCCGGCGGAGTGGACGCCAACGCGCTGCACCGTCCCAAGCGCTTCTTCGGTGCCGCCCGCAAGGTCGAGGAGGGAGGCTCGCTCACCATCATCGCAACCGCGCTCATCGAAACGGGCAGCCGCATGGACGAGGTGATCTTCGAGGAGTTCAAGGGCACGGGCAATATGGAGCTGGTGCTGGACCGCAAGCTTGCCGAGCGGCGCATCTTCCCCGCCATCGACGTCAACCGCTCGGGCACGCGCCGCGAAGAGCTGCTGCTGACCCCCTTCGAGCTCAACCGAATCTGGGTCTTGCGCAAGGTGCTCAGCGAGCTCTCCCCAGTCGAAGCGATGGAGCTGGTCCTGGAGCACATGCGGCGCACGAAGACGAACCGAGAGTTCCTGGAGACCATCAACACGTTGACCACGGAATAGCCCGAACGCATGGCGGCGGTACCATCGCAGCATCTGCGGGCGCTCAAGGTCGCTGTAGTGTTGTCCGCGGTGGGGCTGGTGGGGAAGTGGAGTGCGTACGTGTTGACCGGTTCGGTGGCGATCTTCTCCGATGCGCTCGAGTCCCTCATCCACATCGCAGCCATCGGGGTTGCTTGGTATGGGATGCAGGTGAGCTTCCGTCCGCCCGATGTGGAGCATCCCTTTGGGCATGCCAAGGCGGCGTACTTTTCGGCGGGGCTAGAGGGAGGGCTCATCATCCTGGCGGCGGTGCTCATTGGGGTTTCGGCGGTGGATAAGCTCATCTCCGGAGTTGCCCTGCGGAGGTTGGATGTCGGGCTGGGGATGACCGGACTTGTAGCGGTGCTCAATGCTGTTCTGGGGCGCTGGCTGCTGCATGAGGGACGGCGTCTGCACTCACCCATTCTGCATGCCCATGGCAAGCACATTTTGACGGACGTCGTAACGACGGTGGGCACAATTGCGGGGCTTTCCGCGGCGTGGGCAACGGGCTGGTGGGTGCTGGACCCGATTCTCGCGCTCGTTGTGGCGCTCAACATCGTGCGCGAGGGAGCACGGCTGCTGTGGGGCTCGGTGCATGGGTTGATGGATCGCTCCAATCCGGAGTTGGAATCGCGGGCGCGGCAAGCATTGGAGGAGTTCTGCCGCGAGCACGGAATCCGTTACCATCGTCTGCGCCTGCGCGAAGCCGGTGCCCAGGTCTACATCGATGTGCACCTGCAGTTCCGCGATGGCACGCCCATTGAGCAAGCTCATGGGCTGGCAACGGCTGCCGAACAAGCGATCGCCCAAGCCCTGCCCGTCCACGCCGATATTGTGACCCACCTGGAGGGCGAGGAGCACGCCGCCGACCACGATGAACCCAAACCACCAGAGCACCTCCAGGAGCTTCGCCGGTGATGTACAACAGCGGGAGAGCCGAGCTGCGTTGTTGGCGACCCTTGTGATGTTCCGGCAACTGACACCAGGGGATGCAGAAGGCGCGAGGGCATCTGTGGGCGCTCCTGCTCGTGGCAGGCACGTGGGCAGGGGTGCTAGCGCAGCTCATCGCAGCAGCTCAGGGAGGGGATTCGGGGCAGGGCGGTGGAGAGCCTCCCCCAATTCTCCCGCGTGAACATCCGCTGCAGCCACCCACACCGGCGGAGGCNCTGGGTCCTGGAGCACGCCCGCTGCGCCAGGAGCGCTATCGGCTGGATACCACCGATTGGAGCTGGGTCCGAAGCGTCGTCAGCGGCGACTTCGAGCTGCTCCCCCCATGGCGCTGGTCGTTGGAGGAGTACCTACGCTGGCGCGAGCGGCTCTGGCGCGAACGGATCTGGGATTCGCTCTGGCAGCATTACGATATCCGCCTGGCGCTCTCCCCGCGCGAACGGGCGCAGATGCTGGACCAATTCGCCACGCTGACCATCCCTCTGCCACCGAACCCGCTCCTGGGGTTGTTCGGCAAACCGGAGATCTCCATCTCCGTTGCCGGCGATGTCAACATCCGCGCTGGCTGGCGCTGGGATTGGCAACGGCTGGGAACGGCGTCCGCCAGCGGGCAGGTACAGTCCAGCCCCATCTTCTCGCAGACCATCAACGTGAATGTCTCCGGGCGCGTCGGCGATAAGGTGCGCCTGGGAGTGGATTGGGGCTCGATGCGCATGAACGAGTTCGACAACAAGTTCCGCATCGGCTACGAGGGCTACGAGGACGACGTCGTGCGCAAGGTCGAAATCGGCAACATCAGCTTCCAAACGCCTTCGGCGCTCATCGGTGGAGGACAGGCGCTGTTTGGGATCCGCTCGGATTTCCAGTTCGGACCGCTCTTCCTGCGCACCGTTGCCTCGCAGAAGCGCGGTGAGCGCCGCTATGTCCGGGTGCAGGGCGGGGCACTGCGCCAGCGCTTTGCATTGCGTGCGTACGACTATGCCCGCAACCACTTCTTCCTGGACACCGCCTACCGGGAGGTCTTCCGCGAGTACTACCGCTACGGCACACCGGTGATTCCGCCGCAGGGGGCGGCACTGCGCGTCAAGGAGATCGAGGTCTGGGAGAGCACCCCCGACCTGCGCGTCGTGCAAGCCCGCGACGGAGTTGCCTTTGCTGACCTTGCGCCCGTTGCTCTGGGGCAGCGCTACGGCGAGCAGTACAAAAACGCCACTGTCGTTGCCGGAGAGGTCGAGCGCGCACGCTTTGCCCGGCTCGACCCGGGGCAGTACTCCTTCAATCCCGACCTGGGGATTCTCACGCTGCGCAGCCTGCGCCAGGACCGCATCTACGCCGTTGCCTACCGCATCGAGGGACCAAGCGAGAGAGCCGAAGACGACCTCGTCTACGGCACCTTTGCCAACACCATCGGGGAGCGCGATACGCTGGTGCTCAAGCTCATCTACCGTCCCAACCTGCAGCCCGGCTTCCGGACGCTCTGGCGGCGCCAGTTGCGCAACATCTACTCCATCGGGATGCAGAACATCCAGGACCTGCGCGTCTCGATTTGGTACATCCGCCCNACGAATGACTCCACCGAGACCCTGGAGGGNGCACCCGACAAGCTGGTCACAATCCTGGGCGTGGACCGCGTNAACAACGCCACCGGCGACCCCACGCCCGATGGGGTGTTCGATGGGGGGCTGAATTCGCCCTTCTTCAACCGGCAGACCGGCGAGCTCATCTTCCCCAGCCTGGAGCCCTTCCGCGAGGGGCTGCGCCAGTACTTCGCTGCCCGAGGGGTGCCCGAGCTGGCAGAGCTCTACACGTACGGTGCTGTCTATGATACTACGGTCGAGGCAGCACGGCTGCAGACCGACCGCGACCGCTTCGTTATCGCCGGGGAGGTGGTGGGCTCATCCGGAAGCCGAATCTCGCTGGGCGTGTTCAACCTGGAGCCCGGCAGTGTCCGGATTACGCTCGATGGAGTCCCGCTCAAGGAGGGCGAGGACTACACCGTGCAGTACTACAGCGGCGAGGTCTTCCTGCGCAATCCCCGGGCGCAGCTTCCCAACGCCAACTTGGTCATCGAGTACGAGCCGCGCGATCTCTTCAACTTAGCCACCCGCACGCTCCTGGGGCTGCGCGGGGACTGGCTGCTCTTCAACACGCGCACGCTCAAAAGCACGCTGGGCTTCACNGGGATGTTCTACCACCAGGCGGCGCTCATTGACCGGGTGCGCTTGGGCGAGGAGCCCGTCTCGAACTGGATGCTCGGCGCAGATTGGACGCTGCAGTGGGAGAGCATGTGGCTGACGAACCTGCTCAACGCACTGCCGCTGGTGGACACCAAGGAGAGGTCGCGCGTGAATTTGCGCCTGGAGGTTGCCCAGATGTTCCCAACCCCGAACACGCGCCGTTCCGAGGTCGCCTCCGACCGCGGGGCGGCGGTGGTGTACGTGGACGATTTCGAGGGCGCGCAGCGCACGCTGCCGCTGGGCTTGCTCCCTGGCTACTGGCGCCATGCCGCTGCGCCGGTGGATTCCTCGATTGCCCCCGATGCCAAGACCGCCGTCCTCTACCGCGGCAAGCTCTTCTGGTACCAGTTCTTCATCCCCGAGACGCCCATCCGCGAGGTCTATCCCAATCGGGACATCATCCCAGGGCAGAGCAACCTGCGGGCGCTCTACATTGTCTTCCGTCCCGATGAGCGCGGCATCTACAATCCGAATCCGGAGTTCCTGGACCGCTTCAACCCGCTCTACGACTCCACGCGGGCGTTTGCGCGCAATCCGGCGAATCGGCAGCGCATCTGGGCGGGGATGACCCGGCTGCTCACGCTTGGGGGATACCCGCTGAACTTCGACGCCGAAAACTACGAGTACCTGGAGTTGATGATGCGCATCGAGTACGCCGAACCCGGCGCGCGCCTCTTCATTGACCTGGGGCAGATTAGCGAGGACCTCATCCCCAACGGGAAGCTCGACACCGAAGACGGCATCACCTCCGCTGCCCCGCTGCCCAACGGCATCCTGGATGCGGGCGAAGATGTCGGACTCGATGCCGCCGATGACGCCACCGAACGCGCAACGCTCCCGTACCCGCTCTCGCTCGAGAGCGACCCCGCGCGCGACAACTTCGCCTTCGACTACGCGCAGGACCCAGCGCTGCTGAGCGAGGACAGCTTCGTCAACTACAACAACCCGGAGGGCAACGGCANATCGGAGCTGGGGCGATTCCCCGATACGGAATCGCTCAACCCCAACAACGGGCAGATGGTGATGCTGGACAACAGCTACTTCAGCTACGAGGTGCGCTTGGACCCCAATCCGGCNACCAATCCGCAGATCGTCGGCGGAGGGAGCAATGGCTGGTACCTGTACCGCATTCCGCTGCGCCGCCCGGACCGCGTGGTGGGCAATCCGCTCTTCTCCAACATCCAGTACGTGCGAGTCTGGGTCAAGGGCGGGGCGCTCAAGCTGCGTATTGCGGATTGGCGCATTGTTGGGGCGTATTGGCAGCGGCGCCACCCATTCCATCCGGCTGCAACGGATNCGGATTCGGTGCTGGAGGTGGCGTTTGTCAACCGCGAGGAGAACAGCGGTCCACCCGATTACTACACGCTCCCGCCTGGGGTGCTGCCGCCGCGCCAGTTGAGCAATCCCGACCCCACGCGCGACATCCGGCTCAACGAGCAATCCCTGGTGCTGCGCGTGCGCAACCTCCGCTGGGGGGATGAGCGTATGGCGGTGCGTGTCTTCCCGCAGCGGCTGGATATGCTCTTCTACCGCCGGCTCAAGCTCTTTGTCCACGGAGATGGAACGATGCCGCTGCGGCTTGCACCTGGGGAGANCCCGCTGGCGGAGGTGTTCGTTCGCTTTGGGACGGACTCGGCGAACTACTACGAGTATCGCCGTCCGCTGCTGCAGGGCTGGCAGGATATTACGCTGGACTTGGGGCAGTTGGCGGCGTTGAAGGCGCTGCGGGATTCACTGCTGCAGCAGCGCCTGGTGGAGTTCCCCGTCCCCGGGGAGGAGCGCGCGCGCTTCCGCTTGCGCGGCAATCCATCGCTGACGCAGGTGCAGTTNATCGGCATTGGCATCGCCAACCCCGCCGAGCGCTTCCCGAACCTGCTGACCACAACGCTCTGGGTAGACGAGCTGCGCCTAACCGAACCCGATGCCCGTCCGGATTGGGCTGCCATCGGCGCAGTGGATGTGCAACTGGCGGACCTGGGCACGCTCAACCTCAATGCGATGCGGACGCAGCCGGATTTCCACCGTCTGGAGGAGCGCTTCGGCGACCGCGTGTTGCGCAGCTCCTGGGCTGCAACGGTGAACCTNGGGCTGGAGAAGCTCTTCCCCAAGTCCTGGCGCGAGCTCCGCATCCCCTTCACCTACACCCATGCGGAGTTTCTGGAGAAGCCGCGGCTGCTGCCCTTCAGCGATATGCCCGTCGAACAGGGAGCAGCGGCGCTCCAGCAGCAGCTCCTGCGCCAAGGGGCTTCGCCACAGCAAGCCGATTCCGCAGCAACCGCACTGCGCCGGAGTGCGCAGACGCTTCGTGTACAGGATAGCTGGGCAATCACTGGGCTGCGTCCGGGCATCCCCAGCTCGCTGTGGTGGGTGCGCGATATCTTCAACCGCATGAGCATCGGCTACGCCTACGCGCAGGAGTTTGAGCGCTCGCCCGAGGTTGCCGAGCGCTTCCGCTGGCGCTGGAATCTGACGCTGCAGTACGCCGTGCAGCTCTCACCGCTGCTCCAGGTGCGTCCGCTGGCGTGGGCGCGCGCAGTGCCAGTGCTCCGTGGATTTTCCGGCTGGCAGCTCTCCTTGTCGCCGACCAACTTCGGCGTTGGGCTGAACCTAACGCGCGCGCGGCAGACCGAACAGCTCCGCGCCCTGCCGACGCCCAGCCCAGTTGTGCGCGAGTTCTCCGCCCAAAAGCAGCTCCAGGCAAGCTGGCAGCTCAGCAGCGGCGGCTTGCTCAATCCCACGCTGGACTACTCGCTCACCACCACGGCAACGCTGGCGCCCATCGAGCTCGACCCCACTGGTCGGCAGCGCAGCGGGAGCGAGATCCTGCGCCAGATGTTCCTGCAACGCGGCACCCTGCTGTACTTGGGCGAGGAGACCTCGGTGCGGCAGAACATCACGAGCAATTTCCGCCCTCGCATCCCCGAACTGCTCGGCATCGAGCGCCTGCTGACGCTCAACGGCTCCTACACGGTGACCTACTCCTGGACCGATCCGCGGCAACCCGACCCCGCAGTGCGCGACGTGGTCAAGCAGGCGCAATGGCAGAGCTCCTTGCGCTGGAATGCCGCCTTCCAGCTTCGGCAGTTTGGAGAGCAGCTCTTCGGGAAGGTGCCCGCCGATACGCCCTCGCTGCCGACCCGCATTGTGCGCATCCTGCGCAGTGCGCTCTTCGACTACGATAACGTGCAACTGAGCTACCAGCAGGACAACTCCTCGCTCAACCCCGGCGTGCTCGGCGGCACGGGAACCTCCAACATCTGGATCCGCTGGCTCCTGGGCACCGAGGCGCCGCTCTATGGTCCTTCGACGGCATACCAACTGGGGCTGACCTCCAGCCCGCACGGCGGGATACGGCTGCGCTCCAGCCAGCGCTTCCCCTTCTTTGGCTTTGCGACCACGCTGGGGGTGCGTCCGCCCAATGCGGTGCTGCCGGAGAACTTCTCGCAGCGGAATGTGCTGGAGATGCGCACCTCGCGCCCGCTGTGGGAGGGGGCAACGCTGACGCTTTCCTGGANGAGCGAATTCGCCTACAACCGGAACTGGATCCTGCGCACCGATTCCCTGGGGATACCGACGCCGACCTCGGTGGTGGTGACGAACTCCTACAGCCGGACGGCGCTCTTCCTGCCGCCGGTGCTGCTGTTGGGCATCTTCCGCAACTCCGCCGAGCGCGTGTTGGAGCTCTACGGGCAGCGCCGGCAGCAGATTCTGGCAACCGTGCCCGATACGGCGCAGCAGAACATCCTGCTGCAGGAGGCGCTGGCGGAGTCCTTCCGCGAAGGCGTGGAGAGCTTCCGCTGGTACCCCGGCGCGCTGGCGCTCATCTGGCCGCGTGTGAACTGGATGCTGCGGTGGGATGGGCTGGAGCGATGGTCTATCTTCCGCTCCATTGCGGCACAGCGCGTCTCGCTGGAGCATTCCTACAGTTCGACCTATCGCGAGAACACGCGGCTGACCGACCGCGGGCGCGTCATTGACGCACAGCAGGTGGAAGCCAATTTCCAGCCCTTCCTGGGGCTGAATGTGAGCTTCGATGAGCGCGTCTTCCGCGGTCCGGCAACGGGAACGCTGCGCTACAACCTGCGCTACGCTTACCAACTGGGTGCGGCGGCGCGCTCGATTCAGCGGCAGGTCTCGCACGAGTTCTCGCTCCAGCTCACGCACACCCGGCGGGGGCTGCGGCTCCCGCTCTTGGGCACTGAGCTGCGCAACGATGTGGAGTTCAGCCTGCTGGCGTCGGTGCGGCGCAACCTCACCGCTTCGCATGACGTCTTCGGCTCCGGTGGCGCCGGCGGACTCCGCGTGGATGGCAGCACGCAAATCACCGTGGAGCCGCGAGCCCGCTATACAGTCAGCCAGCGCGTGACGGCGTCCATCTTCATGCGCTACGACGGCACCTTCAACGAGGGTGCAGCGCAGCCNGGCTACAGCACCTTCCAAATCGCGATGGACATCCGCGTCGGTATCTCCGGTGGACGGTAGGGCATGGCTGCCTGGGAGGTACTGGACCAGGAGCAAACGGCGCTGCAGCGGCTCGATGCCGCACTCCGGCGCCGCCGTGCGGTTGTCCTGCTGCCCTGGACGCATCCGCGGGTGCTCCCGGGGTTCTCCCCGCCGTTTGACTGGAACCGTCAGCCCCGGAGCAATGCTCCGCTGAGCAAGCGGCTGCTATTCGAGCTGCTGCGCCGTCCTCCGCGCTTTCCACCCGAGGAGCCCATTCCCGGGGAGGCGCTCCGGCGCGTCCTGGTGTTCCGCTACGACGCCGTTGGGGATTACATCGTCACCACGCCGCTGCTGCAATGGCTGCGCCAGGCACTGCCGCATGTGCGGGTGGATGTGGTGGCGTCCTACCGCAACGCCGTGCTGGCGGCGCATGACCCAACGGTGGAGTACTCGGTGGCAATTCACCCGACGCACGGGATACATCCTTCGTGGGTCTTGGCAGCATGGAAGTTGCGACGCCACCACTACGATGCGGTGTTCGCGCTGGTGTTTACCCGGATGAGCAAAGCAGCGGTTCTGGTGCATCTGTTTGCCCCACAGGCGGAGGCAATCGTTGTGCGCCATTGGGAGCGGAGCTGGCTCTATGGGAAGGTCTTTGCCCGCCAGCCGGAGCATCGCCCCTGGCAGCGGCATTGGGCGGAATCGTTGCTCGCCATGGGGGTGGAGTGTGTGCGTCCGAGCGTGCCAGTGGAGCAGTTTCCGCACTACTTCGTTCCGATTGTCCCATCGGCATGGGAACGGGTTGCGCAGTTTGTGTCTGCACGGGGGCTGCAATGGCAGCCACCGGAACGGGTTTCGCCGTGGCAGCGGTGCTGTTGGAGCGCCATCGAGGGGCAACCGTACGCGGTGGTGAATCTCTCCGCCTACACGAGGAACCGTGCATGGGGTCCGCACCATGCGCTCCTTGCATGCCGGGAGCTGCTGAACATGCTGCCGGAGTTGCATCTGGTGTTTACTGCATCGGCACCACAGCAGCGCATTGCGCAGCAGGTGGCGGAGGCGCTCGGCGTGCGGGCGCACGTATTCTCCGGTGGCTTGCTGGAGCTGATCGCGCTCATCGCTGGAGCCGCATGGGTGCTCACGCCCGATACGGCGGTGGTCCACATCGCCTCCGCTGTTGGCAAGCCCGTTGTGGGGCTGTACGGCGAGCCCATCAAGGTTGCCGAATGGTTCCCGCTCGATACGCCCTTTGCCCTGGTGTTGAGTCCGGCGATGGAGAGCATCACCTTTGCCCCGCCGGGGGCGGTAGTGGAAGCCGCTGAATGGCTCCTCAGCGAGGTCGTGCCGCGGGGGGCGAGGATTCCGCCTGTGTTGCCCACCACAGAAGCCGTGGGAGCGGGAGCCAGCGAAGTCCGGTGAAGTGCTGGAGCGCCATCTCGCACGGGGGATTGCTGCTGTACCCGCAGATGCCCTCGCGCGGGAGCTGTGCAGCATGGGCAAGCAGGGAGGCGGGGAGTTCGGGATAGCGGAGCCATCGGTCGCCGGCGGCACCGCAGCAGTCATTGGCAAGCACGATGTGTACGCGCTCGGCGCAGCGGTGCGCCAGCTCCAGCAGAGCGGCTTCAATGCCCTGGTGGCGCGCGCCGCAGGGGATGTGGAGTGCAATCTCGGCAGCGCGCCCTCGGATGGGCAGCGCCAGCGTGGAGAGCCACTGCACAAGGTCGAGAATCTCCAGCTCCCCATCCCCGTGCTGCCGGAGGTGCGCGGCGCAGGAGCTGCCGTCCACCACAAGTCGGCGGGCGCGTAGGCGCTTTCCGGCTTCCAGCAGTCGCGCACGAGCAATCTCAGCGGCTTCGGGGAATCCGCGCGAAGCAAAGAACAAGCCGCAGCAGTGGCGCTCCGCCTCCGGTAGGAGCACAAGCTCTGCTCCCGCCCGCTGCAGAAGCTGCTGCAGCAGCGTGAGGCTATCCTCAGGCTCCTGTGGCAAGCATCCGAACCAGCGCACGACGCAACTGGGGAAGTACAGCGTGGCTCCTTCGGGCACAGCGGGCGCACGGCGAAGGCGTGGCAGCGGCAAGCGGAGTGCGGGACTCCACTGCGGAGGCCTTGGGGAGCGCCGTTGGGCAAATCGGTTCCATGCTTGCAGCCAGGAGGAGGGCAGAAGGCGTGCCACACGGAGGCTTCCCGTAAGGAGCAGACGCATCGTAGCATCCGCCACGCCGAAATGGCGCGCCAGCCACTGCATCCCCAGCCGGGTGCTCCGCCGTGGCGCCGCGCCCGAAGCTGCGCCACCAGTGCCCCGGTGTCAATGCCCACCGGACAGTGGAGCCTGCAGAGCCCATCTCCGGCGCAGGTGTCCTCGACGGCGTAGCGCCAGCGCTGCTCCGAAGAGCTTCCCCGATAGCGCAGGAGGGCAATCCGTTGCCGGGGTGTGAGCGTGAGCGCGCGGCTGGGGCAGAAGGATTCGCAGAAGCCGCATTCCATGCAGCGGTCGGCTTCCGAATGCAGAATCGGAATGCGCTTGAGCTGCTGCAGATGCACCCGCTCCCGCCGCGAAAGCACCACATCGGGATTGAGGATGCCCTCCGGGTCGAAGAGCTGCTTGATTGCCCACATCAGCTCGTATGCCTCCTCGCCCCATTCGGCGCGCACAAAGGGTGCCATGTTCCGTCCTGTGCCGTGCTCGGCTTTGAGCGAGCCGCCGAACTCCAGCACACAGCGGACGACCTCCTCCATGAGCTCGCCGTAGCGCTGCTCGTCTGCTGGGCTGCGCAAGGGTTGTGGGAGCACAAAATGCAGGTTCCCGTCCTTGGCATGCCCGAAGATGACGGCATCCGAGTAGCCGAAGCGCTCGAAGAGCTGCTGGAGCCGCCGGACGGTCTCCGGAAGCGCCTCCACCGGTACGGCGATATCCTCGCTGATGGGGGTGGTCCCGGGAGCGCGCCGCGCTGCAACCGCCGGGTAGAGGCTCCGCCGGGCAGCCCAGAGCTCCTGCTGCAACCGCTGCTCCTGCGTCAGCAGCGGCGGACGGATACCGGGGAGTTCGCCGAAAAGGGCTTCGGTTGCGCTGCGCAGCTCCTCCAGTTCGGCAGGGGTGGAGCGCTGGTACTCAAAGAGCAGGGCAGCGGCGTGCTTCGGGAGTGAATCGAGCAGCGGCTGCAGCGCCGGACGCTGCCGAATCGCCGCAAGTGAGGCGCGGTCCAGCAGCTCGACCGCGTCGGCGTGGAGCTGCTCCAGTGGCGCGACCGCACGGCATGCCTGCTCCGGAGAGGCAAAGAGCGCAAATCCAGTCAGCCGCAGGGGTGGGTCGGGAACGGTCTCCAGGACCACTTCGGCAATGAAGCCCAGGGTGCCTTCGGAGCCGACCATCAGGTGTGCCAGAATCTGTGCCGGCGTGGCGAAGTCCACCAGGGCGTTCAGGCTGTAGCCGACGGTGTTTTTGAGGCGGTACTTCCGTTCGATGCGCTCCCGAAGTGCGGGACGCGCCAGGATACTGGAGCGCAATCGGAGCAAGCCCTGAGCCAGCTCCGGCGCTTGCGCCATGAGCTGCGCATCGGCATCGGGCGCGGTGGTATTGAGCACAAGCCCGTTGGGCAGGACGCAGGTGAGCCCGCGCAGGGTCCGGTAGGCGGTTTGCCGCGTCCCGCAGCACATCCCGCTGGAGTTGTTTGCCACGATGCCGCCAATGGTGCAGATCTCCACTGATGCAGGGTCCGGACCCAGCCGCCGCTCATAGGCGCGCAGGAGGGCATTGAGCAGCCCTGCGCGGACGCCGGGCTGGGCGCGGACGGCGCGTCCGTTCTCCAGCAACTCCCAGCGCTGCCAGTAGCGGCGGACCTCCACGAGCACGCCATCGGTGACGGCCTGCCCGGAGAGGCTGGTGCCGGCGGCGCGGAAGGTGAGCGGAATGCGGTACTGCCGGCTCCAGGCAAAGAGCTGCTGGATTTCGGCAATCGTGCGTGGGAAGGCAACCGCCTTGGGCACAAGGAAATACAGACTGGCATCCGGGGCAAACGCCGTGCGCGTCAGCTCATCCGTGCAGAGCCGCTCCGTTGGAAGGAGTTCGCGCAGGGAGGCTGCCGCAGCAGGGGGCAGCTCGTCCATTACGGCACGATGCGTTCCCGTACACAGTGGGTCTGGTAGACGCCGTCGAGCAAGAGGTTGAGCGCGTCGGCGGCTTCGCGGGCGGCTTCCAAGGCGCGGTGCTGCTGCTCCTCGGTTGTGCACAGCCGCTCCAGGGCTTCGCGCACAACGGTTCGGTGGAATCGCTCAGCATGGCGCGAGCCGGGCAGATGCAGCAGGAAGAAGGAGAGCCCCTGCTCGTCGGCAATGCCGTAGTAGCGCCGGAGTCCCTCGATCTTGACCGCCGCCACCTCCGGGATCTGGGACTTATAGGCGTACAGCGCTGCAAGCCCCTCTGCGGGGTCTGGGCGGAACGCCAATTCCCGCAGCAGCTCCACGGCAAGCCGGGTCTGCGGCAGAGGGCGATGCTGGGCAAGCTCCTCGCGGCTGACGCCCAGCGCCTCGGCAAAGCGTGCCCAGAGTTCGGGATGGTTCTCCGGACCGTGCTCCTCTTCGATGAGGGTTTCCAGGAGCATCTGCCGGATGCTGGGATCGGGGCAGCGCGCGTGCGTGGCGCTCACGCACGTGGGCAGAAGGTTCATCAGCAGGGAGTATTCCTTGGCGTACTCCCGCAGCATCGGGAGCGTGAGCGCGCCCTCGCTCCAGAGCTGGTAGAAGGGATGCAAGAGCAGATGCCGTTCGGCAATGAGCGCATCGAGCTGCCGGAAGAACTCCTGCGTGTGCATCGGCGCGACCNTGCAAAAGGGGACAATTCTGGTCCTACNCAAACCTCCGCGAAAATACGGCGTTCTCTAAATTTGCTCTCCCGCTGGGCAAGTTGGCGTTAGCACGGAGGAATCGCGATGGCAGCACTGGCACGCCCAAG
>JGI26466J51736_1000700_pt1 | contig 14722 bp, 16 predicted proteins | sample PerSpoCPS_CMetaG_FD_51736 | JGI IMG/M metagenome (IMG submission 51736) | reverse complement strand
AGCAAATCGACCCCAACCATAGCAACGAGGCCGTAGGCGTGATCGGGAGCTACGGTCCAGAGCTCCGCATCGGTAAGGAGCAGATAGACTCCGGCGAATATTGAGGACAACAGCGATGCGTGGAGTGCTAAGGAGGCCGGCCTCAACTCCTCGGCAAGATTACGATGGTCCCCTCCTGTCCTCTGTCCCTGTGGCTCGGACCGAAGGGCGGCCTGACGCTGCAATAATATTTGTATTCACCGGGGTAGGAGGCCACGAACTCTATCACCTGTATCTCGCCCCTCGAGAGCCTGTTCGACCTCACGTTGTAGGGTGACGGGCTTTCGCTGTCGAGGACGAAGTCGTGGACTATAGGGCCGCTCCCGTTCCCTATCAGAGTGATCCTGACCCTATCGTTGACGTAGACAGTTATCGTCGGTCCTCCTCTAGAGGCGTTGAACCCGTAATCGTTCAGGAAGAGCTTCAGCTCCACCAGCCTCCCCTCGGTTCGTGGGGGTTGGGCAGCCGTCTCCTCCCGCGTCGCCTCAGGGGCCCGCGTCACGGTTGTTGTAGCTCCACCAGTTTGGGGCGGCGTCTGGGAAGCGAGCATCAGCAAGACCGCTCCCGCTACAGCTACAGCAGCTATAACAGCCAACACCGCAATCGGCCTGGGCACGTTTCGTTTCGAGTTCCTATCCGAGATAAGTTTTGCTCACGAATCGTCTGTACCCGCCTTGACGTTCGACACGGTAGCAGACGATGCGAGTTGACAGAACGGGTATCAGTAACGAAGGGCGAGCTCGCATCTCGCAGAGCGTAGAATCACTCGCGGAATCAGCGCCGACCGAGCATCTGCATCACGCGTTGCACCGCTCCAGTCCGTGACCCTGAGGTCGCAAGGTTAAGGGCCGTGGTTCAGCTAATATCATGCCGTGCGGGTTAAGCAACGGATGCGCATCACGATCGTCGGCGGCGGGATCTCGGGCAGCTACCTCGCAAACCTCCTGAGGGACGGCCACGAGGTCAGGGTGCTCGAGAGGCAGCAACCTGAGAACTTCAGGGCCGTCTGCGCTTGGGGGGCGAGCTACCACGAGATGCGCAGACTCCTCGGGAGGATAGACGTCGAGTTCGACGAGTACGTCCTCCACGTGGGGAAGAGACTGACGGTCGACCTCGGAGATGAGTGCATCGACGTGCCCCTGAAGGGCCTCTGCACCTTCGACAAGAGGAGGCTGATCCTGGACCTGCACAGAAGGGTCGAAGTTACCTACGGCGCCGAGGTCAGGAGGATCGACGAGGTAAGGGGTGACTTGGTGGTGGACGCGACGGGGTTCCACAGGGTCCTCCTCCCGAGGCTCAGCAGGGACTACTACATCCCGACGCTGGAGTACCTGATACGTTACAGGGACCCGCCGCTCGACGACTTCTACGTGAAACCGATCAAGCACCTCTCCGGGTACTTCTATTATTTCCCCCTCGGCAACGGCCTCGCCCACGTCGGTGCTGGCGACTACTACAAGAGGCATGTGGAGGTCCTGAACGGGTTCGTCTCCAGGCACGGCGGTGAGGTCCTCGCCAAGGTCGGCAGGCCCGTCAGGATAACTCCTCCCCGCCTGGCGAAACCGATCCGTCACAACAACGTGTACGGCATCGGGGAGAGCGTCGGCGCAGTCTATCCGGTCCTCGGGGAGGGCATCATACCGGGGATGCAGTCTGCCGAGCTCTTCGCATCGCTGCTGTATGAGGGTAGACTGAGCGAGTACCCCGAGCGGCTGATCGAGCACTTCGACCCCTTCTGGACCGCCTTCCGTTACATCAGGAACAAGATCAGGCGACAGGGGAACCCCTTTGAGAACCTGAAGCTCCTGCTGGGCATCTTCTTCCACATGAAGGCCAACGAGCTGAGGTACGGAATGGAGATACGCCTCCGCGACTGGCTGAGGGTCGTCACTACCTACGGCTGAAAGCACGCTCCAGATACTCACACAGCGCCACAGCGTTGTTATGTTGTGTGTCCCTTGCAGAGAAGAGCAGTGTTACAGTTCCGTGCTCCTTCTCGAGCCTGAGCAGCTCAGCTATCAGGTGCGGCTTGCCCTCCAGCTCCTCGAAGTACCTCCGCTTGAACTCCTCCCACCTCTCCGGCCTGTGACCGAACCATTTCCTGAGCCCATCGGTGGGCGCTACCTCCCTGAGCCATAGGTCGACGACACCGGAGCCCTTCGAGATCCCCCTAGGCCATAACCTGTCGACGAGGACCCTGAACCCGTCTTCGGGCGAGCGGCCCTCGTACACCCGCTTGACCCTGAAGGTCAACGGGTTTCGTTTCGCAGGGCTGGAGATATGGGTTGCTAGGTCACGGAATTCGTCACAGGTCGTTTGGTGTGGGACGCGGGCAATGCGATCGTGCGGGTCGCTTCACCGGGGCTCGGAGAGAAGATCCGTTCAACGCTCAGGGCAAATGCAGGGTATGGAGCCGCAACGGGGGCATCCGGACCCGTACCTCTTCAGGAAGGCTTCCTCGACGTCTACGCCCACAACGTTGGCGAAGCTCAGGAGCCAGGCGAGAGCGTCCGCCAACTCGACCTCGTAGCTCGACCCCGAACTCTTTCCCTTGATCAGGACCTCGGAGACCTCTCCGACCTCTGAGACCAGCCAGAGCAACGTCCTCTCAGGCCCCCTCTTCCTGTCCCTCTCGCCGTAGATCCGGTCCAGCAACGCCTGAAGCTCCCTCAGGTGGGCCATCTCCCGTGCACAGTAGGTGGAGGACAAAAACGTCTCCGGGGATACGCCTTTAACCCGAGAGAGTCGTGGACGGATGTGGACAGCTCGAGGCAGCTGAGACATCTGCTCAAGACGGAGGATTACGTCTGGACGACCGGGGTCTACACGCCGATCCAGGCAAAGCTCCTCGAGATGGTGGGGTTCAAGGTCGCCTACGTCAGCGGTTACTCCTGCTCGATAGGCTACCTGACGAGACCTGACATAGGTTTCCTGACGATGGCGGAGATGGTCGAGTTCGCTGGGAGGGTTGCGAGGGCCGTTGGGATTCCAGTCATCTCCGACGCCGACGACGGTTACGGCAACGCCGTCACCGCCACAAGGACCGTCGAGGAGTTCGTCAGGGCAGGTGTCGCAGCCATCCACGTCGAGGACCAGAGGTTCCCCAAGAGGTGCGGCCACCTGGCAGGGAAGACGGTCCTTCCGTTCCAGGAGGCGGTGCTGAAGGTCAAGTCGCTCTGTAAGAGGCGTGACGAGGTAGACCCGGACTTCGTCCTGATCGCGCGGACCGACGTGCTGGGGACGAAGGGAGGGACCCTCGAGGAGGCTGTCAGGAGGGCCGTGGCCTTCGCTGACGCTGGAGCGGACGTCCTCTGGGCCGAGTTCACGGGACCCGACGACGAGAGGGCATGGGCCTTCTCCGAGAGGGTGAGGGCCGAGCACCCAGACGTCCCTTGATGTTCAACTACTCCTCGAGCTTCAGGTGGTCGAAGTCCAGGAGCAGGCTCAGGTTCAAGGAGATAGCCTCGAGGGGCTACAAGCTGATCATCGTCAGCATGGGAGCACTCCACGCCGAGATGACGTCGGTCTACCGCTTCGCAAGGGCCCTGCTCGAGAGGCAGGAGGAGGCCCAGTGGGAGCTGGAGCAGATGGAGGAGGGCCTTCCGACGGCAGACCACCACTCCCTCGTCGGCATCGAGAGGTACAGGGCCATCGAGCGGGAGTTCCTCCCGGAGGACGTCCTGAGGGAGATGTACTGAGGGCCTGACGGCTCAACCAATCCTGCCTGCAAAACCCTCAAAACCCGCGAGTTAGAAGCTCCGGCGATGAGGCCGTGTCCCGAGTGCGGGGGGATGATGATCTACGAACGCTCGGTGAAGCAGTACGTCTGCACTTCCTGCGGCACGGTCATGAACCTCCAGGAGCTGCTGGAGGCCACCGAGAGGATTAGGGCTGAGAGGGAGAAGCAGGAGAAGTCCAAGAGATGGAAGGACGAGTACCTCACCTGGTGGCTCTCTTCGAAGAAGTAAGGTGGATAAGGAAAGGTCTTCGAGGGCCAGCCTTACCCATCTTCCGATCAATTTATAACGGCGGTCATAGGTATGCGCCTGGGAATTAGCGGCAAGTGAGGAGACGATGGAGATCAGGTTCCTAGGCGGAGCGCGGGAGGTGGGAAGGTCAGCGATACTCGTCAAGAGCAAAGGCGGAGCCAGGATACTCCTCGACTACGGCGTGAAGGTCGACCCGAGCAACGAGCTCCAATTCCCGATGCACGTTTCGCCAAAGGACTTGGATGCGGTCGTGCTGACCCATGCCCACCTCGACCACTCAGGGGCCATACCCATGCTGTTCATCAGCTCCAGCCCGAGACTCATAGCCACCGAGGCCACCTACCGTCAGTCTGAGTATTTGCTGCGCGACATGCTGAAGCTCAACGGAGACCGCCTCTTCTTCGGTGAGGTGGAGGTCCGGAAGGCCCTCGGGAAGGGAGAGCGGGTCGACTTCAACGAACCGGTCAGGATCAAGGACGTCGAGATCGAGCTGATCGATGCCGGTCACATACCGGGGAGCGCTCAGGTGGTTCTGAACTCGGACAAGACGCTCCTCTACACCGGCGACTTCAACACAGTCAGGACGAGGCTCATGGAGGGCGCCGAGGTCCCCTCGGGAGGCTTCGACGTGGTGATAACGGAATCGACGTACGCTAGGGAGGACCACGCTCCGAGGAAGGAGCTTGAGAGGGCGCTGGTGGAGGAGCTGAAGGGAACCGTGGAGAACGGAGGCACGGCCCTCGTCCCTGCCTTCTCGGTCTCCCGTTCCCAGGAGGTCGCGATGATCCTCAGGGCCTACAACTTCCAGCACGAGGTCTACATGGACGGGATGGCGAAGGAGCTGACGACGCTCTACCTCGAGATGGAGGAGTTCGTCGACGGCATACAGCTCCTCGGCCAGGCAGCGAAGAGGGTGAGGTTCGTCAGAGGGAGGAGGATGAGGGAGAGGGTACTGGAAGAGCCGGCCGTCGTGATCTCGCCAGCCGGGATGCTCCAGGGAGGCCCAGCGGTCTACTACGCCAGGTCGGTCGCAGACAGGGACGACTCGTCGATAACCTTCGTCAGCTTCCAGGTGCCAGGAACCCCGGGCGAGGCGGTCCTGAGCAGGAGGGTGCTCGAGGCCGACGGCGAGGTCGTCAGCGTGAGGTCGAGGGTGACCCAGATCAGGCTGTCCGGTCACGCGGGGAGAAAGGAGCTCCACGATTACCTGAGGAAGACTGCGGAGGGTGCCAAGGTCTTCGCGGTCCACGGCGAGCCCGAGTCCTGCGCAGAGCTTGCGAGGTGGGCGAGGGAGGAGCTCGGGGTCGAGGCGGTGGACCCTGGAGCTCGGGTCGGTCTACGAGGTCTGACACTTCGACTTAGCGGTTTTAATCGCAGCCGGGGTCAGATGAGAGGGATTGGAGCCCAGGTCGGCCTCACACGGCGAAAGGGTTTTGCTGCTGACCGAGAAGGGCAACCGCTACCTCGTCACGTTGAAGAGGGGGGAGAGGTTCCACTCGGAGGACGGAGTGATCAGCCACGACGATCTGGCCGGAAAACCCTACGGCTCCGTCGTCACGAGCAGCACCGGAACAAAGGTCGCCCTCCTCTACCCTCAGGTCTACGACCTGCTGGCCTCGCTGCCCAGGAGGACCCAGATCGTCTACCCGAAGGACCTGGGCCTCATCGCCTTCTTGCTCGACGCGAAGCCGGGATCCCTCATCGTCGAGGGAGGGACAGGNAGCGGGGTCCTTGCGCTCTACCTGGCCACTCGCGTCCATCCGGGAGGGAAGGTGATCAGCTACGACCTCAACGACGAGTTCTTCCCCGCTGTCAGGAAGGCGGCCGAGAGGCTNGGGGTACAGGAAGCGGTGGAGCTGAGGAGGGGCGACTTGAGGGACGCCGATGTGGAGGGAGCTGACGGCTTCGTGGCCGACGTCCCTGAGCCGTGGGAGGTGGTACCAGCGGCTAGAAGGTGCCTGAGGGGAGGAGGAGTCTTCGTCTCGATAGTCCCCTCTGTGAACCAGCTGGAGCGGAGCGTCTTGGCTATGAGGAGGAACGGCATCATAGACCTCTTCGTCGGCGAGTTGATGATCAGGCCGTGGAGGGTGAGGGAGGGTGCCACGAGGCCAGTCCACGTCACAAGGGGCCACACGGTCTTCGTGATCTCCGGAAGGAAGATCGAGGAGGCCGACGTCTCAAGCTGGAACCTCAAGCTCCCCTTCGGGTTCAGGTAGACATGGCCTCGAGCCTCTTGAGGTAATCGATCAACTTGGCGGAGAGCTCCTCGGCGTGCTGGTACGGATAGCTCTGGGGATACCTGCAGGAGAGCTTCAGGTAGTAGCTCGAGCAGTAAGCGGCAGCGGCTATCGCGGCCATCTCGCTCAACCTCTGGTGCTCCTCGATCTCCTCCAGCGACTCGAGGCCCCTGCTCCTCAGGACGTCCTCGTCCTTCCTCCTCCGCTCCAGTATGTCCTCGGGCCTGAAATCGAAAAGACGATGGCGTGAGGCTTGATCGCGTTGAGCAGAGGCGGTGGCAGACCGGGATAGTATCCGACTGGGGTCTTGATCAGCGCATGCGTGTCGACCAGGACCTTCCCCTCCATCCGGCCGATCCTCTCAGCCGCCTCCACCTGTATCGCCCTGTACTCCTCGACGGGGATGACCTTCCGCATATCGTCCCTGCTGGCTATGTTATAGCGTTCCCTCGCGATCTCGAACATCACGGTTCCGAGGTTCGTGACCACAACGTCCGGCGCCTTCTCCTTCACCATGTTCAGCACGGTCGTCTTTCCCGATCCTGGGACAGCGGTCACGATTACGCGGACCAAAGCCCAGCGCTATCCATCGCTCCGAGCTCGTTTTGTATGTGACGTCACCCTGACGTCGAACCAATACCGTCCAGTTCACCGCCCCTCAGATCAGCGACCCTCGGCCTTCAGACGTAGTCTCCTCCGTTTTCCGAGCGTGTAGGTCTTGGGTTCGCTCAGTCCAGCTTGATGCCAGGTATCAGCTCGAGTGCGGCGCTGCGAACGTCCTCCTTCCTAACGGTCTTGCGGCCGGCTGAGAGGGCCCTCCTGATCGCCTCGGTGCTGACCATCATCCCGACCTCCTCGAGGACCCTCCTCAGCTCCTCAGCAGCCTCCTCGCTGACCCTCTCGGCCCCGGCCTTCTTCAGCAGCCTGTGCATCGGCGCCGTCGAGAGCTCGCTCATCCCATCCCAAATTACCGCGGAGGAGATATGAGAAACTTCGCCCGTCCCCAACCCCCAGGGCCAAATCCATATTATCGGAAGGCTTCGGGTGGCAGGCGAGTTGGGTGCTGAGACCGGAAGCGGGATCTCAGAGCTGAGGGAGAGGATCAGGAAGGTGACGCTGGGGATCGTGGACCTCATGGCCGAGAGGGAGAGGCTCGTGAGGGAGCTCTCAAAGGTCAAGGCGGCCGCCGGCGAGTCACCGTTCAACCCCGAGGTGGAGCGGGAGCTGAGGACGGTTGCGATGGCGAGGGCTGCCGAGCTCGGCCTCGACGCGGACCTGGTCAGAAGGGTGCTGACGCTCCTGCTCAAGAGGTCGACAGAGGTCCAGACGCGGAGCACGGGAACTCAGGGGCTGACCCACATGGACCTGATGAGGCTCGCCAAGAGGATGGAGAAGGAGGGGAGGGAGGTGGTGCACATGGAGGTTGGGGAGCCGACGCTGGGAGCACCGGAGCACGTGGCCGCTCAGCTGACCGAGGCCGCTCTCAGAGGGTACGCCTTCTACGGCGAGGCCCAAGGACTGCCTGAGCTCAGGTCGGCCATCGCGGAGGACCTGAACGAGCGGTTCGGGGTCGACGTGAAGCCCGAGCAGGTGGTCGTGACGCAGGGAGGGAGGTTCGGGATCTACCTCGCCATGGCTGCGACGCTCTCGATGGGCGACGAGGCTATCGTGATAGACCCTTCGTGGCCCCACTACAAGCAGGTCGCCTCGATGCTCGGTTGCAGGCCGATAGTCCACAGGACCTCGCTCGATGGCAAGTGGATGCCTGATCCAGCGGGGCTGGAGGGCGTGATCTCCGACGCGTCGAGGCTGCTCGTCCTGAACTACCCCAACAACCCGACAGGGGCTGTCGTCCCTAGGGCGCTGATGGAAGAGCTCGTGGACGTTGCACGGAGGAAGAACCTCTACGTCCTGAGCGACGAGGTCTACATGGACTACGCCTTCGGCGGACACGTGACGGCCCTCTCGACCGGCTACGAGAGGACCATCATGATCATGTCCTTCTCCAAGAGCTGGGGGATGACGGGGTACAGGATAGGTTACGCGGTGGCACCGGTGGAGGTGGCAGAGAGGATGGCGAGGATACAGGGGAGCTTGCTGACCTGCGTGCCCGAGTTCGTCCAGGTCGCCGCCCTCAAGGCCCTCTCCGACAGGGAGACGCCGAGGGCCTACCGGGAGCACATGCTGCGGGGGATAGAGGTGATCTGCAAGCACCTCGACGCGATCGGCGCCGAGTACGTCAGGCCCGGAGGAGGCATGTACGTCTTCCCGAGGATAGATCTGGGAGGGAGGGACCCGATGGAGTTCGCTATGGAGCTGCTCCGCAAAAGGGGAGTCGGCGTAGCTCCTGGAACCGTCTTCGGAGATTACCGCGAGTTCTTCCGGTTGAGCGTAGGCGACTCCCTCGAGAAGCTCGAGAGGGGAATGGCCGAGTTGGTCGAGGAGGTCAGGTCCCTACGTAATCCGCAGAAATAGTGTGAGAGGATATCTCAGCGCTGATGCTGATGGGTGCCCTGTAGAAAATATATAACATATCGAGGGACCCTTCACGGAAGGGAAAAGGGGATGGCGGTCCTCGGAAGGGTAGTATGCCCCCACTGCGGAAAGCTGACGATCAAGGGCAGGTACTGCATGAACTGCGGAAAGGAGTTGGAGGCCCCACCAGCTCAAGTAACCACACCTGTAACCCCCCAGCCGGAGGCCCCGCCCATCACGGTGACGCCAGGCCCTGCACAGCCCACCCCACCGCCCGAGCAGAGGCCGGTGTCCGGTGAGGCGGTTCAACCATCTGAGAGTGTGAGGGAGACGGCTGCCGAGGAGATCGCCGAGGAGAGGAGGGTCGTCGAGCAGCTCTCAAAGCTCTACAACTGGCAGATCAAGCTGATCAACCTCTTCCTCGAGGGCGAGTCGACCCCGGAGATCTTCGTGGAGATCTACTCGGACTACGAGTCCCGCATCAAGGCCCTCAACGAGAAGAGGCTCGAGATGATCGGGAGGTACGAGGCGAGGATGAAGGAGCTGACGCAGAGGCTGGAGACGCTCAAGCTCAGACACGAGGTCAGCGAGATCTCCCAGCGCGAGTACATCCGTCAGAAGATCGAGATCGACAACGAGCTCAGCAAGCTGAAGCCGAAGCTCGCGGTCCTCCAGAACCCCATCGAGATCAAGATCGGCGAGATACCGAAGTTCAGGGAGGAGATCTTGAGGCTGATCGAGAGCGTCAAAACGAAGGGGCCGCAGCTGAACCTCCCGCAGGAGTTCGTCGATAGGGTCGTGAACAACCTGAACGCGCTCCTGGATGCGATGCAGGACCTCGTCAAGCAGTACGAGAGGATAAGGACCGAGATCCAGAAGCTGGAGGTGCGTTACAAGGTGGGCGAGCTCCCCCACGAGGAGTACCTCAGCCAGAGGCGCCGCCTCGAGAGACAGCTGGAGCTCACCTCCTGACGGAACGTTTTCGGCGGTTCCAAGCATAACCAGCTTATAAGTAGGTTTATTGAGCGGGCGGAGCGACCGGTCCCGGAGCATGACGGAGGCCGGTCGTGAAAGGGGATGGAAGGTCAGGGAGGTCGTGGGGCTTGCGGCGCTCTCGGTGGTCTCCGGGTTGGTCTTCGCGGTCTGGAGCCATTTCGTGCACCGGTCGCTTTCGGGGTTGCGGGGCACCTGGGCGTCGGCGCGATCTACGGGATGTGGTTCATAGGAGCGACGCTTCCGGCCTACGTGCTGAGGAGGAGGTGGGCCGCTTTCCTCGGCGAGACGATCGGCGCCATCGTCGAGCTCCTGCTGGTAAGCCCCTACTCGGTGCTGCTCTACTATTACGGCCCTGCACAGGGCATCATGAGCGAGGCGGCCTTCGCGCTGAGGAGGTACAGGAGGTGGGGATACGGGACCATGGCCCTCGCAGGCGCACTCCCGGTCATCGCAGCGTATCCGTTCGATTGCCTCGTTTCGCCGTTCTATCCGACCTGCAGGTTCTACCCGCCGGAGCTCCACCTCGCGATAGTGGCAGCGATGCTGTTGAGCGGAGCGATCCTCGGAGGCGTCCTGGTCAAGGCGGTGGTAGACGCGCTCGTCTCGGCAGGGAGGCTGAGGGGGTGGCCTGTTGCTCAGGCTGAGGGCGCTCAGAGCGAGGCGAGGTGAGTGGAAGGGCCCTGAGGTAAACGCGTCGATCGGTGAGGGCTCGGTCGTCGCGCTTGTGGGACCCAACGGCTCCGGCAAGACCTCGACGTTGTTGGCGGTCGCCGGGCTGCTGGAGCGCGAGGGATCAGTGGAGATCGACGGCGTCGAGCTCTCCTCGATCGACAGGAGGACGCTCAGGTCTACGGTTTCGTACGTCCCCGAGGACCCCACGAGCTACGTGGTCAGGAACTACGTCCTCGACGAGGTCCTTGCAGGTCCCGAGTTCCTCGGCATGGATCCCGGAGAGGCGCTGAGGAGGTCCCTCGAAGCCCTCGAAGCTGTAGGTCTGAGGGAAAGGGCCGACGACCCAGTGGAGCACCTCTCAGGAGGACAGCTCCAGAGGCTCGTGATGGCGTGCTCCCTGGTCACGTCGCCTTCTGTCCTTCTCGTCGACGACGCCGTCTCCCAAGTGGACTCGGATGGAAGGAAGGCGATAGCAGAGGCGATAGGGGAGGCCGTGAAGAGGGGAACGACCGTTCTGATCGCTGTCAGCGACCTCGAGAGGTTGCCCCTGAGGCCGGACTCGGTGATCGAGCTGCCGCACGACCGAGAGGAGGAGCTTAGGCTGCCTGAGCTGCTCGTCCCGAGGAATTCGGGCATGGGAGCGATCCTCGAGGCGAAAGGTGTGAGGTTCGGATACCCTGGAGCCGGCGAGCTCATCAAGGACCTCAACCTCAGGGCCGAGGCAGGGGAGGTAATCGGCATAACGGGCCCCAACGGGTCCGGCAAGACCACGGCCCTCAAGCTGCTCACGGGCCTCCTCCGGCCACGGCGAGGGAAGGTATTGCTCAACGGCTCGAGGCCGTCCCCTCCCCGCTCCCTCTACATGCCCCAGAACCCGGACCCCCTTCTTACCGAGAGGACGGTCTGGGAAGAGCTCGAACCCCTTGTGGCAGCCAAGCTCATCGCTAGCCCAGACGCTGAACTGAAGGCTGAGCTGGAGAGGACGCCGATAGGTCACCTCGGAGCCGGATCGAGGAGGGTCCTGGCGGCCTACCTGCTCGCAGCGAGGAGACCGTCGGTCCTAGCCCTCGACGAACCCACCGCAGGCCTCGACCGAAGGAACTCACGGCTGATAGGATCGCTTGTGAGGGAGGCGGCCTCGCAGGGAAGCGTGGTCCTGGTCTCTTCACACGACGAGCCTTTCGTCGAGTCGGTATCGGACAGGGTCTTCAGGGTGGAGGGAGGGAGGCTCGTTGAGCTCTGAGCTGCTGAAGGTGCGGAGGAGCCGGATCCATCCGTTATCCGCTTCAGTCGCAGTCGCCCTGATAGCCAGCTCGATCACTTTGGAGCGGGAAGTTTTGGGATCCCTGCCCGTGATGGCCACGTCGCTGGTGCTGGCGCTGCTGACGGTGCGGAGGGCCTCTCTGATCGCGGTCTGGGCTCTGAGGTTCCTACCGATGGGTTTGGGCCTCGGAGCCTTCGCCTTTCTCGCCTCCGGTGGGAAACAGATCGAGCTAGTTCCGCTCCTTCTGGTCAGGGTCGAGACGATGGTGATGGGCTCTATGCTCCTCGCCTACGGTGTCGAGTCATGGGAGCTGGCGTACTCCCTCCGCTCGCTCGGCCTCCCCGGATGGTTCTCCTCCTCGATCGGGATAGCCCATGTCCTCCTAAGGAGGTCCCTCAGGGCGCTCGACGAGGTGATCGCCGCCCTCAGGTCCAAGGGTCTCATCGCCTCACCGCTCCACCAGCTGACGAGGGTCGGGGTCGTCACCAGAGCGCTCGTCGCCGAATCGCTCTCCTCCGCCGAGAAGGTCTCGCTGGCTCTTGAGGCGAGGGGCTTCGACCCGGAGGAATGGAGACCGATCAGGCCTGTGCCCTTCCGCTTCTGGGACTTGCTGGCGATCGTCGTGGCGGCATCGGTCTTCCTGATCTCCGCTTTACTGTGACAGATCCCGCATCAAATCTAAATCGCGCCCTTGAGGACTTAACTTGACCCCCGGTAGCTCAGCCTGGTAGAGCGCCCGGCTGTAGAGGGCGGCGTTCGCCGGCCCTCACCGGCCGGCCAGGCTACATCCCGCAGCTAGACCGGGTGGTCGCAGGTTCGAGTCCTGCCCGGGGGATTATTTTTCGCATTATATAAACATTTCCTCAAATTCTTATATATCAGTACTCGCCTTCGCTCGCATGCATGACCGCAGAACACGGAGCCCATAGACGCATCAACAGATAAGCGTGCAAAAAGGGTATAAAGGGGGTGGGTATGGGGATTCGCATCCTCCTCAAGTAATCCTCGAGTCTCGCCCGCNTCCTCAGAATCGTGAACCCGACGTAGTAGTAGAAGTTCGCGGTGCAATTCGCCTTAACGTAGAGTACGTAGACGTCCTTGTTATACTTGTACACCTTTCCTCTCAGAGGATTGTAGAACGTCCTTCCCTTCTTCAAGACAACCCGTGGTCCCCTCGACTCTATGCCAAATCTTTTCAGGAGTTCTTGAACGTATAGTAATAGGTCGTAGTTGGAGTTGGTGAGAGATATTTGTCCATGCTTGCTAACGCCTCCCTCAGAGTCGAAGAACCCTCTGAGAAACATCGCCATGCACCTCTCGCAGTGCTCAACAAACCTCCTGATCTTTTCAATGTCAATTGGCTTCTTGCACAGCTCGTAAAGTGTCCTAGACTCGACTTCGACGTAGTAATATCCCGTCGATTTGACCCTCACCCTGGGCGGCGGCCTGTTCAACACCCTGCCTATACGTATTGCGAACTCTTCGACGAACTCCNNATCNTTTGCCTCCAGATAAATTACGACNCGCCTGTAGCCTTTATGCATGCGACTTTTCTCCCAAGCAGATCCGTCACCGCAGAGCACTCCGATAACATACGCCAAATCCTCGGAAGGCTCCAACAGTTCCAGCGATGGTATCCTTCGGCCGTTATACGGACTATGTATCCCGCGCGTCCAGTAGCTCACATGGGATTTGGACAGCACGATTCCGAATTCCTGTTCGATTACCTCTATGATCTCGTTGTACGATCTACCTTCTTGACGGAGTTCGATGACCCTGTCGCGTAGCTTTATCCTGAGCTCTCTGGGCCGGTATTCTCTTCTCTTCCTACCATCACTTAACTTACAACATGTGATCTCTTCTTGCATGCTAACGTAGAGTACGTTACAGCCCAAAGTCGATTCGTTGTGCTGCTGACTACTCTCCGTCTTCACCGTCTCCTCCTTCCTATCTGAGATCTCCCGGGCCCTTCGCTCCCAGCCGATCGAAGTTCCCGCTCCCGGGACTGGGCTACAGGCAAGGAGGGAGAGCCTTTCGGGTCCAAGGTTCTGCTCAATCGTCATCTCTTCCCCACCCCACCACCCTGGCAGACAGGAGACATGTCAGGGTAAACCCCTGACCTCCCTGCCCTGTCCGGTCGGGGACTCATCGCATAGATCGTCCCCCAAGGGCCCAGTCCCGGGAGCAGGATCCTCCTTGAACCGAGGGGCACCATATCCCCTCATGCCGGGGAGAGGAGAGGGTTTTACCCCTCGATGGCCCCTCGGTCCCTGCTCCCGGGGTTAAGGCCCTAGGGTGGTGGGGATCCGCACCGTCCCATTCCCTCCCCGGCCGCTCCAGGGACGGCTCCATCCCTTTCGGGATGAGGCGGGGGCCACCTCGGGCACATCCTCCTCCAGGGCCTTCGCGCCTCGACCCTGTAGGATTTCGCCCGGTCGCCGCCCTTGGGGAGACGGTGCGGACTGTCTTCTGGTGTCATCGGTTAGCGTGATGGGGGCGGTGGGGTCGTCTGAGTCGTCGTAATTTTCGGATCTCTTCTGAGGTTTTCGGATATCATCTGACTCATCGGAAATCATCTCTCCGTTCCAATAGGACCCGGAATCCTATTGGGACGGAGTGTCTGGACTCATCTCGCTCCCTCACCACCGGGGGACCCCTGCACGCCGCGCCATTCTCCCCGGGATGCTTATCCCCCGCTTAGCCCGGGAGGCCGGCCTTGCCCGGGGATGTGATGAGGAAGCGCATCGATAATCATCCAGTAATCATCTGATAATCGTCAAGTGCCCGGAGAACCGCTAGCCCCCCGACGGGGTATTCTTTCGGGCCGCGGCCTCCGGACCACCTGCTGGCGGCAGGGCTCGGGAGCCGACGGCTTACCCTTCATCTGCCCTTTCCCCTCCGCATCGCGGAAGGTCGGCGGTTAGCCCTGCCCCCCGACGGGAGGCGGCGCCTCGACGCTCAGGCGCCTCACACCGTTCCGACGGAACGGTGCTGGACACCCGCCGGCCGCCACGTTGATCGTCCGGGATCCCTTAAGGAGCTGGGGAAGG
>JGI26466J51736_1000699_pt1 | contig 14735 bp, 17 predicted proteins | sample PerSpoCPS_CMetaG_FD_51736 | JGI IMG/M metagenome (IMG submission 51736) | reverse complement strand
GCTTTTCTCCTGAATGTGGTGATGTCGGAGGCTTTGATGTGTGAGGATACTTCTATTAGTATTAGTTTTCCATCACTTACTGTGACGTCGACATCTACCACCCTGGGATATCCGTAAACCCTTCCCGCTTCGTCAAAGACCGTCCATTTCTCAACCCTATACCCTAGCTCCTTCTCCAGCAAGCCCCTCAGGCTCTCCCTGAAAGCGCTCTCAGCCATGATGCCCCACCTAGCACCCAGAGCAGAGATATGACTCTCCACAAGCTCAAAACCCCTGATCATATCCTCCCTAAGCTTGTTCATATCCTCCCTTAGTCTGACTAGTTCGGCCTCATGTCTGTCAAGCCTCTTAAGTATCTCTTCTAGGCCTAGGAGGCCTGCGACGGCGTACCTAAACTCCTCATCCTCCCTCAGCAGCCTCAGCATCCTCGACTTGAGCTCCTTCACCGCCATCGAAGACTCCTATTTCATGCAGGCTTCACCAGCGTATAAAAGGATATGCGTTTTGCCTCATGTAGTTCTAAGTTTGTTGCGTTTGCCGTGTCTGCTGTCAAGCATTGGCCGGTGGTGTCGAACCATATGGAAGGGTGCCTAGACCACCGCATAGAACATGAGCATGTGTGGTTCGCAGGATCGAAATTGTTGACGATTCTTCAACCGAAGTAATATCTTTAGAATAAGTTGTTCGGTGTATCAGTGGTGATAAATCACGTTGATGGGGGTTTCCAGTAACCGGAGAGGAAACTAAGGCTAATGAATTTCAAGAACCGTATTAGTCAAGGGGTTAAAGATGATGGGGTTTGGTTTGACATCGACCACATTTAACGTAATTCCGAATGGGTCTGTGGAACTGTAGTGAGCTATGAGTCGAGATACTCTGCGGCCAAGGCCTTGCTTAGCATAAGTCGCGAGGGGCTAAAGGTGGAAGCCTTTATATCATATCACAACAACCTAAACCATAGATGTCGCTGTCCGCCGGCGAGATCGTCAGGCTTCTGAAGTCGGATAGGGATGCCTTGAGAGAGCTTGCCGTAGCCGTGGCCTCGGAGCCTGAGCTACGGCTTGCTGTGATAAACGCAGTCCTAGCAGATGTGGCAACAAAACAAGACATAAACCAGCTAAGGCAGGAGATGAGGGGGAAATAACATCAACAAAGCAAGAAATACAACAGCTTAGGCAGGAGTTGAGGGGGGAGATAGCACAGCTACGACAGCACGTAGATGGTGAGATAGCCCAGCTGCGGCGGGAGATGAAGGATGAGATATCCCAGCTAAGACGGGACATGAGCACAAACTTCAGATGGACGATAGGACTCATAATAGGGATATGGGGGACGACAGTAATACCCCTACTCATGAAAATGGCCGGAATAATCTAACGCACTAATTACACTGAAACAGCAGAGATGGTATAGGCTGCAAAAAGAAATACTAAGGCGATGCGTTTATAGGATGTTTTTTCAGCCTGTCTACTGCAAGCTTTTTCTCATTTGAGGCGACGCCTCGCGCGAGGTTGCAGAAAAATGGATGGTGTTTCTGCCTTTCTAGGGTTTTGCAGCGGGGACTTCAGGTTTTTGGAGGAGAATATCTCACCTTAAATCTATTAGTTTAGGCGCTTATGGTATAAAAATTACTTTGACTCGCATTTCAGCTGCAACTTCATTTTGAATTGCGTCGCTTGTCAGTAGTTGGCCCCGCTTTATTGCTTGGGAAATATAAAGCGAATCGTATAGGGTCAGGTTGTGTTCCATGGCTATTTTGAAAGCTTCGTCGATATATGTGTTTTCATCTTCAACGATTAGGACTTTTGCGTCTATCAACTGGTTTAAAGTATTGTGTAGCTTCTCGGCGATCTCGTCAGTTATGACATGCCTGATCTTGGAGTGCTTCCAGACAGCGTTTAGCACCTCTTTCTTAGCATGGTCTAGTGTTAGGACCCCCTTCTGCAGGTATTGCTCTACTTCTTTCCACCCCTCCTCCCTTAACAGATATTTTGCAAGGGAGGAAGAGTCAATGACTATCACGGTCCTCCCTCACATATTTCGTTACACTGCCCCGAGGCATCTCGGGCAGCAGCTCGACCACCCTTCTAACCTCCTCTATTATTTTCCGTCTATAAAGCTCATCAACCCTCGCCTCGAGAAAACGCTTTATCTCATCATTCCAATCCACTACGTCCCTCAGCTCATCCATCCTCCTTTTCACATCCTTCGAGATTCTAATGGAGAGGACTGTGCTCACACCTTGTATACAAGGTGTTTACTATATAAATATTCGCCCCAAATAAGAACCGTTGTCGGATAGTTAACATTTTATTACTATCCGTTCCATCTCGGCCTTAAAGGCCTCATCGATGGCTTTCGCCGCCAACGGTGGGGGACGGCACATGGGGTGTTTTGCGGCTATGTTCCAGGCGGCCACTAGATGTCTGTCCGCTTGGAGGCCGCATCTCCTACAATTGAATACATGCCCATTCGGCTTATTGAGTTCGCCACATATTGGGCATGTTTTGGAGGTGTTTTTAGCTTCAACGGTCTCGGGTTTATAGCCTCTCTCAACTGATTTGTAGGATGTGGTGGACTGGATCTTCCTGAACGGTATGCTGTGAAGCCTTCTATTCATCCTTTTACAGTATTTTATCCTATTCCTAATGTCCCTCAACTCCTCCATTACGGGCTTAACCTTCTCTTCAGCCACTATCATAGCTATTGTTTTAGATACCTTGTGGAGTATGGTGTTTACACGTCTCTCCTCCCTCCCAGAATATTTGGCTAACAGCTTAGCTCTAGCCCCTCTACATACCTTGCTTTGAATACTCCTCCTCTTCCTGAAGTATCTGTCCCTTATGTATTTTGCCTCGCTTATGTCTATCTTTACAAACCTAACCTTACCGGGCTTAATTACCGCTAAATCTATACTCTTCTCATTAACATCTATCCCCAATATTCCCTCGTATTCTTTCTCCTCAACAGCCTTCTTGAACGTTACATGAAGGTAGTATTCATCGCCAAGCGCTATGATTCTTGTACCCTTAACCTGCCATCCTTTGAATTTCTCAGCATGTCTATGGAGCCTGAAGGGTATCGTAAGATGCCCCTTATGTGTAGCAATTCTAAAGCTTCCCCAGCTGAACCAGAAGAGATGTGTATCATCAAGCAGAATGGTTCTCAACTCTTCTATTGATGGAGGATTAATATTGTTTCTCTTCCTTGAAAGCCTTCTATACGATTTGTATATCCCCAAAGCAGTAGTTATGGCGGTATAGATATAGTGCGATGGATAATCCTTGTATTCCATCCTCAGCTCCCTGTAAACCGCTTCATGTAGCCTCTTCCTAGACGTTATCTTCATACTCATTGCACTCTCCAAACATTCTTTAACCATGCACCTATAGGTGGAGAAGAGTTCTCCAAGTATCTGTTTTTGCTCCTCTGTAGGATCAAGCTTGAATTTACAGGTTTCATTCAGTAATAAGCTGTTTGACACCTTCCACCACCTTCTCGTACTTGTGACTCCTCAGACCGTAGAGCTTCCCAGCAAAGCTCGATACTAAGGCTATCAAGTCCTCTACTAGTTCTTGATAAGCGTCCTTAGGCTCCTCCCCGTTAACAACCTCGATCCTGACACCGTGGGATGAAAAGTACCTTTCTAAGTAACTAAAACCAAACCTAGTTAGCCTGTCTTTAAAGGCCACTACTACGGCCCCTATCCTTCGCTCCTCGACAAGACCAAAGAGCTTACTTAATGATTTCCTATTCTCGTTAAGCCCGCTGGCTACATCCTNTAAAACTGCAGTAACTTCATACCCCCTTGATTTAGCGTAATCCAGCAGGCTTTGCTTCTGCCTTTCTAAATCAACCTTATGCTTTTGGTCATGCGAAGAGACCCTTACATAAATCACAGCTTTCCTTGAGGCATCAGGCTTGACGAATCCCATTAAACGCTCAACCTCGCTCTGAGGTATCCTCCTCCTACCACCAACAGTTCTGACAACACTTATCTTCCCTTCCCTATCCCACTTCCTAAGCGTATTGGGATGAACCCCCAACCTCCTACAGGCCTCTCGGAGAGTCAGCAGCTTTTCAGACATCATGTAAATAAAGTTAAGAAAAGTTATATAAAGTTAACTATTCAGAAACTGCTGATGAACCCGTCAACCAAGTAATACGCCTCGTTGGATCTTTGTTAGTTTAATTAGGCTTTCTTGTCGACTAGGTATGTAATACCAAGGAGTTGGCTTTTAAAGGGCTGAAGATAATAACTGAAGCCCTAAAACCTCCCGGGTGGTGTGATCTTACGCAGTTCTTCTTTAAGTTCTTCTTCGTTAGAGACCTTCAAACCTGTCCAAAAATCTTTATCAAGTCTTAAGCCTTTCTCCTCCAAGACCTTCTCTACTTCTTCCAGAAGCCCTTCAAGCCTGCTGGTTGGCAGCTTCTGCAGAGGTGTTTCAAAAAGATATTCTAACAGGTAGATCAGCTCGATTCCCAAAGCTGTCTGGAATGGTTCGAATTCCCGGTCAAAGATGATCATTACTTTAGTTATATACTTGTCACTGTATTTCGAAACCATATCGTAGAGTAACTTCTTAAAGTTCTTTCTGAATAGTAGCCTATCCTTAAAGTATACCGGGACATTTCCGTCATCTTCCACATATATGTCCACACCCTCCTTACAAAACTCTTCGACAATCGTCTTCAGCTCGCTTGGCATTCTCTCCAACACCTCATCATAATCACCCACACAATCATATGCGAAGTCACCCTTCCCAATTCTCCTAACCTCAATATTATGACTGACAGCAAACCTTACTTCATAGCCCAGGCTCCATAGCCTCCTGACAAAATAAGCCTCAGCAACCAAGCCGGTAATATAGTGTCCGTCACGATTACCATACTTTTGAAAGAAGTCTTCTGGAAAAACACAACCTAAAACCACACCATTAACCCGCACCGTAATAGACGTAAACGTCAATATCGACAAGNCCACGCTNCACAAACTNACGTACTTATCTGAAAACTATTTAGGTCTTTCTTTAGTTTTGTTTATTGGGAAGACACGGAGCCGTTGGCGGGGCTGATCATTCCAGTATTTGGACGGTTCATCAAGATACCAGAATCGATTAGTGAACAAGTAGAAACTATGTTCCTCAAGGGCATTATGGAGAATATCTAAGTCAACATACATCAATAGCTCTACTTAACGGGACATGTTAGGTAGATTGCATCAACTAACACAACCTCGGCGTGCGTGTTACGTGAACTGTGATGTTCAAGGAATGGGTTTATGAAATATGATAAATATCACCCAGCAACAATCATTACGGATGCGTGAAATAGACGTATATTCTATCAGCGTTCTCGCCAGAGATGAGGAGGATCACCCCCTCAAAATATCTATCGACGGTAAAGTGTATGAATCGATTGACAGAGGGGTGTTCAACATCCCGCTGAAGGACATCGAAAACCTAAGGCTCGGCGCACTCGGCCTTCTCGCCATATCTGTCAACGTAGCTGCCCGCATCCGGAAAAAAGATGGTGTGTTGGAGAACATACCCTACTCTCTACTGAATACGGAGGTCGAATACACTTCGGACGTGCTTATGTGGCGATCTTCGAGTTCAAGCCCAGAAAATATCTCGACCTCAGAAGGGGGAGGAGGAAAATATTTTACAGGGATGTCCTGAAGGCGTATTTCAAGGCATTGGAGAAGGCTGATGAGCTGGACCCCCGCGTCAACCCATCTGATAAGAGGCACTGGCACTACGACAGCAAAGAGGCTGAAGCCTACCTCGTGATAAAGCTTTCGGCGGATATGACGGTGAAACAGGCCGTGAGAGAGTCAAGGGAATCTTCAGGAAAATATACTGGTTAGCAATCAGCATACTAGAAGACATCATTAGGAGAAAGAAGAGAGAGGAGGGAGTTTAATGTGAACAGCAGTAACTCAACACTTAGCCTACAACGGACTCGACTGTAACATTGTTGGGCATATGTTCTCTCGAAGTTAGCGACGTGCTTTTCAGTTTAAGCGATTGTTATGGAAGTTTTGGTCCGCTTGAGGAGGCCTGCTCTCTTAAGTTCGATGTACTTCTCTCGGAGGGCTGTGATTGACTGGTCTTCGACGATGACTACGCCGTCTTCTAGGGCGTCAACTATTGACGGAACACCTCTCTCCAGCATCTTAAGGGCCTCATCCAACCTATATGGATGGACTTCGAGATGTGGGTCGACGATTTCGTAGATCTTCCGAATCCTCTCCAAATAGTCCTCGTTGAAGTCCGCTATCACCAGTATATCGTAATCGCTCCAAGGCTTGTAGTCACCACGTGCCCTGGAACCGAAAAGGACAACCCAGTGGACGTTATAAAGCCTACTCAGCCCCTCAAGAGATCTGAGGATATGTTTGGGCTCATTTACCACCGAGACGTCCCTCCACCTCCCTAACTATCTTCTCGGCAGCAGCGATGGCTTGGGCTGAGATGTTCTCATCGTATGCTTCATGAGCCGGGCCAGCTGGATGCGCATTTGGATACCTAGAGGGGATGTAGTGTGCGTCTAGGGTCCTTGCGAGGCTAATGAACTCCATGAACTTTTCATCACCCGTCTTCTCAACATACCTCTCGATCAGAACCCTTACACTATGGCCCCAAGGTGATTCGTTTACGCTGTAGAGGAGGGCTTTGACGCCTTTTTCGGCTGCTTGGTGTGCATAAAAGCAGGCTGCGTTAAAACGCCTACTCGAGTGCAGTATCTTGGCCGTCTCAAGATCGTAACCGGCCTCTGAAAACCATCTCTCAGCCTCTCTCATTAAAATGTCCCCTACGTTTATGGTAGAAGTTATATGCTTAAAAAGATTCGATGAGATTGCTGTTGTGGTTAATTAACATTTAATGCTTCATTGATGATTTCTGCCGCCAACAGTAGGGGACACCGCATAGGGTGTTTTTCAGCTATGTTCTAAGCGGCTACTAAATGCCTGTCCGTTTGGGGGACCTTCTCAGATACATGACCATTCGGCTTATTCACTCCACCACTGTATCGAGCATTTTTGGAGGTGTTTTTAGCGTCAATGCTCACGGGTTTTCAGGCTTTTCTATCTTGCGTTAATGATTACTTATGAATATTTTGTGCAAGTATCTTCTCAGCGCTATGGAACTTACCTAGCGCACTCAGCCGTTCCGAGCTTAGGCTTGAGGAGAGACGCTCCACGACCCTGTTGCACGGCTAGTGTTTTTGAGGCGTATATTTATGTGGAGATGGTTTTCACTGGGTGAAGCCCTTAGACTCTCACAGCCGATATTATAGCTTGCACGGTTGAAAAGTTAATCTAGCCAGGTGGGGTGATGGGCTTTCCAAGCCGCTTGACCCTACCGTTGGAGGTCATAAACCTGTGTAACTCCTCAAGCGTTGGCATGGCTTCTTGAGCCCCCAGCCTTGTTGTGGATAGGGCTGCAGCGTTGTTGGCCAGCTCAGCTGCGTCATGTAGTCTCATGCCTTTAGCGAGTCCGTAGGCCAGCGTGCCGCAAAATGCGTCACCAGCGCCGGTGGTATCAACAGTTTTAACCCTCACACCCCTCAAATGGGTTGTTTCCTCTTCAGACACAACCACCACACCCATTCTCCCGAGAGTCACTAAGACATCCTTTACACCCATGCTCAGCAGTCTCCTCCCGGCCTTCACAGCTGATGGGACATCATGAACCCTAACCTTAGTGAGATAGGAGGCCTCGAGGGCGTTGGGTACGAGTATATCGACTTTCTCCAGCATCCTTCGGGGCAGGGGTCTGGCAGGGGCTGGGTTGAGTATGACCAGCGGACCAGCCCTTTTGGCCAAGTTTATGGCGTGTTCCACAGTATTCAGAGGTATCTCAAGCTGGAGGAGAACTACTTCTGCATCTGATATTGTATCTAAGGCTGCATCCACATCAGAGGGTGAGCATTTCTCATCTGCTCCCGATGAAACTGCTATCAGGTTTGAGCCTCTCCTATCTACCATTATGAGTGCAACACCCGTATGGGTTGTGGGATCCCTGATAACATGATCGGTCTTTACTTTCTCTGCCCTCAGACCCTCTAGAAGCATCCCACCAAATATATCGTGGCCGACCCTACCCACTATCGCTGCCTCAATACCGAGTCTCGACGCAGCGACGGCCTGGTTGGCACCTTTTCCACCTAGTGAAACTTTGAAAACTCCACCAATAACCGTCTCCCCCCTCACCGGTATCCTGTCCAGTTTCACTGTTAAATCCACATGCAGGCTCCCCACCACAACTACCTCAGCCATGACTCGGAGAAGGATTCAAGGCTACTAAAAGGTTACATGNTTTCAGAAATCCANGGGTGACGTATCCGAGTCTGTACACCTCTTTCTCGAACAGCTAATATCTTTTTTAAGGATTTCGCAAGGACTCAGCCTAACTATGTTTAACCCCCCGTNTACAACCGAGAATCTTCCCTATTTCTTCAAAAGCATCCGAGATCGTTAACATGTTAAACTTGTACCCATACTCTTCAAGTCTGCGCCCAAGTTGTACAGTCTGAGGGGGTTTTATGGCCGCTTGGGATAGTAGCTCCACATCAGTCATTATAGATTGTGTCGGGCCGTCGGCGAGTATACGTCCTTCAGACAAAACCACGGTTCTTAAGGCTGTCTCGACCACAAACCTCATATCATGTGTTATTATTATCACGGTCTTGCCGTGCCTGTTAAGCTGCCCGATCACCTCCGCTACCTTGCGCCTGCCCCTATGATCCTGGCCGGTTGTAGGCTCGTCCAAAACCAGCACATCTGGGTCCATCGCTATAGCCGAGGCGATCGTAACCAGCTTCATCTGGCCGTAATTAAGGTCGTANGGATGTGTCNTTCGATGTTGCGAGAGGCCAACCATCTCCAAAGCCTTNGAAACNCGCTCATCTACAGCCTGCTTTGAGAGACCCTGTTGAAGGGGGCCGTAGGCGACTTCATCATAGACTGTGCTCATAAATATTTGGTGGGATGGGTTTTGGAAGACGTAGGCCACAAATGAGGCCAGAACATGGGTGGGGGTTTCCTTGGTGTTATAGCCGTTAATGAAGACATCACCCTTTGATGGCTTAAGCAGACCGTTAAGATGCTTAGCTAGGGTTGTTTTGCCGCCACCATTCTGGCCTATCACAGCTACGGTCTCGCCAGCTCTTATACTGAGGCTGACATCCCTAAGCACTGGGACATTAGGGTCATACCAGAACCAAACACCCCGTACATCTATCAACCTCTTCCACCACCCTCAAGGAGCTCGAGAAACAAGGACACGGCCTCGTCAATGGTTATAGGATATTGGCCGAGGTTGATCCGACATACATTTTCTACAAGATATGCAAGCTCTGTAACCGATGGTGGATCAACCCCAGCTGATTTTAACAGCTCCACCTGCCTGAGTACATCCCTTGAGACACCTTCGCTGATAATCCTCCCCCCTTCCAGCAATATCATGCGGTCTGTGAAAGTAGCCAGCTCCTCGATCTCATGCTCCGCAACAACAATCGTAGCACCATCGTATAAGAGCTCCTTAAGGACATTAAAGACCTGGGTCTTTCCTAACGGATCCAGCTGGGCTGCAGGTTCNTCCATGACTAAGACCTCGGGCTTCATAGCCAAGACNGTAGCAATGGCNAGCCTCTGTTGCTGTCCGCCTGAAAGTTCGAAGGGTGAGCGGTTCTCAAGACCTTGGAGGCCAACCTTCTCCAATGCTTCCCGAGTCCTCTCCACAATAACTTCCCTAGGGTATCCCAGCATAGATAGTCCGAAGCTTATCTCATCCTCAACTGTGTGGGCCAGTCCTGAAAGCTGGTTTTCAGGTTCTTGGAATACAAGCCCAACCCTAGTAGAGAGTTCAGCTACGGTGTGTTTGAGGGTGTCCATCCCAGCCACATATATCCTCCCCCTCACCTTCCCACCGTAGAAGTGTGGGACAAGACCGTTAAGGGCCTTGCATAGAGTTGACTTGCCNGCGCCGTTTGGCCCGATGATACCCAGNGCCTCACCTCTCTTNACCCTGAANCTCAAATCTTTTAGGACATCGGGTTTTGATGGATATGAGTAGCTGAAGCCTTCTACCACTATCGGGTCCCTGTAAACATCCTGCAAAGCCCCATCTACCCTGCGAGCAGATACTTTAGATGAGCGAAGGGTGAGTAGCCNTGGGTGATGTATAGATAGCCCAGATAGAGTGATGCAGACGCCATGCATGCGAAGAAGATATAATCTATTGTCTTGAATCTTATGTCGTAGAGGATGGTCTTGGGAACCGGCGCGCTGAACCCCCTAGACTCAAGTGCTATAGCCCTAATCTGCACCTTTCCTAGTGAACTCAGTGTAAGGGGGACGACGAGGAGCAGGAAGTTCCACAGCTTCTTCACAACACCCACATCTATCCTGAGACCTCTAGCTAGCTGAGCCTGGTAAATGCTCTTCACCTCATCCACCATCAAAGGTATTAGCTGGAGGGTTGCGGCCACCATGTATATGAACCGGAAAGGAAGCCTGAACTTGAAGAGCATTGCTATAAGGGCTGTTTGCTGGGTTGTAAGGTAGAATAAAAGGGCGGCGGATACTGTGACACCTATGCGTAGGGGCCATGTAAAACCCCATGCAAGCCCCTCAAGGTATACGGGCAGATCCAAACCCATTATATTCAGCCTATAGATTATAGTTTGATTCCATGGAAAACCCAGTGGCAGTGAGAGAATTGGGACAGCTAAAGCCATCCACGGTAAGACAACAAGCATCAACNGGAGNACAACATGCTTACCGACTCTCCCAATAAAAGATAGGATAATATTCGTCATCAGGAAAATAATAGTTAGTACGTAGTCATAGAAGATGTAGGCTAGTAGTGATATCCATATAAAGTAGAGGAATTTTGTCCTTCCATCAGCTAGGTGGAGTGGCGTCCTCCCGGCGAGTATGGTTTTTTTGAGAAGTAGCGTGCCGAGGGCGCTCAGACCACAACACCGGCCTGGCTACTTCCTCAGAAGGACCAGCCGGCGCGGTACCCTAGACGCTATAGCCAAGGCTATGATGAATGAGATTATCTTGTCAGGTATCTCGGTGCTTATTGCCTGGACATAGTTGGCTAGGTAAAAGTTCCCAGTCGCACTTAACGTGGCGGCGTATATTGCGGCCGGTATGGGCTTCCAGAGAGGCCCTCCCCCGAAGATAGCTATTGAGACAGCCGTAGTGAATATTGGATAGACCAGGCCAAATAGTAGGAATGCCGGGATGAGGCGTAAAGGACGTCTCAGGTCAGCCCAGCCCATCTTAACACAAACCATCGTGATTCCAGCTATGACTACGTTGGCAAAACCCCAAACCCAGTTGGGGAGGCCCCAGAGCGTGAACGCCATTATAATGTTGTACAGGAAGCCGCCTATGCTCCCAACCCAGAACCTGATATTAACGTGCCCAGCATAGTTGCCCACGTATCACCCCATATAGGTGCTTTCAAAAGCTCTACGATGACGCCGCCTACATAGTTCAGGGCCGCTATAGTAGGTATCATTACAACGGCTAAAACCTTAGCACCTGTTGGGATGACCTCAACCTCTCCCTCTGACTCTGTTTTCTTCTCAGCCAAACTCCCACAACCTCGACCAATTGTCTTATATACGTGACAGATAAACTTTTATGGAGTAAAGGTGGCAGACTCTTTTTAAGCAGGGTAGCAGACCGATACTACGTGGTTAAAGTTATTTTGGATATGGATCCAGGAATAGACGATGCCCTAGCCATAATGCTCGCAGTCAACTCTCCGGAGCTGGAGATTCTAGGCATAACAACCGTCAGCGGTAATGTACATGTAGATAAGACCTCTATTAACGCACTACGGGTCCTCAACCTGCTAGGAGCCCAGGGTATCCCGGTCTACCGAGGTGCCGGAAAGCCTCTCGTGAGGGAGTTGACAACAGCTGAGTGGGTGCATGGTGAGGATGGGCTAGGCGACGCCGGGATACCCATGCCCGGACGACAGGCCCTTAATGGTGCTGTCAGCTTTCTAGCCGAGACACTGGAAAGTGAGAGGGATGTGACGTTGGTGACAACAGGCCCCCTCACCAACGTGGCGTTGGCACTAGCCCTTTATCCCCAACTAGCACACCATATTAGACGGATGATACTGATGGGCGGAGCTTACGGACTNACACAATATGGGTACGGAAATACCACACCCGTCTCTGAGTTCAACATCTATGTGGACCCTGAAGCCGCTAAGATTGTCTTCGAATCGGGAGTAAGGCCATTATGTGTTGGTCTTGACATAACAACAGACCCGACCACTACATTGAAGAAGAGGGATTGGGAAAGGCTCGCTAACTCGTCATCGGCTACTGCTAGGGCGGCTTCAAAGATAATTGAGAAGTTTGTGGCGCGATTTGGTTTTATGCAGCTCCACGACCCAATGGCTGTGGCCGCGGCCATTAACCCTTCGCTATTCAGGTCTGACATGTATCATGTCTATGTTGTATGTGAAGGTGAGATGACAAGGGGGCAGACAGTCATAGAGAGGAGGTTCTGGGTGAAGAAGGAGCCAAACGCCGAGGTATGTCATGGAGTGAATGGGACAGGCTTCCTCAAACTCTTCTTCGATAGGATTGGAGTGTTAGACGACTGATACAACCAACAACATTGCTGGGCTACACCTTTATGGGTTGCGGGATCCCTGATAACATGATCGATCTTTACGTTTTCAGCCCTCAGATCCTCCATAAAAATAATCTCCATCAAAAGCTCAGAGTTAGGGACTGAGATATAAACAGGGGCTAGACGCTCAGTTAGCGTGTTGAAGGTGGTCAGGTCAGTCCGAAAACTAACCACAATTGAGGAGGTTAGATTTAATACCAGGTTTGCGCGAATGCTTTAGAAGTCATGCATATAGCGGTTAAGCTAGTTAACGTTAGCAAAACGTTTACAGGGGGTATACGTGCGGTAGATGATGTATCAATCGAGCTTGGGGCTGGGAAGCTGTATGGCCTAGTAGGTCCTAACGGTGCTGGTAAATCGACATTAACTAACCTAATCGCTGGTTACGTAGTTCCTGACANGGGTGATATTTATGCCAACGGATTTCCTGTGGTTGGATACCACCANGCAATGACTCAATGTGGTGTAGTGAAAGTTGAACAACACCCCAACCTTGCTCCTTNGATGTCGCCGGCTGAACATTTGGACCTATTATTGCCAAATGTGATAACGGGAAAAAGGCTGCTACCTAGGTGTGNAGAGCTGCTCAGGGAGATAGGAGTAACGGTAAGCTTAAGGGAGCCAGTTGAATCTTTACCTATAGGACAGCAAAGAGCTTTCGAGATAGTAAAAGCACTTATACAATGTGAGCTGATAGCTAGTCAGAACGTTAATCCAATTCTGATATTAGATGAGACTACGGCCTACCTACCGGNGCACTTAAAAGAATCCCTCAAAAATAAATTGAGAAAACTGGTGTCTGATGGTTACACTATAATTATGATATCTCACGACCTGCAAGAGGTTAGGGATATATCGGATGAGATACTTGTGATGACTGGTGGGAAGATAGTTGCTCGTTTTACATCTTCAAATCTAAACATGGTTGAGTTGGTTGGTTCGATGTTTGAAACCACGCATGTTGTAGATAACGTTATTTTTGGGAAAGAAACAACCAACGGTTCTCCAGCAGTATTATTAGATAACGTCTCAGTGAAAGACGACAGAGGGTACCGTGTCATCGACGAACTCAATCTAAAAGTCACCACCGGTGAAATTCGCGGCATAGCAGCTATTCCAGGAACGGGTGAGAAGGAATTGGCCGAAGCCATTTATGGGTTACGGAAGGTAGAGTCAGGCAAGATATTGATTTTTGGAAAAGAAACCAGCAAACTTGATGTTGATGCAATCAGAAAGATGGGGGTTAGACTACTTTCCGATGATAAAATTAGAGAAGGGCTTATATATGACGGTTCTGTGATCGATAACCTTACTATAGGTATGGAGTCAGACTATTCGCTGATGAGGGGTAAAATTATTGACACACAGCGTCGTATTGACCTCGCTAAAAGGCTGACTAAAGAGTTTTCAATAAAGGTGAAGAACCTGCAGGATCCGATATTCATGCTCTCAGGGGGAAACATGCAACGTGTTTACTTAGCACGCGTATTAGGTCAGAGGCCCCGGTTGCTGATAGCTCTACATCCTACCGTTGGTCTTGACCCAATGGGCACTAATCTGTTCTACCGGAAAATCAACGAACTGCGTAGGAATGGCCTGACATCTCTTATTTTCTCACCGGACATAAAGGGACTTATTACTTTATGTGATAGGATATCGGTTTTGCGTAATGGTAAAATTATTGCAACCTTTTCGGTGAGAGAAGCGAATGTAGAGACACTTGGAATGTTGCTCAGTGGGGTAGGTTAATGTCACTCAGAATTACACTAGTCAAAAGAGAACAGCCACCGCTCAAGTATGCAGTATTAGCTCCGATCGGATCGGTTGTGTTAGCGTTGATGGTGAGTTCAATTTATGTGCTATTAGCCAATGGTGATCTAGCGCAGGTTTACTATTTTCTGTTAACATGGCCTTTAGCGAACCCGACAGAGGTATTCGTAACAGCAACACCGATACTGCTTCTAGCCTTAGCGGTATCTATAGCCTTTAAGGCCAAGTTTTGGAATATAGGCACACATGGCCAATTTATTGTCGGAGGTCTTATAGCTGCATGGTTAGG
>JGI26466J51736_1000696_pt1 | contig 14745 bp, 16 predicted proteins | sample PerSpoCPS_CMetaG_FD_51736 | JGI IMG/M metagenome (IMG submission 51736) | reverse complement strand
AACCCTGACGAGGTCTCTGTAAGGGCTTTGACAGAGCTATGGGTCCAGATGGCAGACCTAAAGAAAAACTCCAAACAAGCAAGAACATCGATAAACCACCCTCTGGCAAGAGAGATACACAGAGAAAATAGAAGACTCGTCGAAAAGCTTGCAGAGGAGATACATAGAGAGGCCCTAAAACTACCGCTATACAGGACAACCTTTGAAAGGCTTGGACTCAAGGGACCAGCACTGGCATATCTGATAAGCCACGACGGGTGGGCTTTAAAGATCCTACCGCGTGAAAAACTAATCCTCAGGTTTCAGATGACTGGTAGACGAAAACACAGGAAGAGAAATACTAGGAGTAGGCTGTTGATAATGCTTGCAAGGTCCACAGTTCTCAATAAACACAACCGATACTATGAAGTCTATCGGAGATACTTTGAGAGATTCGAGGCCGAGCTCAGCGACAGCTCGAAAAAAGCACATTGGAAGGCTATCCTACGGGTTGCCGAAAGAATATTAAGAGACCTACACAGCCTTGCAAAAAACACAAAACAAACCCCAGACATATAGAGGCTGGGCCTGGGCGGCGGAAAACCCCAGACCCGGCCCACAGAGGGATTGTCCTCCTAAAAGAGGCCCTCTCATAATCCTCCGGTGTGTCTGGGTTCCGAGTCCGCTGACGGCGCCCAGCCAAACCCCTCTTCCCTTTTCCTTCCTTTTTCATGTTTACTGTTTTAGCTTTTTGATCGGTTTTACCCCTCCCTATATTATGAGGAAGGGTTTTCGCTTGTTTTTGTTATTGGCAACATGGAGTGTTGCCGTAGGTTTTCTATCTGTGTTGCTTTCTAATCGATTTGCCTGACCTAATAACGTGTGTATTACCTGGCCGACTCCGGCCACCTATTTAAATCACTAAACTTTTTGGGTATCTACTCAAATATTGGTAGGTTTCATATAGTGTCCGACGCCGGCCACACCCCTCTTATGGTGCTGGCGTGGCCTTATATGTATTTTCCCCGTAGGTCCCATAGTGTCCAAATAATGGGTTTATATAGCTGAATACCTCACATAGCAGCCTCGCGAGTCAAAATAGACGCCCCTAGAGGGGTAATTAAAGCCTTATTTGGACACTACCGTAGGTCCGGGCGTGTCCAACGGTTACTTAGCGCTTTGCCTTTCTTCTCTTTATGCTTTGTAGGTGGGATGTTAGGGCTTATGATATTGGGCTATTGATGGCTGGCTTGGATTACGTCTTAGACTTAATGGGCTTTGACTCTAGGTTTGAGAAGTGTAGGTTTGGGAGGCCTCCTAGGCTTTACGTTAAGGCCCTGGTCTTGAAGGAGGTCTGTAAGGCTAGCTTAAGGTATGCTGAGAGCCTATCCCTTACATATCTAGGTGTCAGGATACCTAACCCTTCATTACTGGGAGGTTAGGCATGGGGACGTGGTTGGGGAGGTGTTAAATGTGCTCCTAAGGCTGCTGACCCACATGGATTACGACTACTCGACGAAGTTTACCGATTGGCTGAAGGCTCTTCATGAATTATTCATAGATGTTAGGGTTATGGGCGGCGAAACACTATTCCCAGTCCACGCTAAGCTGACGAACTCCGAGATGGAGTTCGTTAAAGGGATACCTGAGGGTGGGGGGATAATGCTTGGAGATGGGGCATTCGACGCCAAGCCCGTACTAAACACCTTAGCATCAAGGGGATACATACCAATAGTTAAGAGGGGTTATGGGGCTAGGTTTAGGGACAGGGCATACGATGAAGCCCTATATGCTTATAGGAGCGTCGGTGAAGGGGTATTCGGAGTACTAACAACGGAGTTCGGAGACAGGCTGAAAACGAGGAGGGAAGAATCAACAAAGACGAGAACGCTTCTAAGAATCATAATATACTGCCTAAAGATCCTAGTGAGGTGGGCCTATGAATAGTTGGACACGCCCATATTGGAGCGGGTTTTAAATACCTATTCCAAGGAGAGGAAAACAAGATTACTGTTACCATTAAGCTATATGATGGTGGAGTAGAGCTATTCTATAAAGAGGACGAGCAATCTCTTTTCTCTATATGTAAGAAGTCGGCCAGATTTGAGGATGGATGGCGTTATTGCTCTAAATGCCAGACCTTTTTCATCAATCACATAGTATGTCCATGAGACGGTATAAAGTTTAGGAATTCACCAAGAAAGAAGAAGAAAGGAAGTGAGGTAACGGTAAAGCTTAATCCCTCTGTGGTGGGGCCTCTANCATCGCATATACTGATGTTTTACCTAAATGTAAAGATAGTGGTTCCGCGAAACCACCCAGCTCTGGGGGAGAGAGTTGTGTGAAAGTGGGAGAGGCGACATCTTATATGTCCGGCGGCCGGACGAAAAAGACGTCGCGGAGACGTCGCGTGTTGTGGGGTCCGTGAACCTGGGGATATCCTTTTCGAAAACTGAGAGTGTCCCGATTAGCCGCTGATGCCATGGTGGTGTGTTGGTGGGCGGGTTTAATTGGTTGAGAGTATTTTTCTGAGGACGTATTGTAGTATGCCGCCGTGCCTGTAGTATTCTACCTCTGTCTTGGTGAGGAGGAGGGTTTTGACGGTGAATTCCTTCACCGACCCTTTTTCGTCAACGGCTTTAACTGTCAGTTTTTTGCCGGGGTGCAGGCCCTCGCCTATGCCTGATATCGTGTATGTCTCTCTTCCTGTTAGGCCGAGCTTTTTCCAGCCCTGTCCCTCCTCGAACTGGAGGGGCAGGACACCCATCCCCACAAGGTTACTTCTGTGGATTCTTTCAAAGCTCTCCGCAATCACCGCCCTAACACCCAGCAGCGCCGTCCCCTTCGCCGCCCAGTCCCTGGAGCTGCCCGCACCATACATCCTACCCGCCAAGATAATCAAAGGTGTTTTTGTCTCCGCGTACCGGACTGCGGCGTCGTATATCGTCGTTATCTCGCCCGTTGGGTGNTATAGGGTCCACCAGCCCTCCCTGCCCTCGGCCAGTAGATTCCTAAGCCTGATGTTTGCAAACGTACCCCTAATCATTACCTCGTGGTTGCCTCTCCTCGCACCGTAGGTGTTGAACTCAACGGGGTCGACGCCTTGTTCGATGAGATACTTTCCGGCTGGGCTGTTGGGTGGGATGGCCCCCGCCGGGGAGATGTGGTCTGTGGTTATTCTGTCTTCTAGGAGCGCAAGTACGCGGGCGCCGACTATGTCTTCGGGCTCTCTNACATCTGTGGAGAAGTGGGCGAAGTAGGGAGGCTCCCTTATGTATGTTGATTTGGTGTCCCATTCGAATGTCTCACCGCCNGGGGATGGCAGCTTCTCCCACCTTTCATCCCCCAGCAATATGTTGGCATATTTCTTCACGAAGACCTCGGGCTTGACCGCCGCCGCTATCGTGTTTCTTATCTCCTCCATCGAGGGCCAGATGTCTCTTAGGTAGACAGGTTTCCCGGCGCTGTCTGTGCCCAGCGGCTCCTCCAGCATGTTTATGTCTATGCGGCCGGCTAGGCCGTATGCGACGACAAGCATGGGTGACATGAGGAAGCTCGCCCGGACCAACGGGTTTATCCTCCCCTCGAAGTTCCTGTTACCGCTGAGGACAGCTACTGTGTAGAGGTTTCGGGTTTTTATCTCCTCTGCGACCTTCTCAGGCAGAGGCCCGCTGTTGCCTATGCAGGTTGTGCAGCCGTAGCCGACTAGGTGGTAGCCCAGCTGCTCTAGGTACGGTGTGAGCCCCGCTCTCTCAAGGTATTCTGTCACGGCCATGGAGCCGGGTGCGAGGCTTGTCTTAACATATGGCTTTGTCCTTAAACCTTTCTCTACTGCTTTCTTTGCTAGGAGGCCTGCCCCAACCATTACGGAGGGGTTTGAGGTGTTTGTGCAGCTTGTTATGGCGGCAATCACAACGGAGCCGTGGCTCACGCCGTCAACAGAGCCGGAGCCTCTGACAGCCTTCACAACCTGCGCCCCACCGCCCTCGTAGAACCAGAGAGTGTCGTTTATGACCTCGGCTCTAACACCTGACTGGTTTAGGTATTTTGCGATAAGCTCAAGGGCTTTCCTCCTGACATCCTTCAGGGGGATTCTGTCCTCGGGGTTCGCGGGCCCGGCGATTGAGGGCTCGACCGTCGAGAGGTCAAGCTCCAGCACGTCGTTATACTTCGGTGTCTCCGCAGGGTTGTAGAAGAGGCCCTGGAGCCGGCAGTATTTTTCGACCAACCTAACATGTGTCTCGGGCCGCCCCGTCAACCTTAGGTAGCTTAAGGTTTCCTCGTCGACGGGGAAGTAGCCTACTGTCGCACCGTATTCGGGGGCCATGTTTGATATAGTGGCCCTGTCTGGGGTGCTGAGCTTTTTCAGGCTGGGCCCGAAGAACTCCACGAACTTGCCTACGACTCCGTGTTTACGCAGTAGCTCGGTTATTGTGAGCACGAGGTCTGTCGCGGTAGTGCCCTGCGGTAGCTCACCTACCAGGCGGACGCCCACAACCTCGGGGGTGGGCATGTAGTAGGGCTGCCCAAGCATAACCGCCTCCGCCTCTATACCCCCAACACCCCATCCCAGCACACCCATACCGTTCACCATCGGGGTGTGGGAGTCTGTGCCCAGAACGGTGTCGGGGAAAGCAGTGTGGCTTTCTCCACCTTCCTTGACGTAGACGACCTTTGCGAGGTACTCGAGGTTTACCTGGTGGACGATGCCCTTGCCGGGCGGGATAACTCTAAAGTTCTTGAAGGCCTTCTGCGACCATTTCAGGAATGAGTATCTCTCGGCGTTGCGTTCAAACTCTTTGTCCAGGTTGAGGGCGTAGGCCTGGGCTGTGCCGAAGTAATCCACCTGTACGGAGTGGTCTATTACTAGGTCTACGGGGATGCTGGGGTTTACTTTTGAAGGGTCTTTCCCAAGCCTCTTTACCGCATCCCTCATCGCAGCCAAGTCAACGAGCGCCGGAACACCTGTAAAGTCCTGAAGAAGCACGCGGGCTGGGTTGAAGGGTATCTCCCTCTGCCCCCCTCCGATGTAGGAGAAAGAGGACTCGACATCCTCGTCTGTGACCGTGTTTCCGTCCTCACTTCTCAAAACGTTCTCCACAAGAACCTTGATGCTGTACGGCAGCTCTGCGAGGCGGAACAACCCCCTCTCCTCCAGGGACTTCAACGAGTAGTAAGAATAGGTGACGCCGTCGACGGCGAATTTTCTAAATGAGTAATCCTTCAGCAATCCTGCTCAGCCATGTTGAGGGCTGCCGCTTTTTATATGTGAAGATGTTACCGAGGCTTTTCCTGCTGTTTTTTCAGAAGGTCCTCCAGTGTGTAGGTGTCGGGTATGGGTGGCTGGGTTGTTTTAGGCTTGGGTGTTTCCTCCACAACCACCTGAAGTAGGGAGACCTTGAGAACTTTCTCAAGCCTTCTTACGAGGTCGAGGGGTGGGTTAAACTCTCCCTGCTCGATTTTCTTGATAATTGTTTCTCTTTCCTTGACGAGGTTCGCCAGCTCGGCCTGTGAAATACCCAGCCGCATCCTGGCGTTTCTCACAACTGCGCCTAGGTCGTCCACATACTCGTACTCTATGTCCACATCTCTCACGGTACGTCTGGGCTTAGCCATGTTTATAGTGGGCTTTCATGGGGTTTAAGTTTTTCCAGCCGTTAAAACCGCCTGCTCAGCCCAGCAGAGCACCCTCGACACAACGGTCCATGCGTCCAGCGTCCTGCCCCATATCGAGACCTCCACATCGGCGAGCCTACGCGTCTCTGGTGTGAAATCGCCGTGCGGGAAAGCACCAACCATGAACGCAGGCCTCGGGCTGTCCAAAAGCCTACCTATCTCGGACGAAGACATCACACTCCCCCTCTCGCTCAATAGGACCTTCAGCGAGGGCTTTATCCTCGCCAACAACTTTTCGAGGGGTTCTTTCTCAAGGCGTAGAAGCACCTCGCCTGTCTCTGCCTCCACAACACCTTTCTCAAACAACTGCTCGATAACACCTTTAAACCTCTCATAGACCCGTGGAAGCCTCACCTGCGTGTTAACCTCCAACGTGTATCCACCTAGTGTTGAGACGTAGACCTCTAGAAGTCCCTCGTTGTTGAGCGGGGAGCCGAGCGCCTCGAGGAGGCAGAAGTGGACGATGTCAGGCCTCCCGCGTTTATGCCCGTTCTTTAACGGCTTCATCGCATGGTGATGGTATGACCTGTCCAGCAGGACCTGTGTGGGCTTCTTCCCTTTCCTGCTTGCGAACTTTCTGACAGCGGGGTGTTCTGAGATCTCTGCTGGAACGGTCTCGAGCCCCGCCTCAACTAGAACCAGCACAACCCTCTCAACCACGGCAGTCACTCTAAAGTATGGGCGGGTTATTTCTTTAAGGAGCTGGTGTGGTGGGGCGTAGGAACCGTGGGAGGGCGCGGGCGCTGGCGATTGTTGAGAAGGCCCTCGACTTTGCCTTCAAAACCTACATGCGTGACCCGGAGAGGGCTAGGGATGCGGTGAGGCTTGCGATAAAGGTTGCGCAGAAGAAGAGGCTCCGGCTTCCGCTTAGGCTGCGCCGTAAGTTTTGCAGAAAATGTGCAACACCCTTCGTCGGGTCTTCAACCTTCTCGGTGAGGGTTAGGGGGGATAAGGCGCCTCACGTGGTTTTAAGATGTAAGGTGTGTGGCTTCACACGCCGCTTTCATATTTAAATAATGACTGGACGGCTGCATCACGGGTTGGTGGACATAGTTCGCTCAGTCGAGGCCGAGAGGCTGATAGAAAGGGTTGCCGCCTATCTTAAGGCAAACACATCCGTCAAACCACCGGCCTGGGCTATGTTTGCAAAGACCTCGGTCGCGCGTGAGGAGCCTCCCAAAAACCCTGACTGGTGGTTTGTGAGGGCTGCTTCGATGTTGAGGAAGCTCTACCTGAGAGGGCCCATAGGTGTCTCTAGGATGAGGAAGTTCTACGGCGGCAGACACAGGCCCGGCATGAGCCCTCCATACTTCGCCCGGGGAAGTGGGGCTGTTGTGAGGAAGATTCTCCAGCAGCTTGAGGGGGCTGGCTTGGTTGCGACAGTCCCCCGCAAGGGCAGGGTTTTGACCCCTGCTGGGAAAAAGGTCCTGGAACAGGCCGCCAAGGCTCTCGCGGGGAAGAAGAGCTAGCTTAGGGCCCTCATAACCAGATAAATCAGGAGCAGAGCTATTATCAGTATCGGAGAAGTTCCTATGAAGAGGCCGTCGGTCCTATACCCTATCAGGAGAAGTGGATGTATTTTCTCGATGTCTGTGAAATACCTTGCCAGAAACGGTATAGCTATGACCGCTAGACCCAGCAGTATAAGAAGTATTCCGAGGAAGGTTGTCCAGCTTGTGAGGTACTGCTGCTCCAACCCCCCTACACCTCCCTTGACTTCCTGAGTATTGAGTTTGTCTCCTCGTCTGTAAGCTGGTCAAATCTCTCGTAGAACTGGCCTATGGCGTAGAAGTTTGTGGGTGTCTCAAGGCATATCACCTCGTCGGCGTGGCGCCGGAGTTTCGCAACAGTCTCCGGGGGTGAGACGGGGACTGCTACGACAACCTTCTCCGCACCCTTGTTACGGGCCATGTGGACGGCGGCCATCATCGTAAGCCCTGTCGCAAGACCGTCATCAACGAGTATGACAGTTTTCCCGGAGAGATCAGGCATCTCTCTCCCGCCACGGTATTCTTCAGCCCTCCGCCTCACCTCCCGCAGCTCCTCCCTCGCCCTCCGCTCAACGTAATCCCTCGACACACCCACAAGCCCCGCAATCTCCTCGTCAACGAACACCACGCCATCCTCGGCCACCGCGCCCACGGCAAGCTCGGGCTGTGCAGGCGCCCCAACCTTCCTTGAAATAACCACGTCAAGCGGACAGCCCAGCTCTTTGGCGACCTCGTACCCCACCACAACCCCGCCCCTTGGAATCGCCAGAACAATGCAGGGCCCCTGAATCCTCCGCTTGAGGAGCTTGGCGAGACGTCGTCCAGCATCCGTCCTGTCGTAAAACAGCAACCCGGCGAAACATTGCTGCAGAGATTTTTAGACATTTCGCCAGAAAATCGACAAAAACCAGAGAATTAATGCGAGGAGGACCACTGTGAGGGATAGGCTGTTGCTCCCCGTGTAAAACAGCGTCGGCACGGCCTTGCTGTAGCCCTCAAGCTCGACCGAGTAAGGCTTCCCGGTCACGGGGTTAATCATTCTTTCAACAGGTGCATATCCGTCGGTTAAAACCGGGTATTCGTCGAGCGGCGGGATGTATGTCCAGTGGTTTGCCACGACTTTTTCAGCCAACCACCCGTCTTTTACTCTGCCGACGGCCCCGTCAAGGCTGCATGTGTTCACGCAGGCCACAAGTATCAGGTTCTGCACAACCCCTCCACCATACTCCGATGCCTTGAAAACGTGGAGAGTGTTGAAAACGCTTCCGACGGTCTTGTAGGCTGCCCAGAATATTTCGGATGTGTCGCCGGTCAGGGAGGCTATTATGTTGATTACGACAACTCCGCTGTCTGACATCCTGCTCTTCAAAAGCCTGTAAAACTCCGCAGTCATAAGATGGAACGGGATATACGTCTTGGCATATGCGTCAACGACCACGACATCGTATTTCTGGTCAACGTTTTGAAGATACATACGTCCGTCGTTGACGAAGACCTGCAGCCTGCCGTCGCTGGGCAGCTCAAAAAACCGCTCAGCCACTTCGACCACCGCCGGGTCAAGCTCCACTACATGGACCTCGAGTTCTGGATAGTTTTTTAGGAAGTATTTGGGTCCTGAGAAGCCGCCGCCCCCTATGAAGAGGGCTTTTGAGGCGTTGGGGTTGAGGGCTGGGCCCAGCTCGAAGAAACGTGTGTATGCGAAGACAAGCCTGTATGGGTCTAAGACCGACATGCCGCTGTGAGGCAGGCCGTTGAGGTAAAGTGTCAGTAGGTCGTCCTGCCTGACTACAGCCAGGCTGTTGTAAAGTGTCTCCCTTGTGTAGACAACCTCTCCACCGGCAGCGTTCAGGGATTGTGCAAAATATCCCGCCGGCGAGACTACCGTGGCGAAAACAACCATGGTCAGAATCTTGGCCCTTAAAGTCAGGTAGTATGCCGACAGAGCCATCAGGAGGCCGCCGCTTCCAAGTATGACGGTTCTGACGTCGAGGTAGGGGAGTAGGAGGAAGACTGTGAGAAAGGTTCCGGCGATGCTGCCGACCGTTGAGAGGGAGTAGATATCACCCGCAGACGAGCCCACCCTGCTCCTCACCAGCGACATAAGTTTTACGGCGTAGGGGGAGACCATGCCTAGGGGAATTGTTGGAGGCGCCACCGTCAGAAGGGTCGCCACAAGCGGTGACGCCTGCTCGTTGAGACGTAGTCCCGCCACCAGCTCCAGGACGGGGGGCGAGAGGTAGGGTATGCTGAAGACCAGCAGGCCTCCCGTGAAACATATCGCCGCAAGCAGACGTATGTCTGCATGCCTGTCGGCAAGCCTTCCGCCAGCCCAGTAGCCTAGGGCCAGCGCTGAGAGAACAACCCCTATGAGGCTTCCCCAGACGTATATCGTGTTCCCGAAGACGGGTGCTAGAAGTCTGCTCGCGGAAAGCTCCAAAGCCATGACAACCGCTCCCGAGACCAGGACAAGCATGGACAGCCCTAGGTTTTTCAACACTAACTCTTCACAGCCCAAACCCCTAATATAGGTTTATCAACAACCAACCCAGCTGCAGTAGAGGAAATGAGTGAAGCACCCGCCGGCCCCCGCGTCACGTATCAATGCGTGAGCTGCGGGAAGATCTTTGAGAGGGAGAGGATTACAAAGTTTGCGGAGACACAGTGCCCCTTCTGCGGCTACAACGTGATAAAGAAAGCGAGGTCCCAGAGCGCTAAGCTCATAAAGACAAGCGAGCTGGGACGCGACCCCTCCCTCACATACTTCGAAAGATAGCGTAGGGCTACCGATGTAAGGCCGCATAAATACCGAGATACGTCTTCGCCAATGTTCGCAACCTCAAGCAATAATAGCTCAAACACAGCTCCGAAGCGTGGTTCCTCAGTTGGGGGAAGTAGTAACAGGTGAAGTCTACAACCTGCTCGTCTGGCTTGGGACATCGGCGGGCATCTTCCTACTCGGTAGGGGGGTAGCAGGCCCCTTAGCAGACGTTGTATCACAGCGTCTAGGGGGGCTGACGAGGCTGTTGTTTACACTCATCTCCGCAGCCCCGCTGGGTGTGAAGGCCGGTGAGCTGACGCTGTCAAGCCCTGTTTACGGCGCCACCGTCTCAGCCGCCGCCCTCCTCTTTCTCGCCGCCGGCTTCAAGACCGTCAAGCTCATGGTAGTCGGAGATGTTTTAAGGGCGGTGGGCGTCGTCCGGGTGGGGGACTACATAGTGGTCGACGGGCAAACATACCGTGTTTCCTCGATGGATGCAACCCATACAACCCTTACGACACCCGACTTAAGACGTACATATGTCCCGAACGACTACTTTCTGGGCAGACAGTTTGTTAACATGTCTAGGTCGGGGGCCGGGGTCGTGTCCCTGTCCATCACCGTTGATGGGCGTAGAATAAGCCTCGCAGACGCAAAGCTGATACTGCTCAAGACCGGGACCGACCTGGCTAAGGGAGAGATGGCCCCCAGCAGGGCCCCGGAGGTCCGTGTAGTATCCGTGGACGGAGACTATGTAACCCTCCGCCTAATACTCTACGTCTTAAACCCCGCGAAGGCCGAGGCGCTCTCCTCCCATATATTGGAGAGGGTGTATGTGAAGCTCGCGGAGGCCGCGAAGGAGGCCGCTGTCACACTATGAGGGGGAAGACGTTTTCGACGACATACTGGATGAACTGTGCTTCAGACATCCGTGAAAAGGTTACGACCACACAGTTACGTGTCACGCCCAGAACGGCGTTGGCCCCCTTGACCGAAAACACGAGATACCATATTTTCCCATGCGCAAGGTACTCCTCATACTTACCTGTGGAGATAAGCGACTCACCGTACAACGCCACCTTGTCCACACCGGGGAAGTCTAGGCTGTCGAAGAAGATGACTTTTGTCGCCTCGGGGTTTGCCTCGTGGTACCGCTGGAGGTTTTCAGGCGGTATGCGGGCCTCCACCACCGCCCTGTAGTTGAGGAAGAGCTGGTATGAGAGGAGGCTGGCCACATAGTTGGCGAAGTGTTTGTTCTGCACAACGGTTAGGTATGTTTTACCGTTTCTTGTGAGGAAGAAAATGGTTGCCTGGATTGTTTTCAGCACCGGTGTGAGGGTTCCTCTCTGGTTGATGTAAACAACCTTATCTCTTGAAAAAGTTCCATAAAGCATGTTGCCCTTCATGTCCAAGTCGGAGACGGTCGTGATTAGCTCGAACTCCTTATCACCTATTTTCTCATTTTCCACTAATCTGAAATCCTTGAGCTTCTCAGCTATTTCATCCAGCGTCGTAGGCTGTTTTATCTCGAAAACCTTGGCCGACAGAACCATGTTCTTTCACCGGCTGAGCTGTTGCTTGATGTAGTCCTCAAGCGTCACGGTTGGTTTAAACCCAAGCTCTCGCGCAGCCTTTGAGATGTCCGCTACGCTGTATTTGATGTCGCCTTGGCGGGGTGGATGCATGACGACCCTGCCTTGGTTGGACAATTTAAGCACAAGGTTTGCAAGCTCATAGATTGTAGTAGCCCGTCCAGTGCCGAGGTTAAACACGTTAAACCCATCCACATCCTTCTCGACAGATAAGGCGATGGCGTTCGCAACATCCCTAACATGTATGAAGTCTCTGACATTTTTCCCATCGCCGTATATCTCCAGCGGCTTCCCCTCCTTCAGGTTTTTAAGGAATCTGTCCACGACGCCGTATGTCCCCACGCCCGCGCCAGTTCTCCCGTAGGCGTTGAATATTCTGAAAACCAACGATGGGACGCCGCTGTTTTCCAGCAATGTCTCCCCTAGAAGCTTTGTGTGACCGTAGACTGAGAATGGCTTTGGCGGTGCCTCCTCACTTACAGGTTCTTCAACGTCTCCATAGACGGCGGCCGATGATGTGAAAACGATTTTCTTAACAGAGTTTTTTACGCCTAGCTTGATGATGTTTTCTAACCCCCTAACATTTACTTTGAAAGCTTTCATGGGGTTGGACTCACATTCAGGTACGGAGGCGACGGCCGCCATGTGGATGATGGTCTCCGCCCCGTTGAGAACGTTGTCCAACCCTTCTGCGACGGTTACGTCATGTTTTACGAAACGTAGTCGTGGATGGTCGGGGAGGTTGCGTAAGTCACCTGTTGATAGGTCGTCAACAACCCTGACCGTGTAGCCTTTCTCGAGGAGGAGGTTTACGACAGCTGAGCCTATGAAGCCCGCTCCACCCGTAACAACCACTTCACCCAAGGCCGTAAACCTCCAGGTATTTGGGTAGGACAGCTTCCCATGAATATTTCGCCTTAACTGTTTTGTAGGCGTTTTCGGAGAGCTTTTCGGCTGTCTCCCTATCGTCGAGGAGCTTGCGCACCGCCTCTGCGAAGGACTCGTCGTCGCCGGGCTCAACCAGCAAGCCGGTGACACCGTTCTCAACGAGTTCAATGTTTCCGCCGACGCTTGTGGCTACCACAGGGGTTTTCAGGGACATTGCCTCCAAAAGGGCCGTACTCAGGCCCTCGGCTATCGACGGTAGCGCGAAGACATCGGAGCCCGCAATGTATTCTAGGGCCTTGCTATGTTCTACGTGTCCCACAAACTTAACGTTAGGCAGGCCTTTGGCTAGTTGCCGAAGTCTCCCGGCTTCAGGCCCGTCGCCGACGACAACGAAAACTGCGTCAGGGATTTTTTCCGCCGCAGCTATTAGGGAGCCTACATTCTTCTCCCTCGAAAGTCTTCCAACATAGACTACCTGCCGCCACCCAAGTCTTACCCCCTGAATCTTCTCCCTCTCCACGACATCTATGGCGTTAGGTATGTGGATGACCTCCCAGCCCTTCCTACGGTATGTTTCAGCGGCATGGCTGGAAACGGCTGTTACTGCGTCTGCCCAGCCCATGAACTTTTTCTCAAAGTATGCGGCAGCCCTGCCCAGCAGTGTCCCGTGCAGTATTTTCACCTGTTCTGCGTAAACTCCGTGAAGTGTGAGGACTCTTCTCCCAGCGGGGGTGAGCCTCATGGCTGGGGCTGAGGGGATGCTGTTGGCGTGGACTACGCGTGCCTTATATCTCCACGCCTTGAGGGATGAGGTAAGCATGAATGAGGGGTTTTTCAGCCCCTTAAAGTTCAGGATGAAGGTGTTGTCCGATGATATGACGCCAACCCTGTAGCCGAGCCTGACGAGACATGCGGCCAGCCCCGAGACATGCCGTGCAACCCCGCCAGCCCCCGAGTATGTAGGCGAGACCAGCAGAACGTCAACATCCACACCCATCCCGTTTGAAAACTACCCCGTCAGGATATAGCTATATATTTGCGTCCGGGCTTGTCGTCCCGGTGACTGAGGTCTGGGCAAGGTCAGGACACGTAAGGTTAAGACCTTGGCAAAAGAGATCAAGGAGCTGTATCCTGACAGGGTTTCGGCGGTTTTTGAGGAGAATAAGCTTGTGAGGGAGGTTTTGGAGGGACGTTTCTCCAAGAAGCTGTCTAACAAGGTGGCCGGCTACTTGGTTAATTTGAAGAAGCTTGAGCTGAAAAAACTAAAGGCTGAGGAGGGGGCGGAGGCAGCAACGGAGCCCTCAACGCCTGAGCCTTAAAGCGAATACGGCGACAACGATGATTACTGCCAGCGCAATCGCTGGGACTAGTAGATCAAGTGGAAGGCCGGCCGGCGGCGTGGCTGCTGTCTGCGTGGGCGTTGGTGTGGCTACTGCCGTGGTCTGTGTAGGTGTGGTCTGAGCAGTGGTTGTGGCTGTAGGGGTTGTCCGTGTGGGCGTCTCCGTGAGTGTTATGACGGTAGTGTATGTTTCTATGTATGTCGTCCCAGGCCTAGTGACGGTTTCCCTATAGGTTGTCGGCTGCACTACCTGTACGGTGGTGTAGGATGTCCCGGGAAAGCTTGTGGTGAACCTCTCAGTAGTGCCCGTGATTGTTTTTGTCAAGGTGAGAGTGGTCGTTATCCCTAAGTCAGGTAATTCAAGAGACATCGTTGTACCGGCAAAAGTGAAGCCCTCGAAGGCAACTCTTACTGTTGCGGGAACCGTTTGAACAATGTATGTGATGATGTCGGTAACCGTCACTATTTCGCAGAACTCCCGCCCCACACCCCATATGGGCATAGGCATGGTTATTCCCTGTGTGACTATCTGTACGGTCTCCATTCCGGTCGTGGTTACTGTTGTACCGCCTTCAACCGCTGTAGCTGTGGTTGCGAAGGTCTGCTGGTTTATTACGGTGGAGAAAGTGGTTCCTGCGAAAGTTGTTCCGGGTATTACCCAAACACTTGGAGGCTGCTGTGCTGTAAAATAGACCGTACACTGCCTCCCCGGCTCACGTGTCTCCATTATCAGCAGGAAGCCGGGTATCTCCAGTGTTACTGTTCCGGTGGTTCCTGAAACTGTCACCTCGGTTGTGACCGTCGTAGGCTGCACTGTGACAACTCTTGTGGTGGTCGTTGTTATAACATTCTGGCTGTAAGCATATCCAGCGAAACCTAGAAGTACAATGACTAGGACAAGGAATGATGATTTCTTCATGAGTTACTGTACAGGTGCTTTGATATAAATATAGCGGGAGGGAATTTTATACGTCGAATTGGGTGTTAAGATAGGTGACATAATACCGGAGGAGGCTGTTGAGA
>JGI26466J51736_1000680_pt1 | contig 14935 bp, 15 predicted proteins | sample PerSpoCPS_CMetaG_FD_51736 | JGI IMG/M metagenome (IMG submission 51736) | reverse complement strand
ACGTCGTACCAGAAGGCGTTGGAGATGTATGCGGCTATTTTTTCGCCGCGCTGTATGAGCTGTGGGATGAGGTCTGCCATGATGTCTTTTGCTTCGGGGTTTTCTGTGATGTGGTGTGCTTCGAGGGTTAGGATGCCGATGGTTACGTTGATGGGTATGCTGGGTTTTTCACGCATGGCTGTTACTCTCCCATCGTTTATCTCGACTACGCCGACGGGGAGCTGGTAGTTCGGGGAGACGGCCAGCGTCGCAGCCGCCTTCTCCGAAAAATGTTTCTCCACAAGCTCTGTGAGGTCTAGGTTTGTTAGNATGTCGCCGTAGTAGACGAGGAGTGTTTCATCCTTCTTTAGGGCTCCCTGGTTTATTGCGTTGATGAGTGAGGAGCATGTTCCCTTGACGTCTTCGGTGTCCCAGACGTATGTGAGCTTTAGCCCAACCCTTCCGCCGTCCTCGAAGTAGTTGACGACCTGCTCACCTTTGTAGCCGACCAGCAGAACAGCCTCCATGAAGCCGTGGAACCTGATGTGGCGTAGGATGTACTCGAGGAGGGGGCGCTGCTCACGGCCCACAGGAATCATCGCCTTCTGGAAATAGTATGTCAGCGGCCTCAGCCTACTTCCCTCCCCTCCGCAGAGAACAACCGGCTTGACCAACTCCCTGTCTGGACGGTCTCCGTCGCAGCTGTATAAAGGATTGCTCTNCGACGTTTGGACTTTGGAATGCNNGTTCGCTGTCTTTTTTCCGAAAATATGGTTAAAATATCGCCCTACTGACGGATTTAAACCACACGTGGGGGTGTGATGGCTAACGCCGGTAGTGGTAGCTGATTACGTGAGGGTCCCGAGGCAGACGGAGCCCGAGTTCTGGAATGTTGAGAGGATAGAGCACATAAGGCATCTCGCACGTTTTGGGAAACCCCTCTGGGTCTGGGATAGGGCGAAGNAGACGAGCAACAGGATACTCGACCGCATCAGGTTCAGGGCCGAGCTCGAAGACCCCGGGCCCGACCCCTCCCCAAACCCGTCCGCCGACACATCGACATCCATGGCCTACGACAGAATAGAGATGACGACACCCCTCTACCTCGGGGACATGTCCTTCGGCGCATTAAGCGGCATACCCAACATAGCCCTGGCGAGAACAGCGGACATCACAGGCATAGTCACGGGGACGGGTGAGGGAGGCCTCCACCCAGAGGTCAGGAAATGTAGGAGGATAACGGTTCAATGGGCGTCCGCAAGGTTCGGGGTCGACATAGACGTCCTCAACACAGGCCTCGGAATCGTGATAAAGATCGGGCAGGGGGCCAAGCCGGGGATTGGGGGGCATCTGCCCGGTGTGAAGGTTACGAAGCCGATTTCGGAGACGCGGCGCATCCCCGTCGGTTTGGATGCGATCTCACCCGCCCCACACCACGACATCTACAGCATAGAGGACCTCGGCCAACGCATAGCCGCCCTAAAGGAGGCTACCGGTAAACCCGTCTTCGTCAAAGTAGGTGTGACGAACTACATCGCGTATATTGCGGCGGGGGTTGCGCGGATGGGTGCGGACGGCATAATCATGGATGGGCAGGGGGCTGGGACGGGTGCGGCCCCCGCCGTCGTAAGGGACAACATCGGCCTGCCGATAGAGATAGCTGTCCCGGTGGTTGACCAGGCTTTGAGGCGTGAGGGGTTGAGGGATGGGTTTACGGTTGTCGCGGCTGGGAGGGTGAGCAGCGCGGAGGACACGGCGAAGCTTATCGCGCTCGGGGCTGACGTCGTCTCGCTCGGGACAGCGGCCCTTATCGCGATGGGCTGTGTGATGGTCCACAAATGCCACCTCGGCTTCTGCCCAACACTCCTCACCAACAAAATCGAGGAAAACCCAGCCAAGATACTCTCGCTCGAGACGGCGACACGGTGGGCCGTCAACATGGTCTACGGCTGGACGGAGGAGCTGAAGAACATACTTGACGCCGTCGGGGTCTCTTCGGTGAGGGAGCTTGTCGGCCGCCGCGACCTTCTGCTCGGCCTGAATGTGGGGGAGGATGAGCTGAGGCTGATGGGGGTTAGGGGTGCTTGACGGCGGCGTGGTGGACACCTCGCAGGATAAAGCATCTGCAGCAGATGGCTGGGGCTGTGGGGAGGGAGCCGGGGGAGCCGCCTATCGCAAGCATGGGGAGCACGGGGCCGCCCCATGTGGAGCAGCCATACTTCATACGCGACAGGCTCGTATGTGATGGCGCCCAGGTAACACGGCCCAGCATCGACCCCTACCGCGAACCCGTTGAAACACATATCTACCTCTTCAGGGGCCGTGTAAGGCTCTCCATGCCGGTCGTCGTCAAACTCAGCCCCGAGGCCGACCCAGCGTATTTCAGGGCCGCCGTCAAAGCATGCTACTGCATGAACGTCCTCGCCGACGTCGGAAGCCACCTGCCCGATGGTTTGGAGAAGTATGGTGGAGGTCTTTTAGCTGACGTGGGTTTGAGGGGGCGTGCACATTTCGCGGCCCATGTGGCGGCGCTGGGTGAAGATGCAGAGGTTGTCAGGATACCGCCGTCCGAGGAGTTTAAGGGACTTGAAGCTGTTTTGAGACGTGGTGTTTGGGGGGTTTATGTTGACGAGGATTTGGGGGGTGGGGCGGAGCTTGAGGTCGCTGTCTCACTCCTTGACAGGATGTTGAGGAGGCTGGGGCTCCGCAACGATGTCAGCGTTATCGCCGGAGGCCCGACGGTCAGGGGCTCGGACGACATATACAAGCTCGTGGCGCTTGGGGCTGACGCCGTCGCAGCCTCGAAGGCGGTTGAAATCGCTGCCGGCTTACCTGGGGCGAGGGCTGGGGAGGATGTGTTCCGTGAGCGTGTAGAGAACCTCCTCCTCGGTTTTCAGAGGGAGCTGAAGCTTTTGGCGGGCGCGGCAGGGGTCAGCAGCTTCTTCAACAGCCTCGTCGGCAGCAGGGAGCTTATGAGGGCGGTTGAGTTGACAGGGCTGTGAGGATGAAGCTGGGCGTGAAGCAGGCGGGTGTGTGAGCTTGATGTACTGGGAGACCCCACGGGATATAGCGTCGTGCGGCATCCTCGGCATACTGAGGAGGGATGGCGCCTCAAAGATTAAGGCCGATGAGACGCTTACATCGATTGAGTGCGTCCGCTACAGGGGAAGCAGGTATGGGGCCGGCTTCGCTGCATACAACCTGGATGCAGGAAGCCATTATAAAGTGAAGGCTTTCGTGGCTGACGGGGAGGCTCTTCAACACGTCAAGCAGGCCTTGAAAGAGTATGCGGTGGATGGGTTTTGGGAGCTGGGCGTTGAAACACCGCAGACGAAGTTCATGTCNTGGGCCGCATACGTCGACACCGACGAGGAGAGCCTGAGGAGGGCCGTCGACAGGGTTAACCGCGACCTGTTTGACGGCGGGCTGAGAGGCCGCATCTACTCGTGGGGCAGGTTTGTGGAGGTTTTCAAGGGCGTCGGCTACCCATCCGACGTCTGCTCCATCTACAGGCTCGTCGAGAGAAATGTTNCGGCAGACCTCTGGATAGCCCATACACGGCAGCCGACAAACTCCCCCGGCGTCTACCCCGTCTGGTCCCACCCCTTCGCAAGCCATGAATGGGCGATAGCACACAACGGCGACATAAGCAGCTTCGGCGCAAACATGGAGTTCATGCACTACCGCGGGGTCTCAAGCTTCGTCGGAACAGACAGCGAGCTAATCGCATACATACTAGACTACCTCACCCGGCACATGCCGGTGGAGAAGGCCGCTGCAGCGATGGTCAATCCCTTCGAAGACCAGCTCCTGAACGGGGAGGCATCCGGGCTGACGGTTGAGGAGTATGTGAGGTGGCGTGGGGCCCTGCTCGACGGACCATTCAGCGTCGTGGCCGGATACTGCGACGGGGAGGATGTCTACATGCTGGCGATGGCCGACCGCTCAAAGTTCAGGCCGCTGGTTGTCGGGGACGACGGTGAACGCATCTATGTTGCGAGCGAGGAGGCCGAGATAAGGTCGCTCTCAGAGGACGCCGATGTGTGGCCTGTCAAACCCGGGGGTGTCTTCCTCGCCTCGATGAAGCAGGGCATAATAATGACGGGGCGTGAGCATGAAAGAATCTTCTACCATAGGCCACGTAAACAGCTCCCGGTCGGTGAGGTGGTCGTCGATGCGAAGGGCCTCAGCTACACCGCTGTGAATAGCCTTGTGCGGAAGCATTTCGAGGCCGGCGTGCGGCACATCTCCCTCGTAAACGTCAACGGACACAGATACCTCGGCATAAACGTCCCACCCCACCGCCGGCTCGACATACATGGGACGGCGGGAAACTGTCTCGCCAACTTCAACAAAGGCGGCGAGATAACAGTCTACGGAAACGCACAGGACGATGTCGGCGACGCGATGTATGGTGGGCGTGTCGTTATTCACGGAGATGCCCGCGACGTTGTTGGGCAGGCCCTGCAGGGTGGGGAGATATTCGTCAGGGGAAGCGTCGGCAACAGGGCCGCCATCCAGATGAGGGAGTTCAGGGACAGGAGACCCTTCCTCGTCGTAGGCGGGAGGGCTGACGACTACCTGGGAGAATACATGGCGGGCGGGGTTGTAGTCGTCCTCGGGGTTGACGCCCTCGACATAGACACATGCCTTGTGGGGCGTTACATGGCGACCGGGATGGTGGGCGGCCGCATATACGTCAGGGGCCGCGTCGACGGATGGAGGATAGGCCTCCAACCACCCAAGCCGGACGTCATAAGATACCTCAGGGGCCTCGCATTAGAAGGCCTCCTCTCCGAAGACGAGGTCAGATACTTCGAGACACTTCCGGCCGTGTCATACGGCGATGTCGTGGAAAGGCTTTCCGGGGAGGCCTTGAGGAGGGTTTCAAGGCTTTTCACATCCAAGTATTTCAGGGAGCTCCGGGTTGAGGTCAGGCGGCTGGACGAGGACGTGGAGCTCGTAGGAGACGTGCTTAAACGGTTTTTCCGGGAGTTCGGGCTGGACGAGAAGCTGTTTGAACGGGTTTTGAGGGAGGAGTTCACAGTCGTAGAACCTGTGAAAAAAGCGGCGCAGAAGGCTGAGGCGGAGCCTGTACCCGAGGAAGGATAAACAATTGTATACATTTTTCAACACTTGTAGAGACAATCTTTTCTATTGGGCAAATGTATGTTTAGGTGATGACGGAGATATCTAGGCGGGGCTTTCTAGGGGCTGTTTCGGCGCTTGTGATGCTTCCCGCTGTCTCAGCTGTCCCGCATGTCGAGTCCGGTAAGCGGTATGCGATGCTGATTGATGTCAACAAGTGTTATGGCTGTATGGCTTGTGTGATAGCATGTGCCGCTGAGAACAACGTCCCACTCGGTAGCTTCAGGACATGGATTGAGCAGCTGGTCAAGCCTGACGGGACCAGAGTCTTCGTCCCCAAGCAGTGCAACCACTGTGAAGACCCGCCCTGCGTCCCACCCTGTCCGACGGGCGCGACATACAAAACAGCCGACGGCCTTGTCCTCGTAAACGACGAGCTCTGCATAGGCTGCGGTGCCTGCGTCAAGGGCTGCCCTTATGGGGCCCGCTACATGAACCCGGTGAAAGGTGTCGCGGATAAGTGCACCTTCTGCGACCACAGGCTGGCCGCCGGGCTTCTGCCGGCCTGCGTGGAGGCCTGTCCAACCGGAGCCCGTGTCTTCGGGCCACTCCATGAGGAGAACGAGCTCTCCAAGACAGTCAACAGCAGGCCCGTCCAGGTCCTGAAACCACACACGGGGGCCGAGCCCCAGATCTACTACATCTCCCTCCCCGACGAGGTGAACAGGTGATGCTCGAATACTATTTCCCGAACGAGGCCGCTGAACCGCTCCTCTGGCACCCCGTCCTCTTCGCCTACACACTGCTTGTCTCCGGGGCAGACCTCCTGATACTCGCAGCCCTAGCATATCTCTCGGGGAGCCTGAGGAAGGCCATTCCTTTGATGACGATGCTGGGAATAGGGTTCTTCGCTGTTGTTTTGGCTGGGCCTCTGGCAGACCTCAGGTCGCCTCAGAGGGCCGCACTAATATTCACCAGGCCGCACATAGCCGCGACGGCCGCCAACCCCGGAATCTCGCTAACCGCCTTCCAGTCCATAGCATGGCTGGTCGCGCTGGTGCTTTCGGTCATATTCGCCCTCCTCACCTTCTCCTACTACAGCCACCAAGCATCCCTGACATCCTCAGGCTTTAGGAGAACGATTTACCAAGCATTTTCCCTCGGCGTAACAACCTCTGAGCGATANGGGTCTGTGGAGAAGGCCGCNAAGGTTGTCGCAGTCCTCATGCTCCCCTTCCTAACCCTCTGGGGAATCTATCCCGCGTCGNTGTTCATCATGCAGACATGGAACCCCGCTTGGAGGAGCTGGGCCCTACTCCCGGTAACATACTTCGCCGACACGTTCGTCGTCGCGACCGCTTTATTCATGCTTGTCTACTTCCTCTGGAGATATGGTGGTTTGGAGCGTGACGTTATTGTCCCAATCCTAAAGATACATGCNGCGGGCTCGCTATCCGTCGCGGCGTTAACCGGCCTCCAGATGGCTATGTGGTGGAGCTGGTCCCCCNGCACCGCTGAAATGGTCTCACCCCTCATACCTCTGATGTACCTCGTCATAGCCCTTCTCCTGCTCTCCTTCTTCCTCTCGCTTGTGGCGATGAGGTACCCGGCAACAATACCTGTTGTCGCGCTGGTGGCCATGGCGGGCACATTCACCAACAAATGGAACATAATCGTCAACGCCCAGCTAATCTCGAAAACAGGCCTCGCATTCCTCGAAGCAGAGCTCGGGGGTCTATGGGTGCTGGAGACCGCCGCACCCATCGCCCTCGGCATCGCGGTCTTCATTTTACTATCCATGATCTTCCCGCTGGAGGTGAGGGAGGGTGGTAAGTAGGAGGACAGCTGTCAAGGGTGTTGTTGGCGCGGCCTCGCTGGGTGTGTTCCTCGCGGGCTACTGGGGGTCGGTTGAGAAAATCATAAGACCCGCCACCACACTCTACGGGCCCGATAAAATCTCCGGTGCCGGCGTCAGATACGTCTACTCATCCTGTCTGGGCTGCAACGTCAGGTGCGGCATCAGGGTTAGGGTGGCCTCATACGACGGCGTAGAAGTCGTGGAGAAAATCGAGGGCAACCCATACCACCCATACAACAGATACGTCGAACCAGGACACCAGATGCAGCGCTACGACGCACTCGACTACAGAACACCTGTAAGACAGTCGCTGCAGGTAGGCTCGACGCTATGCCCGCGCGGCCTAGACGGCATACACTACCTCTACGACCCCTACAGAGTGGTCAAACCCTTGAAGAGGGCTGGGCCGCGTGGGAGCGGGAAGTGGAAGGAAATAAGCTGGGAGCAGCTGGTCAAAGAGGTTGTCGACGGCGGGGTCATAGAGGAGACCGGTGAACGGCTCCCAGGCCTGAAGGAGATATATGTGTACGGCCGGCTCGGCGCCGCGGGCTTCGAAAAACCCGGGGACCTGCTGGCGGAGATAAAGAAGGATGTTGACGGACTTGTGGCGAAGGCCGCTGACAAAAACGTGAGCGCCGAGGAGTTCGAGGCCCTGCTCACCGCCTTCAAGGAAAAATGGAGCAAGACCCTCGGGGAGAAGGGGCTGAAGCTCGAGGACGTGTTGGTCGACCCCGACAACCCAGACCTCGGAACAAAGGCCAACCAGCTCGTCTTCATACGCGGCAGAGGCCAGGACAACGCCGATGTCTTCACAAACAGGTTCATCACAGCCTTCGGCAGCGTAAACTGGATGCGCCACACATCCGCCTGCCAGCTCGCGTTCTACGCCGGAAACTACTTCTGGTCAGGATACTACGACATAAATCCCAACGTCCTTAACGCAAAGGTCGTCATAATGGCTGGAGCCGCCATGGGCAGGCTGCACCCAGGCGCTACGGGGCAGGGAGCAATAATCGAGAAAGCCGCGGAAAAAGGCCTGAAAATATACTATGTCAACCCGCTCTCGCCAAGGACCACGGCGGGCGGGAACATCGTCTGGGTGCCCATCAAGCCTGGAACAGACGCAGCCCTAGCCATGGCCATCGCCCAGATACTCATCAAGAACAACTGGTTCAACCGCGAGTTTCCTCGAGAGGCCCAGCAAAGCGGCTGCCGAGAAGATAGGCTACCCATACCACAGCAACGCCACATGGCTCGTAGTGGTGGAGGAGGGACACAAGCTTTACGGCGGCTTCCTGACCGATGAGGCCCTCGGCATCGGGACGGAGAATAAACCGGTCGTCTACACAGGGGAGGGCTTCGCCGTAAACGACGCGGTTGAGAAGGCGGAGCTGGAGTTCTCAGGCANGGTAAGGCTGGCGACGGGCGAGGAGGTGCTGGTCAAGACATCATTCACAATATACAAGGAGACCGTGTTCAGTAAAAGCGTCGAGGAATGGGCCTCCATCTGCGGCGTAAAGCCCGAGGTAATCCAGAGGATGGCGAGGGATTTCGGGGAGGCAGCACCGCGGGCCGCCACATACATACACAGAGGAGTAGCACAGCACCCCAACGGCGAATACACGGTCTGGGCGCTCCGAAGCCTCGACATCCTCATCGGAAACTTCCACAGGGTCGGAGGCCTTCTCGCAAGACCCTCAACCACAAGCTACAACAACTACCTCTACAACTGCGGGGCAAGCGGATTCGGCGAGCCGCTGCGCTGGGGGCCGCCCATAGACAGACACAGAGCCGAGTACGAGAAAACAATAATGTACTACAGGAAGGTGAAGAGGGGTGAGAACCCGTACCCGGCCAAGCGTCCATGGTACCCGCACACGCCTGAGGAGAGCTACACAGAGCTCTTCGCCGGCATAGACCAGGCATACCCGTACCCGGTCAAAGCCCTCATACTCTACTTCGGCAACCCCGTCCTCTCAGTAAACGCCGGCACAAAGTTCGTCGAGGTGCTCAGGGACACGAAAAAGCTGCCGCTCTTCATCGGCATCACAACCACGATAAACGAGACATACCTCTACGCCGACTACATAGTCCCCGACACGACATATCTCGAGACGGGGACAAACGGCGTCCAGTTNCTCTACAGCTCGGGTATGGGTAGGCTGTTGGCTGAGTCGTGGAGGTCTCCTGCGATAATGCCGTTAACTCAGAGAATAGGTGACGCNCCNGACGGCAAGCCCCGCTACGCCTCGATGTGGGAGTTCTTCATAGATTTGGGGAAGGCGCTCAAAGCACCGGGCTACGGCGACAAGGGAATTCCCGGCAGCAATGGTAAGAAGTATGAGGGGCAGTGGTTCCCGCTCCACAGCTTCTGGGACTACATCATGAGGGTCTACGCCAACGGCGCTGTCAACGCCCAGGACAGGGGCATCGTCCCCAAGGAGATACCGGCCGATGACGTGAGATTTGTAGAGGAGAACTACCCCATCGCAGGCTTCAGAAACGTCGTACCCGAGGACGAGTGGCGGGCGGCAGCATACTGCCTCGCAAGAGGAGGCGTCTTCACAAAATACGAGGAATCCTTCAACGAGAAAGGCTTCTCCAAACGCAGCGTCCCCGGGACAGGCGTCCTACAGCTCTGGCATGAGAAGCTCGCCAAAACACCCAACAGCGTAACAGGTAAGAAGTTCTGGGGAGGGCCCGCATACCTAGAGCCAGCAACATACGCCCCCGTCGGACAGAGCAAGGGTCTGGGCTTCGCCGGCACACCGCTCCGCGAACTCTACAGAGACTACCCATTCACACTGGTCTTCGAGTCAGGGCCGCTCTACACCAAGCACAGGAGCGGCAACTACTACTTCATCAAAACAATCCTGCCGGAGAACTTCGCACTCATCAACCATGCCGACGCAGATGCGCTGGGAATAAGGACCGGCGACATTGTGCAAATAGAGAGCCCCGCAGGCTCTGTGGAGGTTCCGGCGGTCGTAACCTCTGCGGTGGCGAGGGGTGTGGTGGCCGTGCCCTACGGCATGGGGAGGTGGGCGGAGACGCTGGTGGTCAAGCCGAGCTACGCCAGCCTGAAGAAGGACGGCGGATTTTTCACAGCATTACCTGACAAGGTCGAAATACCTGAAGCAGCCGTAAACCCGGTGAGAAGCCTTCCAGCCGTTGTGAAGAAAACGCTCTTCACCAACAGGCCGGCCGACTACTATGAGAAAGGCCTAGGGGTTGATGCTTGGCGTTTCAACGGCGTCTCCCCCAACCCCATCGAGCTCGTAGACGAATCGCTGGGTGGATGGCCTGCACAGTCATGGTTAGGCGCGGGCCAAGCATACTACAGCACCCCCGTCCGCATCACCAAGACAGGAAAAACTAGAAAGCTGATGCCGCACCAGGTCGTCTGGTGAACCGATGGAGCTAACATCCTTCGAGAAGGCAAGCCTCTACACCGCGCTCCACACATACCTGAGCTGGCTGGCCGGCGGCGAGGGCGAGCCACCCGTGGAAATCCTCAACCTGTTCGAAAGCCTCGGGATTGTGCTGCCGAGGAAAGCCTCGGGTGAGACAGCTGAATACGTCAGGGGTTTTAGGGCGGGCGTCTGCAGGACAGACCTGAAACCCCGCCGCCCGCGCAAGCCTCCCAAACCATCTAGCAGCCTTCTACAACATGGCGGGATACTCCACGGACGAGCCTGCCGACAGCATCCTCACCATGACAGCCTTCGCAGCCCGCCTCGCCATCGACACATACACAGCACACATCAAAGACGATGGAAGCGCAGAAAGGCTGGAGCGCCTCCTCCACAGATTCCTCAACACACACCTCATACCCACTTTGACGCACTTCAAACCACCGGAGAAAGAGGTGGCCGACGCCATAGAGGAGATTACACAACTCGTCGTCGAGGACATGCGTTACCTCACCGCACGGCTGAGCCGTCAAACCCCGCGCTGAAGCCTCAGAAACTCCATCAGGGCTACTGCGTTGTTGTGGCTTGGGTCCCGGGCGGAGTAGAGAAGCGTAACCCTCCCATATTTCTTCTCCAGCTCAAACAGCTCCTCAACAAACCGCCGCTTCCCCTCAAGCTCCCTGAAATAACGCTCCCTAAACTCCTCCCACTTCGACGGGTCGTGGGAAAACCACCTCCTCAAACCATCGCTCGGAGCTATGTCCCTCATCCACAAATCCACGCCAGCAGCCTCTCTGCTCAACCCACGGGGCCAAAGCCTATCAACCAAAACCCTGAACCCGTCGTCGGGGGAACGTCCCTCATAAACACGCTTAACCGCAAACAACAAAAACTAATACATGGACGGCATATATCCGTTACATAACCACGTTGAATGCCGCGTCGGCCTTGTAGTGGCTGACTGAGGGCCGCTCAGCCAGCAGCGGGGCCTCCCGCTGATGTATGTAGGGCTCCCACCACCTCTCCCCCACAAACCCCTTCAACGCCTCAAGGTCACGCCAAACCGTCACAACACATGCCTCGCCGCCGTCCTCACTCACCCCCGCAACAGCGTACAGACAGCCATCCTGACGCCGAAGCATGGGCAAAGCGGTCTCCTGAGCAAATCGCCTGAACTCCTCACCAGCACCGGACTTCAGCCTACAACGCCAAACACGCAAAATCATAAAACCACAGCACAAACGCAGAATAAAGCTCTTACCCAAGAAAAGACTACCGCTGCGAGAGCTTCTCAACCGACTCACCAACGTCTCAAGAATAACCATCAGCCCTCTTAGTCTCCAAACCCGGCCCGGTAGTATAGGAAGACTGCCTCTACCGTGCCGAAGCCCTCCTGCAGCTCGTCCTGCAGCCTGCCGTATCTTATTCTGAAGCCTTTCAGCCCTGGCCTGACCTTAGCCTCTCTTACCTCCAGCTGCTTCACAACGGCTGGCGGGGGAGGGTTTTTCAGCCTCTCGATGAATTGCTCAAGCGTTTCCGGCGGTGCTTGGGAGAATATCCTGACGCCCCCGTCGTCCAGGTTTTTCACATAACCCGTGACACCGAGCTCCTGCGCTAGGTCGAGAACATACCTTCTGTAGCCAACCCGCTGAACCCTCCCACGTGCAACCGCCTCAACAGCCCTAGCCCCCTTCCGACGGCAAGCCCCGCGGACAAGAAACTGCGTAGGCAATAAAGGTTTTTTGACTGTGGCGTGGTGTTTGGGGTAGGTGTGCTGGGTTGCAGTATTTTGAGGCTGTCCGTATGGGTGAGGAGGTTGCGAGGCGTGCGCAGGTGAGGCTGGCAGGGTATGCCGGGAGCGCTTACGCAGCTATGATTGTGAAGGAGAGGGCTGGTGAGGGCTGGGTACCTGTCGGCGAGGAGGATTTCTACGCTGTTGTCAGGAAGGATGAGGGGTTTGACGTGGTTGTGCTGTGTGATGGCGACGGGTATGTGAAGGCGATGTCGACGCCGCTGCCGAGACGTGTGGCGGAGAGCGTGGCCGCCAAGATGGAGAGGGATGGGATACGGAGGTTTGAGGGCTCGCTTGTCCTGCCCCTCTAAACACCTGCCAAGGCCTTGAAGCGTTTCGCGTCCTCGGCCATCGAGATGTTGTTGAACATGACGTAGGCTGTTTCGGCTTCTGTGTGTTTTTTAACTGCTGCGGCGAGGTTTTCGAGGTCTCTGTCCGTGTATCTGTAGCTGTAGTTGACTTCGCGTGGGCCTAGGCCGTGTAGCCGTGTGTAGAGTGTCTCAGCCGTTGTTACGGGTGTGTCTCTCAGCAGGTCTGTGATGTGGATTATCCCTGTCAGGCTGCATATTCTGCTGACGGCCTCCCTGTTGCGGGCCAGCTCCCCACGGGGCTCCCAGCCGACGACAAACCCCGACGCGGCGGCGTCCCTGAAAAACCGTTCAGCGTTCTTGATTGACTGGCTGTCGGCGGGCATGTTGGGCGGTGTCTGGACGACGACCACCCGCGCGTCGAGGGCCTTTGCAGCCTCCGCCGTCAGCTCCCAAGCCCTCCCAACCTCCTTGGTGGGGCGTAGGAAGCCGTAGCCGCTTGTCTTACCGGGCTTAACGCCTGCGCGTCTCCACGTCGGGCTTGTGGGCGGATGCGTGACACCTTGCCAGGCCTTCATGCAGAAGACGAAGCCGGCGGGCGCTTCATCTCTCCACCTTTGAAGCGTCTCCGGCTTGGGCAGCTTGTAGAATGTCTGCTGAACCTCCACCGCGGGGAACTCCCTGTAGTATGTCTTCCGACCACCTCTGACAGCCCAGCCACAGCAACCCACTAAAACATTCAACCCAGTTTGAAAATAATGCAGCTGTGTAAAAATTGTTCGCTAAGAGCTCTGGGCTGGGCAGCGCTAACTGTGTTGGGATAAAAAATTTGGTGGTTTAGCCTATGAGCGCTCTGAGGGCTGAGGCTATCGGCTCGGAGAGGAAGGATACTCCCTGGCTTATGACCAGCGATATTGCGAGGAATGTTCCGAAGAGGACTACGGCTACGGCTAGGTTTCCGCTCTTTAGCTCGTCCTGTATGTTGAATTTCTCGACCTCAACTCTCGGCAGCTTTGACGCAGCCCTTACCAGCCAGCTGTAAACCCTGTTCTGAGCCCATGTGATGACAACGATGGCCAGCGGCAGGCCTATGAAGAGCTGGACCAACCCGCCGATCAACGCCGAGAGGTTAAAGGCGCCTGGGACGACGGCCTTCGAGACACCAGAGACCGCCTGACCAACCACGTTCCCCACCGCGATCAGTATCCCGGCGATGTATACGCCAACCGCTAGGTTCTTCTTTCTCAGCTCCTCGAACTCGTTTATGTCCTTTGTTGCACGGTTGAGGATGTTGATGGCGACCGTTATGCTGAAGAGGGCGAGGGCTACGCCGAAGACCAGCTGCAGTATAGCTATCACTAAATCGAACAGTGCTCCCAGTAGAGCCATCTTGAATCCCTCGAAGTTTTCTCCTACCAGCCAACAATTTAAGTTTTAGCCCGTCTTCANCGGCTGACTCATGTTATTTCTTCCGACGAGCATTATGGGTGTTGCGGCGTAGAGTATTCTTGTCGCTGCGTTGAGTATGTATGCTGCTGTGTTTCCTGTGTCGGGGAGGTTGTAGCCTGTGGCCAGCCATAACGCGAACGCCGCTGCGGCTGCTGTGAGTGTTGCGGCGGCCTTCTTCGCGCTGTCTGCGGTGAGCCAGGGTGTTAGGACGCCTACGTATGAGAGTTTGAGGAGGCTCCACTCAAGCTGCGGTAGGTAGTGTTTCTCAAACGCGTCCCATCCGTGGAAAGTCGCTCCAAGCCCTGTGAAGGTTAGCTCGTAGGCCTCGAACATCGCGAGTGTCGCAGCCCTGCCGGCGGCCAAGCCCAGCAAAAGCCCGCCAAACCCGCCCACACATCTGAAGACACGGTAAGCANTCCCGGCAACACCCACCAACGCCGCCACGACCGTGAAAGGGTAAACAACAACACCGCCCGCCGCAAAAACAATGTTGCCTACAACGTCCCGTGAAGGGTTGAGGAGAGCGGAGACGGCGGCGCGTTCATACCAGCCGAAGACAGGGACTGAGGTGGCTAGGTAGAGGATGTAGACTGCGAGGATGCGGGACCTCTGCATGGTGCTTGGATGTGGTGGTCAAAGGTTATTACTTCTTCTGTCTCTTGTTTTTCTGGTGGCGGCGGGAAAGGCCGGGGAGCCAGCCCTTCCCTGTAACCCGAGACGGGCTACATGCGGGGGCCTGACAACCTGCGGGGGCGCTGGAAGCCGGCCTGAACGCCTGCCGTGAGGGGTCGATGAGGATGCGCCGGAGGGGGGCGTCGTAGGGGGTAGGGCCTCCGTAGGGAGGCTTCGAACCCCCGCATGCGTCGAACCGTGTCAGGCCCGGGAGGGAGCAGCACTAAGACGCAGCGGCGCAGCCCCTCCACAAGCGTGTCCAAGAACCGCCTCCGACGTGGCTTCAGGCGCCCGGGCCCAGCCACCCCGGGGGGCCGCCGCCACCGTTATTCTTTCAACTCCGAGCCTCGCCTTCAGGAAGGAGCTGCTGGAGGGG
>JGI26466J51736_1000672_pt1 | contig 15033 bp, 14 predicted proteins | sample PerSpoCPS_CMetaG_FD_51736 | JGI IMG/M metagenome (IMG submission 51736) | reverse complement strand
GGGCAAACCCACGCTGGGCGCCAAAGGGTTGCTGCTGGCGTTCTTCAGCCTCCTCACGCAAGGGCAAGCCCTCCCCTTTCAAGCCCAGATGGACGATTTGCTCCCGCCTCAATGGGCGACTTTGCCCCTGCCGTTGCAGCGGGCGATTAAGTGGCTGCACCACGCCTTTGAACGCCCTTTCCATTTGCCCCGCTTGGCGCAATACTGCGGTGTCAGTCCTGCCTATTTATGTCGGCTCTTTCGTCGGCATTTGGGCATGACGCCTATCGGCTACCTCNCCCGCCTGCGGTTGCATCTCGCCCGCCGTTTGGTGGAGACGACGGAGTTGAGCCTTGCGGACATCGCCTTCCTCGTCGGCTACCGCCAACTCACCTACTTCGTCCGTCAGTTTCGTCGCCTTTTCGGTCAATCGCCGGGGCGCTTGCGTGAGCGCCGACGACCCCGCCGCGCCATCCCCGTCGCCCCACCGTTGCGTTGATGCGCCATGAAGGATTGGGAACAACTGAACGCTGCCGTCATCGCTTGCAAAAATACCCCCGCCTCGCCGCTTACCGCCAACAAGTTGCCCAGCAAAAGAAGTGGCAATCTCGCGACCAAACCTCACTGGAGCAAACCCATCACGGGCTTCGGTGACCAAAACGCTCGCCTCGTGTTGATTGGCTTGGCGCCTGCGGCGCATGGCGGCAACCGAACGGGACGCATCTTCACGGGCAACAGTTCCGCCCAAACGCTGAACGGCAGCGGTTAGCAAGACAATAGCGACTGGTGATTGGCGACTGGTTGCCGTTGACGAATTGCTATTCGCCAGTCGCTAATCGCTTGCAAGAGACCTCTGCCGATGGGGAGGGCAAGGGCGCTACAATGGTAGGGGTCAGCCGTCATCCCTTCCATGAGGGTGGGAGCAGGGCTATGGTGCGTTTTGTCTTGTTGGGGACGGGTTCTGCCGACCTTTACCCTTCGCCTTGGTGCGGTTGCGACTATTGCGCCCGCGCCCGTGAGGACGATGAGCGAGATTGGCGCTGTTTTTCCTGCGCCCTGCTCTTTCCCGATGTCCTGATTGATTGCCCCCCCGATTTGCCCCACGCCGCCCTCAAAGCCAAAGTGGAACTCTTTCGTGTCCGCCACTTGCTTGTCACTCACTCGCACCACGACCACTTCAGCACTGAGCCGTTGCTTTTGCGTCGTTCCGTCCTTTGGGCACACAAAACGCCCCGAATGGAAAGCGCCCCCTTGCCCGAACTGCAACCGTTGGTCGTGCACGGCAACGCGAAAGTGATGGAGCGGCTGAGAACTTTCCTGAAGGAAGTCGGGGGCAAGTATGACCTTCGGCTGGAGGGCAACAAACTCAAACCCTTTGAGCCCGTGCGCATAGACGAGCGGACGAAAGTTCATCCCGTCTCGGCAGCCCATTGCCGAACCGAAGAAGATGCGTTTATCTTCGTCTTGGAGCGGGACGAGTTTGCCCTCCTTTACGCTACGGACACGGGTTGGCTGAGCGATGATGCCTTTGATTACCTTCGGCAATTCGCTTTGGATTTGGTCGTGGCGGATGCGACTTTCGGGATCGCCCCTGCCACCAGCGAGCACATGAATTTGGAGCAAGCACAAAGGTTTCGGGAGCGGCTGCTTTGCGAGGGCATCCTGAAAGAGCAGGGGCAATTTGTCGTCACCCATCTTTCGCCCCACTGGACGCCACCCCATCGCTTGCTCGTTAGCGCCTTAGAACCCGAAGGCATCACCGTCGGTTACGATGGCTTGTGGCTGGTCGTTGACAAGGCTTGACAATTGTGGGGGATGAAACGGATGGCGGAAACGGTTGTCCTGCTGGACGATGTTTGGTGTCGGTTGGGGGAGCGACAAGTTTTGGCGGGCGTCACCCTCTCGGTCGGGCGGGGGGAAATCGTCGCTGTCGTCGGTCTATCGGGGGTGGGCAAAAGCACGCTGCTGAAAGTCATCGCAGGGCTGCTGCCCATTGAACGGGGGCAACTGGTCATCTTCGGGGAAGACACGACGAGACTGAGTGAAAGGGAATGGAACGAGCGATTAAGGTGGCGGATGGGGTTCGTTTTTCAAGGTGGGGCGCTCTTTGATTGGCTGACGGTCGCTGAAAATATCGCTTTCCCCTTGCTACTCCATCGGGACGGATGGAAGGACGACGCTATCCGTCAGCGGGTGAATGAGTTGTTGGAAGCCGTCGGGTTGGAAGGGACGGAAAATCTTTTGCCCGAACAACTTTCGGGTGGGATGCGCAAGCGGGTCGCCATCGCCCGCGCCTTAGCGGCGCAACCTGAGTTGGTGCTTTACGACGAACCGACCAGCGGGTTAGACCCCATCATGAGCGGCGCCATCAACGACTTAATCCGAAAGATGCGCGACCGTTTCGGCGTGACGGAAATCGTCGTCACCCATGACATCCAGAGCGCCTTGCGCTTTGCCGACCGCATCGCTTTGTTGCATGGGGGGCGCATCGTGGCGCAGGCGCCGCCCGCCGAATTTGTTGGGCTGTCTAACCCGACGGTGCAACAATTTTTGCGGGGCGAACCCATCGGTCCGTTGACCGATTAGCCTCGCTTATCCTTTGCCTCGCTGGAGTGTGATGGCAAATGGTTCTTCGCACGGAAACAGCCCTGCGGTCGGGTCTCTTCGTCCTTTTGGGCTTGACTATCTTGGTGGCGGGGNCGCTTTGGCTGCCTTCTTTCTGGCAATGGAGAGGTGGGCGATGGTTCGTCGTGGAATTCTCCAAAGCGATGGGGTTGCAGCCAGGGTCGGAAGTTTTGGTGCAAGGGATGCGGGTCGGCGTCGTGGACGATTTGCGGCTGCGTCCACCCGCCACCGTCCAAGTCATCGTCCGATTGGAGCGACCCGTGCCCGTTTACTATCCCCCCGCTTCCGACATCACCATCCGCATGGGCGCCCTTTTGGGTCGCCCTTATGTGGACATCACCAACCGCTCTCGTGGTCGGGTCATTGAGACAGGGGACACGGTGCGAGGCACCGACCCCGTTTCGTGGGAGGAGTTATTGCCTCAGGCAAACGAACTGGCGCAAAACCTTAACCGCTTTTTGGGCGACCCAAAGTTCCAGCGGGATTTGCAGGCGACCGTCCGCAACCTTGCCGAAGCCACCAAAAGGATGGAGCGATTGCTCGCCAGCATTCCCCCAAGTGAAGTGCAAGCCACTGCGACAAACCTTCGGCAAGCCAGCCAGCGGCTCAACGCCTTGCTGGGCGATCAACGGTTGGGCGCCACCTTAAGCCATGTGGAGAGGGCAACAAGGCAAATCGCTTCGCTCCTTTCCGACCCCCGTTTGAAGCGGGATGTGCCTCAACTCGTTTCCGACCTTGCTCAATCGGTGCGGGCAATTCGGGAAGGGATTGGCAGCGAGCCTACACAACGGGACTTGACGGAAATGGTGAAGAACTTGCGGGAAAGCACGGAGCAACTCAAGCGCCTCCTTTCCGAAGAAGGGGCAGGGGGAGAATTGCGGAAGGTGTTGGCGGAAGCCCGTGAAGCCATCGGTGGGCTTCGTGCTTTTATCACCGACCCGCAACTTCAGGGGAATTTGGAGACGGCAGCCAAAAACCTCGCTGAGTTGACGGGCAAAGGGCAGACGACGATGGACGAACTGAACACCACCTTGCAACGGTTGCGCCAGTTCGTGGAGGGCACGGAAGGCAACTTGCGCCAATTCTCCGAACACCTGCGCAACATCGCCAAAGATTTGGACGAGACGCTGGACGCCATCAAATGGCTGGTGACGGAAGGGGGCGTCAAAGAGAACCTGCAGAAAGTCACCGAAAACTTGAAAGCCAGCAGCGAAAACATTCGGGAGACGACCCAAACCATCCGTGACCTGCTGAAGGACGAAAAGACGCAAAGCAGCCTTCGGGAAGGATTGCAAGAGTTGGGACCGACCATCCGCAGCGTCCGCCAAACTGCCGAGCAAGGCAAAACGCTCCTTAGCCAACTGAACGCCCTCACGCAAGTGCGAACCTATCCCGACGCCCGAATTTGGTGGCTCCCCGAAGGGGACGAACTGCGGGGAGAAACTTGGTTGACTTTCCGCTCCCCCGCCACTTCCCTCGCCCTTTTGGCGGGCACCTACACCGACCGAGGGGGCACTCGCTTAAACCTGCAAATTCAGCGGGAAATTGCCCCTTCTTTGGCGTTTCGTTTTGGGGTGCGCCGCTCTAAACTTGGCGTCGGCGCCCAATGGGCGCTTTCCCATCGGTGGCGACTGGACTTAGATGCCCACGACCCGAAGCGCNGGCAAAGTGACCTTTGGCTGAANTTTCAACTTTCGCCATCGCTCTCTTTGCGGTTGGGCATAGAAGATGTCGGGCGAACCCGCCGATGGGGCGTGGGCGTCTCCGTCCAGCCGCGCTGAAAACAGGGATAGGCAACATCGGTTGAACCGTTTTCGCCCTTTCTCATCCCGCCAAACTCTTTGACCGATGGAGGTGCGAAAGGCTGTGAAAGTGGTGCTGATGCAAGATGTCCCCAAATTGGGGGGCAAGTTTCAGGTCGTGGAAGTTTCGGACGGGTATGCCCGCAATTTTTTGATCCCGCGGGGATTGGCGACCCCTGCTACCTCCGCTTTGCTCAAGGAAGTGGAGAAGCGACGGCAATGGGAGCGTCAAAAAGAAGAGCGGGTCATTCAAAGGGCACAAGCCTTAGCCCAGCGCCTCAGCGCCATCACTTTGGACATCCCCGTCCCCGCTGGCGAGGGCGGNCGGCTCTTTCACGCCGTCTCCGCCCAAGAAATCGTCGCCCAACTGAAGGCGAAACATGGCATTGAGTTAGACCGAGACCAATTGGACTTGGACGAGCCTCTTCGGACGCTGGGCATTCACACCGTCACGGTTCGGCTGCATCGGCAAGTGCGGGCAAACCTGAAAGTCAACATCATCCCTGCCTCGCCATAACGGAGGGGTGGCAGAAAGGAGGCGCAGGACGATGGAAGCGGCGCGGATACCTTTCCCGTCCTTTCCCGCAACAGCCCCGATGCCCCAAAGCATTGAAGCCGAGCAGGCAACCTTGGGGGCGATGCTGTTAGACCGTGAAGCCATCGCCGTCGCCTCCGAAATCTTGCAACCAGACGACTTTTACTACGAGCCCCATCGCCACATCTTTGAAGCCTTGCTGACCCTGTTCCATCGGGGCGAGCAGACGGATGTCGTCACGGTCGCCGAAGAGTTGAAGCGGCGGGGCAAGTTGGAAGAATGCGGGGGGCAACCCTACCTAATGCGGTTGATGGAGTTGACCCCTTCCATCGCCAACACCGCCGATTATTGCCGCATCGTGGAAGAGAAAGCCATCTTGCGCCAAATCATCACCGTCTCCCACCAAATTATCCAGTGGGCTTATCAGCACGACGGCGATTTGGAGACCCTCATTGACAAGGCGGAAGCCGCCCTCTTTCGGGTCGGGCAACGACGGGTCGGCGCCCAATTCCAACCCTTGACCGAACTCCTCCGCCAAACCTACGAGTTTTTAGACCAACGGATGCGCCACCCAGGGACGCTGCTGGGCATCCCGACAGGTTTTTACGAACTGGACGATGTGTTGGGCGGGTTGCACCCGTCCGACCTCATCATCATCGCCGGTCGCCCCTCTATGGGCAAAACCTCCTTCGCCCTTTCCATCGCCTTGCACATCGCCACCCAACAACGATTGCCTGTCGCCATCTTCAGTCTGGAGATGAGCAAGCAACAATTGGTGCAACGGCTTTTGTGCGCCCGCGCCCGCGTCAATTTGCATCACCTTCGGACGGGTTCCCTAAGGGAGCAACATTTCATCCGCTTGGGGCAGGCTTCCCATGAACTTTACAACGCCCCCCTCTTCATAGACGACACCCCCGACCTCTCCCCCTTTGAAATCCGAGCCAAAGCCCGACGATTGAAAGCCAGTGAAGGTTGTCTTGGTTGCGTCATCATTGATTACCTACAACTCGTCCGCCCACCCCGACGGATGGAGAACCGTGTGCAGGAAGTGACAGAGGTTGTCCGATCTCTCAAAAGCCTCGCAAGAGAACTGGATGTGCCCGTCATCGCCCTCTCGCAACTGTCAAGGTCAGTGGAGCATCGGGAGAGCAAGCGCCCCATTCTGGCAGATTTGCGCGACAGCGGTGCCATTGAAGCGGAAGCCGATGTCGTCTGCTTCCTTTATCGCGAGGACTACTACGAACGGCGACGCCCCAAAGTTCCTGAACCCGCTTTGGAGTTGGAAGATGAGCGCAGAGCCGAACCCTTAGTGACGGAAGTCATCATCGCCAAAAACCGCAACGGACCCGTCACCACCGTGGAAGTCGCCTTCATCCCCCGCTATGCCCTGTTTGAGAACTTGTCCAACATCCAACCCGATGTGCTATGATGGGCGCTGAAGGCGTTGCCGTCCGAGCAGTCAGAAAGGAGGCTTGAAGGGATGCGTCCCTTTGAGTATGTGCAACCTGCCTCGTTGGATGACGCCCTGAAAGCGTTAGGGCGAAGGTGGCAAGACGCCAAACTCCTCGCAGGCGGTCAGGATTTGCTGACGGAACTGAAAGAGGGCATCATCGCCCCCGACCGCCTCGTTAACTTGAAAGCCATCAAAGGGCTTCGCTACCTTCGCTTCTCCGAACGGGATGGGTTGCGGTTGGGGGCGTTGACGACCCTGACGGAGATTGAGACCCATCCCGTCATCCGCCAGCGGTTCACCGCTTTAGCCGAAGCCGCCCACTCCGTCGCCACGCCTCAAATCCGCCACTTGGGGACGATCGGCGGCAACCTCTGTCAACGACCCCGCTGCTGGTATTACCGTGATGAGCACACCCTTTGCCTGAAAAAGGGTGGGCATCTTTGCTACGCCTTCAACGGCGAGAACAAATATCACGCCATCTTAGGGGGCGGTCCCTGCTACATCGTCCACCCGTCCGATTGCGCCCCTGCATTGATCGCCCTAAACGCCTCCGTCACCTTGCTTTCGCCACGAGGCAAACGGGTCGTGCCTTTGGAAGAATTTTTCGTCCTGCCATCGCGGCGGATGGATCACGAGACCATCCTTGAGCCTGACGAAATCGTGACGGAAATCCATGTGCCGACACCGCCGACAGGCACGCGCAGCACTTACCTGAAGTTTCGGGAGAAAAAGTCGCTGGACTTCGCCGTTGTCGGGGCGGCGGTGGCATTGCGGATGCGGGACNGGATTTGCGAAGAGGCGCGCATCGTCCTTTCAGGCGTGGCGCCCATCCCTTGGCGGTCGGCGGAAGCCGAGGCGGTGTTGAAAGGGAAACGCTTGACGAAAGAGTTGGCGGCTCAAGCGGGGAAAGTTGCTGTCGCCAAAGCCCAACCCCTTTCCCAAAATGCCTACAAAATTCCCCTCACCCAAGCCATCGTCCAACGAGCCATCTTGAAAGCGGCGGCGATGGGTGATTAGCGACGGGCACTTGGTCAGCGTCGGAACGCCCATCAGGCGCAAAAGGACGACAAGGACAGCGGGAAGCGAAAAGGCAAAGGTAAACGACAAGTAGACGAGAGGCAAAAAGTGGGTGGGCGAGTAGCGACCGATGGGGTCGGGCGATTCAGAAGAAACCGAAACGGCGGCGGGTTTCCTCTACGGGCAAGCCCGCTAAGCGGCGGGCAGCGCGGCGGATGGCGTCGGCGATGTCACTGTCGGGATTCGCCAGCATGATGGGGATGCCCGTGTTATTGGCGCGAACGACGAGGCGGGAGTTGTTGGGGATTTTTTCCCAGATGGGCAGTTGCAACTGTTCGGCGACAAATTCGGGCGTCAGTTCGCTGTTGCGCTCCACCCGATTGAGGAGCAACTTAGGCGTCACACCCCACCGTTGCATCCCCAAAGTGAGCGCCTTCGTCGCCCGCACCGAGACCAAATCCCATGGCACGGCGACGATGATGACTTCATCGGCTAANNTCAGCAACTCCAAATCGGGCACATACAGCGTCACGGGTGTTTCCATCAGGATGTAGGCGTAACCTTCCCGCAACACCCTTAAAACATCGCTGAGGCGGTCTATGTCAATGTATTCGGGCAAGTTGCGTTCGGGCGAGAAGAACCAAGTGTAAAAGTGCACCCCACTTTCGTGGCAAGTGGTGAAGGATTGCAAAAGGGGCAAGTCTATTTCCCGAANCGCCTCAGGGATTTCGCTGAGGGTCATGCGGGCGGTTGCGTTGACCAAGATGAGGGAGTCGCCGATGAACAAATCTAAGACGGCGACGGGTTGGCGGGTTTCCTGAGCGATGGCGATAGCGAGGTTAACGAGCAAGGTCGTCTTGCCGACGCCACCCCGACCGCTACTGAGGGCAATGACTTTGCCCTGGGGCTTTGCCCCTTCTTGCTCCTCGGCAGGCTTTTCCTCTTTGGGCAAGTAAGGCGTCAAGAGGGATTCTCGGCGGGTCAAAAAATCGCGCAAGGCTTGTTGGGTCGGGGGGAGAGGCAGGATGCCTTCTATCCCTGCTAAGGCGGCGTTTTTGAGGGCTTGGGCATCTAAACGGTTCGCCAAGAGGAGCACCTTCGTCGGCATTTTCTGCTCCCTCAGCAAGCGGGCGAGGATGAGGGCATCATCAAAGAGCAAGTCGCCGTCCATAAAGACGAAGGTCGGGGCGAAGAGGGTGATGGCTTCCAAGATCGTTTGCCAATCAGGCAATCCCTCTATGCGCTTGACAACTTCCCAACCTTCGGGAAGCGGTTCGGTCAAATCAACGCCGATGAGCAAAACCGTTCCCATCCTTTGGTGCATCCCCCTTTGGCTCTCTTTGCCTTCCGAGCCAGCAAGGGTTTAGGGGCTAACCGCCACTTCTTCTCGTTGCGTCCCGCGATAGATGGTGACTGTCCGCACGGGGCGGGGCGTGACCGCCGACAAGGTAGGGGACGACGGTTGAAGGGCAGGGGAGGCAGGGCGGGATGGCGGCTGGGACACGGCAAGCGTTTGGGGCGACCGCAAGGGAGGCAGGGGCGAAAAGTCCCGTTCGTTGCGCATCACCGTCAAAGCACGCCCTTCTTCTACGGCTCGTGCCAAGCGCAAGGCTTCCTGAGGTGTCACTGCTAAGACGATGCGACGCATCGTGGCGGCAGGAGGTTGACCAGTTTGCTGGGGCTGACGGGTGGCAGGTTGGGGTTGTCCCTCAGGGGGACGGGCTTCGGCAGCGGCTGCCATCGGCGACTGTTCAACGGGCGCAAAGGCTGCCTGCCGCAGCCGTTCCTCACGGGACATGCCAGGCGTGTAATTTTCAGCGACAAGCACTTGGGCGCGCTGGACGATGACCTCCGCCACGCTCACTTCCCCGACCCGCTTGGTGGCGATGACATCCACCAAATCGCCAGGCAAAAGCAAGTCGGCAGCGCCTTCGGTGAAGGGTTGATACAAGACGAAGCCTCGCAACCCCATCGGGATGCGGAACTCTCGNCGCTGCTCTGGTGATGGGAGCAACATCGTCAGGCGCAAGGGCTGCCCTTGTCGGACATCTTGCAACAAGATGGCGTTGGCTGCCTGANCGGGGTCGGTGACGGCATCCTTAGGGGCTTCGGTGACGGGAATTTCCTGAGGGGCTAAATCGGTGCTGGTAACTTTCGTGCCTTTGGGCAAATCCCGTGTGGCGACGAAGACCTTCATCTTCGGGACAATTTGCTCACTGACCGATGGAGTCGGTTGGCGGCGTTGCCATACCCAAAAGGTCGCTATGATGGCAGCGACCACGAGAAGGGCGGCAATCAAAAACCGTCGCCGTTGCGCCATCTTCCTTCACCTCTCTTTGGCTTGACTGCCCTTTCGTCCCTTTCCTGTCGCGGCAGATAGCCACTTCAACATCGCTGTCGCCCTACCTTTCGCCCCTCGCTGCCGTTTTATTTTGACATCCAGTCACATCTTGAACAAGAAAACCGTTAGGAAGGCAGTGACAAGGAAACCGACAGCCAGCCAAGTGATGATGCGGTCTAAGAAAGTCGCCATCCCCGATTGGCTCGTCAGGATGTGTCGCCCGCCCACGATGCCCCAACCGCCTCCCGTCCCACCCGTCTCTTGCTCCGTGATGTAAAAGAGCATCGCCGCCACCAGCCCCAAGGCAAAGAGCAAATTCAACCCAGCGACCAAGTAGCCCAGAAACTTCATCGGCTTCCACCTCCTTCGGGCTTATTCTTTCACNATGGGCGATTTTTGCACCAGCGCCACCAAGACAACGCTCAAAAAGTAGAGCACGACGATGGGCATTGCCCACAAGGTCATGTTGATGGGGTCCCAAGTCGGCGTGATGATAGCCGCAATGGTGAAGATGGCGATGACAGCGTGCCGCCAGTAACGCAACAACCCCTTCACCGACACCAAGCCCAAATGCCCCAGAAACATCAGCACCAACGGCATCTGGAACATCAACCCCATCGCCACCATCAGTTTGACGACGAGCCAAATATATTGGCGCCCGAAGTTCAAAAGGAGCGAGGGCGGCTCTTTGGGCGTGAAGGACAAAAGCCACAAAAAGGCAGGNGGCAACAAGCCATAGACCGTCGCCACCCCCAGCACGAACAGCAACAAGGACAACGGCACTAACCGCAGGACAAACCGCTTCTCGTGAGGGTAGAGGGCAGGCCAGATAAACGCCAGCACCTCGTAAAGGACGAAGGGAAAGGCAATGACAATCCCCGCCGCCACACTCACCTGCAACCGCAAGAGGAAGGGCTCAGCCACATTTTGGAAGACCAAGACAGGCACTTTCATCGCCTTCAAAGTCGGGGCGACGGGATGGGTCACCCAATTCAGGATGGGCTGATAGTAANTCCAGCCGACGACCGAACCGAGGGCGATGTAAAGGAACGAGCGNATGAGCCGTGCCCGCAACTCTTCCAAATGCTCCCAAAAACTCATCTCCCGATCGCCTGGCGGTCCTTCCCCTGTGGCGATCGGTTCGCCCATGTCTTTCTGATGGCGTCGCTTTTTGGTCATCCAGAAGACGGCGGTAAGGGACGCTGAGAGGGCAAGGATGCCCCCCGCCAGCCACCATTGCCATCGGCGCATTGCTCTCACCGCCCAAATTATCACATCGCCCCACCGCCTTCGCCAGACCATCCCGCCCCTTTGCAATCCCCCACGGCTATAATTTGCGACAGCCAAGTTCAAAGGACGGTGACAATCATGGTGGTAGATTTGGAAGCGCGGCGGCGCAGTGAGCGACGGCGCAATTTTTATGCCTTCGGCGTCATCACTTTGTTCAGCGCTTTGTTGGGTTGGAATTATCTGGACAACCTTTCCCGTTTCTACTCAGGTCAACCCTTGCGCACCCTGAGCGTTTGGCAATTACCACTCCACACCCTCTTTTACGACCTTTGCCTTCGGCTTCACGGCTTCGTCCAGCCTCAACCGCCCCCTTTGCTCCCTGATGAGGCGACGGAACGGCGATGGCGACAGCGATTGAGAGAATGGGCGGGCGGTGCTTTCCGCCACCTGCCTGACATCGTGATTGTCGCCATTGATGACCAAACTGTCAACTCCCTCAAGCAATCGGGCATCCCTTACCCTCCGATGCCCCGCGCCGTCTATGGCGAACTGGTGAAGCGCTTGCACCGAGCGGGGGCAAAAGTCGTTGCCTTTGACTTGCACATGAACTTGCCCAGCCACCTCGGCGAAAGCGACGATCAGGCTTTTCAAAAAGCGATGGCGGAATCCAAGAAGGTCGTCTTAGCCTGCCGCCTCTTCTCCGAACGACACAGCGGTGGCTTCACCGTCATTTACGAAGGTCCGCACCATCCCTTAGCGGAGAACGCCGCTGGTTTAGGTCTCATTGAGATGACCGTTGACCCTTGGGACAGAGCCATTCGGTCGGCGACAGTCGCCGTCCCTTACCGTGACGAGTGGTTGCCATCTTTAGGGACGATGGCAGCCGCTCTGTGGCTGGGAAAGAGCGAAGAGCAGTTGCAGCGCGAATTGGCTCAGGGACGCTTCAACGGTGTGCCGTTGCCGTTGGTCTTTTATCGCATCGGCGCCGAGGCAAACTTTGAAGGCTTACTCTTTGCGGCGTTGCCTTTGAACTTTGCAGGTCCTGAAAAAGCCTTCCGCCACATCTCCTTAGAAGCCGTCCTCTTTCCTGAACGCAATGGCTTGACAGAAAAAGATTTGCGCCGCCTTTTCGCTGGTAAAATGGTTTTCGTCGGCGATACTTCCGAGTTGGGCAAAGACATTTTCCTGACGCCCGTTTCTGTCGGCTTCCCCGGCGTGGAAATCCACGCCACTTTAGCCCAGATGCTCCTTTCGGGCAAATTTTTGCGATTTGCCCCTCGCCTTTGGACGCAAATCTTGTTGCTGTTTTTCGTGGCGCTGGCGACAGCGTTGGTCTTTTGGCTTCGCCCCCTTCGGGCTTTCCCCTTCCTGCTCTTGCTCGCCCTCTCCGTTTTTGCGATCGCCCTCAAATTGTTGGATGCTTGGCTTCTCATCGTGCCCGTCGCTCCGTTCCTCGTTTCCTTGGCAATTGCCTTCGTCCTCGCCACGACTTATTTGCAATTTGCGGTAGAGCGCCATGCCCGCCACATCCGCCAACGCTTCGGTCGGTTCGTCGCCCCGTCGGTCTTGGAAACGATTGTCGTCGCCTCGGAAGACGAATTGACTCGTCCACGACGCATGGAAGCGACGGTGCTTTTCACCGACTTGAAAGGCTTCACGACCATCTCGGAAGAGCGACCGCCTGAAGAAGTAGCGGCGTTGCTCAACGAGCACTTTGAAATCATGACGGAAATCATTGACCGTCACGCTGGCACCGTCAGCAAGTTCATCGGCGACGCCATCATGGCGCTTTTCGGTGTGCCCGTCCCGCAACCTGACCATGCTGCCCGCGCTGTCCGTTGTGCCGTAGAGATGCAGCGGGCGATGGACGAATTTCGGCAGCGCCTTGCCCAGCGTCAATTGCCCGAACTGTTCATGCGCATCGGCATCCACACAGGCGAGTTGGTCTTCGGCGCCATCGGCTCTAAACGCCAATCGGATTTGACCGTCATTGGCGACACGGTGAATGTGGCGTCCCGATTGGAGGGCATGAACAAAGAGTTTGGAAGCCGCATCCTCATCAGCGAGACGACTTACGAAGCCGCTCAAGCTGCAGGTGCTCGCTTGATTGCTGAATCCGTCGGCGAAGTGACGGTGCGGGGTCGGGCGCGTCCCTTGCGAGTTTACAAGGTTCTGGGCGTGGACGATGTTTTGCTCCCCGAAGCGGCTGCTGTCGTCGGTCACACAACAGGGCAAAAAGCGGTGTTATAGTTTTGCCGTCCCAAAGCAATGGGATAGCAGGCAAGTCGGCAGGTTGGCGAAATAACAGCGAAGGAGGTGGCGCACATGCGTCGGCTGTGGTTGATAGCCTTGTTGGGCGTTTGGGCAGGAATGGGCTGGGCGCAACCGGCGACGATTACCGCCGTCGTGCGGGTCGTGGAGCATCAAACGGACGGGAACGGCTCAATGGCTGACCAGCAAAGTCGGCACGACTTTGGAAAATGGTGACCGAGTGCGGACGGGCAAAAGGTCTTACGCCGAAGTCACTTTCGCCGACAAAAGTGTCGTCAAACTCAACGAACGCAGCGAACTGACGGTTGCTTCTACCGCCGCTGGGAAACAGGAGATGGAGTTGCATCAAGGTAGTTTGTGGGCTCGTTTTGTCAAGGGTTCGCAAGCGACCGTCCGTGCGAAAACGACCGTCGCTGCCGTGCGGGGAACGACCATCGTCATTGCCATCCTGCCCGACGGCAGTGTGCTTGTTCGGGTGCTGGAAGGGGAGTTGTCCCTTATCTTGCCGACAGGGGAGCAAGTGACCGTTCCCACTGGGCAGGAAATAATCGTCCCTCCGAGACCTGCCCCGCCCCCTTCTCCAAGCCCTGCCCCGCCCCCTGAATATGGCAGCGACCCGATCCCCACCGACCAACCTTTCACAGATGCGACGATTTCAGGGACGACCATCGGGACGACTCCCGGCGCCCCTGATTTCCCACAAATTCAAACGAGCGATCCCGCCCAGTTCAGCAGCAGCCCTTCTTTGCCTGGCAGCCCAACTAGCCAAGTCACTCCGCCCCCGCCTCCGACGACAGGTGGGTTGCAGGTGGTCGTCCGAGGTCGTCAGGCATTCTTAGAAGCCTCAGGCATCGCTTTGACCAGTGACGCCCGACCCCGCCGCTTGCTCGGTGCCCGCTTGCGCCCTCGCGGGACGGTCGGTCCCATCTTCTACTCCGTCGCTATCCAACCCTTGACCGATCTGGCAGGCACGACCCGTTCCCGCTTCACCGAAGGTTACTTGGCTTACAAGAGCGAAGAAGTCGGGATAATTCGGGTCGGACGGCAATGGATTTCCCGCAGCCCCGTGACGGCGACTTTAGTCGGTAAACTCCTCGTCAGTGACATCGCCGATGCCATCCTCTGGGAGCGCACCTTCCAAAAGACCCAAGTCACCGCCGCTTACCTTTACGACGCCGAACCGTTCGTCGGTGGCAAACAGCAAGGCGGTTACTTGCGCCTCGCCCAACCCCTTCGGGGCGGCTCCGTCGGCATCAGCGCCATGAAAGTTCGTGGCGGGACGACGGGCTACGCTTTGGATTTCTCCCAACCTGTCATCCCGAACGAAGTGGACATCTATGGCGAAGTCGGACGGGATAGTTTGCGCCGCAGCCGTTACTACACCGTCGGGCTCTACTTCCCTGGCTTGTATCAGCGTTACGACACCGACTTGTTCGTGGAATACACCAAAGCCCCCCGCGGCGCCCCCAACTTCTTCAGCGTCCGTCTCTTCCAAACGATTTTCCCTGGGTTGCGCTTCGTCTTTGTCGGGGCAAGGCGGGGCGCTGTTGCGGGCGTCGGCAGCGGCACCGATTGGACGGTCGGTCTCATCTACACGACCCAATTCGCCTTGCGATGAATGACCAATGACCGAATGAACCAATGACCGATGAACCAATGACCAATGAGCCAATGACCAATGACCGATGGGGGTGCTGAACTGTTTAATGCCCATCACGGCTGGCGGTTTGAGTTAATGAACCGACGGCTCGCAGCGTCAACAGTTGGGCTTGCCTTGCGT
>JGI26466J51736_1000651_pt1 | contig 15327 bp, 13 predicted proteins | sample PerSpoCPS_CMetaG_FD_51736 | JGI IMG/M metagenome (IMG submission 51736) | reverse complement strand
TGGGTGCTCTCTCCACATCCGGATGACGCCGTCCTCTCCTGCGGGGGGACCCTCTACCGGACGGCCCGGGCCGGCATACCGGTTCGGGTGATCACGGTCTTCGCCGGGGATCCCCGGGATCCCATCCCTCCCTTCGCCCAGGCGTTGCACACCCTGTGGGGCGGCGGGGAACAGGCCATGGCCATGCGGCGCGCGGAGGATCGGGAGGCGCTGGACATGCTCGGCGCCCAGGCCATTCACTGGGACCTCCCGGATGTCATCTATCGCTGGGACGCTCAGGGTCAGCCCTCTGTCAGGGTCGAGAGGATCTCTTCCGCCCCATCCATCCGGACGAGGCGCCCTGGATCGAGCGGATCCGGGAGGCCCTGGACGCCCTCCCCTGGGAGGAGGGAGATCTCCTCCTGGCCCCTCTGGCCCTGGGCGGGCATGTGGATCACCGTCTGGTCCGGGCCGCTGTGGAAGGTCTTTCCCGGACTGGAATCCGGCTGGGGTTCTATGAGGATTTCCCCTACGCGGAGACCGAGCCCTTCGCCGACCTCCCCGGGTGGCAGCCATGCCGGGTGGCGCTGGGCGAGGAGGACCTCCGGATGAAAGCGGCGGCGATCCGCGCTTATCGTTCCCAGTGGCCCATCTTTTTCCTCAATGAGGAAGATCCTGGAACGGATCCGCGCCTATGCTCTTCGGGTCGGCGAGGGGACCCCGGCGGAGCGGTTCTGGTTCCCGCCCGCGTGAGACGGTGAGGGCTTGCGCCCGATCACCAGGGCCACCGTCCCCAGCATGAACGTGTGGGCAGCCTCCACGATCAGGCCGGCCTGNCGCATCGCCTCCGCCAGCTCCTCCAGGCGGAGGAAGCCCGCCACGGATTGGGGCAGGTAAGTGTAGGCGGCGCGGTCTCCCGCCACCAGCGCCCCCAGCAGCGGGACCAGGCGGTGGAAGTAGAACCGGTAAAGCGGGGTCCACCAGCGCTCCGGCGGCCGCACGGCCTCCAGGCAGACGACCCGCCCGCCCGGGCGGACGACGCGGGCCTGCTCCCGGAAGGCGAGGTGGAGGTCGGCCACGTTGCGCATCACGAAGCCGGAGACCGCCGCATCGAAGCAATCATCCGGGAAGGGAAGGCGCAGCGCATCCCCGCCCACCCAGTGGATCCGCTGGCGCCCGGGTCGGGTCCGTCCCTGGCGCATCATCGGGAGGGTGAAATCGCAGCCCACCGCCAGCGCCTCCGGATGCNGCCGCAACACCTCGGCGGCCAGATCACCGGTCCCGGTCCCCACATCCAGCACCCGGGCGCGGCCGGACAGCGCGCAGGCCCGGATGGCTTCGCGGCGCCAGCGCAGATCCAGGCCGCCGGTCATCAGGCGGTTCATCAGGTCGTAGCGATGGGCGATGCGGGCGAACATCGCCCGGACCTGCTGGGGTCGATCCGCGGTCATCCAAGCGCCTCCTCAGGTTCATGATAAGCTGGAAAACGATGGAGATAGGATCCGGCTGCGCTTCGTGCGCGGAGGCTCGATGGCTCCCTTTGGTGAAGAGGAAATTCAAGGATGGCTGGATCTCTGGGCGCCGCGGCCCGGGGAAGGGCCCCTGCGACCGGGCGGAGAGCCCTTCGCTTTCGCCGGCGGCCCAATCGGCGTGTTGCTGGTCCATGGGTTCACCGGAGCCCCTCAGGAGATGCGCGGGCTGGGCCGATTTCTGGCCGAGAATGGGATGACCGTGCTGGGGATCCGGCTCCCCGGCCATGGGACCCGGCCGGAGGACCTGGAACGGGTGACGTGGCGGGACTGGGTGGAGGCGGTGGCGCGGGGGGCGGACCTCCTGCGGGAACGTTGCGCCCGGGTGTTTTTATGCGGCCTCTCCCTGGGCGGCCTCCTGGTCTTATATGAGGCCACCCGGCGTCCGCCCGACGGCCTCATCGTGATGGCCTCGCCCTATCGGATCCAGGACGTCCGTCTGCGTTTCCTCTGGCTGCTCAAGCGCCTGTTCCCATATGCCGGCAAGGGCCCTTCGGATCTCCGAGATCCGGAAGTCCAGAGGGAGCACGTCTCCTACTCCCGATATCCGCTCTCGGCCGTTGAGGAGCTGCTCCGGGTCCTCCGCGCGGCCACGTCCGGCCTGCCGCAGGTGCGTTGCCCGACGCTGCTCATTTACTCCTACGCGGACCGCACGGTCCCGCCGGATCAGGGATGGATGATCTACCACCGGCTGGGGAGCGCGGACAAGACCATCCACTGGTTGATCCGGAGCGGCCACGTGATCCCGGAGGATGTGGAGCGCGAGGAGGCCTTTGAGCAGATCGCCCGCTTCATCCGGCGGGTGGCCGGCGCGGAGCGCCTTCCCCGGGCTTGAGGAACCGGAGATCCCTATGCGGACGATGACCGTCGGCCTGATCGCGGACACCCACGTGCCGCAGCGCCTGCCCGCCCTGCCGCCACAGGTGGCGGAGGTTTTTCGGGGGGTGCATCTGATCCTGCACGCCGGGGATCTGAACCGCTGGCCGGTGCTGGAGGCGCTGGCCCGTCTGGCTCCGGTGGTCGCCGTCCGGGGGAACGCCGACCTGGGGCTGGCCCTGCCATGGCGGGAGGTGGTGGAGGTCAACGGCNTCCGCATCGGCCTGGTCCACGGCCATGGGGGGTGGGCGGTTTACCTGCGGAACAAGATCCGGGAATCCACCCTGGGCTTCGAGCCCCTCCGTTACCTGCGCTACGCCCGCTCTGCTTTCCCCGAGCCGGTCCATCTCATTGTCTCCGGGCACACCCATCGGCCCCACCTGGTTCGGGTGAACGGGGTCTGGCTGCTGAACCCGGGCCCGGTGGCGCCGGATTACTACGTCCAGCCGGGGCCGGCGGTGGGCCTCCTCCACGTGCGGCCCGGGGAGGCGCGCTATGAATGGATCGACCTGACCTCCGGGAACGCCCGGTCTTATGCGCTTCCCCTGGAGCCCTCCCCGGATGAGTTCGGGGCCTGAGGGGCGATCGATCCGCAGAGGCCGGCCCTGGATTTGACAGATCCGTCCTCTGCCGGTAAACTNTACGTTTGCGATCTCTGGAACACCGGAGCGGCCCTTCGGGGCCGCGGGAGGTGGTGTGGAATCCGGCAACGCCCTTCGGGAAGGGCAGACGGTGGTCCTCCGGATGAGGGGCTGCGCGCCTGTCCGCCCTNAGACCGCCAGAGGGATCAGGTTCTGAGGCGTCGGGGAGATCCCCGACGCGTTCGATGCGCCTCGATCGGAGCCTCAGGCGCTGCGTCCCGGCGCCCGACGCACCTCAACCCGGCCCCCGAATCCCGGGGAAACCTGAAGGAGGGAATGATCCTGATGATCCGGACAAGCGGCGAGAAGCGCTACGCGCATATCCCGGAGATCCTGGAGCCGCCGAACCTCATCGAGATCCAGCACCGCTCGTTCCAGTGGTTCATCGAGGAGGGCCTCAAGGAGCTCTTCGATGAGATCTCGCCCATCGAGAGCCTCAACGGCCAGATGCGCCTGTATTTCCCGGGCGACAACCCGGTGGCCCGCCAGCTCAAGNTGCGCTACTGGTTCGACGAGCCGAAATACANCGAGCTGGAGTGCCTGGAGCGGGACCTCACCTACGGCCGCGGGATGTGGGTCCAGGTGGCCCTGATCGTGGCCGGGCGGGAGCCCATGGTGAAGGACGTGTTCTTCGGGGAGATCCCGTGGATGACCCGCAACGGGACGTTCATTTACAACGGCACCGAGCGGGTGGTGGTCTCCCAGCTGATCCGCTCCCCGGGGGTCTACTTCGATATGGAGGAGGACCCCTCCCTGGGCCGCCCTCTGGCCATGGCCAAGCTGATCCCGGACCGCGGGGTGTGGCTGGAGTTCGAGACGCGCCGGAACGATTTGATCATCCTCCGCTTCAACCGTCGCCGCACGGTGCCGGTCACCCTCTTCCTGCGAGCCCTGGCGGCGACCGACGATGGGATCAGCCGCGTCCTGACGGAGGGGACGGATGAGGAGCTGCTGGAGCTCTTCAAGGACGTGGACACCCATCCGGATCACCCCTACATCCTGAGCACCATCCGGCAGGAGGGCCGCCTGGAGCCCCGAGAGGGACGCACTCTGGCTCAGGAGGCCCTGATCGAGTTCTTCCGCCGGATGCGCCCGGGCGACCCGCCCACCCTGGAGAACGCCCAGTCCTTCGTGGTCTCTCAGCTTTTCGACCCGCACCGATACGATCTGCACCGGGTGGGCCGTTACAAGCTCAACCGCCGGCTGGATCTCTCCATCCCCATCTCCCATCGCACCATCACCAAGCANGACATCATCGCCATCCTGAAGGAGATCATCCGCATCAACAACGGGCTGCGCCCGCCGGACGACATGGATCACCTGGGCAACCGCCGGGTGCGCACGGTCGGGGAGCTGATCCAGGCCAAGATGCGGGTGGGGCTGCGCCGGATGGAGCGGGTGATCCAGGAGCGGATGAGCATCGCGGACCCGGCCACGGTCACCCCGCTGCAGCTGATCAACATCCGTCCGGTGGTGGCCGCCCTGCGGGAGTTCTTCGGCTCCAGCCAGCTCTCCCAGTTCATGGATCAGACCAACCCCCTGGCGGAGCTCACCCACAAGCGCACCCTCTCCGCCCTCGGCCCCGGCGGGCTGCGGCGGGAGCGGGCGGGCTTTGAGGTCCGCGACGTCCATCTGAGCCACTACGGGCGGATCTGCCCCATCGAGACGCCCGAGGGGCCCAACATCGGCCTGATCGGCCGCCTGGCCATCTACAGCCGGGTGAACGAATACGGCTTCATCGAAACCCCTTACCGGAAGGTGGTTCGGGTGGTCCCCAACCGGCCCGAGGCGCTGGTGGGGCGGATCCTGCGGGAGGATGTGGTGGATCCGGCCACCGGCCAGGTGATCGCCCCCGCCGGGACGGAGGTGGACGCCGCCCTGGCGAAGCGGATCGCCCGTCTCCCCCTCCAGGAGATCAAAGTCCGCCCCTTCGTGACCGGGGAGATCGTCTACCTCACGGCGGANGAGGAGGAGCGCTACGTCATCGCCCAGGCCAACGTGGAGCTGGACGAGAAGGGGCATTTCCTGCAGGCCCGCGTCCCCGTCCGCCATATGGGCAAATTCCTGATGGAGATCCCCGAGCGGGTGGATTACATGGACGTGGCGCCGCGGCAGATCGTGGGCGTCTCCGCCTCCCTGATCCCCTTCCTGGAGCACGATGACGCCAACCGGGCCCTGATGGGCTCCAACATGCAGCGCCAGGCGGTGCCCCTGCTGCGGCCGGAGGCGCCCATCGTGGCCACCGGGATGGAGCGGGTGGCCGCGCGGGACTCCGGGCACGTCCTCCTCTCCGAGGTCGACGGGGAGGTGGTCCAGGCCACCGCCGATGAGATCGTGATCCGGGGGACCAACCGGAAGCTGTATCGCTATCCGTTGCGGCGATTCCAGCGCTCCAATCAGAGCACCTGCATCCATCAGCGCCCGCTGGTCTTCAAGGGCCAGAAGGTGAAGAAGGGCCAGGTGATCGCCGACTCCAGCAGCACCGATCAGGGGATGCTGGCCCTGGGCCGCAACCTGGTGGTGGCCTTTCTCTCATGGGAGGGCCAGGTCTTCGAGGACGCCATCGTGATCAGCGAGCGCCTGGTCCGGGAGGATATTTACTCCTCGATCCACATCGAAAAGCATGAGGCGGAGGCCCGGGAGACCAAGCTGGGGCCGGAGGAGATCACCCGCGACATCCCCAACGTCGGCGAGGAGCAGCTGCGGGATCTGGACGAGAAGGGCATCGTCCGCATCGGCGCGGTGGTGGGCCCCGGCGACATCCTGGTGGGCAAGGTCACGCCCAAAGGGGAGCGGGAGATGACCCCCGAGGAGCGGNTGCTGCGGGCCATCTTCGGGGAGAAGGCCCACGATGTGAAGGACTCCTCCCTCCGCATGCCCCATGGGGAGCACGGCAAGGTGGTGGACGTGAAGGTCTTCTCCCGGGACGAATACCGGGAGCTCCCCGCCGGGGTGAACACGGTGGTGCGGGTCTCGGTGGCCCAGTGGCGCAAGATCACCGAGGGCGACAAGATGGCCGGCCGTCACGGCAACAAGGGCGTGATCTCCAAAGTGGTCCCCATTGAGGATATGCCTTTCCTGCCCGACGGCACGCCGGTGGACATCATCCTCAACCCCCTGGGGGTGCCCAGCCGGATGAACATCGGGCAGCTGCTGGAGACCCATCTGGGCTGGGCCGCCTCGCGCCTGGGCTTCCGGGCCATCACCCCGGTGTTCGACGGGGCCGACGAGCAGGAAATCGAGGCGGAGCTGGCCCGGGCCTGGATGATCGACACCGCCTGGGAGGACGCGCGCCGGCAGTGCTGGAGCTGGCTGCAAGCCCAGGGCTATAACCTCTCGGAGCTCCGCGACGACGACGAGGCGCGCCTCCTCTACCTCTCGGCGATCCTGGGCGCCCGCGGCTACGACGTGGATCGCCTGGCCACCGATGAGGTTTACGCCCGCCGCAGCTGCCTGCGGGAGTGGCTGCGCGACCGGGGCTACGATCCCGACGCCCTCCTGGTCTTCGAGGATGATCCCCGCCCGCCGGAGGAGCGCCGCAAAGCCGACGAGCGGGCCATCCTGGTGGGGCTGCGGCTGTGGATGGAGCGCCTGGGCGTGGACACCCGGGACATCCCCGATTCGGAGGTCCGCCGGCGGGCGACCGAGGTGATGCTCGAGACCGGCCAGCCGATGCCCATCCTGGGCAAGATGATCCTCTACGACGGCAAGACCGGGGAGCCCTTCGACCGGCCGGTGACGGTGGGCGTCATCTACATGATGAAGCTGGCCCACCTGGTGGAGGACAAGGTGCACGCCCGGTCCACCGGCCCCTACTCCCTGATCACCCAGCAGCCTCTGGGCGGCAAGGCGCAGTTCGGCGGGCAGCGCTTCGGCGAGATGGAGGTCTGGGCCCTGGAGGCCTACGGCGCGGCTTACACCCTCCAGGAGATGCTCACGGTGAAGTCCGACGACGTCCAGGGCCGCGTCAAGACCTACGAGGCCATCGTGAAGGGCCAGAAGATCGAGGAGCCCGGCCTGCCGGCCTCCTTCAAGGTCCTGGTCAAGGAGCTCCAGTCCCTGGCCGTGGCCGTGGAGGCCATCACCGACTCCGGCGAGGTCATCCGCTTCGGCCGGGAGGAGGAGAAGCCGAAGCTGCCCCGCCTGCCTCTGGGCCTGCTGGACCTGGCCCCCGAGGGGGATGGGGAAACCCCGGCGTGAGCCGGTGGCCCGGTCTCCACGTGTTCTTCGCGAGGAGGCGTTCCGACGCGGGACAGGCGACGATGGGCCTGTCCCGCGGTTTTTTATGGCCTCCGGATCATCGACCCCCGACGCCCGGACAGTCGGATCTCGCCGGAATCGGGACAGCGCGGGGTGAAAAGCCCGGCCTCTGAGCCGGAGGTATAGGTCGAAATTCATTTCGACCGCTATCCGTCCACAGGTATCCGGTCGATTTTTAAAGCCCATCCGCCGCTCCTATCGGGAGCGGCCCATCCGGGGTGGATGCCTCCGGGGCCGGCGTGGGCGGCCTGCGCGCTTTTTGGTTAAGATGTGGGAAGGAGAGGCGCATGCGCTGTCCCCGTGGGATCGCAGGAGGAANGGGAGATGGCCCGACGGTTCACCAATCAGGAGATCGCGGAGATCTTCGAGCACATCGCCGACATGCTGGAGATCCAGGGGGAGATCCCTTANAAGGTGATGGCCTACCGGAGGGCGGCGGAGAACATCGCCGCCCTGGGACGGGACATCTACGATCTCTGGCAGGAAGGGGCGTTGCGCACCATCCCCGGCGTGGGCGAGGCCATCGAGGAGAAGATCGACCAGCTGCTCCGCACCGGCCNCCTCGAGCTCTACGAACGCCTGAAGGCGGAGATCCCTCCCGGCCTGCTGGAGATGCGTCAGATCCCCGACATGGGGCCCAAGCGCATCAAAGCGGTCTGGGAGAAGCTGGGGATCACCACGGTGGAGGAGCTGGAGCAGGCCGCCCGNGCGGGGAAGCTGCGGGATCTGCCCGGCTTCGGGGCCAAGCTGGAGAGCAAGATCCTCGCCGGCATCGAGGCGGTCAGGCGTCGCAAGATCGCCGGGCGGGTGCCCCTGGGCGCCGCCTGGCCCCTGGCCCAGGAGATCCTCCGGGCCCTCCACGAGGTCCCGGGGGTGCAGCGCCTGGCGGCCGCTGGTTCCTTCCGCCGCATGAAGGAGACCATCGGCGACCTGGACTTCCTGGTCGCGGCGGAGGACCCCGAGGCGGTGATGGAGCGCTTCACCACGTTGCCCATCGTGGAGACGGTGCTCCTCAAAGGCTCCACCAAATCCAGCGTCCGCCTGCGGAACGGGCTGCAAGCCGATCTGCGGGTGATCGAGGCGGCCCGCTGGGGCACGGCGCTGCAGTATTTCACGGGGAGCCAGCAGCACAACATCCAGCTGCGGGAGCANGCGCTCCGGCGGGGCTACAGCCTCAGCGAATACGCCCTCACCCGGGTGGAGAGCGGGGAGGAGATCCTCTGCGCCGCCGAGGAGGAAGTCTACGAGCGCCTGGGCCTCGCCTACATCCCGCCGGAGCTGCGGGAGGGCCGGGGGGAGATCGAGGCCGCCCTGGAGGGCCGCCTCCCCCGCCTGGTGACGGTCGAGGACCTNCAGGGGGATCTGCAGGTGCACAGCACCTGGAGCGATGGGCAGGCTTCCATCCGCGATATGGCCCGGGCGGCGAAGGCGAAGGGCTACCGCTACATGCTGCTCACGGATCACTCCCAGAGCCTGGGGGTGGCCCGGGGGTTGACCCCGGAGCGGTTGCGGGAGCAGCGTCGGGAGGTGGAGTCGGTCAACGCCGAGCTGGGGGACGGCTTCCGCATCCTCCACGGGGCTGAGGTGGAGATCCGGGCCGACGGCAGCCTGGACTACCCGGACGAGGTGCTCGCCTCCCTGGACCTGGTGGTGGCCTCCGTCCACACCGGCCTGCGGCAGGACCGGGAGCGGGTGACCGCCCGTTTCCTGGCGGCGATCCGCCATCCCCACGTGCACATCATCGCCCATCCCACCGGCCGGCTGCTGGGGGAGCGGGAGGGGGCGGACGCGGATTGGGAGGCCATCCTGCGGGCAGCGGCGGAGACGGGGACCCTGCTGGAGATCAACGCCAACCCCGCCCGATTGGATCTGCCGGACGCGCTGGCGCGGCGGGCCCTGGAGCTGGGCTGTTATCTGGTCATCAGCACAGATGCCCACAGCCCGGGGGAGCTGGACCTGATCCACTTCGGCGTGGCGGTGGCCCGGCGGGCCTGGGCCACGCCGGATCGCATCGCCAACACCTGGCCCCTGGAGCGNCTGCTGCGCTGGGCCCATGAGAAACCCGGGCGGGTGCGNCGGAGGTCCTGAGCCCCCCGCCTCTTTCCTCATTCCGGCCCTTCGCGAACAGCGCCCAGGATTTTCAGGATCCCCGGGGTGAGGTCCAGGAGGGAGGTCGCCTCCCGGAAGACGGCGGCCCCAGGCCCGGCGACAAGGAGGGGGACCGGGTTCTCGGTATGCAGCCGTGTGGTCAGGTCTTCCATGTTGCCGTGATCGCTGGTCACGATGAGGGTGGCCTCGGGCGGCCGGCCGGCGAGCAACGCGCTCAGGAAACGATCCAGCACCTCGAGAACCGGCTCGGGGGGCAGGTGCCGGTGGCCCACGAGATCCGTGAGGAAGCTTTCGAAGAGCACGAGATCCGCCTCCCCGAGCAGGCTCAGCAGGCGGCGCGCCGCCTCCTCCGGCTCGACGGGCGGAAGCTCCGGGAACGGACGGCGATGGCGGCGCGCCCATTCCCCGGCGAAGGTATGGGTGATGTCCCAGAGCAGCGCCCGCCCTGCCATCAGGTCCTCGAAGGTCCGGAAAGGGAGGCCCGCCAGCNGGTTCATCCAGGTGGTCACGGAGGGCCGGAGCCGCCGCTGGGCGACCAGCTCCCAGTAGAGCTCGGAGTAGGCGTTGGCGAAGGTGGGGCGGAAACCGGCGGCGCGCGCCCGGACGAACAGGCTGTGCTCCTTCAGCATCGCGATGAGATCGGAAGAAGGGTAGCCGGTCCGGTGCCCGCCGATGCGGGCCGGGGCGTTCAGGCCGGTGAAGAGGGCGGTCTGCCCGGTGGCGCTCTGGGGGAGCCCCGGCACGCCCAGGGTGGCATCCAGCTCGCGGCACAGGAGGTCTCCGTCCTCCCCTGCGCAGCCGCGCACCAGCGCCCGGCCCAGCCGGGCGCGCAGCCGGGGCAGGCCCGGGTCGAAAAGGGGATTCCGACCGTCCGCCTCCCCCAGCCCCACGCCGTCCAGGAAAACCAGCACCACGGATCCCATCTTCGCCGACCCCGATCATCGGGGGTCCGGGGGAGGGTCCCCCGCCGCCCCGGCCCTTCCCCCGTTGCGCCTTACATCTTGTAGCCGATGCGGCGCAGGAACTCCTTGCGGTGGGCCACGTCGGCCTCCGTCTCGATCCCGCGGGTGGCCACCCCATCGATCACTCCCAGGATCCCGCGGCCCTGTTCGGTCTCGGCGACGATGACCTGCATGGGGTTGGCGGAGGCGGCGTAGATGTGACAGACCTCGGGGACCATCTTGATGGCGTTGAGGACGTTGATGGGGTAGTAGCCCTTGCCCAGCACCACGATGAAGAAGTGTCCGGCGCCGACAGCCAGGGCGTTCTTCTTGGCGATCTCCACCAGCTCCGGATCGGTCCCGCTGGCGCGGACGAGGGCCGGCCCGGAGGACTCGCAGAAAGCCAGGCCGAACCGGATCCCCGGGACGGTGTTGACCAGGGCCTCGTGGATGTCCTCCACGGTCTTGATGAAGTGGCTCTGGCCCAGGATGACGTTGAGCTCCTCCGGCTTCTCGATGGGCACCACCTTGAGCTCGAGCGCCATGGGGCACCTCCTGCGCGATGGGATGGGATCCTGAGTTTCCCGCCTTCAGGGCACCGGGGCGGGCCTTTCCGGTCACCCCGCCGCGCGGTCNCGCGCGATCCGGATTCGGTGAAGGGGCACCTCCCGGGCCCCGAAGCGGAATTTATAGGGCTCGTCGCCCCGCAGGAAATCGAAGACCCGCTTGCCCTGCTCGATGGCCTGGCGGATCAGGTAGGCCAGCAGGACCACGCCCGGGCTCAGCGCGGCGTAACGAGGGTTGAGCCCGGCATTATACAGCCATATCCGATCCCGATCCTCGAAGTCCAGGTAAGTGGCGGCCTTCTCCCCCTCGATCTCCAGAAACGAGAGACGGGCCCAGCCCTCCCGTAGCCCCTGACGGATCACCCGGCGGAAGAACGCCCGCATCCGTTCGTGCAGGAAGGCGGCTTTCTCCGGGTTGCTCGCCGCCATCAGCTCCAGGAACGCCTCGATGGCCCCGTCCGCTTCCGGGCCGTCCTCCCGCAGGAGATACCAGCGAACGTTCCCCACGGCCTCCAGGCGGCGGATCTTGCGCCGCAGCTCATGGCGGTCCTTGCGATCCAGCATCTGCAGGTAGGCGTCCCAGGTCGGAGGCAACGGGAGCATCGGGCAGATGGTCAGCCGCTCGATGTGGACCGTCAGGCCATGGGCGGCAGCGGCTCCGGGCCACAGGGGGAAGAGGGTCGAATCCTCCCGAATGTTCCAGAGGAGGAGGGTGTCCCATCCGGGTGCCTCCGGCCGGGTCAACCAGGCCAGGAGAGCGTGGATCACCGTTTCCTCCCACCCGGGCTCCACCAGCGGGTCCAGGTAATCGGTGACCTCCTCGCCGAAGGTCTCCAGGATCCACCGGCCGTCCCGGGCGATCCGTCGCAGCGGGATCAGGCCTACCAGCCGGCCTTCCGCTTCGAACGTGACCAGGTATAGCTCCCCCTCCCCGAAGTGATCCCACCAGGTCCGCAGCCAGGTCGGGCGCATGAAAGGGGAAGCCCCGGGCGATCGCCCGAGCAGATCCTGCCACGGATGGGCCAGCTCCTCGAAGGCTGCGATGTCGTGGAAGATGCACATTTGCATGCGTTTCTCACTCCGCGTCCCGAAGGTCGACGAGGTCCCGGGCGAAGATGCTCCAGGGCTCCGTCCCCGTCAGGTGCGCCCGGACCAGGGCGTAGAAGCTGCGGGGGGGTCCGCCGGGCTCCTGCTCGCGGACGAAGTCCACCACCAGGTAGCCGAGGGCGAAGGCGGTCTCGAAGAGCTCCCGGGTGTGGAAGCGCCAGGCGCGGGCCAGGCCGGGATCCTGACGCTTGACTTCCTGGAATCGGTGAGGGATCTCCACCAGCCAGAAGGCGACGTCGGGGGTCTGGAAGATCTCCGGGGGGATGGGGAGCCCGCGATCATCGAAGCGACACGGGTTGACCAGGACCGCGCCGGCTTGCTCGAAGAGGGCCCGCGAGAGGGCGTAGTGGCCCTGGCGGAGCCGGGTGGCCACCCGCCGGCTGGCGATATACCAGTCCACCTGGAAGCGGTCTGTGGGCAGGCCCCGGTTCAGGGCATCATGCAGCTCGCCGTAGACGTTGCGCAGGTAGGTGTTGCACACCGCGCCCAGCTTGGCGATGTTGAAGTAGGCGTTGCGGCTCTCCAGGGGATCATAGGTCCAGGTGATCAGGCGGAGGCCCTGGTTGCGGACTGCTTCTCGCTGCGCCAGCTTGAGCTGGTAGCCGACGCCTTTGTCCTGCCATTCGGGGAGCACCCCCAGCTGATGCGAGCAGTGCTTGAGCTTGACAGCGGCGGGGGCCTCCCGGCCGCGACGCTCGTCGGTCCCCAGGAAGCCGAAGACGAAGCCCACCAGCTGCCCCCCGGCGAAAGCGCCCAGGAGCACCCCGCCGTTGTGCGCGGCCGTGATCAGCACGTGGGCGGGCACCACGTCCAGATCCTCTGAGCCCCAGATCCGGCGCTGGAGCTCGATGCAGGCCTCGATCTCCTCCAGCGTGCGCAGCGGTCGGATCTCGATCTCCATCCGATCGCCCCTCCGTCGGGCAGCGAAGCGCGATTACCTCATTCCAGATTGTAACACGCAGGAGTTTGGGGTCGGGACGGATGCGGAAGGATCAGTCCGGGAGGACGGAGAGCCAGAGGGCCAGCCCCTCCATCTCCTCCCGGGAGGCCGGCGCGGTCCCTTCGGCGCGCTCCGAGGGCCACAGGAGCGGGCCTCCGCAGAAGGGGCAGAGGGGGGAGATCCCGCTCTCGACGAAACCGGGGGCTTCCTCCGTGGCTCCCACGACCCATTCCTCCGGGCGCGTCCGGCGCACCCGCATCCCTTCGTGGGCCCGGCAAGCGATCCGTTCGCAGAACAGCACGGTCTCTTCGGACATCGACATGGGCTCCTCGCTTCACAGCGTCGGGCGATCCATGGCATAAGAGGCGCAGCGGCGCTGCGCTCCTCCATTGTCCCGCGGATCGCCGCCGCTGTCGAACCCGGGGGAGCGGCCGGGGTCGGGGTCTTGACGCCTCGCGTGGGGAGCGTTAAGATGAAAGCGGCGATTAGAACAAATGTTCTAAAGGAGGTCTCCATGGCCTGGCATCGGTGGGTGAGCGTTCTGCCGGAGCGCCAGGGTCTTTCGCCGGGTCGTGAGGAGGCGGGGAAGGCGGCGGCTCCGGAAGGGATGGAAGAGCCGATGGGGATCGGGCTGGGGGTGCCGCTNGTGGTCGGGCTGATGATGGCCGGGGGCTGGCTGGCCCTGGAGTGGTTCAACTACTCCGCCTCCCAGTATGCCCTTACGGTCTTCTTCGGGAACCTGATGGCNGATGGGTTGTCCTGGGCGGTGTTGCTGGCGCTGGGGCTGTGGCTGGTGGATCTCTCGGGCCTGCTCTACCTCTCGCTCCCCAGCGAGCGGGAGAAGCCGGGGTTCTGGTATGTGCTGGTGGCCTGGTTGCTCGCCTCGGGGGCCAACGCCCTCCTGAAGTGGTGGGCGGTGACCCTGGCCCTGATGGCCTCGCCCTTGGCCCAGCCCGGCGCGGGAGGGACGTCCCGCGTGGCCTCCCTCTTTCAGTCCGTGGGGCCCTACATCCCGACGGCCATCGCCTTCCTGGTCTGGACCGGTCGGGTGCTGCTGGTCAGCACGATGATGGGCCTCCTGTTGCCCGTGCTGCGCCAGCTCGGCCTCCGCTTGCAGACCTGGGCGGAGCAGGAAACGAGCCAGGCGGCCGGGGAGGCGGCCTCGACGNCCAGCATGGGGCCGCGCCTGGTGGAGTCCGGTCCGCGAGCGCGGCACGAGTGGAGCTCCCGAATGAAGCATCCGTGAGGGGAGCGCGCGGATGCTGGCGATTCGNGCGCAGCGTTGGGTGAGCCAGGGGCTGCCGCTGGGGGTGGCGATCCTGGCGGCTTCTTTGCTGCTGCCCCTCGCCGGGGTGGTGGCCCTTTCGCTCCATCCCGAGGAGACCGCCGCCGTCCTGGAGCGCGCCGCGCGGGCTCCTGCCCCGGCTCCGGAGGCCCCGGAGGGCCTGGCGCCCCTCTTCACGCCGGAGGTGCAGCGCTGGTCGGATCGCATCCGGGTTTGGGCCCGGGCTTACGNTCTGGATCCCAATCTGGTGGCCACGGTGATGCAGATCGAGTCNTGTGGGGATCCGCAGGCCCGCTCCCGCAGCGGGGCCCTGGGCCTCTTCCAGGTGATGCCCTTCCACTTCGGGGTCGGGGAGGACCCCCTGGATCCGGAGACCAACGCCCGGGCCGGCCTCGCCTACCTGGCGGAGGCGTTGCGAAAGGCCAATGGGGATGTGGCCCAGGCCCTGGCTGGCTACAACGGGGGGCATTCGGTGATCGGCCAGCCGGGGCGATGGAGCGCGGAGACCCGCCGCTACGTCTACTGGGGCCTCGGCATCTATGAGGACGCCCGCCGGGGTCAGGCCCAGAGCGCCCGGCTCCAGGAGTGGCTGGAGGCCGGCGGGCGCAGCCTGTGCGAACAGGCCGCCCGGCGCCCCCTTCGATGAGCGCCGCAACCTGCACGTCGGCTTCAGGTCGTAGCTCTCGGTCTTTCACATTCTCCCATCGGCGGATCCGCTTTCCGGTTACCAGCCGGTGGATCTGTGCGCGATGATGACCGGGAGATCCGCTGCAAACAGCATGCCCTCCACGCCCCTCCCGGGCAAAAGAGGGGCAGAGCGGTCAGCGCCAGCAGCGCGATCCCCAGACGGATCTCGGCGTTCATCGGATCCTCCCGGCGTTCTCCGAGGTGTGGGGCCTTCCTCCCTCGCCTCCTGAGGGGCGCCAGTCGGGAGCCCACCCGGGGCCCAGCTCCCGGACCTGGCCCGTTCGTCGATCGACCACGAACATCCGACCCTGGGGGGTGCCGTAGACCAGGCGGGTCCCGTCCGGCGACCAGCCCGGCGGGGCCAGCCAGCCGCCTTTCTCGGTGGCGGGATCGAAGACCCGGACCAG
>JGI26466J51736_1000630_pt1 | contig 15653 bp, 15 predicted proteins | sample PerSpoCPS_CMetaG_FD_51736 | JGI IMG/M metagenome (IMG submission 51736) | reverse complement strand
AAGGTGAGGGAGAGGGTCCTCGAGGTCCACGGCCCGGAGACCCTTCTGGACTTCCGGGCCAAGGCGGTGCTGGAGGCTTTGGGATACACCCCATAAAAAAACGTCCCCACGTGCGTGGGGATTATGGGCGGATGGGGGTCTACACCTGACTAGAGGACGGAACATCCCCACGTGTGTGGGGACTACGGCGCTGCCGGTACTCCCCGAGGGTGAGCATCGGGCCATCCCCACGTGCGTGGGGACTACGAGGCCTTGAGGCGCCCGGTGCGGACGAGGGGCGGGCCATCCCCAAGTGTGTGGGGACTACTCCGGCATCTACACTGCGGGGGCGGTCTACCGCGGGCCATCCCCACGTGCGTGGGGACTACAGTCTCCACAACCCCCACTTGTCAAGTGCCCCCGGGCCATCCCCACGTGCGTGGGGACTACACTTGACCAGGACGGCGAAAATACCCGCTTACCCCCCGTTATGTATCTTTTCGGGAGAAGTTCCGGGAAGGGGTTTTCAAGTTCCGCCGCGCCGGGGGAAGGGATGAGGGTGGGGCGCTTGGGTCATCTTACCACACGGGCTTCCCGGGCGAGAAGGGCCATGCTGAGGGCGATGAGGGCGAAGGCGATGAGGGCCTGAAGGGGGATGGGAAACTGGGGTATGTACTCCACGGAGCAGGGCACCGGGGGCTTGCAGGCCAGGGTGAAGAGGTTGGGGAACTTCTGCTCCAGGAGGTGCAGGGCGCTGAGGCTCCCCCCGATCAGGGAAAGGGCCAGGCTGTAGGGCCAGACCCCAAAGTCCTGCCGCCACAGGGCCAGGCCCAGGATGACGGCCTGCGGGTACATGAAGATGCGCTGGTACCAGCAGAGCTCACAGGGCAGGAAAAGCCGCACCTCGGAGTAGTAGAGGCTTCCCAGGGTGGCCACCAGGGCCACGATCCAAGCGAAGGCCAAAAGAAGGGGAGCGCGCTCCATCGGGCCCAGCATACCCCTAAACTGAGGGCGTGCGGGAAGAAGAGCTCAAGGAAGGGGAGGACTACTACCTGGAAGACGGCTACCTGGTCTTCACCGAGGCCTACCACTTGAAGCGGGGGTACTGNTGTGGCTCGGGTTGCCGCCACTGCCCCTGGCGGGAGGAAGAGGAAAACTAAGCCTGCGCTTGGGTTCGGCAACACGGGGTGCCCAAGTCGGGGCTAAGGGCTTTTCTGGGGCCCCCACCACGGCAAAAGCCGCGGTGGGGTACTTAGTCCTCCAGAAGGGCTTCCACGAAGGCCTCAGGGTCAAAGGGCTGGAGGTCGTCCGGCCCCTCGCCTACCCCGATGAACTTGATGGGCACCTTCAGGGTGCGCACGATGGGGATCAGGACCCCGCCCTTGGCGGTGCCGTCCAGCTTGGTGACGATGACCCCGGTGAGGCCCACGGCCTCGTGGAATTTCTTGGCCTGCTCCAGGCCGTTTTGCCCGGTGACGGCGTCCAGCACCAGCCAGACCTCCTTGGGCTCCTCCGGGTCGGCCTTGGCGATGGCCCGCTTGACCTTCTTGAGCTCCTCCATGAGGTTGTGCTTGGTGTGGAGGCGGCCTGCGGTGTCCACAAAGAGGAGGTCGTAGCCCCGGGCCTTCATGGCCTGGACAGCGTCGTAGGCGAGAGCGGCGGGGTCGGTGCCCTCCGGTCCTTGGATCACGGGGATAGAAAGGCGCTTTCCCCACTCGGAAAGCTGGGTTCCCCCGGCGGCCCGGAAGGTGTCCCCGGCGCAAAACATGACCTTCTTGCCCAGGTTCTGGTAGTAGCGGCCCAGCTTGGCGATGGTGGTGGTCTTGCCCACCCCGTTCACGCCCACCACCAGGACCACCCGGCCCTTGGGCTCCACGGGCTTGGGCTTTTGCGGGTTGAAGCCCAGCTTCCTCAGGGTGGCCCGGCGCTCGTCCGGCTCCAGCATCCCCACCAGCTTTTCCTTCACCGCCTCCTTCAGGTCCTTGCGGCCCGAGGCCCGGACTTCCTGAAGGATCTCCTCGGTGGCGGAGAGGCCCACGTCGGCGGCCAGGAGGGCCATCTCTAGCTCCTCCAGGACCTCCTCGGGGTTGCCGCCCCAGGGAATGGCCTTGAGAAGCCGCTCCCTGGTCTTGGCCAGGCCCGCCTTTAGCCGGTCAAAGAAGCCCATCAGCGGAAGTTGACGCCAAGCCCCAAGCGCCAGACCTTGGGGAAGCTGGCGAAGCCGTAGACGTAGGTGGCCTCGGCGAAGAGGCCGGTGTAGGGGTCAAGGAGCCCCTCAAGCCCGGCGCTGAAGCTGACGCCAGCGGTGGACTGCTCGCCCAAGAGCCCGCTCAGCCCCCCGCCGAAGTAGGGGAGGAGGCCCCTAAGGGTGGGGTCGTACTGGCCCAGGTCCGGCTTGAAGAGGAGGCTGGCCTCGAGGGCCACCCCGGGGGCGGCGGGGGCCAGCTCGGCCAGGAGGCGGCCGGAGAGGTTCTGCCGGAGGCGGCTTTCCACCCCGGCCCCAAAGGTGAGGCCCAGGCCCTCCCCGTAGCCGAAGCGCATCTGGATGGCGCTCTGAGCCGTGGCCAGGCCCAAAAGGGCTATGGTGGCGAGAAGGAACCGCTTCACGCTCTCCAGTATACCCCGGCTTGCGGCTTTCTTCACGAAAGAGCCCGCTCCAGGCGGGAAAGGGTCCGCTCCCGGCCCAGAAGGGCCATGATCTCAAAGAGGCCCGGGGTCTCCAGGCTCCCGGTGAGGGCGGCCCGGAGGGGCTGGGCCACCTGGCCCAGTTTGAGGCCCCTTTGGGCGGCGAAGTTCCGGAGAAGGGCCTCAAGGGCGGCCTCGCTCCAGTCCTCCTGGGCCTTCAGGAGGGGAAGGAGCTCCTTGAGGACGGGAAGGCCCTCCTCCAGCTTGGCCCTGGCCTTCTCGGAGAAGGGGTAGTCCTCGGTGAAGAGGTAAGGGGCCTTCTCGGGAAGCTCCTTCAGGGTGTCTATGCGGGGGCGCATGAGCTCCACCGCCCGGCGCAGGTAGGCCTCGCTGGGCCAAAAGAAGCCCGCCGCCTCCAGGAAGGGCTTGACCCGCTGGGCCACCTCTTCCAGGGAAAGGACCTCCCGGATGTACTTGCCGTTCATCCAGCGGAGCTTCTCCAGGTCAAAGATGGGCCCGCCCAGGGAGACCCTCTCCCAGGAAAAGGCGGCCACGAACTCCTCGAGGGTGAAGATCTCCCGCCCGTCGGGCATGGAGAAGCCCATGAGGCAGAGGTAGTTCCTCAGGGCCTCGGGCAAGAAGCCCTCCGCCTTGTACCACTCCAGGGAGGTGTGGCTCTTGCGCTTGGAGATCTTGGTCTTGTCGGGGTTTCTTAGGAGGGGCATGTGGTAGAAGCGGGGCACCTCCCAGCCGAAGGCCTGGTAGAGGAGGACGTGGATGGGCGTGGAGACCAGCCACTCCTCGGCCCGGATCACGTCGGTGACCTCCATGAGGTGGTCGTCCACCACGTTGGCCAGGTGGTAGGTGGGGTAGCCGTCGGACTTGAGGAGGACCACGTCGGGGATCTCCCCGTTGTCGTAGACCACCACGCCCCTGAGCTCGTCCTTGACCGCCGTGGTGCCGGGGCGGGGGACCTTGAGGCGGATCACGTGGGGCTCGCCCCGCCTGGCCCGCTCCTCGGCCTCCTCGGGGGGGATGTGGCGGGCCCGGCCGTCGTAGCCCCCCTTCTCCTGGCGGATCCTCTCCAGCTCCTCCGGGGTCTCAAAGGCCCGGTAGGCCCACCCCCGCCTTAGAAGCTCCTCGGCGTGGGCTTTATAAATGGGCAGGCGCTCCGACTGGCGGTAGGGGGCGTGGGGCCCGCCGATGTCCGGCCCCTCGTCGTAGGCGATCTCCAGCCACTTCAGCGCGGCCAGGATCCGCTCCTCGGCCCCGGGCACGTAGCGGGCCCGGTCCGTGTCCTCAATGCGGACGATGAAGCGGCCCCCGTTCTTTCGGGCCCAGGCGTAGTTGAAGAGGGCGATGTAGGCCGTGCCCACGTGGGGGTCGCCGGTGGGGCTTGGGGCGATGCGGGTCACCACCATACCTGGCCCATTATCTCACCCAGGGCTAAAGGTTTGCCCTTAGGCTTAGGGCAATGGACGGCGAGCTTGTGGCCCAGGGACTTAGGAAGCGCTACGGCCCCAAGGAGGTGGTCAAGGGGGTGGACCTCCACCTCAAGCGGGGGGAGATCGTGGCCCTCTTCGGCCCCAACGGGGCGGGGAAGACCACGACCTTTTACATGGTGGTGGGCTTCATCCGGCCCACCGGGGGGCGCATCTTCCTGAAGGGCCAGGAGATCGGCCGCCTGCCCATGTACAAAAGGGCCCGCATGGGCCTCGGCTACCTGCCCCAGGAGCCCAGCGCCTTCCGGCGGATGACGGTGCTGGAAAACCTCCTGGCCATCCTGGAGTTCCAGCCCCTTTCCAAGAGGGAGCGCCTGGAAAAGGCCAAGGCCCTTCTGGAGGAGCTGGCCATCTACCACCTCAAAGACCGCATGGCCTACGCCCTCTCCGGCGGGGAAAGGCGTCGGCTGGAGATCGCCCGGGCCCTCTGCACCGACCCCGACTTCATCCTTCTGGACGAGCCCTTCACCGGGGTGGACCCCAAGAACGTGCGGGAGATCCAGAAGGTCATCGCCGAGCTTCGGGAAAGGCGGGGCGTGGGGGTCTTCGTCACCGACCACGCCGTGCGGGAGACCCTGGCCATCACCGACCGGGTCTACGTCATGTACGACGGGGAGATCCTCTTCCACGGCGACCCGGAGACCTTCGCCAAGGACCAGGGGGTGCGGCGGCACTACCTGGGGGAAGACTACGAGCTTTAGATGACCTTCTGGGCCCTCCTCGTCCTCATCCTCCTCCTCTCCGCCCTGGTGGCCTACCTGGGGGACCGGGTGGCCAAGTGGGCGGGAAAGCGGCACTTCCGCTTCCTGGGCCTCAGGCCCAGGCAGACGGCCACCCTGGTGGCCGTCATGACCGGGGTGGGGATCGCCCTCTTCAGCTACCTGGGCTTTTTGCTGGTCTTCCGGGAGGCCCGGGAGACCATCCTCGAGGCCCAGGCCATCCGGGAGGAGCGGGACCGGCTTAAGGGGGAGCGGGAGGCCCTCCTAAAGGCCAAAGAGGCCATGGAGGCCGAGGCCGCCCGGGCCCTTTCCGAGCTCAACGCCCTCAGGGCGGAGAGGAAGGAGCTTCTAAAGGCCCTGGAAGAGGCCGAGGCCCTGAAGGGGCGCCTTATGGCCGAGGCCAGGGGCCTTCAGGCCCAGGTGGCCGCCCTGGGGAAGGAGAAGGCCCGGCTGGAGGAGGAGAAAGCCCGGCTGGAGGAAGAAAAGACCCGGCTGGCGGCGCTCCTTTCGCAAAGGGAAGCCCTCCTCGCGGAGAAGGAAAGGGCTCTGGCCGAAAGGACCGAGGCCCTGAAGGCCCTGGAGGAGGCTTTGAGGAAGACGGCGGCGGAGAAGAAGCGGCTGGAAGGGGAAAAGGGCCGCCTGGAGGCCGACATCGCCATCCTCCAGGCCCGCCTGGAGGAGGCCAGGCGGGAGCGCCAGGGCCTTGAGGAGGAGCTTTCCGCCCTGCGGGGGCGGCTCGCCGAGGCCCAGAGAAGCCTGGCCCAGGCCGAGGAGCGGGTGCGGGGCCTCCTCAGGCAGGCGGAGGCCCTGGCGGGGGAGCGGGGCCAGCTTTCGGAGAGGCTTTTGCGCCTGAGCCAGGGGCTTTACCTGGGGGAGGTGCGCCTGGGGGCCGAGGAGGGGAGGGCCACTTTGGAGCGGGTGGCCGAGCGGCGGGCCCTCCTCCAGGGCTTCCGGGGGGCGGAGCTATTGGAAGGGGAGGTGCGGGGGCCGGGGCTTGCGGTCCTCGAGGGGGCGGGGTACCGGGACGGCAGGCTTCTGGTGCGCTTCCGCTTCTACCCGGAGAAGAAGGCCTTTGCCGCCGGGGAGGTCCTGGCCAGCGCCACCTTCCGCCTCTCCACCCAGGCCCGCCACCAGGAGGTCCTGGAGCGCCTGGGGGAGGAGGTGCGGCGGAGGCTTCTGGAGGCGGGCTTTCCCCCCGAATACGCCACCTTCCCCTCCCCCGAGGAGCTGGCCCGGGGCCTGGCCCTCCTCCAGGGCAGAAAGGGCGTGGTGCGCCTGGGGGTGGTGGCCGCCAAGGACCTCTGGACCACGGAAAGGCCCCTTCTGGCCTACCAGCTCCTAGGGGGGCCGCCGGGCCCGGAGGTACCGCTCCCGGCCCAGAAGGTCCCTTAAGACCGCCACCTCCTGGAAGCCCATGGCGCCAAGCTCCTCCGCCATGAGGCCCACGTTCTCCGGGGCGAGCTCCAATAGGAGAAAGCCCCCGGGCCTCAGGGCCTCCCAGGCCTCACCGGCCAGGGGCCGGGCCACGTCCAGGCCCTCAGGCCCGGCGTAAAGGGCCAGCGGGTTCTCAAAGGCGAGCTCCTTGGGGGCCACCTCCCGGTAGGCCTCGGGCAGGTACGGGGGGTTGGAGACGACGAGGTCCAGCCCCCTTAGCCCCCCCGTGAGGGGGGCCTGGTGGAAGTGGACCGGAAGGCCCAGCCTCCTGGCGTTCTCCTCCGCCAGGGCGAGGGCCCTAGGGTCCACCTCGGTGGCGTGGACCTCGGCCTCGGGGAGGTGCCGCTTCAGGGCCAAGGCGATGGCCCCCGTCCCCGTCCCCACGTCCAGGACGCGGGGCCTTGGGGGAAGGGGAAGGCTCAGGGCCAGCTCCACCAGCCCCTCGGTCTCCGGCCTCGGGATCAGGACCCCCTCGGCCACCTTCAGGGGGAGGCCAAAAAACGCCACCTCCCCCAGGAGGTACTGCAGGGGATAGCCGGAAAGCCGCCTTTTTAGGAGCTCCCGGGCTCTGGCCTCCGCTCCCGGGGGTGGGGGCTCGGAAAGCCTAAGGAGGAGGGCCTTTCGGGGAAGCCCCGCCGCCAGGGCCAGAAGGTCCAGGGCCTCGCCCTTGGGGAGGCCCGCCCCTTCAAGCTCCCTCTCCAGTTCCCGGAGGAGCCTTATCACGGGGGTAGACCACCACGTGCCGCTCCTCCCCCTCCCCGTGGCTTTCCGTGGTCACCTTGGGGTGGTTCTTGAGGAGCATGTGGACGATGCGCCTTTCCGAGGGGCGCATGGGGGGCAGGGGCAGGGGCTCTCCCGTGAGCTCCACGGTAAGGGCCGCCTCCTGGGCCAGCCTGCGGATCTTGTCCTCCTGCCGCTTGCGGTAGCCGGCGGCGTCCAGGACCACCCGGTAGGCCCCGCCGAAGTGCTTGGCCAGGACCACCCCCGCCAGGTACTCCACCGCCTTCAGGGTCCGCCCCTCCTTGCCGATGAAGCGCCCCAGGTCCCCGCCCTTGACCTCGGCCCGGAGGAGGTTTCCCTCCTGGCGCACCTCCACGTAGTGGGCGGGGTCCAGGCGGAGGAGGAGGCCCACGAGAAACTCTTCCAGAACCTCCTTGGGGCCTTTGGTTTGGCTCTCCTTCCCGCTTTCTTTGAGCTCCACCTCCACCGGGGCCTCTTCCAGCACCCCCAGGTCGGAGAGGAGCTCGTCAATGCTCTTTTTCTTCTCGTCCATGACCCCAGTTTACGCCGCCAGGGGCTTGAGGCTCTTGTTGATGAGCCACTGCTGGAAGAGGCCGATGAGGTTGGAGAGGACCCAGTAGAGGGTGACCCCGGCGGGGAACTGCAGGACCAGGAAGACGAAGATCAGGTTCATGAAAAGCCCCTGGCGGATGACGTCCTTGTTGCCGTGGGCGGAGAGCCAGGTGGAGAGGAGGGTGGAGGCCACGTAGAGGACCGGGAGGATGTAGTAGGGGTCGGGCAGGGCCAGGTCGGGGATCCAGAGGAGGCCCTGGCCGAACTCGTAGTTGGCGATCACCTTCCAGAGGATGAAGAGGATGGGCATCTGAAGGAAAAGGGGCAGGCACCCGGCGGCGGGGTTCACCTTGTGCTCCTGGTAGAGCTTCATGGTGGCCTCCGCCCGCTTGTTGGGGTCGTCCTTGTACTTCTCGTTGATCTTCTGGATGAGGGGCTGGAGGCGCTGCATCTCGGCCATGCTCTTGAACTGCTGGTGCATGAGGGGCCAGAGGAGGAGGCGCACCACCAGGGTCAGGAAGAGGATGGCCAGGCCCCAGCTCCCCGTGTAGCGGAAGGCCATCTCCATGAGCCAGAGGAGGCCCAGGGAGAGCTGGCCCCAGAGGTTGGGGGTGAAGAGGCCGGGTAGAGCGAGGAGGCCCTCCACGTGGAAGCGCACCAGCTCGTTCTGCCCGCCGTAGACCTTCAGGGTCTCGCCGGGGGCTAAGGCCACCTCCCCCTCCTTGCCCACCAGCCTGGCCTTCAGGGGGGTTTCGGCGAAGGCCACCAGGGCGTAGCCCGCCTTGGGCCGGGTCTGCCAGGCCAGGTAGCGGGCCGCGCCTTCCCCACTGGGTAGGGGCTCCTTCCCGCCNTCNAGGAGGATCTTGGGCGTTCCNTGGNCCNAGAGCTTCAGGGCGAGGGGGAAGTCGGCCTTGACCTTCACCGTGTACCGCCCCTTGGCGATCTCGTAGGTGAGGGTGCCCTCCTGGCCCCTGGAAGCGGGCCAGGAGGCGGCCATCTTCCACCAAAAACTCCGCCTTCGTTGGGGTGAAGCCCACCGGGCTCACCACGGGGCCGTCCGCCCTGAGGTTGGGGGCCTTGGCGTAGTCGCCGATGGCGGTGCCCTTGTAGGNCTTCACGTACCAGCCCACCACCTGGCCCTTCTGGTCAAAGGCCAGGTCCACGAGGTTGGTGACGGCCACCTTTTCCGGCACGCCGTCCCCGTTCACGTCCACGTCCTTGAAGCCCGCCTCCAGGGCCAGGGCGGGAAGGAGGAGGAGGGCGAGGGCGATAAGGCGCCTCATCGGAGGCCCTCCTTGGCCTTCTTGGGCGGGAAGACCAGGGGCACGGGGTCAAGCCCTCCGGGGTGGAGGGGGTGGCACCTTAGGAGGCGCCGCGCCGCCAGGTAGCTACCCAAGAGGGCCCCGTGCCGTTCTAGGGCCTCGAGGGCGTAGGCGGAGCAGGTGGGGTGGAAGCGGCAGGTCCTGGGCTTCAGGGGGGAGATGAACCGACGATAGGCTTTCACGAGCAGGATCAAGAGGCCGCGCACGCCGCCTATTGTATCAGCCCGCTTTTCCTGAGGGCCCGGACCACGTCCTGGAAGAGCTCGGCGAAGCCCGCCTCCCGCGCTTCGGGGCTCGCCACCAGGAGGATGTGGGCCTTGGGGAGGTGGAGGCGGCGGAGGATCTCCCGAAGGCGCCTTTTCACCTTGTTGCGCACCACCGCCTTGCCCACCTTTTTGGAGACCACGATCCCCACCCGGGCCTCGGGAGCGGGGAGCCACTTCACGCTCACAAACCTGCCCCTTCCCGCCCTGCCCTTGCGCAGGCGCTGGAAAGTCCGGTCCCCTTTTAGGGAAAGAAGCCTGCCCCCCGCTTTGGGGGGGCCTTGGCCTAGCCGCTTACCTTGGGCGTCAGGCGCCAGCGGCCCTTCCTTCGCCTGCGCTTCAGCACGTTCCTGCCGCCTGGGGTCTTCATGCGGGCCCGGAAGCCGTGGGTCTTGGCCCGCTTCCTCCGGTTGGGTTGCCAGGTCCTTTTCATCCATTTCCCTCCCTGGGCCCCACGGGCCCCGATACCCTAAAGAGTGTAGCACAAGAGGGCCTGCATTGGGTCTAACGGATTTTTGCACCCGGGCGGCATAACGTTGACAGGCTCGGGCTTTCCCCTTATACTTCCCCCCAAACGGCTCTTGGGAGGAAGCCCGTGGCCCAGCTACTGGTGGAGAACATCACCTTAACCTTTGGCGGCCTGGCCGCCTTGTCGGCGGTTTCCCTGGCGGTGGAGAAGGGGGAGCTGGTCTCGGTCATCGGCCCCAACGGGGCGGGGAAGACGAGCCTTTTGAACTGCATCTCCGGCTTCTACCACCCAAACCGAGGGCGCATCCTCTTTGAGGGGCACGAGATCACCCGGGCCTCCCCCCACGAGATCACCAAGCGGGGCATCGCCCGGGCCTTTCAGAACATAGAGCTCTTCTCCGGCCTCACCGTCCTGGAAAACCTCATGCTGGCCCGGCACACCTACCTCCGCTACGGCCTGCTCCAGGCCGGGGCCTTCTACGGGAGGGCTTTGGACCTCGAGGTGGAAAACCGCAGGAGGGTGGAGGAGGTCATAGACTTCATGGAGCTGGAGCCCTACCGCAAGGCCTTGGTGGGCAACCTCCCCTACGGGGTCAGGAAGCGGGTGGAGGTGGCCCGGGCCCTGGCCCTCTCCCCCAGGCTCCTCCTCCTGGACGAGCCCATGGCGGGCATGACCCTGGAGGAGAAGGAGGACATGGTGCGCTTCATCCTGGAGATCAGGGCCCAGGGCACCACCGTGGTCCTCATTGAGCACGACCTGGGGGTGGTCATGGACATCTCCGACCGGGTCTACGTCCTGGACTTCGGCCAGGTCATCGCCGAGGGGCCGCCTCAGGAGGTGGCCCAAAACCCGCGGGTCCAGGAGGCCTACATGGGGGTGGAAGCGTGAAGGCCCTACGCCCCTCCTATGAGATGAAGCGCTACACCCTGCCCCAGCTCCTCAGGCTCCGCGCCCTGGAGGAGGGGGACCGGGTGGCCCTCCGGGAGAAGGACCTGGGCATCTGGAACGAGGTCACCTACGGGGAGTACTACGAGAAGGTCCTCCTCTTCGCCCACGGCCTCCTTTCCTTAGGCTTTGCGCCGGGGGATCGGCTCGCCATCATCGCCGACAACATCCCCGAGTGGCTTTACGCCGAGCTCGGGGCCCAGGCGGTTCGGGGTATCAGCGTGGGCGTGTACCAGTCCGGCCTGCCCTCCGAGATCGCCTACATGCTGAGCTACACCGGGGCCAGCGTCGTCCTGGCGGAGGACCAGGAGCAGGTGGACAAGCTCTACGAGGTGAGGGGCGAGATCCCAAAGGTCCGCCACGTCATCTACGAGGACCCCAAGGGCATGCGGGGCTACCGGGACCCCTGGCTCCTCTCTTTTGAGGAGGTCCTGGAAAGGGGGCGGGAGCACCGCAGGAAGCACCCCGATGCCGTGGAGAGGCTCCTCCTCGAGGCCAGCCCCGAGGAGGTCTGCCATCTCTCCTCCACCTCGGGGACCACGGGCAGGCCCAAGGCGGCCATGCTGCGGCACCGCAACATGGTCCACATGGGGGTGGCCCTGCAGGAGGTGGACCCCCTCCTGCCCACCGACGACTACCTCTCCTTCCTGCCCCTGGCCTGGATCGGGGAGCAGATGATGTCGGTGGCCATGGCCCTCACCGGGGGCTTCGCCGTCAACTTCCCGGAGGCGGTGGAGACCGCCATGCAGGACCTGAAGGAGATCGGCCCCCACGTCATGTTCAGCCCCCCCAGGGTGTGGGAGAGCATCCAGAGCAACATCTGGGTGCGGATGTCGGAAAGCTACGCCTTTAACCGCTTTGTCTACGAGAGGCTCCTTAGGGTGGGCTACCGGGCGGCGGAGTACCGCATGCGGGGTAGGCCCATGCCCTTAGGCCTTCGCCTCGCCTACTGGCTGGCGGACCAGGCGCTCTTCAAGCCCTTGAGGGACCAGCTGGGCTTCCTTCGCCTCCGGCGGGCCTACACCGGCGGGGCCGCCTTGGGGCCCGACGTGTTCCGCTTCTTTCACGCCATCGGGGTCAACCTCAAGCAGATCTACGGCCAGACGGAGATCATCGGCATCGCCTTCGTCCACCGGGACGGGGATGTCCGCCACGACACCGTGGGCAAGCCCATCCCCGGCACCGAGGTCNGGATCAGCGAGGANGGGGAGATCCTCCTGCGCTCGGACGCCGTCTGCGCCGGCTACTGGGAGAGGCCCGAGGCCACGGTGGAGACTTTCCGGGAAGGCTGGCTCCACACCGGGGACGCCGGCTACCTGACGGAGGACGGCCACCTGGTGGTCATTGACCGCCTCTCCGACGTGATGCGCACCGAGAAGGGCACCGTCTTCAGCCCCCAGTTCGTGGAGAACAAGCTGAAGTTCTCCCCCTACATCAAGGAGGCCGTGGTCTTCGGGGACCGCAAGCCCTACCTGGCCGCCTTCATCAACATTGACCCCCAGACCGTGGGCAAGTGGGCGGAGGACCGGGGCCTGGCCTACACCACCTATCTGGACCTCTCCTTGAAGCCCGAGGTGGCCGAGCTCATCCGCAAGGAGGTGGAAAAGGTGAACGCCGAGCTTCCCGAGGAGCTTAGGATCCGGCGCTTCGTCCTCCTCTACAAGCTCCTGGACGCCGACGACGAGGAGCTCACCCGCACCGGCAAGGTGCGCCGGGGGCTGATCGCCAAGAAGTACGCCCCCCTGGTGGAGGCCCTTTACTCCGGGGCAAGGGAGGTGGAGGTGGAGGCGGAGTACCGCTACCAGGACGGCACGCTCCAGCGGGTGCGGTCCAGAGTGCCCATCCAGGACCTTAAGGAGGTGGTGGCGGCGTGACCTTTCTCCTGCAGCTCCTCTTCTCCGGCGTGGTCCTGGGCCTGGTCTACGCCCTGGCCGCCTTGGGCTTCGTCCTCATCTACAAGGCCAGCCGGGTGGTCAACTTCGCCCAGGGGCAGTTCATCGCCATCGGGGCCTTTCTNGCCTACTGGGCCATGGTCTCCCTGGGGGCTCCTTTCCTCCTGGCGGCGGCGTTGGCCCTGGCCCTCACCGCCCTCTTGGGCTTTGGGGTGGAGCGGGTCTTCCTCAAGCGCATGGTGGGCCAGCCCATCATCTCCGTCATNATGGCCACCATCGGCCTGGCCTCCCTTCTGGACGGCCTCATCCACCTCACCCCCTTCGGGGCGGGCAACTTCAGCTACCCCACCTTCCTGCCTCCCGGGGGCGTGGACCTTCTGGGGGTGCAGATCTCCTACGCCCAGCTCCTGGCGGCGGTCTTCACCGTGGGNTTTTTGCTGGCCTTCACCTGGTTCTTCCAGCGCTCCACCCTGGGCATCGCCATGCGGAGCGTGGCCGACGACCAGATGGCGGCCATGAGCCTGGGCGTTTCCGTGGAGCGGGTCTTCGCCCTGGCCTGGGCGGCGGCGGGGCTCACGGCGGCGGCGGCCGGCATCGTGGTGGGCACCATCGCCGGCCTCAACCTGGACGGCCTGGTCCACATCGGCCTCAGGGTCTTCCCCGTGGTCATCCTGGGCGGGCTGGACTCCATACCGGGGGCGGTGGTGGCGGGGATTCTGATCGGGGTCTTGGAGAACCTGGCCTCGGGTTTTCTGGACCCCCTGGTGCCGGGAGGCGGCACCAGGGATGTCTTCCCCTTCTTGGTCCTGCTTTTCGTCCTCTGGTTCAAGCCCCATGGCCTTTTCGGCACGGAGGAGATTGAGCGCGTATGAGAAACCCTTGGGCCCAGACCGGCAACTACCGCACCAGCTACCGGCAGGACACCAGCATCTTCGCCACCCACAGGGAGCTGGTCTCCCTTCTCCTTTTTCTCGCCTTTCTCCTGGTNTTGCCCCAGTTCCTTCAGCGGACCCAGGTCTTCATCCTGGACCTGATCCTGGTCTACAGCGTGGCGGTTTTGGGGCTCAACATCACCACCGGNTACGCCGGCCTCATCAACATCGGCCAGGCGGCCTTCATGGGGGTGGGGGCCTACGCCGCGGCCCTCCTCGCCCCCATGGGCCTGCCCTTTTATCTGGTCATCCTCCTGGGGGGGCTGGTGGCCGCCTTCTTCGGCTTCCTGGTGGGGATTCCGAGCCTGAGGGTCAAGCACCTCTACCTGGCCCTGGCCACCCTGGCCTTCCAGGTGGTCTTTGAGTGGACCGTGGGGCACCTGCCCCTNCTGAAGCAGGGCGGGGCCATGGACATGCCCCGGGCCAGCTTCCTGGGCCTCGAGGCGGGCTTCCGCAACCACTTCCACTTCTGGTACTACGTGAGCCTGGCCACCCTGGTGGTCCTGNCCCTCTTCTGGCGGAACCTCCTCAGGACCCGGTACGGCCGGGCCCTGGTCGCCGTGCGGGACAACGACCGGGCCGCCGACGCCATGGGCATGGACCCCGGGCGCACCAAGCTCTTCGCCTTCGCCCTNGGGGCCTTCTACGCCGGGGTGGCGGGGGTGCTCTACGCCTACATCGCCCGGGCGGTGGTCATAGAGGACTACACCTTTGCCGTTTCCATCAAGCTTCTGGCCATGGCCATCGTGGGNGGGCTCGGCACCCTGGTGGGGAGCTTTTTGGGCCCCGCCTTCCTGGAGCTTTTGGACGTCAACATGGAGGCGCTCTCCAANCTGGTCAAGGCCCTGGGCTTCAGCGTGGCCGGGGTGGACGTGGCCAGCGCNCTCAGGCCCTTCGCCTTTGGCCTGGTGATCGTCCTCTTCCTCATGTTTGAGCCCAGGGGGCTTTACAACTGGTGGCGCCTGGTGCGAAGCTACTTCCGCACCTGGCCTTTCAAGTACTAGGCAACCCCCCGGATGGGGTTGGCAATGGGAGGGAAGAGCATGAGAAGGACGCTGATAGGGATTCTGGCGGCGGCGGGTCTGGCCTTGGCCCAGCAGCAGGTGACCATCCTCTGGTCGGGGGCCATCACCGGGCCCACCTCGGACGCGGGGGCCCCTTACGGGGCGGCGGTGGAGGACTACTGCAAGTACGCCAACGAGAAGAAGCTGGTTCCCGGCGTGGTCCTCAACTGCCTGGTGCGGGACGACCAGTATAACAACGCCAACACCCAGCGCTTCTTTGAGGAGGCGGTGGACCGGTACAAGATCCCCGTCTTCCTCTCCTACGCCACGGGGGCCAACCTGCAGCTGAAGGCCCTGATCCAGGAGCTCAAGATCCCCACCATCCCCGCCTCCATGCACGTGGAGCTCATAGACCCCCCCAACAACGACTACTTCTTCATCCCTACCTCCACCTACTCCGAGCAGGTGGTGGCCCTTCTGGAGTACATCGCCAAGCAGAAGAAGGGGGCTAAGGTGGCCCTGGTGGTAAACCCCTCGCCCTTCGGCCGGGCCCCGGTGGCGGACGCCAGGAAGGCGGCCCAGCTTCTGGGCCTGCAGATCGTGGACGTGCAGGAGGTGGGCTCGGGCAACCTGGACAACACCGCCCTCCTGAAGCGGTTTGAGCAGGCGGGCGTGGAGTTCATCGTNCACCAGAACGTGGCCGGGCCCGTGGCCAACATCCTGAAAGACGCCAAGCGCCTGGGCCTGGACAAGAAGATCCAGCAGCTGGGNGCCCACTACACCGGCGGGCCGGACCTCATCAAGCTGGCGGGGGAGGCGGCGGAGGGCTTCCTCTGGGCCACCAGCTTCTACATGGTGCACGAGGACGCCCCGGGCATCCGCCTGCAGAAGGAGCTGGGCCAGAAGTACGGCCGTCCCCAAGCCATCATTGAAAGCGCCAACTACACCAACGGCATGCTGGCGGCGGCCATCGCCGTGGAAGCCATCCGCAGGGCCCAGGAGCGCTACAAGAAGGTGACCAACGAGACCGTGTACCAGGCCCTTGTGGGCATGAACGGGCCCAACGCCTTCAAGCCTGGCTTCGCCGTGTCCACCAAGCAGGGTATTGAGATTGACTTCACCAAGAGCGAGCACACCGGGGCCGAGGGCCTGAGGATCCTCGAGGCCAAGGGAGGCCGCTTCGTGCCCATCACCGAGCCCTTCACCTCGGCCCTCTTCCGCAAGGTCCACTACGGCAAGTAGCCCATGGCGGGGGGCCTGGGGCCTATGGCCTC
>JGI26466J51736_1000593_pt1 | contig 16265 bp, 15 predicted proteins | sample PerSpoCPS_CMetaG_FD_51736 | JGI IMG/M metagenome (IMG submission 51736) | reverse complement strand
ACTCCCAGCTACCTCCTGAGCTTAAGAGACATGGTTTAACAAGGCTTGCTGAGGTCTTCGGCGAGCATGAGCCGTTAGCCGGCTAGCTCCCTGCGATAAATAGCAATCCCAAGATTACCTAGTCCTAGTAAATAAACGCTCCCCAAGTATAGCACTATATTTACTCTCCTCAACAGTTAGTAGAATTGACATTTAGAGCTAGCCACGGCTGGGCTTCCACCTCTACAGCAGACCATCGTATATCTAGGCTCCCTAAAGACCCTGAACTTAGATACCTTACCTTGGCAATGTAGGGTACCGCTGACTTATATGCTCCAAAGCTAGTCTCAGGTCTCAAAAAAACCTTCTACAGCTACCGTGAAAAATCTACAGATTAAGAACCGCTAGGAACTTCGATTCTCTCTTTATAAATTAATCATGGATATGGTCACAGAACTCATACAAACAATACGAAAGCAACAAGCATTCTATAAATATCTCGTTTTCCTTTTTTATCCTTGAGTGAAAAGCTTCATGTATCTGCTACAATTATCTAGATCTAGTTCTAAGTCCGGATGGGCCAAGAAGAGAGCTGTGCTGCCTCTATCTTTTTCAATTTCTTTTAGTATGCCGAGTGAGATCGCCACGGGTTTGTACTCTTTAAATTCTGGTTGTAGTTCTGTAGCACCTGCACTTATTACTTGGTAGAGAATCTTTGCGTCAGATTCCTCGATTATTTCTTTCTCCGCTTCCTCACCCAGTAGTTTTTTGATACTATCTAGATCGAGGCCATCTTCGCTGCAGTAAGTGATAAGCTCGGGTAGAAAAACAGCTGCCTTCGTCGTGTCAATAGGGTGCCCATCTACGAAGCGGCATAAAGATATTATAGGCGCCGTAGTGAATCTAGCTTGCAAAATTCAAAGTCTCGGTAATGCAGGGGATGTTCTCCTTGGCGAAACTACATATAGAAACCTACACATCACACGGAAACTACTCTGCGAGGAACATACGCTTCCTGACAATTGGATATATCTAAACGAGAATCGGGAGCCATATAAAGTGTATAGAGTGAAATTTATTGATTCGATCATATAGCAAGATCTCTTCTTTTTTACCGCAATACATCATAACTTCAACCATATTTCCGAACAAGCCTGTTTCTTGATGTACAAAGTCCACGCCTTTTTCGTATGAATTGACCGATGTGATAAACTACTTTTAGCTAAGCACACTGGAAAAATCATTTTTTGGTGTAAACCGGCCCTGTTAACTTATATTACTGCGTGTGTCTTTGAGGGGGAGAACCAGTTTTCACACGGTTATTTACAGGTTCTATTGGCTAAAGTTAACAGAGCCGTGTAAACCTCTATATCCAGTTTTTGCTAGCTGTCTATTTTGTTGTCTATGTGTCTGACCTCGGACGGTTATATAAAGGAAAGTATGGGACATCTTGTCATATAATGATGTCCGAGGTCAAACGCGTATTACCGCCAATTAGGGGGTTCTTAGGCCCTATTTACACGATCCCCGCCTTTGAAGCGTCTGAATACTATGAGAAAGATAAGCGCCATTATGGCTATTCCGGCTATTTGTATGCTCTGGAGGATGGTTTGTGGTAGTGGGTTCCACTGCTGTTGCTGCCGTCCAGACTTGACGGCCCAGGTATACTGTGACCAGATTTACGCCTTTATAGCATATGTTATGAGGCCATACTTCTCGAGGAGATGGAGCTTCCAGAATGGAAGTATAGGGGTTATGTTGCCGCTTTGAGGCGGTATAGGGACCTGTATCAGGCTAGGCAGGATACGTGGGAGGGGAACAGTAGACGGACTGTTGAAAAGCTTGGCAACGTACCTAACGAAGTAGCAGGTTTTATCAGGGCGGCGGCCTACGTCAAGCTACTCCACGTAGCATGGCTTGTCAAACGGCTAGCTAATGAGGGTAAGAGGGTTATGGTTTACGCGAAGTTCAGACAGTCCGCACACAGGTTGCAGAGAGTCCTGTGGGACGAGTATAACATGCTTGTGTAGACCTTCATGGGTGGCGACCCACCGTCCAAGCTCGCCGACCTTAAGGAGAGGGCCCGGGTCGTTATATTTACTCCCGTGGCGTTGGAGGGGCTTGACTTGCCGGAGTTCGACTGCTTGGTCCACATATCCGCTATCTCCGACGAATTCACCAGGAGACAGATTAGGGGAAGGATAAGGGGTGGAGAGGAGTACTACGTCATATTCAAGGACACTAACGACGAATGGAAGCTTCAGGTTGATGTTCCGGAGCCTGAGGGGCCGTTACACCCCGTCGAGATCGAGCAAGCCAAACTACCAATAACCAAAGTAGACAAAAATACTTACAGAGTTTCCCTTGAGGAGGCTTCTAAAGCACCTTACATAACACTCCCGGAAACATACATGAAGCCGTTGAAGGATGGTAAGGGTATCCGCTAAGTGTTCCCTAACCCGCCGATAGACTTAGTGGCCGTAGGCAGTCCGACATTGCTAATCGAGGTTAAGACAACAGCAAAAGAGGCTGATAAAACAACCAGCAACGTGTATGGCCGATACCTTGAAAAAGCCAGGTTGCTTAACCTTATACCCACATTGGCCGTCGTTAAAGCAAGGAAGGAAAGCAACAGCAAAATGATGTCGATAGTAAGGCGTACGCTATCTTAAACAGGCTAACCTGCTTTTTCCAACCCTCCCCCGCTAGCCAGCAGGTCCGTTAGTCGTTTGAACGTTCTCTGTATGTAGGCCTCGAAGAAGGCGAACAGCAATTTCATTTCAATAGAAGAAGCAATCCTCTCATCTACCTATCATGCTCGTGGGCAGCTATGTTTCGCAGAAAGGAGTTTCATGTTGATGTTGAGAAAAAGGATAGCGGCGGGTTTAGGCTAATGGTTTATGGAAGACGATGTGGGGTTTGAGGAGGCGCAGCAGGCTTTGAAACAGGTGGGGCTGAGAAATGCTGTAGTGAAGGTTTACGGCGACGCAAGCCTCGAAGACCTGATAGACGCCATCTTAAGGCAGACCGTTTATAGGAAATCGGTTGTAGTTGTGGGCCGTGCTGACCTCGCAAACCGCGAGGAGGTCGAAGGACTTCGCCGGCGAGCCGCCGACCTGGGTATAGGGGCAGTCGCCATCTCCGCCTATAGACCTGATAGCCTGAGGCTTTTTGTGGAGAAGGTGTATGGACAGCTCTACTTGATCACACCCAGAAGAATGGTGTGGTGATCTGTAGGCCCATCGTAGTTAGACGTGGTACAACTGTGGCGTAGATCGCCCTGCTCATCTACAAGGATTTGGCAAGGGAGCTGAAGTATGCGAGGGGTTGGGGGCGCTCGGTGAAAATACGGGGTCAGCGTGTGGGTAAGGTTCACGTACTTGAGGACGCAGACATCTTGGAGCTCCATTATTAAATTCGATAGTTGCAAAATAGCCGCTATCAACATCCTACCGAACCCTCCATAATCCTAAACTTATCAACGACAAGCCGACAGACAGCATCAAGACAAACCTAACCTTAACAGGGATATCCCACTCGCCCGTGATGCCGGTCGTAGCATCCGCTGTACAAGGCTATATACAATAACTGAGTTGGCTGAAGACGTAGTCGGTCTAGCTAATAGCCTGGGTCTTAAAAGTTTCAACTTTGTAGGCTATTGTATGGAGGTGCTGGGTATGGTATCCTTTTCACCAGATCCGCTGAACTTGCAGTGTTAATGACTCTTTTTAGAAGATTAGATCGTAATTTGAGTTGAAGAGGGGGCATTTCTGTTAGAGTTTGCGAGCTTTTGATAGATACTCATATAGCTTGTAAATTGCTGCGAAATCCATCTCCTTGAGATCAAGCGATGAACATGCCTTGTATAGTTCTCGAACAACTGAACCTAAGATGAGTGGAAATTCCAGCTCCTCAACCATCTCAGCTAATATCTGTAAATCTTTTAGAGCTAACCTCACAGTAAACGTTGCCGTCCAATCGTCAGCAAGTATTCGAGGCCCTTTTGTCTCTGAAATGTAGGTTTTCTGGTTAGAGCTATTCCATATCTCAAGAACAGTTTTAGGGTCTAACTTGCTCCTAATGGCTAAGGCGAAGGCCTCCGAGAATGCTGCAGTTAAAAGAAACAAATGTAAATTGAATATGAGTTTAAGGGATGAGGCTTTGCCTAGTTCACCGAGATACCAAACTTTCTTTCCCATCGTCTCTAGTATGGGCTTAATTTTTTCAAATGCAGAAAATTCGCCTGAAGCCAAGATGGTAAGCGCCGCCTCTTCAGCAGCTTGAATACTGCCCATTACGGGTGCGTCGATGAGATAGCAGCCTTTACCGATTAGGTGAGAAGCAATCATTCTAACTATGAGAGGTGAGTTTGTACTCATGTCAATAATTATTTTACCATCTGAGACTCCGTCCAAAACACCCCTACCTTTGTATTGTTCCCGACCCAGGATTACATCTGCTGTGGCCGTGGGCGTTGCCAACATCGTGATAATAACTGTGGATTGCTTAGCCAGCTCTGATGGGGAGGAAGCTACGGTAGCACCTTTAGCTGATAGCTCGGCTGCTCTTTCAATTGTGCGATTCCACACTATAAGCGGGAATTTTTTAATAATATTGGATGCCATCCTGTAACCCATTTTACCCAACCCGATAAATCCCACACGTTCCATATCGTTAAACATTTCTTCAAAAACAATATAACCTTTCCTTCGACAAGTTGGAGATGTCCATATAAACAACTGCGAGAATAGGCATCAATACTAAGACCATTGCTATCAGCCCACAGAGAGGTATCCAAGGACAACCTAGACGCATACCTAAGCCTATTCCAACTACAGAGAAAAACAAACAACCAGCATTAGAGAAGATCAAAACAATAAAGATATAAAAACCCACCAACAAACAATGGACTAGATAGTGTCCAAATAAGTCTTTAAATACCCTCTAGGGGCGCCTATTTTGACTAACGAGATTATTATGGAGGGCTTCAGCTATATAAACCCGTTATTTGGACACTAAGAGCGAAAGTTTATTACTCCATCGTCGACCTCGGTGTAATGTATATATAGTCCCCTATCGAGCTAACAATTGTGAGCGCTTATTCGATGGAGGTTTCATCTATATGCAAGAATAGCAAGTATTGTCCAATTGTGGACATCCTGCCAGAACAGCCTGGTGTGAGAAAGAAAACCATTTTCAGGGTTTCGGGAGATGGCTACCTTATGGTTGAATACGGAGATAAGCAGGTTTTCGACCTAATGGATGCATTCCGACTGTTTACGATTATGGAAAGATTAGAGAATAAGAAGATAGACGGTGTCATAGAGTACGGTCAGGCCTTTAGAACATTGACTGTAATATATGATCCCGTGAAAACCTCATACAAGCAGTTGATAAAAGAACTCAAGATGGTTGAAGAAGAGGTAGGGTCACCGTCGGAGCTTACCTTCAAATCACGACTCCTTCATATCCCGCTAACCTTCGAAGATAATGTTACCCGTAAAGCGATCGAATATTATGCTAACTACATTAGAAAAGATGCACCAAACATAATAGATGGCCATAATATCAAATATGTTGCTCTGTACAACGGTGTAACAGTGGATGAGCTTAAACAAAAGATCCTTAATACTGAATGGTTAATTGTACATCAACTTTTCTATCCAGGTGGTGATTACCAACTTCCTATTGATCCGAGGAGTGCGTTGGAAGCTCCAAAATATAATCCATCAAGGACATATACACCTGAAGGCGCTTTGGGGGTTGGAGGCCAGTGTTTTTATATCTATACAACAGAATCGCCCGGAGGATATCAGTTGCTCGGTAGAGCGGCACCCACTTACCAACTCGCACAAGCCCACCCCGACTATCGTGATTCACCCTACCTACTCAAGTACTCAGATCGAATAAAATACGTTGAAGTTCCGGAAGAAAAGCTCTTAGACATCTATAAAGCAGTCCATGAAGAGCACTCGCCTAGATTTAGATATGAGATCAGGGAAGAAATATTTAGGGTGAAGGATTGGTTAAATTTCATTGAGAGAGATGATATCAAGGAAGAGGTGAGAGAATTTGAAATGCGTAAGAGAGAAGCACAAAAGAAAGTCCCGGTACCTTAGGAGGTAAATTATAAATGCAGACGGATTATGGTTCATTAAAAGTTCTAGCAGCTGGGATCCAGGCTGTTGTAGAGGACTGGCCGGGAAGAATTGGTTACTATAAGAACGGTCTAGCCATTTCAGGTGCAGCAGATCACCTATCCCATAGAATAGCTAACATCCTTGTTGGCAACCCACCCACTGAAGCTACATTGGAGATCGCTGGAGGATTGTTTGAATGTGAGTTTAAGACCGATGCCGTGATAGCAATATGTGGAGCTGACCTTGAACCTATGATAAATGGTTCGCCCGCTCCCATGTGGGAGTCCTTAATGGTTAAGCAGGGTGATAGACTCAAATTCTCCTATTCAAGAGGGGCAGGTTTCAGGGCCTATTTGGCCATCGCTGGAGGCATAGACGTTCCCAAATTCTTCGGAAGCAAATCAACATGCCTGTGGGGTAAATATGGAGGGTTCAATGGCAGAGCTCTGCAAAAGGGTGATGAATTAAGGATAGGCTCGGTTCGGGATAGAAACATTGTCGGTAGAAGACTAAAGGCAAGTTATTTGCCAAGATTTGAAGCGACATGTGAAGTACGGGTGGTGCCAGGACCAACGGCAGCCCCAGACTTCATAACTGATGAGGGTTTTGACCGCTTTTACTCAACCATTTTCAAAATAGATAGAAATTCAGATAGGTCGGGGTACAGGCTTGTTCCTCCAGAAGGATTTTTCGAAGGATTTTGGGCTAGGAAAGACGGTGGTGTCGCTGGACTACACCCTTCCAATATCGTTGATATAGGATACCCCATTCCGGGTGGTATAAATTTGACAGGAAATTTACCAATAATATTAGGTCCCGATGGTCCATGTGGGGGTGGCTATATTGTCGCGGGACAGGTTTTATACGCAGATGTGTGGAAGGTCTTCCAAGCGATACCTGGTCGAGATCGAATAAAGTTTAAGTTTGCAGATGTAGATGAAGCTGAAAGATCGCGGCATGTGATGGAAAACTTTTTAAAGAACATTGAATTATTAACATAGAATAGGGTGGGAATATTGACCCATAGGATCGATATTAATGTGGACACCGGCGAGGGCTATGGTAGATATAGGTTGGGAGACGATGAGGCAGTAATAAAATATGTCACATCAGCCAACATAGCTACAGGTTTCCATGGCGGAGACCCTGTGGTTATGTGGAATACAGTGAAATACGCTAAGAAATATAACGTAGCTGTGGGAGCTCACCCCGCCTTCCAAGACCTGAGAGGATTCGGTCGCAGGGTTATTAGGATGGATCCCGATGAGCTGAAGGCGGATATTCTCTATCAGTTGGGTGCTTTAGACGCCTTCCTAAAGGCCGAAGGCATAAAGATGCAGCATGTTAAACCCCATGGGGCCCTATACATGGTTGTGGAGAACGATGAAGCATACGCAGAAGCTGTTGTTGAAGCGATTAGGTTATACAATCCCGAACTGATATTTTTCACGGAGTATAACACAGTTGCATGGAAAAAGGGGAAAGATGCAGGGCTACGGGTTGCGGCTGAAGCTTTCCCAGACCTACTATACGATTCAACAGGGCGGTGGATTTTAGAAAGGGTGAAGAAACCAATGGATCCTACAACTGTAGCTAAAAGAGCGGTCAACATAGCCAAGAATGGCGTAATCGAGACAATAGACGGAAAAACTATAAAGATAGTTGCTAATACTATCTGCATCCATTCTGACAGTCCAAACGCACCCGAGGTAGCTAGAGTTGTCAGAGAAGAGCTGGAGCGCAACGGTGTAGAGGTTACATCCGTGGGAAAAATATTATAGGGTTGTCAAAGATGGTTGAAGTTGTAGCACCTCTACCAGGTCTTGTGGCCAGAGTCACAGTCAATGAAGGTGACTCAATTAAGCCCGGAGACACGGTAGTGGTTTTGAATGTCATGAAAACAGAAGTTAATGTGCAATCGGAGTTTGCTGGTGTTGTGAAAGAAATCAAAGTGAAAGAGTGGGACGAAGTAGATATTGGGAGCGTCCTAGTGGTTTTAGAGACTGAGGGTTAGGCTTTGAGCAGCCGCCATAAAGTCTTGATAGCGAATAGGGGCGAGATTGCTATCAGAGTTATAAAGACCTGTCGAAAAATGGGGCTTAGGACCGTAGCGGTATATTCTGACGCGGATGCAAACTCAATTCATGTTCGCCTGGCAGATGAATCATATCATTTGGGGCCGTCAAACCCGCTTAAAAGCTACCTTAATATAGAGAAATTAGCAGAAATCATCGAGAAGAGCAAGGCAGACCTTGTACATCCAGGATATGGTTTCCTAGCTGAAAACGCCGAATTCGCTAAAACTGTTTCAAAACTTGGAGCCGCGTGGGTTGGACCACCAGCTGATCTATTAGATAAACTTTCATCTAAAACCTATTCGAGGAAGATGGCCCATGAGGCCGGAATCCCCGTAATACCCGGGACGTTTGAGCCGGTCTCAGAAAATGAACTAGAACAGATAGCATTTCAGATCGGCTTCCCACTGTTAATAAAACCCGACCGCGGAGGTGGCGGGAAAGGCACTAAGCTCATTAGATCTCCTGAAGAGTTAAGCCGTGAGATTTTCTCTTCAGCAGCCCGTGAAGCTCAATATGGTTTTGGAAACCCAAGCCTCTACGTTGAGAGACTTCTCGATAAGCCTAGACATATAGAGGTCCAGATAATAGCCGACAAATATGGAAGCGTTTACGCTTTAGGTGAGAGAGAGTGTACAATTCAAAGAAGATATCAGAAGATAATAGAGGAGGCCCCGTCGCCCGGTGTCACGCACAGCGATAGACTATACATCTATGAGCTTGCAAAGCGGTACGCTGAAAAGATTGGATACATAAATGCGGGTACTGTGGAAATGCTTAGAGACGGGAGTGGGAGATTCTATTTTCTCGAGATGAATAAGAGAATACAAGTAGAACACCCTGTCACGGAGATGACAACTGGTCTTGATATCGTTGAACTACAGCTGAAGGTCGCCCTCGAAGAAGAGTTGCCTCTTGAAAAAGATATGACGCCTGTGGGCCATTCTATAGAATGCAGAATATACGCTGAAGATCCAAAGACCTTCATACCATCACCTGGCAAGGTCACAGAATTTCAGCAACCAGACGATAATTTTGTTAGGTTAGACCATGCAATAGAAAAGGGAACTACAATAGCACCATATTATGACCCACTCATCGCCAAGGCTATATCTTATGGTGCTACCCGTGACGAAGCACGCTTAAAGATGTACACGTACCTACGTCAACTAAGAATCGAGGGTGTGAAAACTAACATACCATTCCTGCTTGCAGTATTGAATACAAATGAATTCAAAACAGGCAATTTTTACACCAGTTGGATAGATGAAATGCTTTTGAATGGCGGGTTTGCCATTGTATAATAGGATCGCTCTTAATCCATTTGTGTTGGTGGGTTTTTGTTTGGCCTTTTTTAGGATCTTCCCATTTTATGAGCTTTAAATCGCAAGAGAGTGGACTGAGGTGGCTATTTATCAGCATAACCCGCGATCGGTACTACCATGCATTGACAGATAGGGAAACCCTATATTACAACTAAGACTTTTCCTTTTTGTGCTTTGTGGCCTAATTCTATCTCTCTGTTTTCTTCTTTTGTATGTTGAGAATGCTGTCTCAGCGGCCCATCTTTTACTAGCCCATCACCCTACTCCACCCTCTCTTCCCAAACATCTTGAGTATAGCTGCTGATATTCTCCTCTCTGGAGACCTCTATCCGTCCTAGCATTAGCCCTAGGCTTTATAACAGGCCTTACACCCATCCTCCTGAGAATGATATATGACCCTCTAGTATCGTATGCGCCATCCATGAACGCCTCTGCAACATCCCTATTCATTGAAACATCTTTTAATAGCTTTGGAAGAACCTCAGAATCACGTATATCGTCTGTGGTTACATCCATAGATGTTAACCCCCTTTGTATCTTGATATACCTCTTCCTCCTACCATACACATAGTCAACAGCTATAGATATACCTAAGGTCAAGCATAAAGATACTCCTCCTGACCCATTAATAGTCTTGTATGAGCCTGTGTAGGGCCCTAGTGAAAACCTCAAGCTGCATATACGTCATACTGAAAAGATATCTCACAACAGCAAGAAACACAACATACATAAAGGCTTAGAAGAAGCTCACCACGCCTAATAAGCCTCTCATCAACACCCCTCCAACCCATAAAAAGAGAACAGACACATACAGGATTTAACAATTAAGCCACAAAGCACTTTTTTAGAGTTTTACCGTGAACTTGTTAATCAGGTGATTGGTTTTATTTATTCAGGCTATCTCTTTGACATTGTAGTCCTTGATGGGGGCAACATCCCTGGTTGTTACGTTGCCCTTTATCTGCTTGGCTATTATCACATTATCAATCCTTAAAAGCTGTATGAGCGTTTCACGTAACATGGATAACAATAGTTTTTTAACTTTTAAAGGCTCAAACACTCCTAAATCAAACATGTTCATTATCTCACCCTTAGATGAGATGCCATAGACATCACTTCCATCCATATGCATGCTCCTGAGCCGTGAAAGCAGGTCAATCCCATCTTTGCCACTATTGTAGGATAGCTGTAATGGTATAGTCTCAAAAACTTGGGCAAACCTCAGTATCGCCAGACTCTTCTGTCCGCTAACCGAGGTTGCCCATTTTTTCAACCTAGTAGCCAAAGCAATTTCAGCTGATCCACCGCCTGCAACTACACGCTGATCACTGATAAACGATTTCACAACACGTAGACATTTATTTACAGCTTTTTCATACATTTTTAAGGCTTTAAATGAATTAGCCCTTAAAACAATGGTGCACGCATTAGAGTTTTTACATCCATCTATTGTTATCCAACGGTCAGAACCAATCTTGACCTGGCGGGCTGCTTCAGCTGAACCCAAATCTTCAGGTTGTATATCTTCCAGATTATGAACAGGCCTTGCTCCAGTGGCTTTAGATATAAATTCTATCTCATCATCACTGAATCTATAGGCTACCATTATACCTCTTTTAGCCAGCCCCTCCAAAACTAGATCACTTAGTTCTTTTCTTGAAAGCACCACAGTAGCCCCTACTTTGTAAAGTATTTCACAAGCTTTTTCATACATTCCAGCAATTCCATCCATAACCTCCTTCAGCTGGGAAACATCTTTAGCATAGACTGTATACTCGTACTTGAGGGTTGACCTTTTAATTTCTATGGGAGCAGTTAATAGCGCGATTCGGGGATTGGATATGTATTGGGGCATCTGAATATGTCCTGGCCATATTTTATCAATGACTACACCTTTGACTATGAAGCTAGACGTTATATCTCCCCCTAGCTTATTCTTAATCTTGATATTATCTATATTAAAGTCGTTTATGCTATCGCTCCCGCTGGCTATATGTTCGATCGCTTCTAAAGTAAGATGTGTGAGTGTGTTTATCTCTTCAGCGGTTAGGGGGAGACGGGAGTACACTACCTTAACAATTTTTTCAACGTTTGACCTATCTACCCTTATTGCTATCTCCTCCAAGAACTCTATACTCTTACTGATTGCCTCACTGTAACCAGCTATTATGTTAGCCTGTCTAACACCTTCCTCCCTTAATTCCTCAGCATGCCTCATGGCTTCACCTAACAAAATACAAAAAGTCTTTCCACCATCTCCTACTTCGCGATCTAAAGTTTTAACTGCTTCATGCAGCAGCCGTGCCACAGGGTGGCTGAAATTGTTCCTTACCGCCTCTAAAACGGTGTAGGCATCATGTGCATAAAATGTATCACCCTTTTCGTCTACAACAAGTATGTTCATCCCGTTGGGGCCGAGACATCTATAGAAAATTAAGGCTACCGCCTTGGAAGCTCTAGCTATGTTTCTTATTATCGAATCCTTTCTCTTAACCTCTTGAGAACCGCTCTTAAGAATTGCATCATTAAACAACCTCATTTCCAATATTTTGCTGACTTCTCCCAGATCATCTTCCTGTAAACTTCGGTTGTCTTGGGCAACACACGACCAGTCTTACTGTCTATAATAACCCCATATCTTCTGACAACATCCAACTCATCTATCTCGCCGTTCTTCCACATTCTCCACACCTCTTCAGGATCCATGCTCAGCCATTTTTTCCGGTTACGTCTGATGAAGTCTCTTTCTCTGGCTGTTGCATCCCAATCGATCTCATAAGCACATAGTTCTGGGTCCACTACCTTTATTACCACACCATAATCCTTTCTAGCCCTCTCTACAGTTACATAACCATCGATCACATCTTCTAAAACCAGTTTGGGGTCCCTCTCCAACGGGTCCCCATATCCGCCGCCACCAGCAGAAGGTCTTATGAATAAGTCCCCCTCTTTGAGAGGTATTCCTGAGAAATAACATCCAAGCCACTTGGTATCGCCGTCAGATTTTAGGGTGACACCCATCTTGATTGACGGAAGCCCACCCATGATGCCCCAGCTTATGATTCGCTCCCTATCGGCCATGTACGACATGAGAACCCTATCAGCCTTGGTGATTATACCGCCCTTCTCCACACCGCATCCACCCCTCCACTTTCCAGGTCCTCCTGAGTCTGGGATGATGTCATGTTTTACAGTTATGACAGGGTTTAGTCTCTCTTGTCCCTCGAGGGGCTGAACCGATAATCCCATTCCAAAAAGTGGTGCTGATGCATTTGCGCCGTCAAGTCCGTTCCTCCCACCATATCCACCCACCATCCAGTCATACCACATGAAATGCCGATTATAACCCGGCCTCTTATCCCATCCTCCCACAAGTAGATACTCTAGGTTGAAAGAGCAGGCCATAGCCCTCTCGGGGATCAGATGAGACCACAGCTCGATTATACTATTCATGATCTTCTCATAGGCTCCTGAGCAGAAGCCTGTCACGGGCAGGGGCCATGGCGCATTTACAATCGTATTTTCTGGAAGTGTTGCCTTTACCACCCTATAGAAACCGGAGTTGAGAGGTACATCGGGGAAGAAAAATTTGGTACCAGCTATCACGGCTGAGAATGATGAGCCGAAGGCGCCGTTGAGGAATGTTCCCACATATTTGTCGGAGCCGGTAAGATCATAGTGGATGCCATTATCTGAGATGGTCATTTTGACCCTTATCCTTACTGGGTTGTCATACTCTCCAGCCGGGTCATAATCAACATAATCTTCGGTCTCCCAGCTACCTTTGGGAAGCTTCCTGATCCTTTCTCGTAGAATCCTCTCAACATAGTCCTGTGAAGCCTTGAACGCAGCCAAGACAGTACGGAATCCATATTTTTCAATGAGATGAAGTAGGTATCTCTCTCCCACCATCGTGGCCGTCGCCTGTGCCTTGAGATCGCCCATCCTTTCCTCTGGGACACGCATGTTGCTGACGATGAGCTCTGCCACATCTCTCCTAAACTGCCCCTTCTCCCAAACCTTTACAGGCGTTATCCTAAGCCCCTCAGCATAATGCTCTCTAGCTAGTACGTTGAATGATCCTGGGACGGAGCCTCCAACATCCGCCCAGTGACCATTGGTCTGGGTTATGGCTATCAGCTCACCATTATAGAATATGGGTTTAAGAATTCTAACATCGGGAAAATGTGTACCGCCTAGGTAGGGATCATTAAGTGCTATAATATCACCAGGATACAGTTCGTCACCAAAATATTTGAGAACAGACTTGGCCGTATAATGGAGCGTACCAACATGGACTGCGATATCCTGGGAGCCCTGCATAACCGTGTCACCTAGGAAATCATTGAGGCAGCAACTGAAGTCACGGTTGAATATCACGAATGAATAGCATGTCCTGAGTATCTGCTCAGACATCTGATCAACAAGGGTGACGAAGGCGTTTTTGAGGACCTCGAATGTTATCTTATCAAGGGGTACCTCATCAACTTCATACATCTTATACAGGTCAACCGGCTTTGACATCATTAAACCACCTCTATGGTAATTATTCCATATTTATCAACCTTTGCTTCAGCCCCCTCGGGTATAAGGGTGGTGGTATCCATCTGCTCCACTATAGCCGGCCCCCTTATCACGGCACCTGCAGGAAGCTTCCATCTATCATAGATATTGAATTCAACATGTTTACCATTATAGAAGACCATACGCTGGCCCTTCAAAGCATCGCCCATCATTTCCTCACTTATCCTTGGTAGGCTGACCTTTTCAATCAATCCCCTGCCTGCAACCCTGCATGCGTAGACTTCAATATCCATTGATGGGTCTCTATAGGCATACTCCCTTTCATGCTCCATGTGGAATTTTTCGGCCAATGGTCTGAGGGATGTTAGCGGGCGTTCAACGGGGATTGTCAAGCTTCTCCACTGACCGAGGTACCGCATGTCAACAGCTCTCGACAGCCTTATCTTGTCTTCACTGAAACCTTCACTTTTCAAGGTTTCCAGCATAGATTTCTCCATGGCATTGAAGACATCCTCCAGCTCACTGGGTGTAAGAGTGCTTATCGGTTTTATGAAGGTCTGCATCATATCATGTCTTACATCCATTGTAAGGGTTCCGAAGGCCGATGTTATACCTGGCCATGGCGGGACGGAAACCCGTGGTATGCCCAGCTCCCTGGCCACTAGGAAGGCATGAAGCGGCCCCGAGCCTCCGAAGGCAATGAGCGTAAAATCCCTCGGGTCATACCCTCTGGCTATGGAGATGAGACGGACCGCATTCGCCATGTTCGTTACAGCGACCTTTATGATGCCCTCAGCAGCATCCAGCAAGTCGAGACCTAGAGGTTTGGCTATCTTCTCAGCTATGGCCTTCTCGGCGAGCTCTGGATAGATGGACATCCTACCTCCCAAGAACATTCCCCTACTTATCCGCCCTGTGATGACATTGGCGTCTGTAAGGGTTGGCTCAGTCCCACCCTTCCCATAACAAGCAGGGCCTGGATCAGCTCCCATACTCTGGGGCCCCACATGCATGATACCAGCCTCATCAATCCATGCCACGCTACCGCCTCCAGCCCCTATTGTCACCACATCTGGGGCCGGCATCCTAATTGGAGCGCCATAGGTTATACTCCACTCATTACGCATCCGCACCTCACCATTGTAAATAAGAGAGACGAGGGCTGTCGTGCCGCCGCTATCCAGCCCAATCACATTCTTCAAACCCATCGTAGATGCTATTGCCTGGGCACCCATGGCGCCGGCCATAGGCCCTGATCCCGCTAGTCGAGCTGCATATTTCAACGCGGCCTTCGGCGTCATAACACCTCCACCCTGGTGTATCAATAACACCGCACCGGCGAAACCATACTCAGCCAACATATCACCCAATGTCTCCATAAACTCCTTTATCACTGGGGCCGATAGGGCGTTGATGACAGTAGTGCTGAGTCTCTCGAACTCGAAGGGCTCGGGATTCACCTCATGGGAGGCGCATACGATGGCGTCGGGCATCTCAGACTTGACCAGCTCTGCAGCTCGAGCTTCATTATGGGGGTTGATGTATGAGTTGATGAAGTGGACTGCCACAACGTTGATGCCCCGGCGCTTTAGTATTGATATTATCTTCCTGAGTCCTTTTTCATCGAGTGGTTTCAATATTTTTCCGCTATAGTCCACCCTCTCATCCACCTCAAGGATATCTCTCCTCTTCACTAGGGGAGGAGCTGGATCACGATAATGGTCCCAGATATCCTCCCTCGTGCCCCGTCTTATCTCCAAGACGCCCCGGAATCCAGCTGTGGTTATGATGGCTCCTCGGGGGATGGCTCCTGTTAGGAGAGCGTTGGTTACCACGGTGGTGCTGACCATTAGGAGAGTGATCTTGGAGATATCGATCCCCGTCTGCCGAAGTCCCTCCACAATGCCCACTGCAGGATTCTTAGGTGTTGTGGGATGCTTGAAGACATCGACTCGCCCGTTCTCTAGGTTGTGGATGAGAAAATCCGTGAAAGTTCCGCCTACATCCACGCCGACCCTGTACATGTCAGTGAAAAGCTTGTCGAGGGGATATAAACTTTCGTTCGATCCTGTCAACTATTAAGCTTTTCTCTTTATGGTTATGGCCTAGTTTCTATCCTATTCTCTTATGCATGTTCTGGATGATGGGTTGTTTAGGTTTAACAGGTATTCTTTGGTTGAGAAGGCTTGTTTATGTTGTTGGTTTAAGCCTTAGGGATGTTT
>JGI26466J51736_1000576_pt1 | contig 16579 bp, 17 predicted proteins | sample PerSpoCPS_CMetaG_FD_51736 | JGI IMG/M metagenome (IMG submission 51736) | reverse complement strand
TTACGGCAAATTATGATAGAAAGAGAAAAGTTTTCTGGATATCGTCTTGGAATGGTATGTACANGTGGGATAAAGTAAACCCACCTCAAAGTGTAGCAATTCCCTCTGTTTACTTCTATGATGTGAAAAGGTGGGGATTCTGGTGGAAGAATACTTTATATTCAATTTCAATAGACACGCTGTTTGGCAAGGTGTGGTTCGCATTTCAAAACCATGCACTTGGATCCGGTAATTATCCCTATGGCACTTTTGATTTGGGGGTTGAGGTAACTATGTATCCNGGTGGTGTNTTNAGTTTTGATGGTACTTCGTGGGCAGGATACAGACCAAACAATTCACCGCTACCTAACGCAGATGCTAAGGTGGTTTATGTTGATAACAAAACTGGAAATGTTTGGGTTGGATTAAGAGGAGCTGTTGCGGTCTTTAATGGTAGTAACTGGAAAGTGTATTATATCCCAGAAAATAATATCGCATCTGGATGGGTCAGTTCAATTGCTGTGGATAAATTCGGGAACAAGTGGTTTGGCACNATTGATGGGGGATTGAGAAAATTTGATGGCACAACTTGGACTATTTACACTCCCTATAATTCAGGTTTGCCTGATTTCCCAATCACTGCGGTTGGTATTAATCCAGTTAACAATGACATCTGGGTTGGTATTAACAACAGAGGCGTTGGTCGCTTAAGTAATGGTCAATGGACGCTATATGACACAATTAATTCACCTCTAAAGTCAACAAGAATTACTGGCTTTACATTTGATAAAAGTGGTAATGTATGGATAGCCACAAGACCGGCTGGGCGTGATGCATCTCTATATCCCTATCCAAGTGAAGCTTTTTATGGCGGTGTTTATAAATTTGATGGGACGAACTTTACATGGTATTACACTAAAAATTCACCTCTACCAAGTGAAGGCGTTCAATCAATCACGACCGATAAAAATGGAAATATCTGGTTAGGAACAGCTTACCGTGATTTCCTTACAAATCCGGCAAAGCTAACCGGAGGTGTGGTGAAAATTTCGGGCAATAGCTGGGCAGTTTATGATACATCTAATGGTTTCCCGAGTATATGGACTTGGAGGGTTGCGGTGGATGACTCAGGGAACGCTTGGATTGGAACTTACGGAAAAGGACTTGTGAAGTTTGACGGGCAAAATACAACGGTTTATAATAGAAGTAATTCTGGATTGCCTGGGGACACGGTTTATTCAATAGCTATTGACGCTTCCGGGGTGATTTGGGCAACCACTAATAAAGGAGTTGTAAAGTTTGACAGAAATCAATGGTCAGTGTTTAACTCATCAAATACTGGAATGCCAATTGATCAGGCAAAATTTGTAATGATTGATAAGCAGGGGAATAAATGGTTTTTGAGCTGGTGGTGGGGAGACAGAGTAATGGTATACCGTGAGGGTGGAGTTATACTTGATGTTGAACAAGTGGCAGATGTGATACCGTCTTCGTTTAAGTTATATCAAAATTATCCAAATCCATTCAATCCGATGACGACGATAGAGTTTGAGATACCTGAAAGAGCCAATGTTAAATTGATTGTTTATGATATTTTAGGTCGCGAAGTTGGGAAACTCGTTGATAAGGAATTAGAGCCGGGAAGATACAAAGTAAATTTTGAGGCGAGCGAACTTTCAAGCGGTGTTTATTTTTATCGGCTTGAAGCGGGTAAATTTGCGGATGTAAAGAAAATGCTCTTGGTTAAGTAATCAAATCTCACCCTCATCTTAGTCCTCTTTTGTTAATTAAAGCGCTGGTGTCATATCATTGATGAGGATTAAGATGAGGGTTTTTTGTTTTTATTCTTTGGGGTTTTGGAAATTTGTTTCTTTTTATTATCTTTACATCCCAGTAAAACAAAATTTAACGGGCGGATTATGTTTGAGAATTTCAAGTCAAAAATTGACGAGATTTCCGAGCGTTTTGAAATTTTAAGGAGGTATCTTTGACATAGAAGGGAAAAGGAAATATCTTTCAGAGCTTGAAGCGAAAACATCGGAAGCAAACTTTTGGGATGACCCATCAAACGCCCAAAGAATAATGCAGGAAATAAGCAGGGTTAAGGATTGGATAAAGGAGTGGGAGACCGCAGAGAAAATGCTTGAGGATGTGAAGGTCTTTGTTGAACTCGCAGAGGAATCACAAGATATATCTTTGACTTCTGAGTTGCAACGAGAGATAAAAAAACTTGAAAAGAAAATTGATGAGCTTGAACTTAAAAANCTTTTGAACGGTGAAGATGACCCGAAAAGTGCGATACTGACGATTCATTCCGGAGCTGGAGGAACAGAGGCGCAGGATTGGGCTGAGATGCTTTTGCGGATGTATCTTCGTTGGGCTGAAAGGAATGGCTATAAAGCGACGATTGTGGACATGCTTGAAGGCGATGGAGCTGGGATTAAAAGCGCTGTTGTTGAAGTTGAGGGTCCCTATGCTTACGGTTATCTCAAAGCTGAAAGCGGTGTTCATCGGCTCGTTAGAATTTCTCCATTTGATGCCAACAAAAGAAGGCACACATCTTTTGCATCTGTATTCGTGTACCCCGAACTTGGGGATGAAGATGTGAAGATTGAAATTAATCCAGATGACCTCAAGATTGAAACATTCAGGGCTGGCGGGCATGGCGGTCAAAATGTGAATAAAGTTGAAACAGCTGTTAGAATAACGCATATACCGACGGGAATAGTTGTTCAATGTCAAAGTGAGCGCTCACAATATCAAAACAAGATGAGGGCAATGCGTTTGCTTCAGTCAAGGTTATATCAATTGCAAAAGGAAAAGGAAAGGGAAAAGCTTGATGAATTTGAAAAGCAAAAAAGAAAAATTGAATGGGGGAATCAAATCCGCTCGTATATTTTTCACCCTTATAATCTCGTCAAAGACCACAGAACAGGTTATGAAACATCAAATGTCCAAGCGGTTATGGATGGTGAGATTGATGAATTCATAAAGGCGTATCTTTTAAATTCTGTTAAGGCGAATTCTAATTAACTGTTTAAGGATTTATGATTTCAAGCATGACCGGATTCGGAAGGGCGCAGATCAGCCGGGATGGGATTGATGTCTCCGTTGAAATAAAAAGTTTAAATAGCCGTTTCCTTGAGATAAATTTAAAGCTTACAGCGATTGTTCAGCCAAAGGAGTTTGAGATTAAAGAGTTAATTCGCAGAAGAATTTCGCGCGGTAAAATAACCGTGACAATTGATTTTAAAGTTAACCCTTCTGTCCAATCACCGATAAAGGTTAATTTTGATTTCGTTGGTGCTTATGTTAAGGCGCTTCGCGAGTTGAAGAGAAAATTCAAGGTTAAGGGAGAAATAAAGTTAGAGCATTTGCTTTCNCTTCCGAACATATTTGATGTTAATTCGTTTGATATTTCAGAAGAGCAGTGGGAAATTTTAAAGGAAGGGATTGAAAAGGCACTGGAAAATTTAATTGAATCAAGATGCAAGGAAGGAGAACAACTGGCTGAAGACATTGAGAAAAGGGTAAAAATGATCTCTGAAAAGGTTGATCTAATTCAGAAGCTTTCAGAGGAAAATTTAAGGGAGAGGCAGAAAAAGTTAAGAGAGAGGGTGCACGAGATTTTTTCTGATGTTGAATTTGACAGGAATCGGCTTGAGGCAGAACTTTTAATCCTTGCTGATAAGCTTGATGTTACGGAGGAATGTATTCGCTTGAAAAGTCATGTGAATGTCTTTCTTGAAGTTATGAAGAGTGATGATGTTGCTGTTGGTAAGAGATTAAATTTCATCCTTCAGGAGATGTTGCGCGAAGCGACAACGATAGGTGCTAAGACAGACGATGTTGAGGTNACTTATCTTGTCGTTGGGNTTAAGGAAGAGATAGAGAAAATTCGCGAACAGCTTCAAAATGTTGAATAAAATTTCCATTAAACTATGAAAAAGGGAATGTTAATTGTAGTATCTGCACCAAGCGGTTCAGGTAAAACGACGATAGCGAAGAAAATTTTGGAGCGTTTTCCATTTGTAAAATTTTCCGTTTCTGCTACAACTCGCCCTAAGAGAAATGGTGAAATAGACGGAAAAGATTATTTTTTCCTCACACGCGAGGAGTTTGAGAAGAAAATTCAAAGTGGCGAGCTTCTTGAGTGGGAGGAGATATACGGGAATTATTACGGGACATTGCGAAGCGTCGTTGAAGATGCTTTGAAAAATGGCGATATTTTGCTTTTTGATGTTGATGTTAACGGCGCTATTTCAATAAAAAAGAAATTTCCAGATGATTCAATTTTAATTTTTATTAAACCGCCAAACATGGAGACATTGAAAGATAGGCTGAAGAGAAGGAAGACCGAAAGCGAGGAACAAATACAAAAACGACTTGAGCGTGTCCCGATGGAACTTGAAAAAGCTTCGTATTTTGATTATATTTTTGTAAATGACCGACTTGAAGATACCGTTAAATCGGTTTTGAGAGCGATTTACAATGAAATTGAGAGATGGAAAGCAGTTCAAAGACATGAGTATTGAAAACAAAAATAATTTAAAAAATGGGGCTCAAACCGCTTGATTTAAAGAAGATTCAGGAAATTGCTGGCAATACTTATGAAGCAATAGTCATAATGGCTAAAAGGGCAAGGCAAGTTAATGATGAGAGGAAGATAATGTTCAATAAGCGACTTGATGAAGTGAGGGCTCTTAAAGCACAGCAACAACAGGGCAAAGAGGAAGAGCCAGTGAGGATTCTTGATGATGAGAAAACACCAAAAGCACCGCCAGAACAGCTTCAGATAGCGGAGGAATTTGACCAAATGCCAAAGCCAGCTGATGTAGCAATTGAAGAATATCTTTCGGGTAAGCTTGAATGGAGTTATTCAAGAGATAAAGATGAAGAAAGGAGACGAAAGTAGGGGGTGTTCGGTGTTCAAAGGTTAAATTCTGGAAAACCAATTCTTGTGAAGGTAGAAAGTAATCCCTGGGAGAGCAAGGTTGTTTTTAATCCCGGTTGCGTTTTAGTTGAAGATGAGGACGAAGTTGGTGAAATAGTTGAATCAATGAAGCCAGATAAAGAGACACTTGACAAGTTGCGTAATCACAGAGCTTTGGTATTTGTTGTTTATAGAGCTCAAGGGATGGATGAATTTAAGCGTTCGTCCCTTGGGCTTGCGATTTTTTCCCCCGATTTGAAACTCATCAAAAGATTCCCTCATCCGATCGTGAAACCCGAGGAAAAATTTGAAAATCTCGGAGTAGAAGACCCGAGGATAACTAAAGTCGGGAAATCTTATTTTATGTTTTACACTGGGTATGCAAGCGGGAGTGAGGGGAATAAAATTAACATTTGTATTGCAGAAACGAAGGATTTTGTCCATTGGCGAAAGCATGGGCTTTTAAAGGGCGAGATAAACGAAGTTGACAATAAAAACGCCGTTCTCTTCCCAGAAAAAATAAATGGGAAGTTCGTTCTGCTTCATCGTCCAATGGAGGGGGAAAAGTCAATGGTTATTCACTATGCGATCTCTGATGATATTCTCGGTGAATGGAAGGATTTCGGTGTGCTGATTGATTGTGAAGTTAAACCGGGCTTTGTTAAAAGTTGGAATGGGGCTGGAGCACCACCGTTGAAAATTGATGAAAAAAATTTTCTCATGATTTACCACATCGGAAATTTTAAAAGTGATAGCACAAGGGAATATCATCTCGGCATTGCACTCATTGAAAAGGATGATAGAAGTTACATAAAACTTGTAAAAAAGTTTGAGCCATTTCTAAAACCAGAGACCGAATTTGAAACAAGGGGTGACGAAGAGCTTGGTGTTAATAATGTCGTTTTTATCTGTGGAGCATATTTTTACGATGATTATCTTTATTTTCCTTATGCTGGCGCGGATAGCGTAATCCTCGGTGGTAGGGTTTTGAAAAGTGAGATATTAAATTGGGCAAGAAATAAATCATAAACAAAAGAAAAAGAACCTATGCCAGCTATCACATTACTTGATGAAATAAGGGAAAAAGCGAAGAAACTCAAAAAGCACATCGTTTTGCCGGATTCACTTGATGAAAGAACTTTGAAGGCAGGAAGGATCATAGTTGATGAGAAAATCGCAGATGTAACTTTAATCGGTGATGAAGAGAAAATTTATTCTCTTGCTGAAAAAATCGGTGTGAATTTGTCTGGCATAAGGATCGTAAACCCTTTAAAATCAGAATTGTTAAGCGATTTCTCCCATATATTTTATAATCTTCGTAAACACAAGGGTATAAGTTTTGATGAAGCGAGGGAGGCGATGAAAAATCCGCTTTTCTTCGGTGCGATGATGGTTAGAGAAGGTATGGCGGACGGGAGTGTAGCTGGCTCAATTTCAACGACGGCGGATGTTTTAAGAGCCGGAATTCAAGTCGTTGGTTTGATGGATGGAATTTCAATCGTTTCAAGTTTCTTTTTGATCGTATTCCCAAATAAAGTTTATTCCTTTGCCGATTGCGCTGTTGTACCTAATCCGACAGCTGAACAACTTGCTGACATTGCTATTTCAACAGCGATGAATCACAAAAAGTTAACAGGTGAAGAGCCGATCGTTGCCATGCTTTCCTTCTCAACAAAGGGAAGTGCAAAACATGAAATGGTTGATAAAGTTGTTCAAGCAACGGAGATCGCAAAAAGTAAAAGACCAGATTTAATAATTGACGGAGAGCTTCAGCTTGATGCTGCTATTGTCCCAAAGGTTGCAGAAATTAAAGCGCCAAACAGCCCTGTTCGCGGGAATGCAAATGTTTTGATATTTCCCAACCTTGACGCTGGAAACATTGGCTATAAGATGGCGCAAAGAATGGCTGGTGCGGAGGCGATAGGTCCTTTGGTTCAAGGGTTGAAGAAACCGTGCTTTGATCTTTCAAGGGGTTGCAGTGTTGAGGACATCGTAAATGTAGTGGCAATAAATTGCGTCATGGGTCAATTATGAGGAACAAATATGAAAAAGAAAAATTCAAGTTTAAAGTTCAGGTTCAGGTCAGAACTTTTGAGCTTGATTCATACGGAATAGTTCATAATTCGGTTTATTTGAAGTATTTTGAAATTGCAAGGACAGAATATCTAAGGCAAGCGCTTGGGATTGAGCCCGGGCGTTTTTTCAATGATTTTTATTTCGTGATCGCAAGAAATGTCTGTAATTATATCAGCCCAGCAAGGTTTGATGAAGTGCTTGATGTTTACACAAGAACATCAAAAATCGGAAATTCAAGTTTTGAAATGGAGTATCTGATTGAGGAGAAAACTACTGGTAGAACTGTCGCAACCGGTGAAGCGGTGATAGTTCTCTTAAATCGCGAAACATTTAAGCCACAACCTTTGCCTGAAAATGTCCGTGATTTAATTTTGAAATTTGAAGGTGATGGGGTTGTCTTGAAAGAAAGTAAAGTTTGAGATATGTACACATCGTATGAAACATTTGAATCGCTCGCTCAGAAAGGGAATATAATCCCAGTTTATGAGTCGCTACTTGCTGATACCGAGACGCCGGTTTCGGTTTATATGAAGATAAGGGATAAAAGTGAATATTCGTTTTTGCTTGAAAGCGTTGAGGGAGGTGAGAAAATAGCCCGGTACTCTTTCATCGGTTTTAAGCCGTTTATGATTTTTGAGGCGAGGGGCTTTGATTTTAAAGTTGAGGTGATTGATGAGAGATTTTCGTTTATAAATGAAAGAGTAAAAGGTGAATCGCACCCTCTTGGTGCGCTCAATCAGATATTTTCAATCTTTAAATCGGCGAATACACCCGAACTCCCAAGATTTACATGTGGAGCTGTTGGATATTTCGGTTATGAAAGCATCTCCCTTATTGAAAAAATCCCAACTTCAAATAGAGATGATTTAGATGCGCCCGATATATTTTTGATGTTTTTTGATTCGTTGCTCGTCTTTGATAATTTGAAGAGGAAAATTTTCATCATATCCAATGTTTATAAAGNTGATGGAACAAATTTAAAAGATGAGTATTACAAAGCGCTTGGCAAGATAACAGAAGTTAAATCTTTTCTCAAAAGGAGAATAAANCCAGACATCGCAAAGGTTGAGATTGACGACGATTTTAAATTTAACATGACGAAAGAAGAGTTCATTGAAAAAGTTAAGAAGGTAAAAGAATACATAGTCAATGGTGACATATTTCAAGCTGTTTTGTCCCAAAGGGCTGAAAGGTGGATTGAAGGAGATCCATTTGACATTTACAGGATGCTTAGGGTAGTGAATCCATCTCCATATATGTATTTTTTAAGGATGAAAGATTTAAGTATCATAGGGTCATCTCCGGAACTTCTTGTGCGGGTTGAAAATGGAATCGTTGAAACGAGACCAATTGCTGGTACAAGAAGGAGAGGAGAAACCCCGGAAGAAGATGAAAAACTTGAAAGGGAACTTTTAAATGATGAAAAGGAGAAAGCCGAACATTTAATGCTTGTTGATCTTGGGAGAAATGACATCGGAAAGATAAGTTATTTCGGAACTGTAAAGGTAGATCAATTTATGGTTATTGAAAAGTATTCCCATGTTATGCATATCGTAAGTAACATAAGCGGAAAATTAAGAAGTGATGTAACTCCGATTGANGCGCTTTATGCTTGTTTNCCAGCTGGGACTGTTACAGGTGCTCCGAAGATAAGAGCAATGGAGATAATCGCAGAACTTGAACCGACTAAACGAGGAATCTATGCTGGGGCTGTTGGATATGTTGATTTCTCCGGAAATCTTGACTCTTGCATTACCATCAGGACAATTGTGATGAAAGGAAACAGAGCNTATTTTCAAGCTGGAGCAGGTATTGTTTATGATTCTTCCCCGGAGAATGAATATCAAGAAACGCTTGATAAACTTAAAGCGACATTTAAAGCGGTTGAATTGCTCTATCAAGATTGAAAAGAAATCCTAAACCCAAAGATGATTCTTGTAATTGATAATTACGATTCGTTTACATACAATCTTGTTCAGTATCTTGGTGAGCTTGGTGTGGAAATGGAAGTTGCTCGCAACGACAAAATAACCATTGATGAGATCAAAGATTTGAAGCCGGATGCAATTGTGATTTCACCTGGACCGTGCACTCCTTATGAAGCGGGGATTTCAATTGATGTGATAAAAAATTTTTATGTATCTGTTCCCATACTTGGCGTTTGTTTGGGGCATCAAGCGATTGGGGTTGCCTTCGGTGGAAAGGTGATTAAGGCGCCTGTCATAATGCATGGGAAAGTGTCAGAAATATATCACAACAATTCTTCAATTTTTACCAATTTGCCAAATCCATTTAAAGCAACACGGTATCATTCACTTATAATTGAAAAGGAGACATTGCCAAATTGTCTTGAAGTGACGGCTTGGACAAGTGATGGTCTCATTATGGGTGTAAGGCATAAAGAATTTCCCGTTTTCGGTGTTCAATTTCATCCCGAGTCAATCATGACTGAGTTTGGAAAGGAGATTTTGAAAAATTTCATTTACAGGCGATTTTAAAATAAAGTTTTTCTTTTTGAGATGGGTAATAATCCAATTTTGAAGGATGAAAAAGTTTGGCTTGAAAGCAGGCAAAAGGATATTTGGCGTATTTTTCGCATAATGGCTGAATTTGTTGAGGGATTTGATCAGATGACAAAACTTGGACCTTGCGTATCTATTTTTGGATCAGCAAGGACTAGACCCGGGCATAAGTATTATGAGATGGCAGGGAAGTCGCAAAAGAGCTTGTCAAGGCAGGTTTTGGGATAATTACGGGCGGTGGACCTGGGATAATGGAAGCTGCAAATCTTGGGGCGAAGGAAGCTGGTGGTTTATCCGTTGGCATAAACATAGAGCTTCCGCTTGAACAGAAATTTAACCCTTATGTTGATGTTGGGATTGAATTCAGGCATTTTTTCGTGAGGAAAGTTATGTTTGTGAAATATGCGCAGGGTTTCGTCGTGTTGCCAGGTGGATTTGGAACACTTGATGAATTTTTTGAGGCGGTCACACTTATTCAAACGGGCAAGACGACCCGTTTCCCTGTGGTTTTAATGGGAAGCGAATACTGGCAAGGATTGATTGATTGGCTAAGGGATAAAGTCCTCGCCGAAGGAAATATATCTCCGGAGGATTTGGAAATTTTTGAGTTGACGGATGACCCGAAGGAAGCAGCGAGGATAATCACCGAATTTTATCAAGAGAATGTTGTGTCGCCAAATTTCTAAACAAAATTTTTTCTTATGATTCGGCTTGAGAATTTGACTAAAAAATTCGGTGACTTTGTTGCGGTTGATAATCTCACGCTGGAGGTAAAGTCGGGTGAATTTTTTGGTTTTCTTGGACCAAACGGTGCGGGAAAGACGACGACTATAAAAATGATCGCTGGGCTGATACGACCCACAAGTGGAAAAATTTTCATTTGTGGAATTGATGCATTGGAGGAGCCAGAAAAGGCGAAGGGTTTGCTCGCTTATGTTCCAGATCAACCATTCATATATGATAAATTAACTGGGCGTGAATTTTTGTTCTTCATCGGTGGTCTCTTTAAAATGGAAAAGGGGGAAATAAGGGAAAAGGTTAATTTACTTGTTGAACATTTTGAGCTTGGGCGCTGGATTGATAGAAGGATTGAGGAGTATTCACAGGGGATGAAACAGCGAGTTATAATTGCATCTGCCTTGCTTCACGACCCAAAGGTTATCGTGATAGATGAACCGATGGTAGGTCTTGACCCAAGAAGTGCGCGCATCGTTAAGGAAACGCTTAAACAAAAAACTAAAGAAGGTGTATCAATCTTCATGTCAACTCACTCACTTGAAGTCGCGGAGGAACTTTGCGATACAATAGGCATAATTAAAGAGGGGAAATTGATAGCTAAGTTTGATTCAAGTGAGATAGAGAATTTCAGGAAAAGAAAGGATGGCTCCTTTGAGGAACTTTTCATTGAGCTAACGAAGTAAATTTCATTGGTAAATATACAACCTTTCCATCAACAACCCATCGCACTTTAATTTTTATCTAATGTCTGTTGAGAGTTTGAAGCGAACAATGCGGTTGTTCCCTGTGTCAGCGATGTAAAGAATTCTATCAAACCAGGCGACGCCTTTTGGATTCGTCAATTTATCATCACTCAGTTTTCCAGGTCCAAATGATTCCTTCAAAAGCTTTCCTCTCACATCAAATTTCATAAGTGAGTCAAGCCCTGCATCAATCACATAGATATTATTCCTTGTGTCAAGCGTTATATCTTCCGGGCTTACGAAGAAATTTTGGGTTGTCATATCAGTTGCATTCGGTTTGAAGTATGCCTCCCAGTTTGGCGGGGTGACTTCACTTCCGGGGTTGAATCTGAACCATTTTACTTTAAAACTTGCTCCAGGGTCGGTCTGTGCAACTATGAAATCAGTTGCTCTCCTTCTGTCCGAAAAAGTCGCAATTGCGCTCATTTGATTTATTGACCTGATTCCACTTCCAGTTGGTTCAAGGTTTGGCGTCAAATCAATGTATTCGGTGGAATAAAGGGAGTCATTTTTGCTGAAATGAAGGATCATATTGTCGGGGTCAAATGAACTTTGGTTATCAGGTCCAACGCGACAGACATAGTAGCTATTGTCAATTAGTTCTGCAACGCCGGTGAATCTTCGCTGTGGCTTTTCTTTTTCCCAGTAGATTGTATCAACCCTTGCGATGTTTATGTTATGACCAGCTTCAAATAATCTTATCTTGTAAATTGCTCCAAATCTATATATGCCCTTGATGAGTTCACCGGCGACTATCAAGTTGAATCGTCTATCTTGAGCGATTGCTACAGGGTGAGTTATAAATTTTTCACCAATGTAGTTCCCAGCGAGGTCAAGCATCACGATTCTATCGTTGCCTGTGTCAGCGATGTAAACAAAGCCATCATGACCGATGTAAATATCCTCTGGTTGGTTAAAATTTCTACCGCCCGCGCTTCTCCAGTCGTCGCCTTCTTTGACATAAACCGTGTCCGAGATAGATATATTTCTTGGGACATCGCTGAATTGTGATAAGTCAAGTTCTTTTCCACAACCAAGAAAGGCAAGTGCTGGTATCAGCCATAAAAATTTTTTCATCGTCAATTCAATCGGATTTTATTTTCAATTGAGTTTGAATAGTATTGAAAACCTATGTGTATCGCCAAGTCGTGTGAATTTGGCGTAAGCGTAATCAATGTTTATGTTTATAGGACCGGTCTTAACAGCAACACCGGTTCCAAATGTAAAGTTCTGCTCGTCCGCGTTTATTTTGTAACCACCGCGGATGAAAAACGACTCTTTAAATCCATATTCAACCCCAATTCCGAAGTTTTCGGCATTGTCGTTTGGATGATTCAGTTGAATTGCTGTAGTCAGTTTATGCGTTTCGTTCATTATCGGTTCAACCGCAAAGCTAAATCTGAACATCGTCGGAGGAGCGAATGATTGGAAGTTTGAGATTTTTTCTCCAGTAAGTAGTGTGACTTCACCTTTTGGTGCAAGATCGCTCCGAAATTTGAAATTGAAACGCCAAATCTTGATGTTCCAAGCCCAATCCAGTAAAATGTGCCAAGGTCAAAGAGAAGACCGCGCATCTTTAAGACATCAATCGTTTCCTCAATATATTTGAGAGTTATGCCGAAGCTGAATTGATTTGTCATCCTTCTTGCGTAGCTAATACCAAGGGCGAGGTCAATGTATTTGAAATATCTCCCAGTCCCGTATGGTTGTGTTTCTGTTGTTATCTCCATATCGTCTGTGTAAAGAGCTGTTAAACTTAAACCGATCGCGTCATTTCTTGATAAATGGTAAACGCTACCGACAAAGTCGTGCTTTATATCAACGAACCATTCTGTATGCGATAAAATGATTTGATTTTCTTTAAATTGAACTAATCCCGCTGGGTTCCAGTAAAGTGCGGATGCATCGGTTGCGTTTGCTACATAGGCGTCAGCCATTCCGACGGCTCTTGCACCGACGGAAATTTTCAGAAATTGAGCTGTTGAAATCCCAGCCCTTTGCGAACCGAGGACGGGGAAAAGCTGTGCATAAGTTAATGAGGTCAGAAAAATTAAAAACGCAATTGCTTTAAATGTTTTTTGCATCACTGCTTGATGATTTAATTTTCAAAATCTAATTGACACGCCAAGTTTGATATTTCTTTGTGGCAGATATCTCGCTGGGTTGAACGGAAACGGGTCAACCGGCGCTTGAAGCTCTGGATAAAGCGGATCGTTCCAATCAACAGGCGTCGGGTCGCCATACTCGTATGCGCGTCCAGTTACAGGGTTTATGATTTGCGAGTTTTTATTGTCAAAAAGGTTGGTGATTTCAAGTAGCAAAGTGAATTCAAGCCCGCCGAATTTTATGTATTTTTCAAATGAGAAATCAACCCAAAACCATGGTTTCCCCACTTTACTGTATCTATTTCTAAGGTCGGGGACATAAACTGGCTTTCCGTTTGGAAGCGTATCACCTGTTGCGTAATATGGTGTATATCTTCTGCCTGATTGATAGAATACCCTCAAATACATGTTGAAGTTGTCAAGTTTCCCTTTTCCTAAACCGAAAATTCCCTTTCCTCTTTCTGCGAAGAAATTTAAAATTGCTGAAGCTTGAATCGGTCTATCCCAGACGAGATATGTTTCTTTGATGTTTTCGTATATTTCACCTCTTATCGCGAGGACTCCCTCATCAGGAGAAGAGCTTTTTCCAGTTGTGATTGAGTATGAACCGCTTAAAGTAGCTCTGAACCAGCGACCGATTCTCTTTTTATATTCAATTTCAATGCCTCTGCTTCTTGCATAGTCAAGATTTACATAAGTGATATAATTTCGCCCGAGTTGTCCGGCAACTGTTATCCTTGCCTGTCTTGTTGTGACATAGTCAAATATGTCTTTGTAATATGCGGTTATCGTCAAGACATCGTTTTCGCTTAATTGATTGCGCAAGCCGAGTTCATAAGCAACTGTTGTTTCAGGGTTGAGATTTGGGTTGCCAAATTTTTGAAATGTTGATTTAGCAGTGACGGGGTTAAGTTTTGCATAGACGAATTGAGGTCTGGGTCTTTTTGAGAAATGTCCGTAAGAGAAGAAAAGCGTTTGATTGTCCGAAATTGGATGTGAAATTCCAAGGCGTGGGCTTAGGCGTCCTTTCCACCTTTGACCGAAGAAATTGTATGTCTCACGGAAATATCTTTCGCGAGCTTCATCTGAAATCGTTATAACTTCCGGATTTCTTACAGCGTCATCAACGAATTTCCCCGGAAACCAATAATCAAACCTCAAACCGAAGTTTAAAATCATACCACTGAAAGTTATATTGTCCTGAGCATAGAAAGCACCGAAAGCGGGACTTACTTCATACATATCGTTGTTAAATCCCATAGGCGGAACCCACGGCTGGTAAATGTCAACGAATCTCAACCTTTGGAAAGTCATTTCAAAGCCGGTCTTGAACTTGTTCTTTTCACTGAAGAAGTGCGTTAAGTCGCCTTTGATTGTGTATTCAACCGCTGAATGGTCGTGCCAGGTGAATGGGTTTCCTGTATCGTAGAAGCCATCGCCCGGGATTAATCTTATTGTGTCGCTTTCCGTGTTGTAATAGTAGGGCGGGAGTTGGGGGACATCGCGTGGCTCTTTATACTTTCGCCAGTCAAGTCCGTTTGCGTCACTTCTCAACCTTGTAAAGTATCGGCTAAAGTTTAACTCGTAAAATGTCTTCTCGCTCAATGTGTGGGTTATACCGATTTGATGATTTAAATTTACATGTGAATAAACATTTGCGTTTTGCAGTATGTTTTGAAATTCATATTGATAGCCAGGACCTGGCTCAACATATTCAAGCGTGATTTGAAGTGACCTTGAATTTTGATTGACGCTTGCGGATAAACTGAATGTATAATTTAATTTGAAAGTCGTTGATGGTTTCCATGTTAATTTAAACATCCCCATGTAAGTGTTTTCGGCGCGCGGAGTTAACCTTGGAGTGTAATCCTTGCCGAGCATTTCAGCAAGTAATGAAGAGTAAAGCTTTCCCGGTCTTTTTCCAGTTCTTCCGTAAGTATAGCCGTCGGAATATCCAATGTTTCCATTCAAAAGAAATGTCAAACTTCCCATAAAAGGTAGAATTTCTCTGATTTGGATCGGACCACTTAAGTTGAACTCAAATATATCTGTGTTGAAGTTTGTAGGTGAGTTGTTATTTAAACCGAAATGGTCAAATTTATATGAAAACTTACCTTGGAATTTTTCACTGCCTTCTTTGGTCTTCACTCTAATTACGCCTGATGTCGCCTGTCCATATTCTGCGTTAAATCCGCCTGTTATAACTTCAATTTCTTCAATTACATCAGGACTGAGTTGAAGTCCGAAACCAGTTCCAGCGAGCGGGTCCTGAACCGATACACCGTCAACAAGATAGGAACTTTCATAACTTCTTCCGCCTCGTATGTGTACACCTTCGTCACTATACACAACGCCAACTTGAAGGGTAACTATATCTTTGACATTTTGAACTGGCGCGATTTGAATATCTTCAGCTGTCAATGTCCTTCTTGATTGTGTTTCCTCTATGTTGAAAAGAGGTCTCTCGCCAATTACAACTACCTCCTGTTCAAGTGTTAAGACGGTCTCTTCCATTTTTATCGTTTTTAAGTCGGTTACTTCGCCAGGTTTGACTTTTACGCCAGTTATTGTGACTTTTTTATAGCCGATTATTGAGATTTCAATTGTGTAAGTTCCGGGTTTACATTTTTAATTTCAAATTTTCCATCAAAGTCGCTTGCTGCTCCATAATATGTTCCCTTGACGAGGACATTTACAGCTGGTAAACCTTCACCTGTCTTCGCATCAACAATTCTCCCGATTATCTTGCCCTTGTCCTGTTGTGTTAGAAGTTGGGATTGAACGAAAATTAGAATCAGGAAAATTTTAAGCCACTTCATTTTATCACCACCTCTTTAAATTAGTTATAGAAAGCGCGCCGAAATTTCTAAAGACATTCTCAATGAAAGCAGAGGCATTTTTTGCCCCGTTAAATCTGTAAATCGGGAAACCAACGAGAACGAAATTACCTTCGTTTGATTCCGCTCCAATTGTAAATGTTAAGTTGTTCCATTGCGTTCTGGGCTCAACCCAATAAATCGGTTTTGCGTTAACTGAGGGATAAAGCGCTCTCAAATAGGCGACGATTTTCCCGCCGTCAATTGGATTATCCGATGGGCTATCACGAACAAGCAACGGATAGTTTGAGCGTTTCGTCGTATCTTGTGGGTTATAATTTAAAATCCTCGTCCCTGACGGAACGAAGCCGGTTAAAGGAACGGAACTTACGCTATCAACTACGCCTGAAAGGTCGCTTAAAGCTTTTCCGACATCAAATCCCGGTGAAGTGCTTTGTGGAAGTATGAGCGAGAAAAGGACCTTTCCACCCTTCGTCTTAAAACGAGGTAGAGATATAGCTGCGATGTCAAAGTTTGTCTCATCACTTGCAACCCAGAGGATAAAGTTATAAAATCTCATAAGTGTTTCGGTGAAATCAACCCTTGGGAATGGCGGGACGAGAATTCCACGTCTTGGATATCTTGCTCCAACCCTTAAATCCCAAAC
>JGI26466J51736_1000573_pt1 | contig 16662 bp, 14 predicted proteins | sample PerSpoCPS_CMetaG_FD_51736 | JGI IMG/M metagenome (IMG submission 51736) | reverse complement strand
GCCGTGGCCCATAAGCTTCTTAGGAGGATGATGGGGAGGCTAAGGGAGTACTACGCGGGCCAGTCCCTCCAAGGGGTGGCTTGACAGGCAAGACAGTATCAGCCCTGACTTTGGCACCCCATGTTGGGAAACCAAAGTGCGAGCACTTAGACCCCGCCCTTGACTTTGCCCCCAGGACGGAAGACCATGGGAAGGATGGACCAGCGCCGCATCCGCAACTTCTCCATCATCGCCCACGTGGACCACGGGAAGTCCACCCTAGCCGACCGCATCCTGCAGATGACCCACGCCGTGAGCGAGCGGGAGATGCGGGAGCAGTTTCTGGACTCCCTGGAGCTGGAGCGGGAGCGGGGCATCACCATCAAGGCCAGCGCCGTCCGGGTGGCCTACCGGGCAAGGACGGAGAGACCTACACCTTTCACCTCATTGACACCCCCGGCCACGTGGACTTCACCTACGAGGTCTCCCGGGCCTTGGCGGCGGTGGAGGGGGTGCTTCTGGTGGTGGACGCCACCCAGGGGGTGGAGGCCCAGACCATCGCCAACTTCTACCTGGCCCTGGAGCACAACCACACCATCATCCCGGTCATCAACAAGATTGACCTGCCCAACGCCAGGCCCCTGGAGGTGGCCCTCGAGGTGGAGGAGGTCTTAGGCCTTCCCGCCGACGAGGCCATCTTCGCCTCCGGGAAGACCGGGGAGGGGGTGGAGGAGATCCTGGAGGCCATCGTGAAGCGCATCCCGCNTCCCCANGGGGACCCCGGGGCCCCCCTCAAGGCCCTCATCTTTGACTCCCTCTACGACGCCTACCAGGGGGTGATCCCCTACATCCGNGTCTTTGATGGGCGNGTGCGCCCCGGGGACCGGATCCGCATCTTCTCCACGGGCANGGAGTTCCTGGTGGACAAGGTGGGCACCTTCACCCCCCAGGGTCTCGTGCCCTTGGAGGCGCTCTCCGCCGGAGAGGTGGGCTGGCTCACCGCCGCCATCCGCGACATCCACGACGTGCAGGTGGGCGACACCATCACCCTGGCGGACCGCCCCACGCCCACCCCCTACCCCGGCTTCCGCCCCGCCAAGCCCGTGGTCTTCGCCGGGCTTTACCCGGTGGAGTCCCAGGATTACGGCAAGCTTCGCGANGCCCTGGAAAAGCTAAAGCTCAACGACGCCGCCCTCTCCTTTGAGCCGGAGACCTCCACCGCCCTCGGCTTCGGCTTCCGCTGTGGCTTTTTGGGCCTCCTGCACGCCGAAATCGTCCAGGAGAGGCTGGAGCGGGAGTTTGGCCTGGAGCTCATCGCCACCGCCCCCAGCGTGGTCTACAAGGTGCGCCTCAAGGACGGCACCGAAAGGGAGATCCACAACCCCGCCGACCTCCCCGACCCCACCAAGATTGAGGAGATCCTGGAGCCCTACGTGAAGCTCACCATCTTCACCCCCGAGGAGTACGTGGGAGCTATTATGCAACTGGTCCAGGAGAAGCGGGGCCGGCTGGTCAACATGACCTACCTGCCGGGGGCGCAGAAACGGGTGGAGCTCGTCTACGAGGTCCCCTTCGCCGAGATCCTCTACGACTTCCACGACCGCCTGAAAAGCGTCTCCCGGGGCTACGCCTCCATGGACTACGAGCAGATGGGCTACCAGCCCGGGGACCTGGTCAAGGTGAACGTCCTGGTGCACGGGGAGCCGGTGGACGCCCTCACCTTCATCGCCCACCGGGACAAGGCCTACAGCATGGCCCGGGCCATCGTGGACAAGCTGGCCGAGGTGATCCCCCGCCAGCTCTTTGAGGTGCCCATCCAGGCGGCCATCGGGGGGAAGATCATCGCCCGCGCCACGGTGAAGGCCCTGAGGAAGGATGTGCTGGCCAAGTGCTACGGCGGGGACGTGACCCGCAAGAAGAAGCTTCTGGAGAAGCAGAAGGAGGGCAAGAAGCGGCTCAAGGCCATCGGCAAGGTGGAGGTGCCCCAGGAGGCCTTCCTGGCGGTGCTCTCGGCGGGGCGGGATGAGTCTAAGGGCTAGGCTCGCCCTGGTCATCGCTCTCCTCGCCTTTTTGCCCAACCTGCTCCTGGCCCTCACCCTGGGCCTCATGGGGGAGGGGCCCTGGCTTCCCCTCCTCCTCTGGCTCCTCCTTCTCGCCCTGGTCTCCGCCATGGTGGGCTACTTCCTCTCGCGAAGCCTCCTCAAGCCCCTGGAGGAGCTCACCCGGGCCCTGGCCTACCTCTCCTTGAAGGAGGGGTCGGTGGCAAGCCTCAGGCTCCCTTCCCCCCAGGAGCCCCCACCGGAAGAGGTCGCCAAGCTGAGGCGGCGCTTTGACGAGCTTTTGGAGCGCCTGCGGGAGCTCATGGAGGCCCGGGAGGCCTTCTACGCCGCCTTGGCCCACGACCTCAAGACCCCCCTCCTCTCCGCCATCCGGGCCCTGGAGTACCTGGAAGGCCGGGACGACCTGGGCCGGGAGAGGCGGGTAGCCCTCCTCCACCAGGTGCGGCAGGAGCTGGCCCGGGCCCACCTCCTAGTGGAGAACCTCCTGGCGCTTTCCCGCCTCGAGGCCCACGCCCCCAGGCGGGAGACCCTGAACCTGAGGGCCCTGGCCGAGGACCTCCTCCTCCGCTACAGCGAGGAGGCGCGAAGGCGGGGCCTAAGCCTGGAGGTGGCGGGGGCGGGGCTCGCCCGGGGGGACAGGCTTCTATTGGAAAGGGCCCTGGCCAACCTCCTGGAAAACGCCCTGCGCCACGCCAGGACCCGGGTGCGCCTCCTGGTGGAGGAGGGGGCCATCAGCGTGGAGGACGACGGGCCCGGCCTTCCCCTTCCCCTTTCGGCCCTGGCCCAGCCCTTCCGCCAGGGGGAGGGGCTTAGGGGAAGCTCGGGCCTCGGCCTTTACACCGCCAAGCGGGTGGCCGAGGCCCTGGGAGGGAGGCTCACCGCCTGCGCCTCCTCCTTGGGCGGGGCCTGCCTCAGGCTGGAGCTCCCCAGGCTTTAGGCCTACTCCATGACCGGGGGAATCTGCCGCACCCAGAGGATGTAGGAGAGGTACTCCAGGTACTTTAGCGGCACCTCGGAGAGGGGGCGGTCCACCTCGAGGCTCATCATGGCCTCGCCCCCCTTCTTCTTGCGGCTCACGGTGAGGTAGGCGATGTTGACCTCGTCGTCGGCCAGGATGCGGGCCACCCGGGCCACCACCCCCGGGGTGTCCACGTTCTTCACCACCAGGGTGGGGGCCTGGCCGGTGAGGCGCACCTCAAAGCCGTCCAGGTCAAAAACCCGCACCAGCCCCCCGCCCAGGGAGCTCCCGGTAACCACGATTCGCTCCTTCTCCCCCTCCAGGACCATGCGGACGGTGTTGGGGTGGACATCGCCCAGCTCCACCTCCTTGAAGACCACCTCCACCCCCTCCTTCTCCGCCAGGGCCAGGCTCTCCTTGAGGCGCTCGTCGTCGGGCTTGAGGCCCAGGACCCCGGCCGTGAGGGCCAGGTGGGTGCCGTGCCCCTTGCCCGTCTTGGCGAAGGAGCCGTGAAGGCCGAACTCCACCCGCTTGGGGACTTCCCCGAGGAGGTGCCTGGCGATGAGGGCCAGGCGGCAGGCCCCCGCCGTGTGGCTGGAGGAGGGCCCCACCATGACGGGGCCGATCATGTCCAGTAGGCCCATGCCAGTAGAATAACCCCATGCGCGCGTGGACCCTCCTGGCCTTTTTGGGCCTGGCCCTGGGCCAGTCCCTGCTCCTGCCCGACCGGGCCGAGGTGGGCGCCCCCCTCACCCTGGAGGGCAAGGACCTCCCCGAAGGCCGCTTTCCCCTGGAGCTTTCGGGCCCCCAGGGGACCAGGACCCTGGAGGTGGAGGTCCAGGGAGGGCGCTTCCGGCTTCCCCTGGTCCTCGAGGCCCCGGGCGAGTACCGCCTGCGCCTCATCCTCCCTTCCGGGCCCCTGGAGGGGAGGCTTCCCGTGGCCCCCGCCCAAGCCCCCGAGCTCACCCAAGAGGGCCTCCGGCTCCCCTGGGGCCTCCTTCCCCTGCCCCAGGGCCCCTGGCTCGGCCCCCTGGTGGAGGGGGAGAGGGTCTTGGTAGCCCAGGGGCTTCTGGTGGTGGAGGCGAGCCTCAAGGAGCCCGGCGCCCGCTTCCACTTCGCCCCCAAGCGGGTGGAGGCCCTCCGCCCCGGCCCCGAGGCCGTCATGGGGGACTGGGTCCTCCCCATCCCCTTCCCGCCCCTCCCCTTTGAGGGCACCGAGGAGGACCTGAAGGCCCTCCTGCCCCTCCTCCAGGCCCTCAAGCCCCCCAAGCCCTGGCCCTACTACGCCTACTGGACCCTGGACCCCAAGGACCTGAGCCAGGAGGACCTTTTGGCCTACGGCCAGGACCTCCTCCAAAGGGGCCACCGCCCCGAGCTCTTCCACGGCCAGGAAGGGGTGGTCCGCATGGCCCAAGGGGCGAGGGCCCTGGCCCAAGAGGACCCCGCCCAGGCCCAGCGCCTCACCGAAGCCCTCCTGGCCTACACCCCCCTCTTCCCGGGCTCCCTGGCCTTCTTCCAGGAGCGGGCCGAGGCCTTAAGGGCCCAGGGGGAGCCCGCCAAGGCCCTGAGGCTGGAGGAGGCGGAGAAGACCCTAAAGACCTGGCTTCCCCCGGACCTGGCCTTTCTGCCCCAGGCCACCTACGCCCTGGGCCTCGCCTACCTGGCCCTCGTCCTCTACCTCTTCGCCCTCTATCTCCCCGCCCAGGTCAGGGACCTGAGGCCCATCGGCGGCTTCCTGGGAGGCTACCTCCGCCACCCCCTCCTCCGCCTCCGCCACCTCACCCTGGCCTACGCCAGCCTGGGGGAGAGGCTTTTAGCCCTACTGCTCCTGGTCCTTTTGGGGCTTGGCTTCCTCCTCTACGGCCTGGACCAAAGGGCCAGGGAAGCGGCCACGGCCCCGCCCTTGGACCGGGGAACCTTACGGACCCAGGCGGCCCTGGACTGGCTGAAGGCCAAGCCCCCCACCCCCGAGGTCAAGGCCCTTCTGGGCTACGCCCTCCTCCCCCAGTCCCCCAAGGAGGCCAAGACCCTCCTGGCCGAGGGCAGCTACCCCTTCGCCAAGGCCCTTTTGGGCGAGGAGGCCCCGCTGGCCCAGGCCTACCGGGAGGCCCCCCTCGAGGGCCCCATCCGGGCCGCCCTGGGCCTCGGCCAGGACCCCTGGGGCAGGCGGGAGCCCGGCCCCAGCGTCCGCACCCTCTACCTGACCCTCCTCTCCCTGGAGCTTAAGGCCTTCCTGGAGGACCCCCTGAAGGGGGCGGCCCGCCTGGCCCTGCCCCTTCCGGAGAGGGCCAGGCCCTGGGCCGCTTTGGGCTTCGTCCTGGTCCTCCTCTACCACCTCCTGGCCTTCTTCTTGCCTAGAAGAAGGGCCTCTCTTTCCGAGGGCTGGGCCCTTGCGGTGCGCCTCCTCGTGCCGGGGAGCCTGGGGTTTTCCTCGGGGCTCGGCCTCCTGCTTCTCCTCCTGGCCGCCTTTGGCCTCTTGAGGGCCCTCGAGGGCCAGGGGCCGGGCCTCCTCCTCCTGGCCTACGGCCTCCACCTCCTCACCCTTCTGGGTTCCTTCCGGAGGGCGCCGTGATCCTGCCCCCCATCCCCACCCCCTTTGACGGGAAGGGCCGCCTGGACACGGGGGCCTTCCANGAGCTGGCCCTGGCCCTGGANCCCCTGGTGGACGGGCTTCTCATNTACGGCTCNAACGGCGAAGGGGTCCACCTCACCCCCGAGGAGCGCCGCCTGGGCCTNCAGGCCCTGAAGCCCAGGAAGCCCTTCCTGGTGGGCCTCATGGAGGAGACCTTGCCCCAGGCGGAGAGGGCCTTGGAAGAGGCCAGGGAGGCCGGAGCCTTCGCCCTCCTGGCCACCCCGCCCCGCTACTACCACGCAAGCCTGGGAGAGGGCCTTCTCCGCTACTACGAGGCCCTGGCGGAGAGGATGCCCCTTTTCCTCTACCACGTGCCCCAGAACACCAGGGTGGACCTGCCCCTTTCCGCCGTGGCCGCCCTGGGCCAGCACCCAAAGATCCTGGGCATCAAGGACTCCAGCGGGGAGATGCACCGGCTCGCCTTCTACCAGGCCCGCCTGAAGGACTTCCGGGTCTTCACCGGCCACGCCCCCACCTTCCTGGCCGCCTTGGCCCTGGGGGCGGAAGGGGGCATCCTGGCGGCCGCCAACCTGGCCCCCAGGGCCTACAAGGCCCTCCTCACCCACTTCCAGGAGGGCCGGCTGGCCGAGGCCCAGGCCCTGCAGAGGCGGCTATACCCTTTGGGGGACCTCCTCTCCCGGGGCGGGGTTCCCCTCCTCAAGCAGGCCCTGAGGCACCTGGGCCTGGCGGCGGGCTACCCCAGGCCCCCCTACCCCCAGGAAAGCCCCCTTTTCGGCGAGCTCCTGCCGGTGCTAGACTCCCTGAAGGAAGAGGGGTGGATTCTATGAAAAGGTTCGCTCTTCTCCTGGCCTTCCTGGCCCTCCTTGCCGCCTGCGCCCCCAGGACCCTGGCCCCCGAGGCCCGTTTTCTGGGCGGGGAGATCCGGGGGCTGGAGCTTAGCCCAGGCCCGGCCCTTCTCCTGGGCCTAAGGGTGGCCTTCCAGAACCCCAACCCCGTCCCCATCCCCCTTTCCGCCTTCGGCGCCAGGCTTCGGGTGGGGGAGGTGGTCCTGCCCCTGGACCTCACCCTCCCGCCGGGGGAGAAGGAGGAGGTCCTCCTCCTCCGCCTCACCCCCAAGGAGGCCCTGGCCACCGCCAGAGCCCTCCTCTCCCCGGAAGGGGCCGAGGTGGCCCTCGAGGGCCAGACCCTGGGCCAGCCCCTCACCTTCTTCCGCACCCGCCTAAGCCTCCCCCTGGAGCCTTTGCGGGTGCGCCGAAGCGGCGTCAACCTCTTCCTGGAAAACCCCAACCCCATCCCCTTGCGGGCCGAGGGGAGCCTGGTCCTCCTAGGCCAGCGCCTCTCCGTGCGGGTGGACCTGCCGGCCCGGGGGGAGGCCCGGGTCCAGGTGGTGGGCTTCAGGCCCGGCCTGGAGCGGGGAAGCGGGCGGCTTGAGCTCCGCCTCGAGGTCCCGGGCTTCTTCGNCCAGGAAATCGTCCTCCCCCTCTAAAGCCTAAAGGCCATGGGGAGGAGAGCCCCTAAGGTGGTGACCTCCTCCCCTTCGGGCCCGTGGAGGACCACCTCCACCTCAGGCCCCCCGAACTCCATGAGGACCTGGCGGCACCCGCCGCAAGGGGGGATGGGGCCTTTGGGGCTATAGACGTGGACGCGGTCTATGCGCCTTTTGCCCGCCAGGACCATGGCGGCCACGGCGTTCCTTTCGGCGCACTGGGAGAGGGGAAAGGCGGCGTTTTCCACGTTGACCCCCAAAAAGGCCTCCCCCTCGGCCTCCACCAGGGCCACCACGGGAAAGCCCGAGTAGGGGGCGTAGGCCCGCCCCACGTGGGCCTGGAGGAGGGCCTTAATCCTCTCCATGCTCCACCAGCCTTTCCACCCGCACCCTTTCTATCCGGCGCTGGTCGGCGCTTTCCACCACGAAGCGGAAGCCCTGCCACTCCACGCTCTCCCCCACGCCGGGGATGCGGCCGAACCGCTCGTAGAGGAAGCCGGAAAGGGTGTCGTACTCCCCCTCGGGGAGCTCCACCCCCAAGGCCTCGGAGACCTCGTCTATGGGGGTCTGGGCCTGGATGGAAAGGGCGCCGTCGGCCAGGCGCTTGATGGGGGCGTCCTCGGGCTCGTCGGTCTCGTCGTAGATCTCGCCCACGATCTCCTCAATGACGTCCTCCAAGGTCACGAGGCCGGCGGTGCCCCCGAACTCGTCCACCACGATGGCCATGTGGACCTTCCGGCGGCGGAGCTCCTTGAGGAGGCTCCAGGCGTCCATGTTCTCGGGGACGAAGTAGGGCGGGTGGGCGATGGAGGCCACGGTGCGCCCCTTCAGGTCCTCCTGGCAGTGGTAGTCCAGAAGGTCCTGGGCGTAGGCGATGCCCACGATGTGGTCCACGCTCTCCCTATAGACGGGGACGCGGCTATAGCGGTGCTCGCGGAAGAGGTGGAGGAAGTCCTCGAGGCTGGCCTCGGCCTCTATGGCCACCATCTCCACCCGGGGGGTCATGATCTCCCGCACCGGGGTCTCCTCCAGCTCCAGGATGGAGTGGATCATCTCCTCCTCCTGGGCCTCAATGGTGCCCGCCTCCTCCGCCCCCGCCAGGATGAGCCTGAGCTCCTCTTCGGAGACCAGGGAGACGTTTCTGGGCTCGAGGCCCAGCGCCCTGAGGAAAAGCCCCGAGACCAGGCCGAAGAAGCGGCCCACGGGGTAAAGGAGGACCGAGAGGAGGTAGATGGGCCAGGCGGCCACCTTGGCCACGGCCACGCGTGGTGCACCGCCAGGGACTTGGGGGTGATCTCGCCGAAGAAGAGGATGAGGAAGGTCATGACCCCGGTGGCCACCCCCACCCCGGCGGAGCCGAAGGCCTCGGTGGCGACCTCGGTGACCAAGGCGGTGGCGGCGATGTTCACCAGGTTGTTGCCCACCAGGATGGTGGTGAGGAAGCGGGTGATGTCCTGGGCAAGGAGGCGGAAGGGCCCTCTCTGGCTTTCCGCAAGCTCCCGCACCTTCCAGGGGTAGAGGGTGGTGAAGGCGGTTTCGCTGGCGGAGAAGAAGGCGGAAAGCCCCAAAAAGAAGACCAAAAGAAAAATCTCCCCGGGGGTTGGGGCTTGGGACTGGGCCAGGGCTATGGAGCTGAAGGGCAGGAGGAAGAGCCACCGACTGGGAGGTCTGTCCATATCACCTTGGGCCATTGTACACCAAGGAGCGTGGCCCGGCCCGCAGTCCTCCCTTGACGGGTGTGTATAGTTGAGGAGTATGAACGGTCCCCCCGCACCCCTGGTGGAAGAGCTGTCCCACCTCGGCTACGCCCTCATGCGCCTCCTCCTCCAGCGGGCCAAGGAGGTTTTCGCCAAGGAGGGGCTTTCCCTCCTACAGGCCGAGGTCCTGAGGCTGGTGCGGGAGGGGGTGAACGCCCCTTCCCGGCTGGCGGAGCACCTGGAGGTCCAGCCTTCCCAGGTCTCCCACCTCCTGGCCTCTTTGGAGGAGGCCGGTTTTGTGGAGCGGCGCCTGGACTCCGAGGACCGGAGAAGGGTTCTCCTGCACCTTACCCCCAAAGGGGAAGAGGCCCAAAAGCGGCTCAAGGAGGCCTGGCTTGCGGCCTATAGCCAGCATCTGGCCAGGCTGAACCCTGAGGAGCTTCTCCTCTTCCGGGACCTCCTGGGGAAGCTCACGGAGGTAGGGCGTGCCTAGGGTCTTGGCCCTCCTCCTTCTCCTGGCCCCCGCCCTGGCCCAAAGCGCCCTGGCTCCCCTAAGGGACCACCCCCTGGCCCGCCAGGCCCAAAGCTACCTGGAGGCGGCCCGCAAGGCCCTCCTGGCCCAGGAAAGCCCCGTGGCCCTGAACCTCCAAGCGGGCCACGCCCGCCTGGGCTACGCCTGCACCCCCGAGGCCCTATGCCAGAGCCTGCCCTCTAGCGGAAGCAACCTCACCCTGGCCCTGGTCCTCACCCCCTTCCCCTTCGGGGACGTGGCCGACGGGCAGGAGCGGGCCCGCATCGCCCTCAGGCGGGCCGAGCTGGGCTACCGCAGGACCCTCACCGCCCTCCAGGCCCAGGCGGTGGCCGCCTACGGCCGCTACCAGGAGGCCCTTCTTGGGGAAAAGCTGGCCCTGAAGGGGGTGGAGCTGGCCCAAATGGCCCTGGAGGCCGCCAGGAAGCGCCAGGCCAACCCCAAGGAGCTGAGGGAGGCCGAGCTCGCCCTCAAGGAGGCGGAAAACCGCCTGGAGGAGGCGAGGCGGGGGGTGGCCCTGGCGGAGCAGGCGGCTCTGGGCCTGGTGGACCTCCGCGCCCCCCTGCCCCAGATCCCCCTCCCCCAGGGCGGGGCCTACCTGCAGGTGGAGGAGGCGAGGCTTTCGGTCCAAGAGGCCCAGATCGCCTATGACGGCGCCTTCCGCAACCTCCTGCCCAAGCTGGACGTGAGCTACCTCCGCTACCCTTCGGGCAACGACACCCTGGCCCTGAGCCTGAGTAGCCGCACCCTGCAGCCCACCCTGAGCTACACCCGCCAGGACCCCGCCCGCCCCGCCACCCAGGTGCCCGGGGCGGGGAGCTACCGGAGCGTGGAGGAGCTCAGGCTTTCCCTCTCCCTCACCCTCTCCCCAGGCCTCTTCCAGGGATTGGCGGCGGCCGAGGCCCAGCTACAGGGGGCCCTCGAGGCCCTGAAGGCGGCGGAGGCCCAGGCCAGGCTTCAGGAAGAGACCCTAAAGGGCGCCCTCCAAAGCGCCGAGGCCGCCTTAGCCCTGGCCCAGCTCCGCCTGGAGGGCGAGCAAAAGGCCCTGGAAGAGGTGAAACGGCGCCTAGAGTTGGGCCTGGAAAGCGGCCTCGCCCTCAAGCGGGCCGAGCTTTCCCTTTTGCAGGCGGAGCTTGCCCGCCTGCAGGCCGAGAACAACCTGAAAAACCGCCTGATGGAGCTTTACCAGCTTTACGGTCAAATCCTGGAGGTGAACCCGTGAGAACCCTTTGGATCCTGATCCTTTTCTGGCTCCCGGCCCTGGCCCAGCCCCTGCCCGAGGCGCTGAAGAAGGCCCAGGAGATCCCCGCCGTCCTCAACGCCAGGCTGGAGGCGGAGGCCAAGGCCAAGGACCTGGCCCGCACCCTGGAAGACCCCCTGCGCACGCCCTTAAGCGAGCTTCAGGCCAGGCAAGCTCTGGCCCTAGCCGAGGCCAGGCTCAAGCGGGCCCTGGCCCAGGCGGAAAGCGACATCGCCGCCGCCTACGCCCAGGCCCTCGAGGCCGGCCTCCAGGTCAGGCTGGCGGAAAAGGCCCTGGCGGTGGCGGAGCTGGCCCTCAAGGCCGCCGAGATCCGGGTCAAGGGGGGTGGGGCCACCTCCTTGGACCTCCTGGAGGCCCAGAACCGGGTCCTGGAGGCCAGGAAAAACCTGGAGGCCGCCAAGCGGGGCGAAAACGCCGCCAGGGCCTCTTTGGAAAACCTGGTGGGCCCCTGGAAGCCCGAACCCGTGGCGCTTCCCCCCCTGCCGGAAGAGGGCCTGGTGGAGCAGCTTCTTAAGGAGCACGCCGACCTTTTGCAGCTCAGGCAAAGCCTGGAGCTCCTCCGCTTCCAGCGGGGACTCCTGGACGAGAGCTTCGCCGCCAGGAAGGACATAGAGGCCCTGGAGGACCAGATCAAGACCCTGGAGGTGAGCCTGGGCAACCTGGAGCGCTCCCTCCGGGTGGGGCTCAAGGCCCGCTACGACCAGCTTGCCCCCCTGCTGGAGGGGGCCAAAGCGGCGGAGGAGGCCTACCGGGCCGCCAAGGAACGCTACGCCGCCGAGGAGCGGCGCTTCAAGGCCGGGCTCGTGAGCCAGCTTGGGCTCAGGCAACAGGAGCTCGCCCTATTCCAGGCGGAGCTGGCTTTGGCCCAGGCCCGCCACGCCTACCTGAAGGCCTACTACGGCCTTCTGGCCTCGAGGTGAGGGATGAGAAAGGCTCTCCTACTCCTTCCCCTTCTCCTTGTGGCCTGCGCCCCCAAAAAGGCCGAGGCCCCCCAGGCAAAGGCCGAGCCCTCGAGGGTCCAGGTGCGGGTGGTGGAGGCCAGGCGGGGGGTTCTGGAGCGCGCCGCCCAGGTGGCCGTGACCCTGCAGGCCGAGCGGGACAGCCTGGTGGCCGCCGGGGCCTCGGGCCGGGTGCAAAGGACCCTTCCCGCAGGAAGCCGGGTGGCCCAGGGGGAGGGCGTGGTCTTCCTGGACCCCGCCCCCTTCCAGGAGGCCCTGGCCCAAGCCCGGCTGGCCCTGGCCCAGGCCGAGGCCAACCTGGAGCGGGCAAAAAACCAGATCTCCGGAAACCGCCCCGCCCTCCTGGCCCAGCTGGAGGCGGCCAAGGCCCAGCTGGAGGTCGCCAGAAGGCGCTACGAGGAGGGAAAGGCCCTCCTGGCGGTGGGGGCCCTGGCCCCCCTGGACCTCAAGGCCCTGGAGGCCCAGTACCAGCAGGCCCAAAGCGCCTATGAGAACGCCAAGGAGGCCCTAGACCGCCTGGATAGGGCGGAGGACCTGAGGCTTTTGGAGCTTCAGGTGGAGGCGGCCAGGCTCCAGGTGCGCCAGGCGGAGCGCAACCTCAAGGAGGCCACCATCCGCGCCCCCTTCGCCGGGGAGGTGGTGGAGGTCTACGTCAAGGAGGGCGAGTTCGTGGGCGTGGGGAACCGGGCCTTCCGCCTGGCCACCACCGACCGCCTCCTGGCCAAGGCCTACCTTCCCCCCGAGGAGGCGGCCCGCCTCACCCCCGAGACCCGCTTCCTCCTCAGGCAAAGCGGCCAGGAGGTGCCCGCCCGCCTCCTGCGCAAGACGGACCTTCCCGGGCAGAACCGGCTGGTGGAGGTGGTCCTGAAGCCGGAAGCCCCCCTCACCCCCGGCCCGGCCGAGGCCCGGTACCAGGAGAAGGTGGCGGAGGGGATCCTCCTCCCCGCCCTGGCGGTGCGGGCGGAGGAGGGCCAGGCGGTGGTCTACGCCGTGGAAGGGGACAGGGCCCGCCGCCTCCCGGTGCGCCTTCTGGCCCAGGAAGGGGACAAGGCGGCGGTGGAAGGGCTTACGGAGGGGACCCTCGTGGTCTACCCCGTCCCCGAGGGGCTTAAAGAGGGGGACCTCCTGGAGGTGGTGCGGTGAGGGAGAACCCCCTGGTGGCCTTCTTCGTGGAGCGCTTCGTCTTCGCCACCGCCATCTTCGTGGGCCTGGTCCTGGTGGGGCTCCTCCTGGGCCTGGGCCTGGGGGTGGAGCTCCTACCCCGCTTCAGCGTGCCCGTGGTGGCGGTCTCCACGGCCTACCCGGGCGCCGGCCCCGAGGAGGTGGCGGAGCAGGTCTCCAAGCCCCTGGAGGACGCCCTCTCCACCCTAAGCGGGGTGGACACCATCGGAAGCTCCTCCACCGAGGGGTTCAGCCTGGTCTTCGTCCAGTTCCAGCAGGGGGTGAACGTGGACCAGGCCGCGGTGGAGGTCAGCCAGAAGGTGGCCGCCGCCCGGGGGAGCCTGCCCAAGGACGCCTCCGCTCCCGTGGTGCAGAAGTTTGACCCCTCGGCCAGCCCCATCCTCTACATCGCCCTCGAGGCCCCTGGGCAGGAGCTCTCGGAGGTCCTCCGCTACGCCGAGCGCTCCCTGAAGCCCAGGCTTCAGCTGGTCCCCGGCGTGGCCGACATCCGCCTCACCGGGGCCCCCAAGCGGGCCATCCGGGTCTACCTGGACCCAAGCCGCCTCCAGGCCCTGGGCGTGGCCCCGGGGCAGGTGGTCCAGGCCATCTCCGCCTCCGCCCTCAACCTCCCCCTGGGAAACCTCACCCAGGAGGAGAAGCGCCTGGTCTACACCCTGCGCTCCACCCCGGCCACACCTGAGGAGGTGGCGGGACTCTTGGTGGACCCCTCCCGAGGGATAAGGGTGCGGGACGTGGCCCGGGTGGAGGAGCGCCCCGAGGCCCCCAGCACCCTAAACCGCCTGAATGGCCGCCCCGCCGTGCTGCTCGCCGTGGTCAAGACCCCTAGCGCCAACGCCGTGGCCGTGGCCGACGGGGTCATCAAGGCCTTGGGCGAAACCAAGCTCCCCCAGGGCTACCGGGCCGAGGTGGCCCTGGACACCACCCGCTTCATCCGGGCGGCGGTGGAGGACACGGTGAAGGAGGCCTTCCTAGCGGCCCTGGCCGTCTCTTTGGTGGTCCTCATCTTCCTGGGGAAGCTCAACTCCGTCTTCTCCGTGATCTTGGCCATCCCCATCACCCTCTCCGGGGCCATCCTCCTCTTCGGCGTTCTCGGCTTCACCTACAACCTGATCAGCCTCCTGGCCCTCACCGTGGCGGTGGGCATCGTGGTGGACGACTCCATCGTGGTGGCGGAGAACATTGACCGCTACCGCAGGATGGGCTTCGGCCCCAAGGAGGCGGTCCTCAAGGGGGCCAGCGAGGTGAGCGTGGCGGTGGCGGCGGCCACCTTGAGCCTCCTCGCCGTCTTCCTGCCCATCAGCTTCCTCCCCGGCATCATCGGCCAGATCTTCCAGCAGTTCGGCCTGGGCATGGCGGCGGCCATCGCCGTGAGCTGGCTGGAGGCCCTCCTCTTCCTCACCGTGCGCCTGGCCTACTTCCCGGACCCCGAGCCCCCCACCTTCCGGGAGGCCTTAAGGGCCCTCACGCTCCTACCCCAGGACCTGGCCTGGGCCTACCGCCGGGGCTTCCGCACCCCCTTGGGCCTCCTTCTGGGGCTTCTTCTGGCCTACCTCCTCCTGCAAAGGGGGCCTCTATTCCTCCTCCTTCTCCCCCTCTACCCCGCCCTCCTAGGCCTCCTCCGCTACCTGGGACGGGCGCTCCTGGACCTCATGGGGGCCACGGCCCGCCTCCTCTACGGGGCCGCCGAGGGCGGCCTAGCCCGCCTCACCGAGGCCTACGCCCGGGGGCTCAGGAGGGTCCTGGCCCGGCCCTACCTGGTCCTGGGGGCGGCGGCCTTGGCCTTTCTCTCCATCTTCCCCATCCTGCCTAGGATCCCCTTCAACTTCACCCCCCGTTCGGACACCGGGGTCCTGACCGCCACCCTGCTCCTGCCCAAGGACACGCCCCTCACCGTCTCCGACCGGGCGGCGAGGGCCCTCGAGGCCCGCTTTCTGGCCCACCCCGCCGTGGCCCGGGTGGTGACCACGGTGGGGGCCAGCGCCACCGGCGGGGCCCAGGTGGGGGACCCCTCCCGGGTCCAGCTCCAGATCGTCCTCAAGCCCAAGGGGGAGCGGGAGGACATCTTCACCCTGACCGAGGTCCTGAACCGGGAGGGCAGGGAGGCCCTAAAGGGCTTCCCCGGGGCCGACCTCCGGGTCCTGGCCCAGACCGGGCCCGAGGCCGGGGACGCCGACCTCCAGTTCTTCCTCACCAGCCCCGACCGGGCCCTTCTGGAAAAGCGCACCGCCGAGATCGTCGCCTACATCGCCGAGAAGCCCTACGTCCAAAACGTGAAGAGCACCCTCGAGGCCACCCAGCGGGAGAGGGTCTTCGTGCCGGACCCCTCCCGGCTCGCCGGCACCGGCCTCACCCCCGGGGACCTGGCCCAGGCCCTCAGGCTTTACCTCTCCGGGACCCAGGCGGCCACCGCCCGCAGGAGCGGGGAGGAGTTCCCCATCGTGGTCCAGGCCGACCCCTTCCGCCTGGGGGGCGAGGCCGACCTCCTCTCCCTCCCCGTCTACGCCCCCGCCCTCCAGGCCTTCCTGCCCCTCGGGAGCCTGGGGCGGTTTGAGGAGCGCCCGGGGCCCACCCTCATCTCCCGCCGCAACCAGGCCTACGCCGCCGGCATCAACATCAATCTGAAGCCCGAGGCCCCGGGGAGCTTCCAGATCCAGCGGGAGCTGGAAACGGAGCTCAAAGCCCAGGGCCTTCTGGGGAACGGGGTGGAGATCCTGGCCACCGGCCTCGGGAGCTTCACCGGGGAGCTGGCCCGCCTGGCCCCCCTGGCCTTCTTGCTGGCCCTGGTCCTCAACTACCTGGTCATCGCCAGCCAGTTCAACGCCTGGCGCTACCCCCTCTACCTCCTCCTCCCGGTGCCCTTGGCCCTGGTGGGGGCCTTCTGGCTCACCTACCTCCTGGGCACCGGCCTGGACGTGATCAGCGTCCTGGGCGTGGTGATGCTGATCGGCCTGGTCACCAAAAACGCCATCCTCCTCCTGGACTTCGCCGTGAAGCGCATGCGGGAGATGCCCCTCAAAGAGGCCCTGGTGGAGGCGGCCAGGCTCCGGCTTAGGCCCATCCTCATGACCACCCTCACCGTCCTCATCATCAGCCTCCCCCTCCTGCTGGGCACCGGCGAGGGGGCCGAGTACCGCCGGCCCCTGGGGGTCATCATCCTGGGGGGCCTCCTCTCCTCCACCCTCCTCACCCTCTTCGTGGTGCCCGCCGCCTTCTTCGCCTTTGAGGGGCGGCGGGCCAGGAAAGAGGAACCCGCGCTGAGGTGAGCCGTGAACGCCAAACGCCTCATCTTCTTCCTCGTGCTCTCTGCCCTGGCCTTAGGGGGAGTCCTCCTTGGGGTGGCCTTCTACCTCTTCAGGCCCCTGAAGGCGGAGGCCATCGTCCAGGACTACCTGAAGGCCCCCGGGCTAAGCCTGAAGGAAGCCCCATACGGCGTTGAACTCTTTCCCCAAAGCCCCAAGGCCCTCCTGGCCTTCTACCCCGGGGCCCGGGTGGACCCCCTGGCCTACGCCCCGGTCCTGGCCCCGGTGGCCCAGGCGGGGTATTTGGTGGTCCTCCTCAAGGTGCCCTCGGGGATCGCCCTTTTGGGAAAGGAGCGGGCCCTGGAAGCGAAAAGGGCCCACCCCGGCCTCCCCCTGGTGGTGGGGGGGCACAGCCTGGGCGGGGTGGCGGCGGCGGAGGTGGCGGCCCGGGAAGGGCTTCCCCTCCTGCTCTTCGCGGGCTACCCCGAAGGGGACCTCTCCGGGACGCGCCTTCCCACCCTGGCCCTTTACGGAACCGAAGACGGCCTCCTGCCCCCAAAGGAGGCCCGGGAAAAGGCCAAAAGGCTTCCCCAAGGAGCCCGGGTGGTCTTCATAGAGGGCCTGAACCACGCCGGCTTCGGCGCCTACGGGGCGCAAAGGGGAGACAGGCCGGCCAAAAGGCCCCGGGAAGAGCTCTGGGCGGAGATCCGCCAGGAGGT